>Ga0182024_10000497_pt1 | contig 100983 bp, 82 predicted proteins | sample P32metaG_FD_120480 | JGI IMG/M metagenome (GOLD analysis project Ga0182024, IMG submission 120480) | Permafrost microbial communities from Stordalen Mire, Sweden - P3-2 metaG (Illumina Assembly) | ecosystem: Environmental > Terrestrial > Soil > Wetlands > Permafrost | place: Sweden: Stordalen... | reverse complement strand
TCGCGGTTCCAAACAGCAGATCCGCCAGCTCTCCGGCATGCGCGGCCTCATGGCCAAGCCCTCCGGCGAAATCATCGAGACCCCCATCACGGCCAACTTCCGTGAAGGCCTCACCGTGCTGGAGTACTTCATCTCCACGCACGGCGCGCGCAAGGGCCTCGCCGATACCGCCCTCAAAACCGCTGACTCCGGCTACCTCACCCGCCGTCTCGTCGACGTGGCCCAGGACGTCATCGTCAGCGAGCGCGACTGCAAAACCGTCGAAGGCATCTACGTCACGCCCATCGTGGAATCCGGCGAGATCATCGAGCCGCTCCGCGACCGCATCGTCGGCCGCGTCTCCCTCGAGAAGATCAAGGACTACGAAGGCAGCGTGATCGTCGACGTCAACCAGGAAATCACCGAAGACCTGGCCTCCGCCATCCAGGCCGCCGGCATCGAGCGCGTCAAGATTCGCTCCGTCCTCACCTGCGAATCCCGCCGCGGCGTCTGCGTCCACCGCTACGGCCGCAACCTCGGCTCCGGCCGCATGGTGGAACTCGGCGAGGCTGTCGGTGTCATCGCCGCGCAGTCCATTGGCGAGCCCGGCACGCAGCTCACCATGCGCACCTTCCACATCGGGGGAACCGCTTCGCGTGTCAATGAGCAGTCCCGCCTCGAAGCCAAGAACAACGGTTCCGTCCGCTTCATCAACCTCGCTTCGGTCCGCTCGCGTCAAGGCGATCTCGTCGCCATGAACCGCTCCGGCTCCATCGCCGTGGTCGACGATCGCGGCCGCGAGAAGGAGCGCTACCAGGTCGTCTACGGTGCGCGCCTCAAGGTCGAAGAGAACGCCAAGGTCCAGCTCGGCCAGGTCATGGCGGAGTGGGATCCCTACACCTTCGCCATCCTCACCGAAATCGGCGGCACGGTCCAGTTCAAAGACCTGCAGGAAGGCATCACCCTCCACGAAGAAGTCGACGAGGTCACCGGCCTCTCCCGTCTCGTGGTCGCTGAGGCCCCCGACGAAAAGCGCCAGCCTGCCATCGTCATCAAGGGCGCCAAGGGCAACAAGCGTTACCTCATGCCCAGCCGCGCTCACCTCATGCTCCAGGACGGCGACGAAGTCTTCCCCGGCGACATCCTTGCCAAGATTCCGCGCGAAACCACGCGCACCAAGGACATCACCGGCGGTCTGCCCCGCGTCGTCGAGCTCTTCGAAGCCCGCAAGCCCCGCGAAACCGCCATCATCTCTGAAATCGACGGCGTCGTTCGCTTCGGCGAAGTCAGCAAGGGTCAGCGCCGCGTCTACGTCACCGCCGACAACGGCGAGGAGAAGGAATACTCCGTGCCCCGCGGCGTCCACATCAACGTCCAGGAAGGCGAGCGCGTCCGCGCCGGCGAGCCGCTCATGGATGGTCCGCTCAACCCGCACGACATTCTCGCCGTCCTCGGCGAGAAGGAACTGCAGGCGTACCTGGTCAACGAAATCCAGGAAGTCTACCGCCTCCAGGGCGTGGCCATCTCCGACAAGCACATCGAAACCATCGTCCGGCAGATGCTCCGCTGGGTGAAGATCGAGGAAGTCGGCGACTCAAGCTTCCTGCTCGAACAGCAGGTCGATAAGTTCCGCTTCCGCGAAGAGAAAGACCGCGTGATCGCCAACGGTGGCCGTCCGGCTGTCGGACGCCCGCTGCTCCTCGGCATCACCAAGGCCTCGCTCTCCACCGAATCCTTCATCTCCGCGGCGTCCTTCCAGGAGACCACGCGCGTACTCACCGAAGCGTCCATCAACGGCGCTGTCGACAACCTGCGCGGCCTCAAGGAAAACGTGATCGTCGGCCGACTCATCCCCGCCGGAACCGGCATGGAATACTACCGCAACGTCCAGCTCTCACCGGAACTGGAAGAAGCGGCAGCAAAAATCCAGCAGGAAGTCCAAACCGCCTGGGAAGAAGCCGAACGCGAACTGGAAATGATGCGCCAGGAAGGCGAAGCCGAAGAAATGGCCGCCTCCGAGTAACTGGGTGCCCCATCCTGGATGCGCGGCGCCGTTCCGCGCAGGCAGGGTGGGGTAGTTCCCCTCACCACCAACAGAAAGGCCCGGCTTCACGCCGGGCTTTTCTATCTTTTATCCTATCCACAACCACAGCTTTATCTGCGCGGTGGTTGGACTGAGGTAATAAATGGCCTTGTCGGAGCAAGAAGAAGAGAGGCTCTTTGAAAACGAAGTCCGAAGGATTGCAAGAGAGCTCTGGCCCGACGCGGAGTTCGATGGAGCCCAGATTGTCGACGGGCGTGAACGCGATGGGGTGTTCGAAACCGAGGACTGTGTCCACCTGATCGAATGTACTGTTTCGAGATCTAAACAAAAGGCCGAGGACGATTCCAAAAAGCTCGTTGCGCTCGCCAAGAAACACCAGCGCCGCGATTCGCAAAAGGCGATGAAATGTTGGTTCGTCACCAAAGAAGAGCCAACCGCTGATCAGAGGTCTCTCATCCGCGACAAGTATGGCTCCGTCACGGCGCTAGGGTTCGCGCAGTTTCAGAGCAAGCTAATAGACGCCTCGTTGTACCTCACTTTGCGCGACAAATATCCGTTCGGAAGCGTTCGCGATCCGGCAACAGGCAGCACCAATGCCGAGATCGAATACGTCACCCTCGACCTTGCCCAGCGTGCGAGCGAAAAAGTCTGGAGCATCTCCGATATCGAATCGTCCGTGCTTCGCGGGAGCCGCTTCATCATTTTCGGAGACTACGGCTCCGGCAAAAGCATGACCTTGCGTGAGATATTTCGCGGGCTCCGAGGAGCTTACCTGAAGGCGAAAACCGTCAAGTTCCCGATTTACCTGAACCTACGCGATCACTTTGGACAAACGAACCCAGCGGAAGTACTAGAGAGACATGCACGCAACGTTGGGTTCCCAAACCCGTCGCACCTCGTCCGGGCGTGGCGCGCCGGATACGTCGTCCTGCTGATTGACGGATTTGACGAGCTCACAACGCTTGGAATTCAAGGGTTGTGGAAGCGCCTCCACGAGGTCCGCTACCGTGCGATGGAGGTAGTGCGACAGTTCATTAGAGAACAACCACCTGACGCTGGCCTGATTTTAGCCGGACGAGAGCATTTCTTCGATAGCGAGAGGGAAAGGAAGAACGCTCTGGATACGCAGAACTCGCTTACTGAGCTGGCACTGAACGAGTTCACCGACGAGCAGATTCAGCGTTATCTTGCAAAAAGGGGACTCGCTGGTCATGTCCCAAACTGGATGCCGTCGCGTCCCTTGTTGGTGGGCTATCTCGCAGCCTCCGGCGTGCTTGAACAAGCGTTTTCCTCAGGCAGTCCCCAAAGAGAATCGCTGGCGGGAGACCCCGCGAAAGGATGGGATTTCATCTTAGAGCGGGTCTGTGCCCGCGAGGCAGAGATCGAGGCCGGAATCGACGGGCTCACCGTCAGGAGAATACTTGAGCGCCTCGCGACGATGGCAAGGCAGAGCCAAAGCGGGCTCGGCCCCCTCTCGCCTGAGAAGCTTTCCTCTGCGTTTGTCGAAATCTGTGGATATCAACCGGACGAAAAGGGTTTCGTGCTCCTACAGCGCCTTCCGGGGCTCGGGACCGACCGTGCCGAAGAGGGTACAAGAACCTTCCTCGACGAGGACTTTGCCGATATCTGCAGGGCAGGAGACATAGCGCTTTATTTATCCGACCCCTTTGGGACCACGGCAAACCTGTTCAGGGGGGCGGACCGAGGATTGGGCGATCTCGGCGTAAATTTAATACTCGTCAGAGCTCAAGCCACCGGCTTGTCAGGCGGCAAGCTCGTGCCGGCACTGCGAAAGGCACTTGAAGCTGAGGAATCATCGGCACTGGTGATGGATTTGGTGCGTGTCGCTATCGAATATGGCTGCACCATAGAGGTACCAGTCCGCCTAACCGGTATCTACGTGCCTTCACTTGAGCTGTACGAGAACATCGCCGATTGCTCGAAGCTGAAATTCACAAACTGCCTCTTTTCTCGACTCGCCCTCGACCATAATGTCAAATCAGCAAACCTCCCACGGTTCGAAAACTGCTATATAGACGACCTCGACGGCCGCTCATCCGCCAAAGACCTTCCGACCGGCGTCTTCGACAACGCGTGCGAATTTGAGCGCTTTTCTGAAGCCCCCGAAACAACATCGGCGATCGGAGGAATGGACCTACCTCTCGGCGCTAGGGTTTTGCTTACCGTCCTGAAAAAAATCTATCTGCAAAGCGGCTCAGGTCGAAAGGAGAACGCGCTCCAGCGCGGACTTGACCATCACAGCCGAAGATTCGTCAGCCCCGTGCTGCGCCTGCTACAAACAGAGGGCATTGTTTTACCCTATCGCCGAGCCGGTCTGGACATGACAATCTGGGTCCCGGACAGATCGAAAACAGCGCGAGTCCAGCGGCTAATCACCTCTCCGAGGACATGCGGCGATACTCTGATTGAGAAAGCCTCCAACTTAACCTAGTTGGCTTGCCCCGCATCTCGCTGTGAAGACCCGGGAGAGCGCGAAGCGCCCGCCTTTCGCGCCCGTCACACGCCACTTGTGCCCAGCGCGAAACGAAGCTCATCCCATCCCTCGCGAAGCGAGGGACCCGGAGAAAGCGCCAGGTTTCAACCCGGCGAAACCCCGCCCCCAAAACCAGGGGCTTCAGCCCCGGCGCACTCCCCGCACCAGAGAACGAATCTGAAGAGAGCGCACCACACCCGCTTTTTGTATCAGGGCACGGCTTCAGAGTAATGTCACCCTCGAGGTGAGCCCAGCGAGCCGAAGGGCTGCCCTGAGCAAGCACTGAGCCAAGCGAGGAGCGCGTCGAATGGGTGCCGAAAAAGAGTCGCGCCGCAGGCGCTTCCTTGCTGCCGCAGGCTGTCGGCGGAAGCGCGAAGCGCCTGGAGCCGACTCGCGTTACTTTCGTATTTCCGCTCTACGTCTTCCCAGGTCCGATTTTTGCACCGTCCCGGAGCGCCTCGCCAAGTGAGCAGGGGCAGAAGCGCCGCGTTCTAACCCGCCGAAACCCACCCCAAAACCGGGGGCTTCAGCCCCGGCTCGGGCCGAAAATTCGCGCTCCGAGCCCGATGAGCTTTTTTTGTCAACCCCCGCACCTCTTCACCAAAGTAATGGCCCCTCATTCCACACCACTTCCACCACAATGCGCTCAATCATATTTGGCGGTTTTTATAGCTGGACTTGGTATCCTGATAATAGGGGGCAAAGAAGAAAAATCCCCCGATTCGATCCTCAACCGAAGGCCGCCAATGGGCGGCCTTTTTCCATTCCCGGAGGCCAGTCCATGCAGCGGCTCTTCCATCGCGCTCCACCGGCCACCCCGGTCACCCCCCGGGGGGCCCCCTGCCAAAACGCCCCTGCAAAGGGCTTTAGTTGCAATAGCTTGCCACAGTCCAAAAGAGCCCTCCGCGAACCCCCGCGGATGCAACCACTTGCCACAGTCCCAACCCCAGGGGGGCCCCCCCTCCGCGCCCAATGAGGTACTTCTCATGCGCACGAATGCATCATTTCAAGAGATTCATTCATGCGCGTCTCGTAACTGACCCATTTTCAATTACTTAATCCAGGAGGCAGTCCCGAACCCACCTGGTTTCACACACTTAGCAAGAGCGTAAGGTGTAGGGGTACCGCTCCGGTGCTGGCTGTGCCGCCAGTCCCGGTACGCCTTCTTATCCGCGCCTGGATGTGCGCCCAAAAAGGCCAGGTCGCTCCCCTTTTCGCCGCCTCCTCTTTCGTCGCGGCGCCGCGCAAAACCTGTCCAATCAACCCGGTTTCGCGGTACTATCGCTGCATCCCTCTCCAGCTACTCGCCTCGCGCAGACTAACCACCCAGAAGGGAATCTTTGATGAGTCGGAAGCCGACTTGTTTCTTCGTCATTTTCGTTGGACTCTCTCTATCGATCAACGCCTTGGCTCAGCAGCTCGACCGAGCCAACGCCAAAGAGATGCTGGACAAGCTCGGTCACGCCTCCGCCACCGCGGAGTTCGTCCTCACGACCGATCAGGACCAGCGTCTCCACGCCCTCAGCAAGGATCTGCTCGATACTCTCGCCATCCAGAGCGAGAGCCCGTGCCTGCTGAATGGCCGCGATCCACGCGTCCACTCGCACGAGTTCGTCGTGTGCAACGGCCTTTTTCCTCCCGGCCTGAACCCGCAGCAGCCCGCAGTCGACCTCAAGCTCGGAAAGACCTTCCCGTGGCACATCCTTTCCCTCAACTTTCCTGACGAAGCCAGCGACAATCCTCAGGAACAAGAAGTGACGTATACATGGGAATATGAATTCTCCGGCCTCCCGCCGCAGGTCCAGGAGATTCTCAAAGGAACGCCTCACCCAGGCCGTTCCCTTTTTCGCTTCGACGGCGGCGCCTGGCACTGGGTCGCCTATCAATAGGAAAGGGCGCCATCTCCCAAAAGCCGAAGGGGCGAGTTCCCTTGCGGGTTCTCGCCCCTTCTTCCGATTTATCGAAGATCTGGCTTCGGCTACCTGATCACGCCCTGTTGCTGCCGACTTCACCCGAGCCTGCGAGCTTGCGCCCGCGCTCCCGAATGCTTCCGTCAACCCATCATGCGCGTGAGCATCTTCACCGCCGTCCTGAAGCTTGCCGGTTGCCCGGCTGCCTCCTGCAACCCCCGGTTTCCCGTGAGCTGCCTGAGCCGCGTTGCCGCTTCTCCTGACCGCTGCGTTCTGCTCTCTTCTTCGGGAGGATTGCTCCTCCGTTGAATGAATCATCGCACAAAATCTCGACGCTGCAAGACCCCGCAAGTCCTTTATTTCTGTGCAAATCGCGTACTTTCTGTGCAAATTTCCGGCCTGGAATCCCTTTTGCACCGGCCGTGGGGCAAATGCTGCTCCCATCCCGTTCGTTCCGCTCCTGTTTCCTAATCTATGGCCGATTTGTAACTGTGCTCATTACATATTCGCCCCGCATTCACTGCTTCGTCTCCAGCGGATGCTTCGCGTCCTCGTAGAACTGGTTCTGCAGCTTCAGGCTCTCGTCGTCCGCCTTCACCGCCCGAATCGCCGCCACCAGATCGCTGACCCAGGCCTTCATGTCATATTCGCCCAGCGCCACCGTGGCTTTGCTGCCGTCGCCCGAGTAGTGATTCGGAAACCGCGCATACCACCAGATCCCCGTATAGACGTCCTCCGGCAAATGCAGTCGCGCCTGATCAGCGCCCGACTCCTGCCCTGACCGATCCTGATGCACAAGGTCCGGCCGCGTCACCAGCATGTGCGACGTCTCCGACTCGCCCGCATGCATATCCACAGTCGTCTCCTGCTTCGGCCGCCCCTCGCCGCCGCGCCGATCCCACCAGTACACATACACCACGTAATCGTGCGGTTCCTGCAGCTCTGTCTGCGCGAAATACGGCAGCAGCGACAGATTCCCACCATGCCCATTCACAATCAGAATCTTCTTGCACCCGTTGCGCGCCATCTCATCCGTCGTCTCCTGCAGCAGATCCAGCTGCATGTGCCGGCTGTACGCCAACGTCCCCGGTTCATGTCGCGCCTCGTCGATCTGCCCAAAGTAGTACGCCGGAAACACCACCGCATACTCCTCTGCCGCGCCGTGCAGCGCGACCCATCGGGCATTGATCAAGTCCGTTCCCAGCGGCATATGCGGCCCATGCTTCTCCAGAATCCCGAACGGCAACAGACACACCCCCTGCGCCTGGTGAATCGCCGTTACAAAATCCGCCGCCGTCAGCTCCTCCCACTGCGCCGATAACTTCGACGTGTCCTGCGCCCCCGCCCCGCACACTCCCGCCAACAGCACCAGAGCCGCCAGCCATTGCCTTTTCCGCATAACACCTCCCTCCACCGAGCACTCTATACCCGCGGCGCTGTGCGAGGGCAAACTCGAAACCGTGCTCCCATGCCACTTCCTCGGGAAAAGGGGTTTGGAAGGTCCTGATCAATCGGTTTGCGACCACGAAATCCCTGGGCAAAAGCCGCACCCGCTCTCCCCCGAGCGCATACAATGTTCCTTCGTCTTTCGTCGCATTTCATTCGTCTGGAACCGAGGCGCATCTGCATGGCAATCGATCAACTGTCTTACATGAATCTGCCCGGCTGCATCAAGCTCTCCAACGGAACCGTCGACCTCATCGTCACCACCGCGGTGGGCCCCCGCATTCTCTTTTATGGCCGCACCAGTGGGCAGAACCATCTCGGCCAATTTCCCGACAATTCCGTCAAGACCGCGCTCGGGGTCTGGAAGCCCTACGGCGGTCACCGCCTCTGGGTCTGGCCCGAGCTTTTCCCTGCTACCTATGCGCCCGACAACGCACCCATCCAGCATCACGCGCACGGCGACCTCAGTCTCACCCTGCATCAGCCCACTGACGGCGCCGCGATCGAGAAGCAGCTCCGCATCACCCTCGCGCCCTCCGGCTCCAGAGTCTCCCTCGAGCACACCATCGTCAGCCACAACCTCTGGCCTATCGACATCGCCGTCTGGGCCATCACCGTCATGCAGTCCGGAACCGCGATCATCCCCCGCGTTCCCTTCCAGACCCACGACCACTACGCGCCCGTCACCCAGCCCCTCGCCCTCTGCGCCTTCACCGATCTTGAAGACCCGCGCTTCACCCTCGGTCTCAAATACATCCTTCTCCGCGCCGACCCCGCTCGCGCCAACCCCCAGAAGATCGGCCTGCGCAATAAAGAAGGATGGTGCGCCCATCTCCTCGGCGATGAGCTCTTCGTCAAGCGCTTCGCGCACGAAAACCGTGCCGCCTATCCCGACTACGGCGTCAACACCGAGGTCTACGTCGAAGGCGCCTTCCAGGAAGTCGAGCTGCTCGGTCCCCGAACCGTTGTCTGGCCCGGCGAGTCGCTCACGCTCAGCGAAGAGTGGCACCTCTTCCCCGGCATCAAAGTCGACCCTGGTGCCCCCGACCTCGACCAACTCGACAAGGCCATCACTCCGGCCGTCCAGACTGTTCTGAGCCAGTAAAAACTCGTTGCTCTCACAGCTGTCCCGCGGTAAGCTCCGGCCATCGGTGTGTCGAACCCTGGAGAAACCGGCCCATGCGATTGCAAGCCATCGCTGTTCTGAGCCTCCTTCTGTCCGCCTCGATTCCCCTGCACGCCCAATCGCCCACGACCCCTCCCGCGCCGGCCGCTTCCGACGAATTGCCCGCCCCGGCTCAACAAAAGCTCGCCGGCCTCCAGGCCAGGCTGGCAGCCGCGCAAGCAGCAAAGAGTCTCCGCCGCCAGGCCGACGCCCTCAATCAAATCGGCGACTTTTACATGGGCGTTTCCCGCTATCAAAGGGCGCTCGACTCTTACACCCAGGCCCTCCAACTCGCCCGCGCCGCAAACGACGAGAAACAACAAGCCGCCCTCCTCAACGGTCAGGCCACCGCATGGCGTCGACTCGCCCAGAACGATAAGTCCCTCGCCGCTTCCCACCAGGCGCTCGATCTGGCCACGCACTCCGGCGACCTCCTCGACCAGGCCATCGCCCTCACCGGCGTTGCCTCCGCCGACTTTATCGCCGGCCGCAACCAAAAAGCCCTCGACGTTCTCAACCAGGCTTTGCCCATCGCCCAAAAGAGCGGCGACCAGAAGACCGAAGCCATCGTCCTGCGCAGCATCGGCGTCGTCGATATGGGTTTGAGCCAGTCGCAGCCCGCTATCGACTATCTCAATCGTGCCCTGGCCATCTTTCTCCGCATCGATGACGGTCACGACCAGGCCGTCACCCTCAACAATCTCGGAAACCTCTACAGGAGCATGAGCAACTGGAAGCAGGCTCTGGACGACTTCAACCAGGCTCTGCCTCTCTTCCACGACGCGGGCGATCTGGATGGCGAGGCCAACATCCTCGCCAATACCGCTACGGTTTACAGGCACCTCGGCCAGCCGCAAAAAGCCATCGATCTCTGCAACCAGGCCTTGCCCGTTTATCGCCGCTTCGGCGATCTCGATGGCGAGTCCGCCATCCTCAACAACCTCGGCAACGTCTATCTCGGCCTGGGTGAGTCGCAGAAGGCGCTCGACTCCTATAACCTGGCACTGCCCATCGATCGCCAGCTCGGCGACCGCTTCGCCGAAGCCCAGGTACTCACCAACATCGGTCTGGTCTACGAGGCGACCGGCAACCCTCAAAAGTCTCTCGATGTTCTTGAGCAGGCCCTGACGATTTTTCGCCAGGTGGGTAATCCGGCCGCCGAAGCCGGAGTCCTCAACAGCATCGGCATCGCTTACGAAGATCTCAGTCAGCCGCAGAAAGCTCTCGACACCTATAACCAGGTGCTCACCGTCGCCCGGCAACTGCACAACCGCAATCTCGAAGCTCTCTCCCTGAACAATCTTGGCGTCCTCTACAAGAGGCTCGGCGATCCGCAAAAAGCGCTCGACTATGACAACCAGGCTCTCGCCGTTAATCGCGAGATCGGCGAACTCGGCAACCAGGCCTCCAACCTCGCCAATATCGGCGAAAACTACGAAGATCTCGGCGACCCGCAAAAGGCGCTGGATTACGATAACCAGGCGCTGCTCCTCAGCCGCCAGGTCGGCGATCGGCACGGCGAAGCCCTCGTCCTGGTGAATATCGGCAATATCTACGGCAAGCTCGGCCAGCCACAGAAGGCGCTCGACTACTTCAACCAGGCCCTGCCCGTCCAGCACCAGATCGCCGCGCGGGATGAGGAAGGCCGCACTCTGAATAACATCGGCCTCGCGTATTCCGATCTCGGAGACAAACAAAAGACCCTGGACTACTACGGCCAGGCTCTCGACCTCTATCGACAGGTAGGCGATCCGGATGGTCAGGCTGACGTGCTCAACGACCGCGGCTTCGCCTTGACCGGCCTGGGCGACCCGCGGAAAGCCCTCGATGACCTCAATCAGGCTCTCGTCCTGTATCGCCAGGCCGGTGACCGCTCCGGCGAAGCCAATACCCTCGCCGATACCGGCGTCGCTTACTCAAAGCTGGGCGAAAAACAAAAGTCTCTGGATAACTACGGCCAGGCCCTTCCCCTTGCCGGAGAAATCTCTGATCCCTTTCTTGAAGCCCTCGTTTGTTACTACATCATGGACGCGCACTCCGCCGCCGAACCCGCACTCGCCATTTTCTTTGGCAAGCAGGCGATTAACTACCTTCAGAAGGTGCGCGGCAACCTGCAGGGCATGGATTCCAGTCTCGAAAAGAGTTTCCTTACTTACAAAGACAGTTACTATCACGACCTCGCCAAACTCCTCATCGATCAGGGCCGCCTGCCCGAAGCCCAGCAGGTCCTCGACATCCTCAAGCAGCAGGAGTACACCGAATACGTCCGTGGCGCCTCCAGCGATGCGACCGGCGCCGTCTCCCTCACCCCCGCCGAAGAGCAAGCCCAGGCCGATTACGAGAAAGCCACCGCCCAGCTCGTCTCCGTCAGCGATCAATGGTCGCAGCTCAAAAAAATTGCCTCGCGCACCCCGGACCAGGAACAACAGTACCAGCAGCTCTCCGATGCGCTCGCCAAAGCCAATCAGGCTCTCAACGACTACTACGCCCGCCTCTATAAGCTCTTCGGCCAGGGCAGTGAAGCCAACAAACAGGTCGCCGACGTCAAGGGCAGTGCAGAAACCCTCCGCGATCAGATCGCCCACACTCCGCGGACGGTCGCCCTCTACACCGTTCTCACCGCCGATCGCTACAGCGTACTCGTCATCGCCGACAACGCGATGGTCGCGCGCGAGTATGCAATCCCTCAAAAAGACCTCAATCAGAAAGTCGCCGCGTTTCAGAAGGTGCTCCGCGATCCCCGCTCTGATCCACGCCCCCTCGCCCAGGACCTCTACAGAATCCTCATCGGCCCCATCCAGGCGGACCTCGATCAGGCGCACGCCCAAACCCTTGTCTGGTCGCTCGACGGCGTGCTCCGCTATATCCCCATGGCCGCCCTCTACGATGGCAAGCACTATCTTGTCGCGAAGTACGGCTTCGTCTCCATCACCCCCGCCAGCATCGGCCGTCTCGCTGACCAGCCGCGCATGGCCTCCGTCAAAGCCGTCGCCATGGGCATCTCGCGCCAGTACGAACAGGACCTCCAGCCGCTCCCCGCCGTGGTCGGCGAACTCGACGACATCGTCCACGATCCGCAGGTCGAGGGCGCGCACGGCGTGTTGCCCGGATCCATCCTCCTCAACGGCCAGTTCACTGAAAAAGCTATGGAGCGCCAGCTCGATGGTGCCCACCCCATCGTCCACATCGCCAGCCACTTCGTCTTTCACCCCGGCGACGACAGCAATTCCTGGCTGCTCCTCGCCGGCAAGGACGCGGACACCAGCGGCTATCACCTCACCGTCGCCGACTTCCGCGACAACCCCAACCTGCGCCTCGATGACACCGCCCTGCTCACTCTCTCCGCCTGCGAAACCGGTGTCGGCGGGAACGCTGGCAACGGTCGCGAAGTCGATGGCCTGGCCATGACCGCCCAGCTCAAAGGTGCCCAGGCCGTGCTTTCCTCTCTATGGGAAGTCAACGACGCCAGCACCGGCCAGCTGATGGCCGACTTTTACAAACGCTGGGCCACCGGCGGCAACACGATGAAGGTGGAAGCGCTCCGCGAGGCGCAACTCGATCTGCTCCGCGGCAAGACAAGCGGAAAGGAGAAAGCCGCCGGCCGAGGTGTCCAAACCGTGGATGCCGGCCCGCAAGCTCCCGCCGGTTTCGCGCATCCGTATTATTGGGCGCCCTTCATCCTGGTCGGAAACTGGAAATAGCCCCTGGCCCGGCGTCCAGGCTGTGGGCTGCTCTCTCTGCAGGCTGGCCCGGGTCTCGCTTTTGAGACCCGGGATCCCGCAAAGCGTTGGCTTTTGCGTCCCGACGGCTCGGGATCCCCGGGATGAGGTTCGTATCAGGGCCCGACTTCTAGAGCCTGCCCTGAGCGGAGCGCCGAAGGCGCGGAGTCGAATGGGGGCCGCAAGAATAGCGGCGCGAAGCGCCTTCCACGGTTCGGTCGCGTCGGCGTGCCAATCTTGGCACGCCGACGCAATCGAACCCCCGCCTTCCGCCCCAAAATCTCCAAAAACCTCCCAAACCCCCAAATGTGGAAAATTTGTCAAGAGGCGACTCCAAAATCCAAAGTAATAACATCACATTCCGCGCCACTTACACCACAATACCCTCGAAGATATTTGGCCGGTTTATTCTCTCAATGTGGTATTCTGAACTTATAGAGTAGAAAAGAAAAAGCCGCCACTCAGGCGGCTTTTCTGTTTCGGAGAGGAGAAGCCATGTTCGCACGTGAACAAATGTGGGTGCCCCATATCTGCCCGGTTTTGGCAGATGTGGGAAAGGCCGAAGGCCCCGTTTCTAATCGCTGGTCTCCTGTCTCCTTCTTCCCCATCACTTCAGCCGTCCATGACGTACGCAAGGCCGTCCCTGCATCACACTTGGCCGAGTCCCCGTCAAACTCGGCCGTCTCTGTAACAAACGCAGCCGTCTCACAACTGACTTCTCCTCAATCATCAAAGCCCAACTCAGCCGAGATTGAATCAGACTCGGCCGCCTCTGTATCAAACTCGGCCGAGTCCGACTTGATTGAAGCGCGGGCAGTTAACTGTTGTCGAGCTCGACAACACTGCGAAACCCCAATGCAATCAATCACTGAACCGCAGAGGGGTGGGGGGTGGGGGGTGGGTCCGCCACCCGGCAAGCGGGTTCCCGTCTCACTTTTTGCCCCAGCCACCACCGCCAGGAGTCTCGATGCGAAGGATGTCACCGGCTTCAAGATGCAGACTGCATTTCCCGGGTAGCTCGACTTGTTCGCCGGTTGCCGACTTGACCACCGTCGCTCGGCCAGCTGCGCCGTCTTCGCCGCCCTGCAAGCCCCAGGGCCGAAACTTTCTGCGCTCGGCCAGCAGCGTCACCTGCGCGGGTGCCAGCAGCTCGATCTCGCGGATCAGCCCGTCGCCACCGCGAAATTTGCCTTCGCCGCCAGAGCCTTTGCGGTAAGCGTAACGTCGAACCCGAAACGGATACGCATACTCGAGCGCCTCGATCGGCGTATTGAGCGAATTAGTCATATGCGTCTGTACGCCGGAAATTCCGTCGAGCCCAGGACGCGCGCCCATGCCGCCAGCAGCCGTCTCGTAATAGGTGAACGGCTGGCCCGTGCGCGGATCGATGCCGCCAATGGTCAGGTTGCTCATGGTTCCCGCGCTTGCCGCCGGCACGCGATCCGGAATCGCCTGCGCCAGCGCGCGCAGCAGCACATCGACGATCCGCTGCGAAGTCTCGACGTTGCCGCCTGCCACCGGAGCAGGCGGACGAGCGTCGACAATGCTTCCTGGCGGAGTGACCAGCGTCAGCGGTCGCAGAATGCCGGCTGTCGCTGGAGCGTCACGCTCGAGCAGACAGCGCAGCACGTAGAAACAGGCGGAGAGCGTAATCGCCCGCACCGCGTTCACGCTGCCGGTAACCTGCGGCGACGACCCGGTGAAGTCCACCTGAATCGACTCGGTGCCGGGATCAATTTGAATGCGAACGCGGAGCTTGATTGGCTGGTCATCAATGCCGTCGTCGTCGAGCCAGTCTTCGGCAGCGAATTCGCCGCCTGGCATGCGCCGCAGCTCGGCTCGCACCAGCCGCTCGGAGTAGTCCAGCAATTCGCCGGTAAGCGCACGCATCCGATCCTCGCCGTATTTCTTTACCATTTCGAGAATCCGCTGTTCACCCACACGGCACGCGCCAATCTGCGCAGCAAGGTCGCCGTCGCGCTCCTGCGGCGTGCGCACGTTCAGCAGAATCAGGTCCAGCATTTCGCGATCGATCTGGCCGCCGCGCACGATGCGCACAGGAGGAATGCGGATTCCTTCCTGGTAGATTTCGCGCGCTGGCCCCATCGAACCAGGAAAAGCGCCGCCAACATCGGCGTGGTGGGCTCGAGTCGAAACATAAAAGGACGGTTGATGGCGCCCGCAGGAAAGACCGGCAGCACCATGGTGATGTCAGGCAGATGGGTTCCGCCAGCGTAAGGATCATTCAGCACCGCGATGTCACCGCGCGCAAAGCGAATGGCCGCAACCGCGGCTGCAACCGACATCGGCATTGATCCCAGATGCACGGGCATGTGGTCGCCCATCGCGATCACGCGTGCCTCGCCGTCGAAGATCGCGCAGGAGTAGTCGCGGCGTTCCTTGATGTTCGGCGACAGTGCCGTGCGGCGCAGCGCAGCGCCCATTTCTTCGGCGATCGAATGGACTCCGCTGCGAAAGATGGCGAGTTCGACCGGATCGACAGCGCGAACGCTCATGCGCCTTCTCCAACCGCGATCACGAGATTTGCGAAGCCATCGACGCTGGCTCGTGAACCCGGCGGCAGAATCGTGGCCGAGGTGTACTCCGTGATCATCGCGGGGCCATCGATCGCATCGCCAGGGCTGAGTTGCTCCCGATGGTAAAACCGCGAGGGCAGAAATCCGTCGTCGAAAAAGATCGAGCGCTCAGCGTAACAAGCGGCGCCGCCATCGCCGGGCACAAGGTCGCATCGAACCGGAGCGTAGGGATCGGAGCTGGCAGTCATACGCAAACGGAGGTTCACAATCTGGACCGGCTTTTCAGGATCGCAAAAACCATAGCGCTGCTGGTGGGATCGATGAAATTCCTCGATCGACTTCGCGGGCTGCTGCGGGTTCCAGGGAACACTCAATTCGTAGCCCTGGCCGCTATAGCAGAGATCGAGAGAAAATTCCGGAACGCCTGTCAGTCCTTCCGCAGCAAATTCAGCGCCCGCTTTCTCCTCCAGCTCATCGAAGGGCTGCTCGAGATCGTGTATGGCATCGCTGGACAGCATAACCGTGCGCGCATGATCGCGAACCACATCCGCGAGCAGAATGCCGAGAGCGGAGAGCGCTCCTGGCATGGCCGGGATGAGCACCGTGGGAATGTGCAGCGCGCGCGCCAGAGAACAGGCGTGCAGCGGACCGCCTCCGCCGAATGCGACCAGCGTGAAATCACGCGGATCATAGCCCTGCTCGACAGAAATGACGCGAATCGCCTTGTCCATTTCCGTCTCGACGACGCGCACAATGCCGACCGCAAATTCCTCGATGGACGGGAAAACGCCCTTCTGCTCGCGCATCAGTTTTTCCGTACGCTCGCGATGAAGGGGCACGTTGCCTCCGAGGAAACTCGTCGGATCGAGGCGTCCGAGGACCAGGTTAGCGTCGGTGACCGTCGCCGTTGTTCCGCGGCCAAAGCAGATCGGTCCTGGATCGGCGCCAGCGGATTCGGGACCAACGCGCAGCATGCCTCCCTGATCGAAGCGGGCAATCGAACCGCCGCCCGCGCCCGCCGTATGGATCTCCAGCATGGGCACGCTCACCGGCACACCCGCCACAGCCGATTCCCGGGTTCGCCGCACGCCGCCGCGCGAAGCGTCGCAGAGGAACACGTCGGTCGAGGTTCCACCCATATCGAGTCCGATGATGCGGTCAAAGCCTGCCCATCCTGCCACGCGAGAAGCGCCGATGACGCCTCCAGCCGGCCCCGAAAGGACAGTACGAACCGGTTCCTGGGCGGCAACGCGTGCGGAGACGATGCCACCAGAAGATTGCATGACGTCGACGCGTCCACCCTGATGTTCCGCGGCTACACGTTGCTCGAGTTGCAGCAGGTACTCCTGCATGCGAGGCGCAAGGTAGGCGTTGACCACCGTCGTGCAGGCGCGCTCGTACTCACGGAACTCGGGCAGTATCCGATGGGAGACCGAGACCGGAAGGCCGAGACCCGCGAGCGCCGCCTCGACGCGCCGCTCTGTCTCGGGACGGTTGAAGGAAAATAGCAGCGAGATCGCCACAGACTGCGCTCCGCTGGCGCGAACTTCGTCCGCGACCAATTCCAGCTCGACATCGGTCGGTCTGCTTAGAATCTCGCCTTCGGAGCTGACGCGCTCGGCGACGCCGATTCGCAATTCACGCGGCACAAGGCAGGCAGGTGCCGGCGCGAACCAGTCGTACAACGAACTGCGCGTTTGGCGGCCGATGGCGATGGTGTCCTCGAAACCGGCTGTGGCGACAAAAGCGACGGACGCACCACGACGCTCCAGCATGGCGTTCGTGCCCAGAGTGGTGCCATGGCGAACGTCGATGGCTTCCTTCGGTCGAATCCGGGCGAGAGCATCGAGGACGGCCAGAGCCGGATCGGCAGGCGTGGAGAAAATCTTGAGGACGCGCAACTCTCCGCCGTCGAGATAAACGCAATCGGTAAAAGTGCCGCCAGTATCAATCGCCGCGCGCAAGAGGTTGTGCTCTCGTATCGTAGTATGACGGCTTCCGAGGTCCGATCCGCCGCATTTCTGAACTGTAAAGCAACTGGGGAACAAAACCTCAACGGAATTTGCGGCTGTCTGCCGCGGGGCTGTCTGTTGAATTTCAGGGAATCCGCGTCCTTCTCTGCATCACCGCATCTTTAGCATGTACTCTCGACGTTGGAAGAATTATGAAGATTGGAATCACCTGCTATCCCACCTACGGCGGCAGTGGCGTCGTCGCCACCGAGTTGGGCATCGAGCTCGCGGCCGCTGGACACCAGGTCCACTTCATCGCCTATTCGCAGCCGTTCCGTCTTCGCGGCCGCGAGCAGGACATTGCGTTTCACGAAGTGCCGGTTTCGAATTATCCGCTGTTCGAGTACCCTCCGTACGACCTGGCGCTGGCGACGCGGATGGCTGAGGTTGCGGCGTATTACGAGCTGGACCTGCTGCACGTCCACTACGCGATTCCGCATTCCATCTCGGCTTATCTTGCCCGGGAGATGCTGGCTCGGCAAAAGCGCAGGCTGCCCTTCATCACGACGCTGCACGGGACAGATATTACCCTGGTGGGACTCGACCACTCGTATCTGCCCATCACACGCTTTGGCATCGACGAGAGCGATGGCGTGACCGCAATTTCCACCTACCTGAAGGACAAGACTATCCAGGAATTCCATCCAGAGCGGTCAATCCACGTCATTCCCAATTTTGTGAACTGCGATGTCTACATGCCGCTGAGCGAGACGGAGCGCGCGGCGGGACGCGCTCGCTATGCGGAGCCTGGTGAAAAAATCCTGGTGCACTTGTCCAATTTTCGGCCGGTCAAGCGCACGGGCGACGTTGTTCGGATTTTCTCCAGGGTAGCCCGCGAGTTGCCGGCACGACTGCTGATGATTGGAGACGGACCTGACCGTTCTGCTGCCGAATGGATCGCCCATCGCAAGGGGATCCAGGACCGCGTGCATTTTCTGGGCAAGCAGAGCAGCGTTTCAGAGATTCTCCCGCTGGCAGATCTGCTTCTGATGCCAAGCGAGCTTGAATCCTTCGGATTGGCCGCACTGGAGGCGATGGCCTGTCGCGTCCCCTCGATCGCAACCCGCGTCGGCGGAGTTCCTGAGCTGATCGACGATGGGGTCAGCGGAAGACTTTTCCCTGTGGGCGATGTTGAGGGTATGGCCGGAGCCGCCGTGGAACTGCTGGGTGACTCCGACCGCTATCTGGCCATGGCGGAAGCTGCCCGCCGCACCGCCCAGACCCGCTATTGCGCTTCAAAGATTGTGCCGCTCTATGAGCGATTCTATGAAGACGTTGTCAGCGGGTCCGCGGCTGCGAGTGGTTAGTGGATCATGTTGAGCGTGTCCTGGGAGATGGTGTCGAAAGTCGTGATCGCCTTGGAACTCGCATCGAATGCCTGCTGTTCCACGATCAGATTGGAAAATTGCGTCGAGATATCGACATTCGATTCCTCCAGCGCCTGGTCCTGAATCGTTCCCAGCCCGGCTGACCCCGCAACGCTGACGCTGGCCGTACCGGACGACAGAGTCGTCTGGTAGTTGTTGCCGGCAGACATGATCAGCCCCTGCGGGTTGGTAATGTTCGCCAGTGCAAGCTGCCCAACGGGCGACGTCATTCCGTTGGTGAACTGCGCGGAAATCACGCCGTTCGAATCGATCGTAAATCCGTTCGATTCGCCACCGGCATAACCGTTCTGCGTTGTTCCCGAAACAGCAGAGGCAGACGAAACCTGGCTGATCGTAGGCTGGCCATTTGATCCGAACAGATTCCAGGAGAAATTCAGCGGGGTAGCGCCATCGCTGAGCCCGGTGAAGTTGATGCCGCTGAGATTCCCGGACGGCGAGGTCAGATCCCCGTTTCCATTGAATGTGAGTGTACCCGTGTTATTCGTTGCGACGGGCTCCTGCACCACGTTCCCGGAAGTCGAAAAGCTGGTTCCGGAAATGACGAGCGTGTTGCCGCCCGCGCCTACACTGACCGAAGCGCTGGCGGGGGTGATCCCCTCGGTCCCCAGTTGGGTGGTCAGATCGCCCGCGTAAGTCGCCAGCGACTCACCCGGCGCGATTGGAGGAGCGGTGATGGTTGCTGACGCGCCGCCCGCGTTCAGTCCGGATATCGTAAGGTTCGTGGAAGTATCTACGGTCCCAACCGCGCCTCCACTCTGCGCAAAGGTATAGGTGTCCGTCGCCGTTGTCACTGGCGGGTTCCCTGCCGTGACGCTGGACGAAGTCGGCGTCAGCGTATCGGGTAGAGAGATACCGTAACTCCAGCTCCCGCTGCCTTCATTCGTGAAATCGATCGTGGCGACATGGGACACGCCCAGCGAATCGTAAATCGTCACCTGCGCCGGTACGACTGTCCCCACTGGCGCCGACACATCCAGGTTCGCCGTCATCGAGAGCGTCGTGGTCGCCTGGGGCTGCTCGACCGCGTTCGTCGGAATCACGATGGGCACCAGAGGAGCGTTCGTATCCACAGCCCCGTTGACCACCGGGTAGCCCATCACCTGCTGACCGCCCTGCGTAGTCAGAGAACCGTCCGCGCCCTGCGTAAAGTTTCCGGCACGCGTGTATTCCGTTGTATTGCCGTTCTGCACGACGAAGAATCCGTTGCCGTTCAGGTAGACGTCGGAAGCGTTGCCGGTTTCCTGGATGCCTCCTTGCGAGAAATCCGTCTCTGTGGCCGCAGTCTGCGTTCCCGCGCCCACCTGCAGCGGGTTACCCGAACCCGTGGTGCCGACCTGCTGATAAAACAGGTCGCTGAAAGTTACGTTCTGACTCTTGAAAGCCGTCGTGTTCATGTTGGAGAGATTGTTGGCGATGGTGTCGAGCGCCTCGGACGAAGCTTTGAGCCCGGTCAGCGGAATCGAAAAAGATGACATGGTTCCTCCGTGAGATGGCCGCGCGCAGGTTTAATGCGCCGGGTTGGAAGTGGAAGTGTGCGCCTGCTGCGCGCGGGCCCTCAGAGAACTGACTACGGAGCCGAGTGGGCTGGCCGAAGAACTGGGTGCAAGCGTTTGCGCGGCGTTCTCCAGGTAGCTCGCGATGCGCGAGGCGGAGCCGCCGGTAGTCGGAGCACTCAGATTTCCCGGAGCGGCGGTTGCCGCATTGTTTGGTATAGTGCCGTCGCCGGGCACCTGACCAGTGGCGCCGCCGGAGCTGCTCCCCGAGCTACCACTGGTTCCCGATGATGATGTGGGGGTCAGGTCCTGATTAATGGAAATGAGCTGCTCAAGACTGTTCACCTGGACGAGCTGATTAATGTATTCGTTGGGGTCGGTATCGGCCGTCGGGTCCTGATTCTTCAGTTCTGAGACCAGGAGCTGCAGGAAATCATTGGCGGATATTGTTGCGGAACTGGAGGTCGACGCCGACGAGTTCGAGTCAGAGCCTGACGAGCCGACATCCTGCGGCTGCGGGGACGCCAATGCCGGGGTTACGACGGAATTCGAAAATATTTGCATAACGCTCCTTTCAGCGGTTTGTAGGCATCAGACCCGGATATTGATGTACGAGAGACTTTCCGCGTCTGGATCGGCGACAGATGTCCTCGCTGGAATCGCTTGCTCGGGGGCTTTCGTGTTGCGAGCCCCTCCACCATCACGGGACTGGTCACCGGGAGAGGCTTCCCGATGACCTGACGACGGGGAGAAGCTCTCCGAGGCTAAATGATCGACGCGCACCTGCTGCCCAGCGAGATATTCCCGCATCGACGGCAACTGCGCTGAAACCACATTGTGAGATTCGATCGAACCGGTCGCCACAGTTGCGGAAACTTGCCCCGCTGCGTTGCTGGTGCGAATCTCCACCCATCCCAGATCGGCGTTGCGCACCCCCACTGCCAGCCGCCGCGAGGAGTTTTCGATCACCTGCGGCGCAGCGGCCGAATCCATCCGGTCAAACGTGGCGCCGGTCGGGACATGTGGCGAATCGACGGACGATCCCGGAGGGCGCGTGGCGGTCATTGCGTTCGTTGTATGAGTTCCAGCGATCGTTACAGCGTTCACAGACTGGCTCAATTCAAAGCGTGGACTTGCCGGAGCATGAGTCACCGAATCCGCAGTGGTGCCCTGCAATCCGTTGTGATCCAGTTTCCTGTTGAGCGCAGCGTTCAGGTGATCAGCCGAGTCCGCCTGGATTGCTGGGGCAACGGCGATCGAACGAGAGGAGACCTGTATTCCTGCGGCACGGCCTGACCCTGAGAGAATTGCCGCGGAGTTCGCGATCTGCTGCGTTTCCAGCGAGTCATTGAGAGGTCTGCTGGCGGAGTGGAGTGGCTGTGCATTGGTGTATGGATTTGGCGCGGGCAACGGCTGGATGTTCGGCGAACTTTCTCTGTGCTTCTCCGCGCCACCCGGTTCCGTAACAGGCACAGCCGTGACCGCGAAGATATCGGCCGGCCGGTTCGTTGCGCCTGGAGGCTCCGATGCCGTTGCAGGCTGAGCCGGGACGGCAGTGGATTGCGCGGATACCAAGCGCGCCGCAGATGAATCTGTCTGGGGCTTCTTCCCCCCACCGGGCACGACAGCAGGCTTCCCAGTCGAAGCCACCAGCACTGCGGACGGATTTGACGCCGGCCTTTTCCCCTCGCCGGGCACGACAGCAGGTTTCCCAGGCAGGACCACCGACGCTGTGGACAGATTTGGCGCAGACTCTTTCCCGCCGCCCGGCACGACGGCAGGCTTCGCGGGTGGAACCACTTGCGCCGTGGCCAAATCCAGTCCGGAATTCTCCCCTTCACGAGAAACGGTCGTACCTGAAACGTCTGTCGGATTCGCTTCGGCTGGCCTCGCACTTTTCAACTGTGCCGAAGAGGACCTGGCTCCTTCGGGCGCGGCAGTTAAGCCGGGGCCGTGCACTGGCTGCGGGACAACGGACTCTGTTCCTGCCAGAGCGTCGGATTCCGAATCACCACGGGGCGCCTTGCCTGAGGACGATGCGGCCCGGGACGGCTGAGGCAAAACAGGCTCGTGGATGGCGGCAGGACTCGCATCAAGCTCCCGTGCCTGCATCGCATCGTCGGAAGATCCCGCAACAGCCTGTGACTCAACCTCAGCACCGGCCGCAGCAATGGGTCGGACCGTTGTCGATTTCGGTTGAGGTTCGGCGACGGTGGAACTGCCGAAGCCCTCTCCGATCCAGGGCGGCGACTTTGAGTCCATGGAAAGATCCGCACCTTCCGGTGCGCTGTGGGAAGCGCTGGCTGAACTCCCTATCGTTTGTGGAATGGATATCTTGGTGACAGCGTTGTGCGCGGGTGTCGGCGGATTGGGACTGAAGTCCGCCTCTGTTATGGAATATGTGCTCGATGATTCCGAAGATGATTCTCCGCGGGTCAGGACTTGCTGTCGAATCAGCGCGCCGAACCGCATGTCGCCAGCCGGCATCCGGCTCGGCTGCCCGACGGCCAGCGCGACGGTTTTGTTGGCTTGTGGATCCAGGAGCGGCGCGGTAACAGAATGCAAGGCTGATTCCTCCGTCGCAGATACTGCAAGGAGTTTGCCGATCGAACCCGAGGAAAATGAGACGGTTCTTACTTTCCTTTGGGATCTTCGCGCGAGGAGCCGCTCTGGAACCAGTCATCGATGAGATTCTGTTCCCGGCGGACCTGTCCCTTCTTCTCCGCGCGCGCCGCTGTGGCAAGCAGAGCTTCCACCTGCCGGCGCTCCAGACGGCGAGCCAGCAGTTCCTCACGTGCTTCGCGCACAGCCCCCTGCCCTTCTTGCGCGAGAGCTTCGAGTCTCTCCTCTTTCCAGTCGAGGATTTCAGCGTCGGCGATTCTCATCAGCCACGGCTCGCGCCCGGCGGATTCGTCCCCTGCCAGCATTTGCAAAGCATCCGCGCGCACCGACAGAGCGAGCTGCCGTTGCCGCTCCGCAGCCGTCTCCAGAAAGCGTATACTCGTGATCTTCTTTTCAAATTCGAGGCGGGAGAGATCCTCGAGCAGCTCCCGAATGCGCAACACTCGATCCAGTTTTCGCTTCATGACACTGCGGTCGCACTATTGCCTTCGATGGACGCAACCAGCCGGAGTAGCTGGTTCCGCGCATCGCCGAAGGACTCCGGCTCGCGCGGACTTTGCACCAGATAGCTCCGAATGGCAGGGAGGAATCGCAGAGCACGGTCGATATCCTGATCGGTCCCAGGCTTGTACGCGCCGATCCTCACCAGGTCCTCAGAACGCGCCCAGGTGGAGAGAACGCGACGGACGGTCGCGGCTGCTCGGGAATGGCCGTCAGTTACCACGGACGGCATCAGCCGGCTGATCGATTCGATCACATCGATGGGCGGATACCAGCCATCGGTGGCGAGAGTCCGAGCCAGGACAACGTGACCGTCGAGATAAGAGCGGACCGCGTCCACCAGCGGATCCTGCAGATCGTCGCCCTCCATCAGAACCGTGTAGAAAGCGGTGATGCTGCCAGTACGGAAGCGGCCGGCGCGTTCCACCAGACGCGCGAGGCGACTGAACACCGACGGAGTGTAACCGCGCGTGGTTGGCGGTTCACCGGCTGCCAAACCCACCTCACGAGCGGCCATCGCAAATCGGGTGAGAGAGTCGAGAACAAGGAGCACATGTCTTCCTGTGCCGGCGAAGTACTCGGCCACGCTGGTGGCCGCCAGCGCGGCCCGCATGCGCAGCAAGGCTGACTGGTCCGATGTGGAAACCAGTACGACGGCGCGTTTCCTGCCCTCGGGCCCCAGTCCCTGCTCGAGAAACTCCCCAACTTCCCTGCCGCGCTCTCCCACCAGCCCAACTACGATCACATCGGCATCGCTGTTGCGCGTCATCATTCCGATCAGCGTGCTCTTGCCCACTCCGGAACCACCGAAAATGCCCACCCTCTGGCCGCGACCCACACTGAGCACACCGTCGATGGCGCGGACCCCGGTCCCCAGAGCTTCGCGTATCGGCTCCCGATCCAGCGGCGCGGGCGCCGAGCGCTCCAGAGGGACCAGAGACTGCAGAACCGGTCTGCGGGCGCCATCGAGCGCCTGACCCATGGCATTCATCACGCGACCGATGAGGGCTTCGCCGACTTCCACGCGAGGGGTGACGCCGGATGCGGACACGGGGTCTCCGTACCGTATTCCGTCCGCCGCATCCAGGGTCATGGAAAGCACATCGGGGCCACGGAAGCCGATCACCTCCGCCGGATGGATCCTTCCCGTTGCATCACGGATTTCGCAGCATTCGCCCACAGAACCCGGCGGGCCCTCCGATTCGATGGTCTGGCCGGTGGCCTCGACCACTCGTCCGCGCCAACGAAACGTTTGTCGCTGGCGGAGGCGCGAGAAATACGTCCCGAGTAGATCCATTCATCCCCGCTTTCCGGCGCCTTCGGGCCGATTCGTTTCCTCGTTGCTCTCATTGCGAACCTCAGGCAGATCGAAGAAGCCTCGCTCTATCTCCCCGAGCTGCGCGCGCACGCCCAGATCGACGGTGCCCAGCTTCGTCTCCAGAACCGCTTGGCAGGTTTGCATCTCCTGATCGGCCCAAACCTCCGGGCGGAGGGGCAGTTCCGGCATCAGGCGTACCATTTCGGCCCACATTTCCTCATGTGCGGCCGGCACCCGCAAACGAACCTTCGTCGACTCCGCCAGTTGGCCCAGCGCGATGCGCACGGCGCCAGAGAGCAACAGCGGATCCAGCTGCGATTCCCGGTGCAGGACCCGTTCGGCAACGGCAAGCGCCAACCGCACCACCTCGTGCTCGACGCGGGCGAGATACTCGTCTGCGTGGCCGCGAAATTCGCCGATAGCCGCGCTCAATTCGGCCGTGCACTGCTGGCGCCAGGCGGAGTGTTCGCTGCTCGCCAGTTCCTTGCCCCGCTCCAGTGCTTCCTGCCCCACGCTCACCAGCTTTCGCGCGAATTGCTTTTCCTTCTTCTCGATCTCTGCCTCAAGTTCGCGCACGCGCTGCTCCGGGTCCACTGGCGATGTCAGATCGATAACCGGCGGTGCTCCTGCAAGGACTGGATATTGCATCGGCCGGTATTGACTATCGAGCTTGCTCGGCATGGGTCTCCGTTCGCTACACCACGAAGTCATCGCCCTGTTCGAGCTTGAGGATGACCTTGCCCTCGGCTTCGAGGTTGCGGGCGAGGGCAAGGATTTCGTGCTGGGCGCCAGCGACCTCCCGGGCTCGCACAGGGCCCATTACTTCCATATCCTCCTTCAGCATGTCCGCGGCGCGAGAGGACATGGCTGCAAAAACATGGGCACGCAGATCCTCGGACGCCCCGCGCAGGGCAAGGGCAAGCTGCCGTTTATCCGCAGCGGCTACAATCTCCCGAATGCTCGCGGGCGGAATCGTTACCAGATCGTCGAAGGTGAACATCAGGTTCCGAATGTTCAGAGCCATGGCAACGTCGGCCGCCTCGATCTCATCGAGAATCTTCTTTGTTTCTTCCGACTCCATGCGGTTCAGGAGGTCAGCGACGGCTTTGAAACCCGAATAGGCCTTGCGCCCTGTGTCCCCCATGTTTTCGAGCCGCCGGTGCAGGATCATGGCCACGCGCTGGGCCATCTCCGGAGAAAACTGCCGCATGGCGGCCAGCCGTCGGATGGCTTCGACCCGCCGTTCCTCGCTGAGGCTGTCAATGACCGTCGAGCCCCGCTTGGCGTCGAGATGGGCCAGGACCACGGCGATCGTCTGCGGGTGTTCGCTCTCCAGAAATTTGCCGAGCTGCTGGGGATCGACTCGCTGTAGAACCGTGAGATCGCTCTGACTGGCTTCCTGCGCTCTCTTGACCAGCCCCAGCAGGTCTTCGGCGCGCTGTTGACCGAACGTGTCGACCAGCAGCCTGGTCGCATAATCCAGCCCGCCATGAATCATGAACTGCTGGGTTCCCAGCATTTCGTGAAACTCATCGATCACTTCGAGCGACAGATCGGGTGGTACTCCGCGCAGGTCGGCAATTTCTTCCGTGAGCTTCTGCAGGTCTCCCTCAGCGAGATTCTGAAGAATTTTCTTCCCCAGTTCATCGCCCACGGCCACCAGAAAGATCGCCGCCTTGCGCACTCCGCTCAAAGAGTGGTGAGCAGCTCCGGAGTTTGAGGCGGTAGCCATGGTGGTTTACTCCGAACGAATCCAGCTCTCCAGCAGGCGGGTGCTTTGCGCCGGATCGCGTTTTACCGTTTCGGAGACCCGCTCGAAGACGTTCTGCGCTCGGATCTTCTGCTGCTCGGCTGCCTGTTGTTCGGGAGATAGTTCCCGGGGCTCGGGCGCAGACGGGATGCGAAGAGGCGCGGCTGCATTCGATGGGGCTGCGCGGCGGACGGGAGCTGAGGCCAGAGAACGCAGCGTGGGGCGCGCAACCAGGAGGAAGAATGCGAGAAGTGCCGTCAGGATCGTCCCATACCGTAGAAGGGACTGCGACTGAGTTGCCATCGCCAGCACCCGCTCTCCCAACGCCGGCTCCGGTGCAGGAGCATCGTCGTCAAACGCCAGCTGTTCCACGCTGACCTGATCTCCACGCGATGCGTCGAAGCCGACCGCCGACTGCGCCAGGTCCGTCAGGCGCTTCATCTCGTCGGCGGTACGGGGCTGCCAGGCTGCGGCCTTTCCCTGGACGACACGGCGATAGTTGATGAGAACCGCTGCAGTTACCCGGCGGACCCGGCCAGCGGTTTCCACGCTGTGCCGGACCTTCTTTGACACCCCATACGTTGCGCTCTCCTGCTTCAGGTTTTGTCCCGCCTCGTTCTGCGCCGGGTAGAGCGGCGGCCTCGCGTTGGGTGCGTTACTCGCGGTACCCGGAATGCCGGAGGCAACCGGCTGGCCTGAGGTTTGCTCATTGCGCTGCATCGAGAGAGTCGCGGTCTGCGCCGGATCGTAGGTTTCGTCCAGCTCATCGGCGGAATTAGGATCGTAATCGACATTGACCGAGGCGCGGACATTACCGGGACCAGCCGCTGGTTCGAGCGTCTCGACAAGTCTGGCCGCGAGCTGCTGCTCGTGAGAGGCGAGAGCCGCATCGCCGGTGCGGCGGCCCAGCATACCGCCTCCGGCCGCATTGACCAGCACGACGTTTTCCGGCCGCAGATCGTCGACTGCGCTCGCCACCAGGTTGGAGACTGCCTCCGCCTCATCGTTGGAAATGGTCCGATGACGCAGCCGCAGTACCACCGACGCCTTCGCTTCGCGCTGGTCCGTTGTAAACAGCGAGTCATGAGGCAACACCAGGTGCACCCTCGCCGACTGCACGGATCCGAGCGTTGCGATCGTATGCTCCAGCTCGCCTTCGAGGGCCCGCTGGTAATTCACTTTCTCGTCGAACTCCGAACCCATCCAGTTGGGCTTGTCGAAGAGTTCGAATCCCATGCGCCCGCTTTTCGGGCCACCCTTGGCCGTGGTCGCCAGCCGCGCCTTGTCCAGATCCGGCGCGGGCACCCTAAGGCCGGACCCATCCGGAGACACATCGAAGGGGATCCCGGCGGTGGTCAGCTCCTGCGCCATCTGGCGTGCATCATCCGGATCGAGTCCCGCATACAGCGTGCGCCAGTCCGTTGTCGAGGCGTACCAGAGAAGGCCGCCAAAGCAAGCCATCAGAACCGCCGCCGTCATGAGCAGACGACTGCGGCGGCCGGGCTCGAGAGCGCGATAGCGGGCCGACGCCTCGGTGATCAGAGCGCCGGCACGCTGCTGCACGGTCAATGCGGTCTGCGGTTTCTCAGCCATTCTGCTTCACCATTCCGCGGGCTCAGAACTGCATTCCCATCACCTGCTGGTAGGCAGCCACCGCTTTGTTCCGCACCGCCAATGCCAGCTCGAAACTCATATCGGCCTTCTGCGTCGCAATCATCGCGTCGTGAACATCGACGCCGGTTCCTTTTAACAGGCCCTCCACGGCCCCCGCGGCCTGCTGCTCGAGACTATCGATGCCGGCGACGGCGTTCTTCAGCAGATCGCCAAACGGAGCTGACCCCGCAGAGGCAGCTCCAGCCGGTCCGGCTGCCGGGAGTACGGTGGGAACGGAAAACGACGGAATGGCTGTTGCCTGCATCGACCAACCTCCTATTTCAAAATGTCCAGCGAAGCCGAGAGCATGCCTTTCTCCGCCTGCACCGCCGAACTGTTCAGGCCGTAGGCTCGCGTTGCCCCCATCAGGTCGACCATCTCTGTCAGCGGGTTGATGTCCGGATAGGACACATAACCGTCTTTATCCGCGTCCGGATGACCTGGGTCATAGCGTCGCAGGGGAGTTCCCTGGTCAGTCACGACCGCTGAAACGCGGACTCCCCCAATCTCCTGACCGGCCGTGCCGCCCTCCCCAAGCAACTGGCTGGCAAAGCTCTGCTGCGGGGCATCGGAGGAAAACACAACATGCTGGCGCTGATATGGACCCCCGTCGGCGGTCCGCGTCGTTTCCGCGTTCGCCATGTTGGCTGCCACCACTTCGGCCCGTATACGCTCGGCCTGCAACGCCGACCCACTGACCTCCATCGTGCCGAACAGATTCATGTTTTCCCACCTTCCCGGCGAAGGTCGCCGGTCTTCACTTCTGGTCTTCGTGGATGGCGTCCATGACGCGCGAGAATTCGTGTTTCAGCAACTCCACTCCGGTTCGGAACTGGAGCTGCGCCTCGGCCATCTTCATGCCCTCGCGGTCCATCAAGACGTTATTCCCGTCCGGACGCTCCAGCAGTCCGCCCACCTGTCTGAGCTGCGGCGTTGGATCAGACCCGACTCCGCTGCCTCCCTGCTGATTGAGGGAATCGAGCGACCGTGACATTTCCGCAGCAAAATCGAATCCGGTGGTCCGGTATCCCGGCGTATCGATGTTCGCCATGTTCTGTGCTGTCACCTTCAGTTCAAGAGAGGACAGATCCAGATATCGGTTCAGCGCCTCGGCCATCGGTGTCGCCATTTGCATCGCTCGCGCCCCTGGAAAATCTCCGCAGGAATCGTTGCAGGAATACTTCCGCGGCGACCCCGGCTGCATTAGAAAACCTTCATTGCGGATCGTCGAATTCGATCTCTTCGAAGTCGATCCGCGGTCGATCTTCGGCAAGAATCCAGCCCCGCTCCAGCACATGTTCCAGCTCGCGCACGTTGCCGGGCCAGGAATGAGCGACCAGACGTGCCAGCGCCAGCGCCGTAATCTGCTTGGCCGGGCTGCTTTTCGCGAATTCCCTGAGGAAGTGCCCTGCCAGCGTTTCGATGTCCTGGCTGCGGCCCAGGAGAGGCGGTGTGCGGATCAGAAATACGGCGAGCCGGTAGTAAAGGTCGGCGCGGAATCCTCCCTCGGCCACGAGCTTTGCCAGAGGACGATGGGTCGCGGCCACAATTCTCACATCCACGTGGACGGAACCGTTGTTTCCCACGCGCTGCAGCTCGCCGCTCTCCAGAAATCGCAGCAGCTTTGCCTGCAGACCCAGGGGTATCTCGCCAACTTCGTCGAGGAAGAGCGTACCGCCATGCGCGGCTTCAATGCGTCCCGTGCGACCTTCCACAGCGCCGGTGAAGGCGCCGCGCGTGTGGCCAAAAAGCTCCGCTTCGAGCAGGCCTTCGGGAATCGCCGCGCAGTTCAGAGCGATCAGCTTGTGCGCTGAGCGGTCGCTCAGCCGGTGCAGCGCGCGGGCCACCAGCTCCTTGCCGCTGCCGGTTGGTCCTTCGATCAGCACGGGCGTCGTCCGCGCGGCGACCAGACGAATTCTCCGGCTGACTTCGAGTATCGCCGGGTGCGAGCCGACAAATTCCGGGAGACCCCGTTCGCTGGCCGGAAGATTCCTGGTTGCAGGACAGGACTCGGCGGGCGCTGCGCTGGAAGGGCTCGGCAGCACAGAACTGCGCCCCTGCGAAAGTGGCGCAGGCTCTTCAGGCGATAAGTCGGGCGCCTTAGAGGTTCGGGGCAACGCGCTTCCCGGCGCTGTGTTCCAGCTTGCGTCATCCGTCGCCTGCGCCCGGCGAAGGGCATGCAAAACCTCGTTGCGGCGGGGGCCGCGCGAGTCTGTTCCGCCTGCGATCGAGGCGTCCGCCATAATCAGATCGATGTCGGGGTGGACTCGTTTGAACTCCGCCACAAACTCATGAATCTCCAGATCTGGCAGCCAGGAGTCGAGGACCACCGCTTCCGCTGGAGCCGCATCAAGACAGGCAAGCGTCTCCGCGCCCCCTTCGGCCTCGCGCACTTGCCAGCGCAGATCGGCCAGAGCGTTCCGGACCCGTTTGCGAAACGAAGCATCCGCACTGGCCAGCACGACGGTTCGGGCGGTTGTGGAAACTCCGGATGTCGCTGTCGTTCCCATAAATTTGCTCCTCCTTACTGCTCTTGTCCCGATGCAAAGCCCGGATCAGACGCGGATGCCGATGCTGTATCCGACGCCACGGATGGTGCGAATGAGGGATGTTGCAGCGCCGGCCTGTCGCCCCGTGACATCCCCGCTCCGCGGCTCCGGCGTATCGTGCAGCTTGCGGCGCAGATAGTTGATGTAAACGTCCACCACATTGGTGCCAGCGTCAGCGTTCATGTTCCAAACCTCCTGCAGCAGAGTTGCGCGGGAGACCGGCCGGCCGCGATGGAGCATCAGGTATTCAAGCAATGCAAATTCCTTGCCCGTCAGGGCTACGGGGTCCCCGTTGCGGGTCACGATGCGCTCCACACGCCTTAACTCCAGGTCGCCCTGGCGCAAAACCAGCCCTGGCGTCCTTCGCCGCATCAACGCGCGGCAGCGCGCGCGGAGTTCGACAAACGAGAACGGCTTTTGCATAAAATCGTCCGCGCCCATCTCCAGACAACGCAGCCGGGTCTCGGGCTCCTGGCGGGCGCTGAGGATGAGAATGGGCAAATCATCCGTAAGCGAGCGCAGGAATTCAAGAACCTCCGTGCCATCGCGCCGCGGAAGATTCAGATCGAGGACGGCCATCTCGGGAATGTCATTTTTGGCGGCTTCCATCGCCATCTCCCCATCGGTCGCCATGATGATCTCGTGACCATCCTGTTCCAGTCCGCGGGCGAGGAACGTTCCCAGCGCCCGGTCGTCTTCAGCGATAAGCAAACGCATGTGAGGTTTCTCCAACTCTCCACCTTCTCGCGGATGTTCCAGGAAGTGGAGCCCAATCATGAGAAAAAACCAAGGCCCTGTCCCGGAACGGAAGTGCGTCGCGGCCGGTATCAAATCGGGAAAAGAAGAAACAGAATTGCGCTGATTCGCTTTTTATTCGCTATAATGGCGCCTATGGCCATTACCCGGCGGCAAAAGGAAGTGCTGGACTTCATCTCCGGCTTTGTGCAAAAAAACGGCTATTCCCCGTCGTTTGAGGAGATAGCACGCGGCCTCGATCTTCGTTCGCTGGCCACTGTGCACAAACACATCACGAATCTGCAGAACAAAGGATTGCTGGCCCGCGCCCACAATCGCAGCCGCTCACTGGACGTGCTGCCGCCACGGGCCAAGGGCCGGGGAGTCGAACGACTGCCGCTCGCCGGGCGGATTGCTGCCGGTTATCCCGTAGAGGCCGTGGAAATTCCGGAAAGTATCTCTCTGGGCGACATTGTCGGCAACCGTGATGTTTTCGTCCTGCAGGTGCGAGGCGAGTCGATGCGCGATGAACATATCCTGGACGGCGACTACGTGCTCGTGGAGCGCATCAATACCGCTCGTTCAGGAGAGATCGTGGTGGCGCTGGTTCGAGGCTCGGAAACCACTCTGAAGCGCTACTACCGGGAGGGGTCTTTGGTCCGGCTCCAGCCCGCAAATGCCGAGATGGACCCGATCTTTGTTCCGGCCGCGCAGGTTGAGATTCAGGGAAGAGTGCTGGGCATGCTACGAAAGTACTAAGCTTCGCCGCGTCTTCAACCAGCCAGAGCCTACCCGATAACGCGCGCGATACTCCGTGCAATTGTCTCCTTGGGAACGTATCCGACTATCTGATCGGCGACCTTACCGCCCTTGAAGATCAGGAGCGCCGGAATGCCGCGAATCCCGTAACGCATGGGGGTCGCCTGATTGTGGTCGACATCCATCTTAGCGACCTTCAGGCGGCCGCTAAACTCAGCAGCGACTTCATCGACAATGGGCGCCAGCGCACGGCAGGGCCCACACCACGTCGCCCAGAAATCAACCAGTACTGGCTGCTCCGACTGAAGCACTTCCTGATCGAACGTAGCGTCACTTACCTCAGCGATTCCCACAGCAGCCATTTCGTTCATGTCCCCTTTTGGTGCCTGATGCACTCACTAGTCTACCTGATGTGCTTTGGATGCAAGAGGAATTGAGGGGTCGCAGAGCGGAGGGTGGCGAGAGGCAATCGCCCAAAAAAGTTAAGGCGCCCGGATTCTTATGCAGAATCACGGACGCCGGAGCAGCCCTCCCCCAGAACTGCCCACAGATGCGAACATAGGGCCTCTGGTGGCTTGTGTAAAGCAATCTTCGGTAATTTTTGGTAACAGTACATTTCAGTTACTGATGAGATAATTTTTGTATTACCAATGGGGTACGCGCCGTCCAACATTGCTCTTGTGGAGGTTGGCTTCAAAACGCCACCGGCTCATTTTCCAACTGGCAAGTGAGGAACTCGACTTTCCCAAGCCCTTCGACTTCGCTGGCCGCCAGGTTTCTAGCTTGAACGGCCGCACTCTCCGACACTGTCAACAGCAGCACCGCCGGACCCGCACCGCTGAGAGCCACACCGGCAATGCCGCCCTTCCCGGCAAGCGGGAGGAGCCTGGGCAGCAACGGACACACGCCGCTGCGAAATGGCTGATGCAGGCGGTCGCTCATGGCGATGGCCATGGCGTCGGCCTTTCCTGTTGCAAAAGCGGCGGTTAGCAGCGCCACTCGCTGGAGATTGGCAACCACATCCTGGCGTGACCAAGTTGAAGGAAGCACGGCGCGGGAAGCCGTCGTCGCCAGGGGCTGATCAGGCATAACAAGAACTGCACGCCAATCCGGAGGCGGGGTGATCGAGATCGCCTGAACCAGATCTCCCTCAGACGCGCTCGCAACAAACCCGCCCAGCCAGCAGGCAGCCGCATTATCCGGATGACCCTCCCGACGCGAGGCCTCAGTAAGCATTCGGTCACGGCTCCAGGCGAGCCCGCCGAAATGGGAGGCCAGAGCCACGGCCGCCAGCCTTACGGCCGCCGAGGAACCGCAACCCATCCCCAGGGGAATCTCATTGTGCACTCCCAGCTTGAGCGGAACCAATGCGCGATTGTGGGAAGCGAGAACCTCGGTGTATGTGTCGATGAGCAGGTTGTTGTCGGTGGCGCCGCAGGTTTTCGCGTCGCGGCCACCTGCTTCGATGATGAATTGCTCGGACCGCTCGGCGTCGATGTGAAGGTAGAGCTTCAACGCCAACGCCAGCGAATCGAAACCCGGCCCCAGATTCGCCGAGGTTGCGGGGAGCCGCAAATGGACCTGGATCATCTGCGAGCGCGCTCCAGTTCACGCAGGACGGACTCGGAAGATGCTTCTACTTTGATCGAATTGCGGCGGGTTCTTTCTATTTCAGGAGCAAGAGCGGCGCTCTCCCGGTCGGTTAGCAACTCGCCGCGATGGAACCGAAGGGTGTAATCAGAGTCCTTGAGCGCGTGACCGGTGAGAATCAGGACCACGGAATCTTCATGGCCGACCTTTCCCTGTTGCACCAGCTTTTTCAAGCCCGCCAGGGGTACCGCTGAGGCCGGCTCACAACCGATACCCTCCGCGCCGATTTCCGACTTGGCGATCGCAATTTCCGCCTCGGAAACCTGCTCTACCCACCCCCCTGTCTCCTGAATCACATGCACCGCTTTTCGCCATGAGGCGGGATTGCCGATGCGAATGGCGCTCGCCCGCGTATGCGCTTCGACCCTCTCCAACTTCTCTCCTCCGAATTCCCTCATCGCACGCACCAGCGGATTCGCGCCCTCCGCCTGGATGACGGAAATCCGCGGAACCCTGGCCGTCAGCCCCAGCTGCTTCATCTCCAGAAAGCCTTTGCCCAGTGCCGAGCTGTTGGCGAGATTGCCGCCGGGAACGATCAGATGATCCGGAACCTGCCATTCGAGTTGCTCCGCGATCTCGAAGGCGGATGTCTTTTGGCCCTCGAGCCGGTAGGGGTTGACGGAGTTCAGCAGATACACGGGCGCGCGGTCCACGACTTCAGAAAGGACTCGCACGCAACCGTCGAAATCGGTTCCCATTTGCAGAGTGAGTGCGCCGTAGTCCATAGCCTGAGCCAGTTTGCCCCAGGAGATCTCCCCTTCAGGGAGCAGCACAACGCTGCGAATTCCCGCTCGCGCCGCGTAAGCTGCCATCGACGCAGAGGTATTGCCGGTCGAAGCGCACGCGACCCACGCGGCGCCCTGTTCGCGCGCAACCGAGATCGCCGCTGTCATTCCCGTATCTTTGAAGGATCCGGTTGGGTTCATGCCCTGATGCTTGGCGCGCAACTGCGATAATTTCAAGCGCTTCGCCGACTGCGGCAAATCGTAAAGAGGCGTGTTCCCTTCATTGAGAGAAACGATATTGTCCCAGGAACCGAGGATCGGCAGCATCTCTCGAAAACGCCATACGCCGCTGCGATCAGCTAATTCCAGTGATAATCGTCGCTCCCTCCACAGCCACCGAAGCGCGCCGGGGTTGGGCCGCTTCTGTCCGGGGCCGCTCCACCCTGGGTACTGCACTTCGTACAATTCGTTGCAATGCTCACAACGGAAATTGCCGTGCAGAGCCGATGGCGCGATTTCCTGGGCGCAGCCGGTGCAGCGCAATTGGTAAACTTCATTCATCGTCAGCGGGTTGATCTCAGCCTAACACCGGGCTCGAACCCCTCCGGATCGTCTACTGTCGCGCATTCCCAAGGCAAATTTCGTCTAGAATCGCCTAATGGCGCCTCTTCTCACCCCACGCGACGCAGCATTAAGGCTTGGCATCTCCTATGCGGCGATCAAGCAGTGGATCTATCGCGGCAAACTGAAGGCCATCAAGACTCCTGGAGGCCATTACCGTATCCCCGAATCCGAACTGGACGCGTTGCTGTTCAAGGCGAAGCGTCCGGAGACACCGAAGCGCCAGATGATGCGCACTGTGAGCGGGCGAAACCAGCTGGTCGGCCGCATTGTGGAACTCAGGATCGAAGGTCTGCTCGCTCAGGTTCGTCTGTCGATCGGAGGCCAGATCATCACTTCCATCATCACCGCCGATGCCGCTCGCGAGATGCGCCTGAAGAAAGGCGAGACGGTCGCTGCATTGATCAAATCGACCGAAGTCATGGTGCTGCGTGTGTGACCGCCGGCTGCTCTTCAACGCACTCGTGATCTTCGCTGTCCTGCCCACAGGATTCGCGCAGCACACCGAGCCCTCCAGCCAGCCCGAAGCCGGGAAGGAGCTGCGCATCGCGGCGGCCGCCGACCTGCAACCGCTGCTGCCGCCCCTGCTGCATCAATTCGAGCAGCAAACCGGGATTCACGCCGAGGCCTCCTATCAAGCGTCAGCGACTCTGGCGACACAAATCATCGACGGCGCGCCATTCGATCTCTTTCTTGCTGCTGACCTGTCCTTCCCGCAGCGGGTCATCGATGCCGGCCGCGCAGAACAGGCTGCACCGCTTCCCTATGCGCGCGGAACACTGGTGCTCTGGACACGCAACGATTCCGGGGTGGCAGACCTTTCTCTCGAAGCGTTGCAGAACGCGGGGGTAAAGAGCATCGCCATCGCCAATCCCGATCATGCGCCCTATGGGCGCGCCGCTCAGGCCGCGCTGCAACACGCGGGACTGTTGAACGCCCTGCGGCCAAAGCTTGTCATTGCCGAGAATATTGCCCAGGCAGCCCAATATGCCGACTCCGGCAATGCTCAGGCCGGGTTTATCTCGCTCACATCAGCCCTGACACCGCGCCTCAGCACCGACGGTCACTTTGTTCAGGTGCCCGACGAAGACTATCCACCCATTCTGCAGGGCGCCATTGTGGTTCGAGGAAGCCCGGGAGCAGGAGCAGCGCATCGTTTCCTCGAATTCCTCCAGAGACGCGCGATCCAGCAGACGCTCGCCGCAGAGGGGCTCAAGCCGATTCATTGATGGACCTTCAGGCGCTCTGGCTTACCGTGCGTCTTGCGACCGCAACGACGCTGGTGTTGATGGCTTCGGGAATTCCGCTGGCGTGGTGGCTCGCGTCGACGCGTGCGCGCTGGCGCCCACTGGTGGAGGCTGTGACCACGCTCCCGCTGCTTCTCCCCCCGACCGTGCTGGGATTCTATCTTCTGGTTCTGCTCGGCCCGCGTACAGGTCCTGGACGCGTTGCATCCCGGCTCCTGGGACATCCTCCGGCGTTTTCGTTTTCGGGCCTTGTGATTGGCTCCGTGCTCTATAGCCTTCCCTTCGCAGTACAGCCGCTGGCCGCCGGTTTTCGTTCAGTCGATATCGCTCTCATTGAACAGGCCCAGCTGCTGGGAGCCGGGCGGTTCCGCACCTTAACCGCCATCTTGTTGCCTCTGTCCACCCACTCCGTTGTTGCGGCCGCAGTTCTCTGTTTCACCCACACGGTCGGCGAATTTGGCGTTGTCCTGATGATTGGCGGCGATATTCCAGGCGCTACGCGCACGCTCTCGATTGCGATCTACGACCAGGTCCAGGACTTTTCCTACGCCGCGGCCAATCGAACTTCACTCTTACTGCTCTGCTTCTCGGCTCTCGCGCTCGTGCTGCTCTACATGCGCAGGGGCAGGACGGGAACTCCCCATGCCTGACATCAGCGTTCGACATCGACAGGGGCGATTCTCTCTCGAAGCGGAATTCTCTCTGCATAACCAGTGGACAGTCGTCTTTGGCCCCTCGGGCGCGGGAAAGAGCACGCTTCTGCGCGTCATTGCAGGCTTGGTGCAGCCGGGTTCAGGCCGAATCAGGCTCAACGCCCGAACCGTGCTCGACACAACCAGCGGCGTCTCTGTTCCTGCGGGACGGCGCTCGATAGGGTTCGTTACGCAGCAACCGGCCTTGTTCCCGCACCTGAGCGTGCGAGAGAACGTTGGCTTTGGCATCCGGCACCTCAGCAGGGAGCGCCGCGCGGTGCGGGTTGATGAAATGCTTCACTTGCTCGGAGCAGAGGCGCTCGCCGATCAGCCCGCGCCACAGCTTTCCGGTGGAGAGCGCCAGCGCGTCGCCATGGCGCGGGCTCTGGCACCGGCGCCGCGGCTGCTCCTGCTCGACGAACCACTCGCGGGACTCGATGATGCATCAGCTCACGACATTCTGTCGCGGCTGCTGTCCCTCGATATGCGCGTGCTGTATGTTTCGCACGATCTGGCCGAAATCTGGCGCATGCCCGCCGATGTGGTGCTTCTGGATGCAGGCCGCGTTACAGCGATCGGGCCACTCCAGCAGGTGCTCGCCCCCTATCGCGAACGCCTGCTGGAGCAGCTCAAAGCCTGACTCAGTCCTTCTTCACCCAAACGCTCTGTAGAAAAAGACCCCTGTCCCGATGCTGATCCGCTCCAGGTTCGGAATTCACATCGAGATGCATCAGCTGCCAGCCATCCGCGGCGTTGTACTGCGGCCACTCGGGCGCTCCGGTGCCGTTCGGGTTCCCGGTGTGCGCGAAGTTGGTCCAGTAGTTCTCCACCAGATCGCTCAGCTTCTGATCCTCCGGTTGCCAAACCGCATCCGTGCGGGAGTTGAGCGTGCCAAACACGTAGTCGATTTCGTCGGAATGGAACGCCCCCGAGCCCGCCGGATGATATTTATCCGCCGGCGCGGGCCGCTCGAAGTGATACCGATAGACAGACGCGCGGCCGGTCGAAACCTGCGCCTCCAGCCACTCCCACGTCCCGAACGCGATGAAGCTGTCTCCCGCAAAATCGATCGTCGACCGCACCGCTTCCGCATCCGTCGTCGCCGGATACGCCTTCAGAAACTCTGCTGCCCGATCCCCAAACGTCTTCTGCGACATCTCTGAGAAACTCGCCACCGTCGCCGGCTGCGGATACCGCGCCACCAGCCCACTCGGCTCGTCGCGGTTCCATCCCGCCAGCAGCGGCACGTGCGCCTGCTTCCCCTCCGCATAGATTTGGGCCACCGGTTCCGGCAGGAAATACCCATCCACCACCGGCCAGAACGACGGCCCTCCCGGTCCCCTGTGCGTAGTCACCTTCGCCACCAGATCATCGGCGCTCATCGCTCGCAGCGCCGTCACGTCGCTCGTCCCAAACGCCGTCGCCGCCGACGCCGCTTCCAGCTTCTCCGCATCTGCCAGCGGCCTGAAGCCTTCTCCACGCTGACCCGGAAACGCCGCACCGCTTTCGCCAATCGCATGCGCAAACAGCCCCTGCGCCAGCGGCGACGCCATCTGCGCGCTCACCGAAAACGAGCCCGCAGACTCTCCAAAAATCGTTACGCTGCTCGGATCGCCGCCGAAAGCGGCGATATTGCGCTGCACCCACTGGAGCGCTGCAGTCTGGTCCAGCAGGCCGTAATTCCCCGCCGCGTGCTGCGGCGACTCCGCCGCCAAGCCCGGCAGCGCCAGGAACCCAAACACTCCCAGCCGGTAGTTCATCGACACGACGATCACACCTTTGTGCGCGAGGTGCTCGCCGTCCTGCCGCAGCTCCGATGTCGCGCCCGACGTAAACCCGCCGCCGTAAATCCACACCATCACCGGCAGCTTCGCTTTCTTGTCCTTTGCCGGCGTCCACACGTTCAGGTTCAGGCAATCCTCGCTTTGTCCCGGATCGCGAAAAAGCATATCCGGAAACGGCGAGGTCTGCATGCACCGCGACCCGAACTGCGTTGTCTCCTTCACGCCCCCCCACTTCACGCCGGGCTGCGGCGGCTTCCAGCGCAGCGGACCGACCGGCGCAGCGGCATACGGCACTCCCAGAAACACGCGGATCTGGCCATCGCTGCCGAGCTTGCCGTGGATTTTGCCCTTATCCGTTTTGATGGTCAAATGGTCGTCGGCATTGGCGAACAAACTGAAGGCCACACAGCACATCCATGCAATGGCCCACGCGGGTTTCCCACGAGAGAGCATTTCTTACCTCCGTCTATCCGGAAGTCCTGATCGGGAAGACTCACCAAAATATCAGAGGAGCGCCTCTGCGCGCTCCTGCGCGAGCATATCTTCAATCGTTTCCCTTCGCCGGATCAGCCGGGCACGCTTCCCTTCGACCAGCACTTCCGCAGGGCGAGGGCGCGAGTTGTAGTTCGAGGCGAGCGACATTCCGTACGCGCCGGCATCGAGGATCGCCACCAGTTCACCCGGCTGCAGCGCAGGCAGTTCCCGGTCACGAGCGAAAAAGTCCCCAGTCTCGCAAACCGGACCCACAACGTCCGCAGGGGCTCTCCGCGACGATCGGCGCGGCGCAACCGGAACGATTTCGTGAAACGCCTGATACAGCGCCGGCCGGATCAGGTCGTTCATGGCACCATCGGTGATCACGAAGGTCTTCTCCCCGTTCTTCTTCACATAGAGCACCCGCGCCAGCAGCGCCCCCGCCTGAGCCACAAGAAAGCGCCCTGGCTCAAGGAGCAACGTCAACCCGCCCGTGGATTCAACAATCGGCATCAAGGCGGCTGCATATTGTCGAACCTTTTCCTCCGGATCGAAGGGACGGTCAGAGTGGTACTCAATGCCCAGCCCTCCACCTACATCCATGAATCGAATCGGGTGCTCGTCCCTTCGCAGATCGGCAATCAGCTTCGCTACTCGTTGCGCGGCCGCGCCAAAGGGTTCCGCGCTGCGAATTTGCGAACCAATATGAACACTGACTCCGCATGGCTCCAGATATTTGCCGGCCTTCCGGTAGACCGCTCGTGCGCGACGAATATCGATCCCGAACTTGTGCTCGCGCATTCCCGTCGAGATATACGGATGAGTTTCCGTGAACACGTCTGGGTTGACCCGCAGCGCGATTTGCGCTCGTTTGCGTAGCTTCGCCGCGCGTTCGGAAAGCAACTCCAACTCACCCTCACTCTCGACGTTAAAAAGAAGTATTCCGGAGCGGAGTGCCAGATCCATCTCCGCAGCCGTTTTTCCGATACCGGAGAAGACAATCCTCTCGGCGGCCGCACGGTCGGCGGCAAGCACCCGCTCCAGTTCACCGCCGGAAACGACGTCGAAGCCCGCGCCGCGGCACGCCAGCATCTGAAGAATCGCCAGCGTTGAGTTGGCCTTAACGGCATAGCAAACCAAATGTGGGAGCGAGCTGAATGCGAGCTGGAAGAGCTCCAGCCGCTGGGTAATATGGTTGGCCGAATAGACATACAGCGGAGTTCCGAACCTGCGCGCAAGACTCTCCACGCTTACGCCCTCGCAGCGCAGCGATGTTCTGGCACCGGGATAGAAAAATGGACGGCTGGAAATCGAAGAACCTCGCCAGAAGGATGTCCCTGAGATTATCGGGCTTCCCGCACCCCGTAAAGTGCGGCCTGAGTTGGCTTCGTCGATTAGCTCGTGGTCTCGTTCGGTCCTCATGGGTGAGCATCGAGTTCGAAATTGAGAGCAGCGTCGCCGGTCGCCGCCGTCATCAGCAGCCGGGCCGCCTGGTCGTTGGCGGAGAGCGGCGTCAAGGTGACCGAACCGTCAATCCCCGAGATTGCCTGGACAGTCTGCTGAGCGAGAACAGGCGGCGGAGCGCAGTCTCCCTGAGCTGGGCAGGGCTCAATCCAGCCATCCAGCACCTCGGCGAAAGTGACCATTGCTCCTGCGAGCGGATCGCCGAAGGCATCGGTCACGTGCAGAACAACGGGAGCGAATGTTTGGCTCGCGTAGATGTACTGAGTCGTTCCACTCCATGGCGCCAGTGCGGCGCTCTCCGGATGCACAGGCGTAACGGTGAACGTTGCGCAATTCGTGGTATTCGCGAGGCAGGCGCTAGCCAGCGAATTGACGCTGTCGGTGAACGGCCCTGCGGAAAGTTGCCCGGAGACAAGTCCATTGGCGTCGCTGGTGCTCTGCCCCGTAGTGACGATCACGCCCGAAGTCGCGGACAACCAGGTAACGGCCTGGCCTGCCACAGGAACCCCGGACGGATTGAGCACCAGCGCCTGCACTGGCCATTGCACGGTAGCTCCCAGCGCTACGTAGAGATTTGGCGTCAACGCCACGATTGACGGCGGTGCTGACCCGGTGAATTCGGCAATCACGCTGCTTCCACTCGTGAGAGATGCGGTGATCTGCGCCAGAACTGAAGAGTTCGCGGTGACTGGCAGGGTCGCTGTGCCATCGCCGGCAGTTACCGCACTGCATGACGTCTTGCCACAGCCCAACGCGGCTATGCCTTCAGTCACGGCGAATGTCACCGTTACACCAGCGGCAGGCGTCTGCGTGGTCACGTTCATGGCACGCACCGCAAAGGGCTCCGCCACTCCGATAGGGACCGAACCCATCGGAGCAACCAGGAGAGAGATAGCATCGTCCGGTTCGGCATCGTAGCTGACGCCACTGGCGATCGCCGCAACGCTCAGGGTTTGCGTGTCCTGGAGCTCCACCAGGACGTCGCCTGTCACGCCGCCTGAGGCCGGAGCGGTGGCGACGATTACGTTGGGCGTGACACTGTTCACCTGGGCAGCCACGCCGTTCACAGAAACGGCGACGGAGGGTCGAAAGCCCATCCCCTGAATCACCATCTGTCCGCCCTGAACCGGCAGACGAGCAGGAGTCACGCTGTCCGCGTAGAGAATGCGGCCATGATAAGCGTAGTCTGGGCGCCCATCTCCTCGAATGTCGGCCAATCCGATGCGAACCTCGCTGTCGGCAACGGTCAGCACCGGAAGCGTTGTCAAGCCGGCCACACTGCCATTGAAGGGCTGGACCGTTCCGGTAACCGGGGCAACGCCGACGTTATCGGTGCCGTTCCAGGCTCCGACGACGATTTGCGCCTTGTTCTCTGAATTTGCTCCGGTCTCATCCAGCGCCTCGGCTTCGACGGTAAACTCACGGCCGCCCTGTGCCCAGAACTGAAACCAGCCGGAGTGTCCGTATCCGGTGATTCGTCCGGTCCATTCACCGGTAACAGGAAGATTTGCAGGTGAAGCTTCGGTTCCGTCGGCTCCGCTTTGCATTTCATCGGCGGCATCATCGATAACCAAGGGTTGCGTGACGGCAGATCCGGCACTGAGAGTGCCCAGTGCCATCACCGGCATGGTGCCGGAAGGAGCAGCCTGACCGGTTGTGTAAGGGCCAACGGAGGAACTGCCCGTATAGAGCGGGTTTAGAACCTCAAACGTCAGCTGATACTGCGATGTGGTCGCGCCCGCTGGTAACGGAATACCGCTCAGATCGAAAAAGCCTTCCAGAGCAGGATCGTCGCTGCCGAAGCGATTGAGCGGATTACCTGCAGAGTCGGTTGTGCCCGTGATCGAATTTCCAGCGTTACCCTGGAAAAAGACGCCGCTCACCGCCGTCGCCGTGTAGCGAACATCCGGCACGCCATTCACGAGTGGCTGCAGAACTACATTTACCCCCTGCATTCCCTGGCCGCCTGGAAACTGAACGGTTCCCTGCACCGATAGGGTCGCTGCAGCGGTAATGATCTTGCCCGCAAAGCTACTGACGTTTGCAGCCGTAACTGGATAGAGGCGGTTCAGAGCGGCGATGTCGTCGGTCCGAAGCTGCGTCGGACTAGGCATACATTGGCCGCTGCTTCCGTTGCAGAGCCGTTCGATGGGGTGCATGATCGGCCAGCCAACCAACCCATTGGCGGTAATCTGGTCGTTCACGAACATCTCTTCGTTAGTCTGTGACCAGTCAAGACCCAGCACGCGGCCGAAACCGCGAATCAGCTGATACTGCAGATTGGCGATCTGGACGGCATTGGTTGCGCACAAGCCATTGACCAGGACAAGAGCGTGAACAATGTTGCCCGTGATTTCGAGATTGTCGACGCTCACGAGAACGGCATTGTTCTGGCAGGCCAGCGGCGAACTCGCTCCTGTGCCATAGATCGCATCGATGACCGAGCCGTCGGCATCGTAAACCACAGCGACGGGTTTGCTCGTGGCCGTGGGCTGGATGTCAGCAGGCAGTATGACTCCGCTTGCGCCGACCGTGACATTCGACCCGTTCACGTCTTCGGCGAGAGCACCGCCGCGCTGAATCATGACTGTGGCCGTTTTGACGTTGCCCCACACGGCAGCAGCCGTCGCTACCATGGCGTTCGCTTGTGCCTGGGTGACTTGTGCGCTCAGATTGCCGAGGTCGGTGTAATAGGTGACCTGTCCGTTGGCCCACACGATCGGCTGACCCTTGACCGACGAGTTGAAGTAGCTTGAGCCAGCAACCCAACGCGGTCCGCCAGCGTGGGCGATCTGTGCGGCAAAGATGAGGATCAGGACCAGCAGAACGGTTAAACCTGCGGTTCGGTTTGAGGTCTGCCGAGTGTCTTCCGATCCAGTTGCGCGGCGCATGATGTGGCCTCCGAAAGCAGCTGCAAGTTGTGCAGGATGTGCTTCCGGCTCTATTTCGACATGCGGAGTGCTGGTTAGGAGGAAGAATCGAATGCGGGGTTAAGGGCATCAGTTCAGTTCGGGACAACGGTTTGGTGCGGTTCCAATTCGGGAGCTGGCGCGAAACCGGCTGCGACCGTCCGATCGAGCTGTTGGAGCGGTCGCAGGTACAATCTGAGAGTTCAGGCAAATGGCAGAAGACATCCGCGATACAGTCATTCTCGGCACTGGCTGCGCTGGCCTTACAGCGGCGATCTATACAGCTCGTGCCAATCTGAAGCCGCTGGTTCTGGAAGGTCATGAACCTGGCGGACAACTGTCGATCACGACGCTGGTGGAGAACTTTCCTGGCTGGCCTGACGGCATTCAGGGTCCGGAACTGATTGAGAACATGAGGAAACAGGCGTCTCGGTTTGGCGCCGAGTTTCGGCTCGGGCATTTGGCGACTGCGGATCTGACGAAGCATCCGTTTGCGCTGAATCTTGGGCGCGAAACTGTTCATGCGAGGACGCTGATTATTGCCAGCGGCGCTTCGGCTCGTTGGCTGGGTTTGCCGTCGGAACAGGCGCTGATTGGGCATGGCGTGAGTTCGTGCGCGACTTGCGATGGATTTTTTTTCTCGGGAAAGGAAATCGCCGTGGTTGGCGGCGGCGATTCAGCGATGGAGGAAGCGCTGTTTTTGACCCGGTTTGCGACGAAAGTGACGCTGATTCACAGGCGTGAACACTTTCGGGCGTCGAGGATCATGCTCGATCGGGCGATCGCGCATCCGAAGATTGCTTTTATGACCAACGCCGTGGTCCAGGAAGTGCTTGGTGTCGATTCCAAAGAGGTTCAAGGGATTCGAGTGCTGGACACCAAAACCGGCGTCGAATCGGATCTGGCCGTCAGCGGGCTGTTTCTCGGCATCGGGCACATTCCGAATGCATCGATGTTTGCCGGGCAGCTGGATCTCGATGAGGACGGCTACATCAAGACCCACAATAATGTGTTCACGCGGATTCCTGGCGTGTATGCGTGCGGCGACGTGCAGGATCGGCGGTATAAGCAGGCGATCACGGCAGCGGGAACCGGATGCATGGCGGCTCTGGAGGCGGAAAAGTACCTCGAGGAGCACGGGCACTGAGGAACTGCCCCACTCAAGCCAAAACCGGGCTTGAATGGGCCACCCACGGACGGGACAAAAGTACTGTGCACCCTACCCCCCTCCCCCCTGGGTGGGGACTGTGGCATGTGGCTCGATCCGGAGGGGTTCCTGGAGGGCCCTTTTGGACTGTGGCAAGCTGCTGAACCTGAGCCACTTGGCCTGGGGGTTTTGGCAGGTGCTCCGGGTATGACCTTGGTAAGGTAAGTGGGTTCGCGGCATGGGCTCTCTCCTCTCCGAAACAGAAAAGGCCGCTGAGAGCTGGGAGCGGGGAGCGGGGAGCGGGGAGCCGGGAGCCTGGAGCCCGGAGCAGCAAAGCAAGAGTCCGTGCCGGGTGCGTGCGAAGCTTCATCGAGCCTTTTCCTCCCTCCGATCGATGATGATGCGATGCGAACAAAACAAAAGGCCCAGCCGCGGAGGCTGAGCCTTTTTTCTTTTTCTACTCTATAAGTTCAGAATATCAGATTGAGAGAAGAAACACGCCAAAACTCTTTGAGGGTATAAGGGTGTAAGTGGCGTGGAATGTTGGGTAATTACTTTGGATTTTTCCACGGGGACTTGACAGATCTGTGGATATCTCGGGGTTGGATGCGAAGGGCGAAATTGGAGATGCGAGATTGTCGCCTGCGCTCTGCTCAGCCTGGAACTGCCCCGCTCGAGCCAAGGCCGCGCTTAAGTGGGCCACCCACCACCCACGTCTTATGTGATCCAAATAAGTCACTTCACGACTTCTAATCCCGGCTGCAGGAAATTGAAGATTGCGCCACCGATCTCGGGAAACTGGTAGGCGAGCCAGGTGACGACCGGGACCGCCCCAAATGTAATGATCCTGATGTAGAAGTCGAGGCCGAGTTCATTTGCAGTGGTTGCGGTGATTCGGCTGAGAATCGGATCGCGGTGCATCTGCGCAAACACCCAGACGATGCCGGAGCCGAGGAACAACAGCAGGCCGGTAAGCGCCCAGTTCACTTCTTGACGCGGTTGAAATGGATAGCAGTTCCATGCGATGACAGCCAGGACGAAGGCTGCCGAAACAAAGCTCATGAGGGAGCCCAGGTGGGCCAGCACAGCGCGAATGAGCGACAGATACCGGATGGCAAGGAATTCTTCCGCCAACTGGATCGATGGAGGATCGGCAGAGGCCGCGCCCGTGTGGAGTTGGAGCGGGTGACCCGGTGCTTCAGCTTTAGCCTCTGAGCTGCGAGCCTTGATTGGCACCTCTTGCTGTTCATTGCTTTCCACCAGTCCGATGCGTTCGTGTTGCCAGTAGGGAATAAGTACACGCTCGAGGAGCACCCTGCTGAAAGCCGCGAAGTACAGTTCTGCGCGGTTCGCGAGAAGGTATGGTGGCATGTCACTCGCGTGGGGGACAGAACCACAATTTGGGCCGGACGCAGCGTCCGTCAATTCCCCCTGAAAACGGGCACGCAAATCTTTGAGTTCCTTCATACCCGCTTCTCCAAGGCGCTCCTTCAATTCGGTTTGGTTGAGCATCTGACGAGCGGACTCGGCGGAGCGGGCCTGATCGCGTAACGGCCGATGGATCCCGTCCTGGCGAAGCATGGTCATCCATCGCATGCCCTGCAGCCGGCTAAAGGCGAAACGGATGGGCAGGTTCTCCAGGCGATCAAGCAATCCGGCTTTCAATGAGCTCCAGATCATGACAATTCGCAGCCATCCTGCCAAGGCGATGGCCGTGAGTGGGAAGAATACCCCTCCGATGAGCATCTCGTAGAAAGACGCAAAATGATGTCTGTGGCTCCACAGAAAATGATTGAGGCTTCGGATCGGAGTGAAGACGGAAAGAAGGATCAGCAGGGCCGTATAAGTCACTACCAGCGTGCCGTCCAGTAGTGGACGGGGTAGTTTTACGAATCTGCGAAGCGCGGTCCGGGTAATGAGCAAGCAAGTTATGTTTCTGTGGAGAGAGGGGCTCTGCGGACTCTCACATCCGTCGAGGTCCTCGTCGGAGACAAAGAGGCCGTCCAGTCTCTGGTCGCCGATTTTTTTGGGAAGGCGAGGCCTCGCGGTGCTGGAAAAGCGCAGCCGCCTGATTAGAAAGAATGCCCACAAGTACCAGCTGAACAGCAGAACGAGGACCGGAACTGCGGGAGAAAGTCCGCTGGTCGGATGAATACAGCGAAATGCAAACGATACACCGACGAGAGAGTATGGAGATTCCGAGGTTCCAATTAGGGCGCGACTGCATTCGTAACACCAATTTATTGGCAGCAGAGCCAGCGCCGCCCAGGTGATGATATTGATGCATGGATAGCCGTTCTCTCTAGCCTTTACGACGAGCCCCCGCAGCGTCGGGACGGGAACGCTCGCGGTCTTCGCCCACCAAATCCAGTGCCAAGTCCTCCAGAATGTGGCGATGATGGCGGCCAGGCCACCTACCAGGGTCGCGATGGCGGCCGCGATACCAAATGGAAACACATGGGCGACAAAACGGAGCGAGAGCAACGGCCACGCAATAACAAACGCCATGGAAAACAAGGTGACCGCGCCTATATGGATAGCCATGGAACGGCGCCGCGGTTCGTCGTTTTCGTCAACGGCAAGGTCGCGAGTGAACAGATATCTCGAATCTGCGACCCAAAGGACGACGGTGTGTACAAGGCAAAGGGAAAAAATCAGCGCGCAGAAGACCTCCCATGACAAGGAGGGATAGATCGTGGGTGCGCGCCATAAAGCATCGCGAATACTCTGTTTGTGATAATCGCCGCCCTCGCGACTGTAAAAAACGCCGCATGCGGAGTCTTTCGGCACCGGTTTGTGACGTACGCCGGTTTTTGCGGATTCGGTCGCGCGTTTTGCGGATTCGGTCGCGCGTTCTGCAGATTCGGTGGCGAAGTCGAATGCTTTCGGGTCGATTCCGGGAGTAAATACCGGAAGTTGTTGAGGGGAATCGCTTGCGCAAGGACTGAGCAATGCAAGTGGGTAATTTCCGTCGGTCCCGATAGCAGTAACCCACAGGGGCGGATACATCGGCGTCCCAAGGGTGGGGTCCGGCAGGGGTTCAAAAAGGCTGGAATAGCTTGACAGATGAGGCTGGGGCGAGGCGAATTCACGAATTTCGGTGTTGAGAGTCCAGAATGTATAGCTCGCTGCGTTGTACGCCGCTGCAGACGAGGTATCAGTGAGCGCGCGAATGGCGGCGCCTTGGGTGGGCGGCCCGTTTAACGAAAGCAAAGAGTATGGATTGACGCTGATCATACCGACAAACGGCACATTATCAATCTCCCTGTCCCGGAGGAGGTCGCCGCCGAAGGAGACCAGTCGCACATCCGGACGAGCGCGGTGCAGGAATTGCAGCAGAAATATCTCATCAAGTGTATTTGTCGCGGTGATGGAGACAAATTCAATTCGATTTCGCTGAAGCAAGCGCGCAATCTCCATCAACTGCGCTTCCTGCGAAAGGGGCGTATTTTCACGAGAGAACTGCGGAACGCTGTCAGCCGCGCTTGAGTCCTTCAGGGAGAGATGAAGATAGGGGCTGGGAGGTGAACCGCCCGGAGCGGGCTCGCCGCCCTGGTCACTGGAACTCCGCGCGTTGCGCAGCAGAGAGATCTCTCGAGGAAAACGAATGAGGATGGGCTGTCTTGAACCCGTCAGGAAGGCATCCTGGGTCCCCGGAGCCCGATCGCACGGCTGCTCCGGGATTGGAGTAACCGGTTTCCTTTCAACTTTCCAGATACCGGAGTTGGCTTTTGCGCTGCCTGCCGCGGTGTCGTCTTCCACGAGTTCCGCCACCCTCGTGAGATCGTAGCCGGAACACTTGAGGCTGCGCAGAAAGGAATCATGATCGAATCCCGCGTTTGCCATGAAGGATAGATAGTTGATTTGTGCGGTGCCGCCTTTCAGAGCTAACGTATCCATCGCGAGTGGTGTGCTTGTTTCGCCGGCCAAGTCGAACGTGGGTGCCTGTTCCCCGGGCAGGGTTCCGCCCGGCTTCGCCGGAGCGTCTTCCGGGGACCAGTTCCAGGCGGCCGTTTCAATGGCTGCCCGCATCGGTCCGGCGGAGCCAGTGTAGAGGGGACCGATGATGGCAGTATGGTCCTTCTGTCCACGAAAGAACTGGCTAGCGAGCGGCTCGCCCTCTGGCCCCGAGGTCCTCTTTGTGAGGCTGTTCATCCGGACCGCCGCCTGAACCTGATTCTCGTACAGGAGGGCATTGCGAAGCTGAAAAGCATCGACTCCCCAGGTGGGCGATTCAGCCACCAGGAACAGGTAAATCGCTTGAAAATGGTTTCCCGATGGGGGAATGTCCGGATTATCGGGATCTGTAACATGCTTCAGAACAATTAGTCCTGGCATCCTTTCTCGCTCGGGGTCGTGACCTGGCTCGTCGTCTCCGGAAGACTCAGCGGCCTTCAGAGCGCCCACTCGATTCATCCATGGCAGCCAGTAGTAACTGCTGTTGTATCCGTTGTCAGCTGCGGCCTGAAGAAGGGCATCGACCGTGCGATCGAATGAGAGTGCCAGGTGTGTGTGGACCGGGTCAGGAACTGTAGCAATGAGAGCCGTAACTCTGAGCTGTACGCCGTTAACCGGGATTCCCCAGCGCTTGGTGGGATCGCTCCCACAAGCCTGCTCCTGACCCTCCGGAGGCGGGTGTTGGTACACGTCTACTGGAACGCGTTGGTCCGAGTCGACTGGGATGCCTGGCTGAATTTGAACCTTGAGGTTAGTTCCTGGCGCCGCCGTCATGGGATGGGCATCGCGCGACGAGGACGAGTCTGTTTCCGGAACATTTCTATCGGCAGCCCAGTAGTTGCAGGATGCGATCCACGGGCCCTGTTTTTCTGGTTCCTGCGTCGAGGAGCCCGTTAAAGGCGTGACCCCATTGGATGACGCGGTTTGCTGGGGAGAGTAGGAACCGAGAGGCCGGAGAAGAAGTCCCGCCAAGAGAATGGCTCCGATGGTCGCGCCCTGGCCTTTGTTTATGTTCATTTCGCGGTCCTCGCCAAGGCGCAGATTTTATGCATACTCCAGGTGCCCGATGGTGAGTGTGAGAAGAGTACTGGGAAGGACAATTGGTATGGCTCCTGCGGCATGCGCACGCCGACGGCATCGTCAGTTCCAACTCCGGCGCGAGGAGGATGGCGGCAGAGGGTCGGGAACAAGACGAACAAACATAGACAGGCAGTGGCGATGCCCATAGAGGCGATTCCTCCGCGCGGTTCTACGACGCAGATATGGGCAAGCGCAACAAGAGGGGAGTGGTGTAAGTCCGGGCTCTTGTACCGTCAGCTCCGGCTGATCAGAAATTGAGAATGAAACTCTGGGGTGGCCAAGATCGTACAACGAAGGACTGGCGTATGTCCACTTGCGATTCTATGAGCGCGACGGGGTATCTGCTCGACGTGGTACTGCGCGCCTGGGGCATCGCTGCCGATGGCCACCGGGCAGAGCATGGCCTCCCTCACAAATGAAGGGGCGGACGAGGCCGGGGCTTTCTGCAAGACCGGGCTTGAGCGGGCCACCCGCCTATTCGGTAGCTGTTACGCTTGCGCCGAGATTCCGCCCCTGTTCGGAAGCCTCGAACGCAGTTGTCCTATAAGGCGACTTACCGTCCATTGACAAGCCTCCCATCCAGGAATGATCGATCAAGGGGCGTACTGCGTGAAAACAAGGTCGTGGGCCTTAAACTGCTGGTGGCAGGCGAAGCAGGGTTTCATGAACGCCGCATCCACAGGTTTGCCATCTGCGTTGAAATGACCGAAGCCCCAGCCTCCGGTCGCGGCGTACTTTTTTGAGTCCTTGACCATGAACTGAACGTTGGTGGGGGCGCCAGGAACGATGGATTGCGGCTGGCCGAAGATCTTGTCGTTCTCCGCAGAATGAACGGCCTGGTAGTGCACAGCGGCAATGATGGCGCCGTCAGGAAAGGGGATGGTTCCTGCGCGGAAGGCCTTGACCGCTACGGCGTTGCCCAGGACAGCTCCCAGGCTGTTGAGCTTGCCCTCTTCATGGGCCGACGCGATCCACTTCCAGTCACGGTATCCAGCGGGCTTTTCTGTGACGTACGGCGCGGCCGGCGCATCGGCATTTCCAGGTGCAGGGGACATCTGGGCCGCAACGCCGGTTATGGTCGCAACTGAAACCAGCAAAGAAGCGAACCTTTTCATCGTTGCTCCTTTCAAGTTCGATTTTTGTATGTGCCTGGCCGCCAGGGATGGGAACCCGTGCTTTTCGATGCTCCATACGGCGAAAGGGAGTCCCGCCCAGAGCTTACTCTCGAAGCCGTGTGGAAATCGAAGGGTAGCGCTCAGTGATGAACGGAGCAGAGCCGGATGGCGCCGGCGGCGTCCGGGGACAGATGCAGGATTCTGGAGGAGTTGCCGAGGGAGACGGCGTAGTCGTCGTCGGGGGTGCGGCGGCGGGTGCGCAGGCGGACTCCGGGGGCGATGCCGCGGGCTTTGAGGCGCTTGAGGAGCGGGGCATCCCAGTCGGAGACGCTGTCGACGACGAAGGCGCCTTCGTGCTCGACGTCAGTGAGAGAGACGGATTTTTGCTTCGGCATTTTGCCGTCCATGGCGGGGATGCAGTGGCCATGCGGGTCGAATTTGGGATGGCCGAGTTTGGCGTCGATGCGCTCTTCGAAGCGCTCGGAGATGAAATGCTCGAGGCGCTCGGCTTCCGCGTGGACTTCTTCGATGGGGTAATCGAGCAGTTCGTAGAGGAAGGTTTCGATGAGGCGGTGGTGGCGGAGGACCTCGAGGGCGCGACGCCTGCCCGCCGGTGAGAGGAGGACGCCGTGGTGGCGCTCGTACTCGACGAGGGGGGACGGGGCGGCGCCGAGCTTCTGGAGCATGTTGGTGACGGATGCGGGCGCGACACCGAGGCGGGCGGCCAGGGAGGTGCTGGCCACGCGGCGCTCCTCGGGACCGCTGAGGGCGAGGATGGCCTTGAGGTAGTTGTCGACGGATTCGGAACTGGCTGCGGGGTTGCGACGGGCGGGCATGGACGGGCTCTCTTGAAACAGTTTGACACTTTCGCGGATTTAGGCGAACCTAAATTATTAGGCAAACCTAAAACGCGCCTATTGGAAGTTACTCCCTAGCTGGGCTCACCTTAATTTTTGGGATCGATCGAGATGCGTTTTTGCCTGCGAATCCGAGCTGTGACGATCTTCGCCGGGCTTGCGTTGTTAACTACGGTTCATTCAGGCGCGGCGTGGGCGCAGAGCGGCACCAGCAGCGCTCTCGGTGGCAGCGTTGCCGATGCTACGGGGGCAGTGATCCCTGGGGCGCGAGTCAAGGCGACGGATGTGAATACCGGAGCGGTGCGCGAGGGGCGGAGCGATGGCGACGGGCGGTATTTGTTTGCCCAGGTGAATCCGGGAACGTACAGGATTGAGGTGCAGGCGGAGAGCTTTGCTGCCGGCAGGTCGCAACCGGCCACGGTTGCCGTGGGACAGACGATGACGGTGAACTTCCGGTTGTATCCGGCGGCGGCTTCGCAGTCGATCGAGGTGACTACGCAGACGGGGCTGCTGAGCCTGGAGAATCCCAATACGTCGACGACGATCGAGGCGAAGATGATCAGCAGCCTGCCGAATGCCGGGCAGGACCTGACGTACGTTGCGCAGTTTGCGCAGGGCGCACTGATGAACACCGCGGGCTCATCGAACGATGCCAAAGCGGCGGGCGGTTACGGGAACGTGGAGTTCAACGGGCTGCCGGCAACGTCGAACGGCTATATCCTGGATGGCTTCGATTCGAATGATCCTTTTCTGGGGCTGAACATCGGGCTGTCGACGAATCTGGTGATCGGGCTGGACGCGCTGCAGGAAGCCACGGTGAACACGAACTCGTATGCGGTGGATCAGGGCCGGTACGGGGCTTCGCAGGTGAACTACTTCACGAAGTCTGGGTCGAATCAGTTCCATGGCGACGCGTACGAGATCTGGAACGGGTCGCTGCTGAATGCCACGAACTACTTTCTGCACGCAAACGATACTCCGGGAAATATCGCGCAGAAGCCGCGGTCGACGGTGAACGAATTCGGGGTCAGTGGGGGAGGGCCGGTTCGCAGAGACAAGCTTTTCTTCTTTGGGCATTACGAGGGGATTCGGATCGCGCTGCCGCTGGTGGTGCGGACGACGCTGGCGTCGCCGGCGTATCAACAATATGTGCTGGCGCAGTTGCCGCTGGGAGGGACGGATCCGGCGAATGGAACGACGCTACCGGCGGAACCGGGGGAAGCTGGGTTCTACGAGAAGATGTTCGGGCTTTATCGCAGCACGGCAGGGACGCCGACGCCGGTGCTTTCGTGTCCGCTGGATGCGAACGGCAACCGTTTGCCGGGAACGCAGTCGGCGGCGAATCTGTTCAACGGCAGCGGGTGCGCGAACATTCGGACGCAGTCCATGAACAACGGCGACAGCGAGAACCTGATCGTGGTGAAGATCGATCAGACGATCAACACGAAGGACAGCGTCTGGTACCGGTTCCAGCAGGACACGGGGCTGCAGGCCGCGTACACGGATCCCATCAATCCGATTTTCAATGCGTATTCGCCGCAGCCGCAGAGGACGCTGGTGACGGGGTACACGCACGTCTTTTCGTCGACGCTGGTAAACCAGTTCAATCCGGGGGCGAGCTGGTACTCGAGTTTGTTTCTGCCGAACGACTATCCGCAGGTGCTGGAGACATTTCCTGTCGTGCTGGCGGGCGGCAGTTCGATCGCGCCGTTCACAACGATGGGCGGCAACGACCAGACCTATACACAAGGTCGCAAGGTGACACAGTGGCAGATCAACGACAACATGGTGTGGACGCATGGACGGAGCACGTTCAAGTTCGGCGATAACTCGCGGCGGCTGGACATCAGCGATTACGACCTGGGCGAAGGGGGCGTGCCGCTGGTGACGTACACCGATCTTGCGCAGTTCACATATGGCGCGGCGTCCACCGCGACCGCGGAGTTTCCGGTGACGCAGAAGGAACGCATTGCGCTGGGCAATCTGGACCTGTATGGGATGGATACGGTGAAGGCCGGCGCGCGATGGACGCTGATGGCGGGGCTGCGGGCAACGTGGAATACGAATCCGGTGAATCAGCACAGACTGTTTGCGCGGCCGGCGGGGTCGTTTCTCGATATGCCGCATGATGTCGATCAGCCTCTGGATCAGGTTGTGCTGACGAGCGTCGCGCATCTGTTTCCGGCGACTCCGGCGATCAACTGGCAGCCGCGCGCGTCAGCAGCGTTCAAGGCGACGGACAAGCTGGCTCTGCATGCGGGCGGCGGGGTGTTCAACGACACTATTCCCGCGGAGATTGCCGATCTTGAGGCGGCGAATCCGCCGTACGCGCCGGTTTTTGTGGGCGGGATTCATGGGCAGGTGGGCGGAGTGGGGGTTGCGCCGGGGGTTCCGGGCAGCGCGGTGGATGCGACAGCGCAGGCGAATGGGGCGTTTCGCGCGGAGTTTGCTTCGGGCGGCGCGCCGTGTGCAGGTGTGAATGTGGGGAGTGCGATTTGCCCGCTGGCGGTGAACCTGAACACGTTTCCGAGCGGCACGCTGAAGACGCCGTATTTCCTGGAGTGGAGTCTGGGCGCGGAGCGGGCGGTGGGTTCGCGGGGCTCGCTGCGCGTGGATTATGTTGGGACGCGGGCGGTGCATGAGCCGTATCAGGTGCAGCTGAATGGGTACCAGACTGTGTGCCAGGGGTGCTTTGCGCCGTTTCCTTATGGTCGGCCGCTCGATCCGCGCTTTGGGAGCGTGAACGAATTCCGCACCGATGCGGGCAGCAATTACACCGGGCTGCAGAGCAGCGCGACCCAACAATGGCAGGGGCTGACGGTGCGAGGCAACTACACGTACAGCCATTGTCTGGATGAGGTCTCGAATGGTGGGCTGCTGCCGTTTTCGAGCCTGGGCATCCTGTCGCCGCTGCCTGGAAATCTGCGCAGAGAGTATGGCAACTGCGATTATGACGTCCGCCATAATCTGTCGGCGTTTGGGGTTTACGAGGTTCCGTTCCATTCGAGGCGGGCGCTGCTGCAGCGAGTTCTCGGTGGTTGGGAATATTCGGAGACCGCGTTCCTGCACAGTGGATTGCCGTTCAGCGTGGTGAGCGCTCCCTATGCGGCGAATAACAACGGGATTTTTCAGGGGAGCGGGCCGCAGTATGCCAATCGTGCTCCCGGCGTTGCGCTCTATCGCAAGTCGGCGATTGCCGGGGTCACGCAGACGGGGTCGCGGCAGTGGCTAAATCCTGATGCGTTTGCTTCGGCGGTGGACCCTGGCACGAGCGCGTGTGCGGGTGGCGATTCGGCGGCGAACTGCCAGTTCGGCGACTCGGGTCGCAACCAGTACCGTGGGCCGCACTTTACGTATTCAGAGATTTATCTGACGAAGAGGACGCCGATCACAGAGCGGGTAATGTTCCGTTTTGAAGTGCAGCTGTTCAATGCGTTCAACCACGCCAACTTTGCTTTACCCAGCGACAACCAGGCGGGCATTCCCGGAGAGCCGGCTACGCAGACTGGGTTTGGCGCGGTCACGAGCACTATTTCCCCGCCGACCGGATTGCTGGGCGTGGGGCTGGGCGGTGACAGCTCGCCGCGGATGATTGCGTTCCGAGGGCGGATCGAGTTTTAAGCGTCCCCTGCGGCTAGCGCAGGAGCTGCTGGATGGCGGCTTCAAATTTATTGCGGTCGACGATGCCGGCGTGGGAGAGGGCGATGCGTCCGTCGCGGTCGATGAGCAGAGTGAGGGGCATCGGCTGGACGTTGTACCGGGCGGCGAGCCTGTCTTTGCCGATGGCCACCGGGTAGCGCATGCCTGCCCTGGTCATGAAGTGGCGGACGAGGTCGGGGCTCTCCTTATGCATATCGATGCCGATGAGCTGGAGGCCCTTGGAACGATACGCCTTGTCGAACGTGACGGACTCAATTCTGCAGCCGTTATTGGTAGCCGATGGCGGCGACGGCGGCGGGACCGAGGCGCTCGCGGAGCTGCTCGAGGCAGAGGTTGGCGGGCTGGACGTGTTTGCCGGGCGAGTCGACGATGCCGCCGGGCAGAGGCAGGCCTTTGTCCTGGTCGTATCGATCCTGTTGCACAATGAGTCATGGGTCGCGATCAACGCGGCGATCCCTGGAATTTACTAAGGTGAGGTGGAATGGTTCGCATGCCGGAGTTGCAGAGTCCGCTTTGCAAACGGACACCCCCGGAGCGCAGGAAGCGGCGCACGCGGGCCGGAGTGACAATCGCGGCGCTGCTGGCGCTGGCGGTGGCGGGGCAGCCGGATGCCGCGCGTTCCCAGCAGGCGCCGGATGCGGGACTGCAGGGGGATGCGGGACTGCAGGGGCAGGATGGGGCGATCATCGCCCATTTGAGCGCGGTGATTCAGTTCTATCGAACCGTGAACCAGCCACTGCAGAAGGCGGGCGAGCCGAACGATGTTGTTTATCGCGATCAGGCGGTTGCGCAGGCCGCGGCGATTGGGGGGTTCGCGTTCCAGTCGGCGACAGCGGAGGCGCCGCTGATCGAGGGCGCTGCGGGGGAGGCTGCACCGGGAGCGGAGGGGACGGATGAGCAGCAGCGGATCCAGAACAGCGTGGCCGGCATCGAGAAGAGGATTAAGGATCTCGAGGAGCGCGAGAAGGCGATCGACCGGGAGATGGCGGTTGCGGATCCGAGGAGAGCGGCGGCGCTGCAGTCGCAGAAGGACCAGGTGCAGGCGGCGCTGGAGCTGTCGTATGCAATCCGGGATGCGCTGCACCGGGTTGCGACCACATCGGGGGCGCGGAGCAGCGGGCTGACGGCCGATATCAGCCGGCTGGAGGAGTCTTTCCCGGAGCTGAAGGGCAACAACAAGACGAGCGCACCGCAGCTGACGACGATCGATGCGGCGCTGTCAGCCGGGGTGACGACGCAGAGCGGCGTGCTGTTTCAGTTACTGGAAACCATGCATGCGCTGGGCGGCCTGGTGGCGGAGAACGACCGGCTGCAGCGGCAGGCGGTGAATTTGCGGGCGCCGATGCTGACGATCGTGCGCGGTTTGGTGCGGCAGGGGCAGCAGCTTTCGCAACAGGCGGAGGCGGCGCTGCCCGCGCCGACGCAGGCAAGGAAGAAACAGCCGGGGGCGGCCGGAAGCGCGCCGTCGCCGGCTCCGGAGGATCTGCGCACGATTACGGAGCGATTCAAGGCGCTGTCAGCGGCGGCGGTTCCACTGAGCGAGGAGATCATCGTTCTGGAACAGAGCCACGCCAACCTGACAGCGTGGCAGGGGTCGGTGCGCCAGGAATACGCGACGCTGCTGCATTCCCTGCTGCTGCGCATTTTGGTGATTGCGATTGCGCTGGCGGCGATCTTCGGCGGCGGAGAAGCCTGGACGCGGGCTACGAACAAGTACATCCACGAACTGCGCCGGCGGCGGCAGCTGCTGATTGTGCGCCGGGCGGCGGTGGGATTTTTGTCGGTGATGGTGGTTTTGTTCGGGTTCGTGACGCGGTTCGATTCGCTGGCGACGTTCGCGGGATTCATCACGGCGGGTATTGCGGTGGGGTTGCAGACGATCCTGCTCTCAGTAGCGGCTTATTTTTTCATCGTGGGCCGCTACGGGATTCGGGTGGGGGACCGCATCACGGTGGCGGCAGTGACCGGGGATGTGATCGATGTGGGCCTGGTACGTTTCTATCTGATGGAACTGGCGGGGAGCGGGAACGCGCTGAATCCCACGGGACGGGTGGCGGTATTTTCGAATGCGGTTCTGTTTCAGGCGGGGACGCCACTGTACAAACAGCTGCCCGGAACCGGGTACGCGTGGCATGAACTGACGGTGAAGCTGGCCGACGGAGCGGATTACAACGTTGTGTGCGACGCGATTGTGAAGGAGGTGCACGCGGTGTTCGAGGGATACCGCGAGGGCATCGAGGGGCAGCACAAGGCGGTGCAGCAATGGATGCAGGCCTCGATCGACTCGCCCGCAGTCGAGTCCAGGCTGCAGCTCAACGGCGGCGTGTTCCAGCTGTGGGTGCGCTTTCCGGTGGAGATTCGGGGGGCCGCGGAGATCGACGAAAAGATGACGCATGCGCTGCTGCACCTGATCGCGACGGATCCGGCGGTGAAGGCGGCGGTGGTGGGGACTCCGTCGATCCAGGCGTCGGTGCGGGGGTAGGCAGGCTGGGAAGCGAGCGGGGCGTAGCGCTGGCGAGTTTCAATCCCCGGAACCGAATTGGGAGAGAAGGGTACTTTTGGGCGGCAACCGACAAGTAAGTTGTGGACAGCGGGATGGTGCGGGGCGTCTGCTTCTTGCTGTGGGGTGAACCTGGCCGGGGGCTGGTCGGGTGGGCTCTTCGAAGTTTCTTTCCCGCGAACTTCAGGAGCCGGGGCTCCAGGAGTTTGTTGAAATACGTCCAAAAACGTCGCGAAATGGAAAATCGAATCGCGCCAGAATGCCCGTAGGACGCTTTGCAGGACCTTGGCGAGGATTTACGTATCCCGATTCCGGCCCCGTTCTGCCCTCAAAAACTGTTTTTCAACAAACTCCTAGAGCTCGAGGCCGAAGCGGGCGTTTAGTTCGCGGCGGCCGAGGCGGGTGATGAAGAGGGCGCGGCTGTCGAGTTCGCGGGCGAGCCATTTGCGGGAGAGAGCGAGCGAGAGGAGGGCGGCTCCGAGGGCGCCGCCGACGTGGGGACGGCGCTCGCTCCAGTCGAGGCAGGCGTAGGCGAAGCGGCGGCGCTGGGCATGGGCGGCTTCGAGGTCGAGGCCGAGGGCGGCGAGTGCGCGGGTTCCTTCGGGGGTGAGGTCGTATGTGGCGAGGGCGGAAGGGGCGGAGCGGCGGGCGGAGGGTCGGCGGAGGGGCTCGATCCAGCGGGCGCGAAGGAAACAGTCGTGGAGGGAGACGGCGATGGCTCCGGCCATGTGGTCGTAGCAGGAGCGCGCAGCGCGGAGATGCTCAGGGGTGTGGGGGACGAAGGGGCGGCGAGCGCCCCCGGCGAGGACGCTGAGGCGCTCGAGGGCGCGGGCGACGTTGGGCGAGGCGAGCGCGAAGTAGCGGTGACGCCCCTGGGCGTGGACGCGAACGAGATTTTCCGATTTGAGGCGGTTGAGGTGGACGCTGGCGGTGGAGGGGGAGACTTCCGCGACGATGGCGAGTTCGGTGCCGGTGCGGGCGTGGCCGTCCATGAGGGAGTAGAGCATGCGGGTGCGGGCGGGCTCGCCGATGGCGGCGGCGATGGAGGAGACGGCGTCGTCGACGCGCTGGTCGGGGACGGTTGCGGGAGTCGATTGCGCGGCTGAGGCTCGCCGTATTTCCGCGGATGAGGCTCGCCGCGCTTCTAAGGCTGAGGTTCGCCTCACTTCTAATTCCATGGTTTCACCGTAGACGAAGTATGGTTGCACAGCAAGGGCCATGCTGGGGGTATGGGAGCAGCCAGGATCACGCGCCGGGCGCTGCTTTTGGGCGCAGCGGGGAGCACTTCCGCCGCTCTGTGGCGCAAAAGTGGCTATGGCGGGAATCGCGGCGCGGGTGGCCAATCAAAGGAGGAGGAGGGCGAGATGAGGATCACGTTCTTTATCCGGTATCAGATCGATCCGTTTCAGAAAGAGGCGTTCCGGAAGTATGCGGAGAAGTGGGGACGGATCATTCCACGGTGCGGCGGGCATCTGGTGGGGTACTTTCTGCCGCATGAGGGGACGAACGACATCGCGTGGGGGCTGATCGCGTTCGAGAGCCTTGCGGCGTATGAGGCGTATCGGGCGCGTCTAAGAAATGATGCCGAGGCGCGGGAAAACTTCGCGATGGCGGAGACGCAGCGGCTGATTCTGCGCGAAGAGCGAACCTTTCTGGAGACGGTCAAGGAGACCTTCTCGATTTTGGCGGCGGGGGAGAAGAGGCAATGACGCAGCGAACACAAAAGGAAAAAAGCGACGAATTTCGTTCATTACATGAGAGGACGCGAGCCTTCATCATTCCCAACCCCTGGGATGCCGGGACAGCGCGGATGCTGACGCACATGGGATTCGAGGCACTGGCGACGACCAGCGCAGGGAATGCGTTCACGCTGGGGCGGAAGGACGGGACGGTGGGGCGGGAGCGAACGCTGGCGAACGTGGCGGCGATCGCATCGGCGACGGAGCTGCCGGTGAGCGGGGATCTGGAGAACGGATTCGGCGACAGCCCGGAAACGGTGGCGGAGACGATTCGGATGGCGGCGGAAGCGGGACTGGTGGGAGGGTCGATCGAGGACGCGACAGGCCGGGCGGAAGATCCCATTTATCCGCTCGAGCTGGCTATCGAGCGGATCGAGGCCGCCGCGGCGGCGGCGCGGTCGCTGCCATTCAGGTTTACGCTGACGGCGCGCGCGGAGAACTACCTGTACGGGCGGGCGGATCTGAAGGATACGATTCATCGTCTGCGGACGTACCAGGAGGCGGGCGCGGATGTTTTGTATGCGCCGGGACTGACGCTGAAGGAAGAGATTGCGGCGGTGATCCGCTCGGTGGATCGGCCGGTAAATGTGCTGATGGGGCTCGGAGCTGGTGGTCCTGCCCTCAGCCTCGAAGAGCTGTCGGAGATGGGAGTGCGCCGGATCAGCGTGGGCAGCGCCCTGTGCAGGGTGGCGCTGGGAGCGTTTTTGAGTGCGGCGAAGGAGCTGAAGGAGCGGGGGACGTTCGGATTCGCGAAAAGAGCGACCAGTACGCAGAAGATCGTGGAGATGTTCGGGTCCGGATAAGCACTTCAAGGACGGGGATGAAGAAAATCGGGATCGTGGGTGGCTTGGGTTGGCGGTCGACGGTGGAGTATTACTCGGAGATTTGCCGCCGCGCGGATGAGTGGCATGCAGCGAGGCACCTGACGGGCACGCCATCGACCCCGGAAATCGTCATCGAGTCGCTGGATGTGGCGAGGAGTCTCGCGCTGCTGGGCCGGGATGGAGACGAGGAATCGTGGCGGCGGTACGATGAGTACCACCGGGGTGCATTCCGGCGGCTCGAGCTGGCGGGCGCCGATGTGGCGGTGATGGCCAGCAATGGGCCGCATCATCGCTATGACGAGATCGTGTGCGGGCTGGAAATGCAGGTGATCAGCATTCTGGATGCCGCAGCCGGAGAGTGCGCGCGCATAGGAGCACGGCGGGTGCTGATTCTGGGGAGAGCGCTGACCATGAGGTCGGGGAGACTCCGGGCAGGTTTTGCGAAGCACGGGATCGCACTGTCGGGGCCGAAGGATGAGGCGGCGCGGGAGAAGACGATCGAGTTGATCGCAGAGTTGCAGCGCGGCAGGGAAAAAGGGTCAGCGGTGCGGCTGGGCAGAATCGTGCGGGCGAGTTGGGGTTTTCAGGAAGAGCCGGTGGTATGCCTGGCCTGCACAGAACTGCAGCTGGCGCTTCCGGTGTTCAGGGCACAACCTTCGTTCAAGTATGGCGGGGTGATGTACGTGAACACGGCGGCGGCGCATATCGACGCGGTGCTGAAGGCGGTGGGGATTCCGTGTGAAAAGAGGAACCCGGCCCCGAAGAAATCGGGACCGGGCGTAAAGGGAAAGGTTTAGTGGTGGGCTCCGCCGCCGCCACTGCTGGCGCCCGCGCTGCTCACGCCGCCGCCTCCGCCTCCGACGCTGGCACCGCTGGCGTGACCTCCACCACCGACGCTACCGCCGGAGCTGCCACCGGAGCTTCCATGAAATCCACCACCGCTGCTGCTGCTGAACGAGCCGTGGCTGGCGCCGGCGGAAGAAAAGCCGCCCGCACGGGGAGCGCTGAAGGTGGGTGGCGCGCCAAAGGTGCGGCCTCCCACGATGGCGGGCGTGTAGGGACTGCGGAAGCCGTTGCCGCCGGGCGTTGAGCGGAGACCGACGGAAGGCCCCATTTCAGGATGGGTACGGACCAGAGCGTTGGTGAAGCTTTCCCCTAAGGGTCCGCGCTGGAGCGGGTGAATGCCGGCTTCGATGGGCACGATAGTCTTGCCATCGAAGTTGAGAGGGCGAGGCTCAGGCCTCACTCCATTTTCGAAATGGAAGGGAGCTGAGAACCGGGAGCCGCGATTGACGGCGACGAGGTTCTCAGGATGCCCTGCGCCGACGGGACGCGGGCCTCCGGGATGGTGAATGGGTGCGCCGCGGGGACGAAGCGGAGGAACATAGCCCTGGGGAACGCGCCACACGGTGGAGTAGGGATACCAGCCGTTTCCGTAGAATCCCCAGCCGCAGTTGCCGGGGATCCACATCCAGCCAAAGCCATCGACGAAGTCCCACGCGCCGCAGTGATAGGGCCACCAGCCCCACGGGTAGCCGGAGATCCAGGAGTATCCGATGCCCTGGTAATAGCCCCAGGCGCCGACACCGAAGGGATCCCAGGAGGCAGAGACGCCGGCGGGGGACCAAGCCTGGCCGTAGCCGGGGAGGTTGTACCAATTGCCGTAGTAGTCGAGGTCGTTCCAGGCGGGGTTATCGGGATTGCCGGAGCTGGCACGGGCGGTGGACTGGCTGGTTTCGAGCTCAGAGAGGGACTGATCGCGGTCGGAGTTCCACTGATCCCAGGAATCGGCGGAGACGTTTTGGGCGACGGTGAATTCACCGGGCTGCTGGGGATCGGTCTGGAAGGTCTGGCTGGGATGAACGTCGAGGGACAGACCCTGACCGTCATCGACATGGACGGCACCGTGCATGACGGCGAGCTGCGAAGGCGCAGTATCGAGGGCGACGCGGAAGACGGCATTCTGCACGGGGGTTGCGGCGTTGGCGCCGAAATGGACGCTGTAGTCGCCGCCGCGCCCATTCAGTTCGTAATAGCTGAGGCCGGTGAGGGCGTCGATTTGTGTGACGGTGCTGCCGTCGGCGTTGCGGCGGAGCTGGGTGAGGCGGATGGAGCTGTCGGGCGTGAGGCGAGCGACGCTGCCATCTTCAAACTCGATTTCGAGGCGGCCGTTGTCGCCGGCGACGAAGCGCATGCCCTCGACAGCCGGCATATTGGGCTGCGCCTGATCGAAGGCGACCTGATCGCCCTGAAGAATCTGGACCTGGCCTTCGACGTCGCTGATGCGGACGGCGCGGACCTGGCTTTGCCCCTGGGTTTCGGGAGGGGCGGTGGCGGGCTGATCGGGCGGAGGCGCGGGAGGGGTCGTATCCTGCGCGCGCGCGGTGAGCGCGGGTAGCAGAAAAGCCAAGGCGGCGAAGAGAATCAGGGAGGACTTGCTGCGGCGAACCTGAGAGTGGCGCCCCATGACGGCACCTCCTTTTCGCGTCTTCCTCGTCCGTGGTGAGGTAGGACCGGATCAGTGCGGGATCGATGCGCTGCGCCGGAATCCGTGCCGCCCCGAGCCTGAGTGAAGACGCTGTGGCCCAAACGACCTCTGCAACCAATAAACGTGCGAAGGTCGCTTTAAGTTTCGACTTATTTTCGCACGATTGGGAGGGTGGGGGAATGGCTTGTTTGGGCGGGGGCCGGGTACGGGAGGACGACCGGGGCGCCAATGCTCTATCTAATTTAGTTACGCTTCGGGACGGCTTCGCAGCGGGCAAGGAGGGCGAGGGCGCGTTTGCGGGCGCGGTCCATGACCTGCTGGTCCTCGGCAATGGTCTGTAGCTGCGGGGCGATGTTGGGCAGGTCCCAGGCGCGGCGGTCTTTGACGGCGTCCTGGAGAGTCTCGAGTTCGGCGTCGAGGCCGAGGCGGTCGTGTTGTACCTCGAGGTCGAGGCGGCGGCCTTCCTCGAGGGTGAAGGCGACGGCGCCGAGCTGATCGGCGATGCGTTGGAGCGCCGGGTCGCCAGCCCAGACGAAGGTGCAGGAACCGCTGCCGTCGGGTCCGGAGTAGGCAAGGGTCTTGTTGCCGGTGAAGGCGAGGGAGGTTTGGGTGGTGGAGCAGCGGGTTGCGAAGAAGCTGTGGCTGCGGGCGTAGCGGAAGAGGTCGGCGCGGAGGGAGTCGTCGAGCACGATGGGGCGATCGAGAGGCGTGGGGAAGACGCCGTCGGAGGCGTCGGTGGGCGTCGGGCCGGGCTGGGAGGTGAAGCGTCCGGCTCCGGTCTCGTCAATGGAGATGGTGAAGCGCGAGGGCTGGAGCTGCGGGTGCTCGAAGGTGTAGGTAATGTGGGCGGCGGCGAGAGGAGTTTGGGCGGAGAGCGGAGGTGCGGCGAGAGCGAGGAGCAGCATCAGTGGGGCCGGACGAATCATGACTAGACCGCGCGAGCTTCCTGGAGGGCGAGCGTCTGAGCGTGGTGGATGTGGCAGATGGCGATGGCGAGGGCGTCGGCGGCGTCGGCGGGCTGGGGCGCGGCGGGCAGCGCGAGCAGGCGCGCGACCATGAACTGCACCTGATTTTTGGCGGCGAGGCCGTAGCCGGTGACGGTGGACTTGATGGTGAGCGGGGCGTATTCGGCGATGGGCAGGCCAGCAGTGGCGGCGGCGAGGAGCGCTACACCGCGGACATGGCCGAGACGAATGGCAGAGCGCGCGTTGACGGAGTAGAAGACTTCTTCGACGGCGACGATTTCGGGACGATGGTGCTCGAAGATGGCGATGAGCTCGGCGTAGATGAAGGCGAGGCGTTCGGGGAGTAGCGACTTTTTGGGAGGGCAGATGCCGCCGGAGGCGAGGGAGACGAGGTGCGGAGCGCGGCTGGAATCGGGGGAGTGGTCGTCCCACTCGACGACGCCGTAACCGGTGGTTTCGGTTCCGCAGTCGATGCCGCAGACGCGCATAGGGGGACCCTCAGGAGAAGCAGCGGATCGAGTGAAATTTTTCTACGGGCCAGTTTATCGCAGGCGCGGTGCGAGGCGAAGGTTGTTTGTGACGGGGAGCTGTGCCCGGCAACAATCAGGCTGGGATTCCGGGAGAGCGCGCGGATCGGGGTTCGGGTATTCACTTCCCATCGCTGCGGGATTCATGTAACGTGGCGGTCACTCCCCATCTGCAGGCCGACGGCTCACCCCATCCCCGGCGCGTACAGTTCCCGACAACCGAAACAGGAGGACCGCAAGATGGCAATTCCTCGCATTCTGGTGTGCGCCGCATTGGCGACGGCGTTCTCGACAACGCTTGTAGCTCAAATGACTCCACCAACAGCCACCGGTTATCACAGCATTTCCTGCATCAAGGTCGTCCCTGGGAAGGGCGCAGACTTCAGCAAGTTCATGGCCGAGGATGTACACAAATTCGCTCAGTCCCGCGTGGACTCGGGGGCAATTTCCGCATGGCTGGAGCTGCGCACGGTGATGCCGGCGGGGAGCGAGGCGGAGTGCGACTACGTGCTGGTCTCGTTCTATCCGGGCCTGCCCAATGAGCCGTTGAGCGATGCCGCGGTGACGGCGGCGCTGCATCAAGCCGGCCTGCAGATGAGCGCGCAGGAGTACAGCGACCGGCGGAGCGCCCTTTCGGCGCTGGTTTGGAACAACATCACCCAGTACCAGGTTCTGGTGGGTGGAGCGCACAAAGGAGACTACCTGGTTTTCAACTCGATGAAAGTTGCGGACGTGGGTGAATGGGTCGCCTACGAGAAGAGGGTGTGGCAACCGATCGCGGAGGCGATGGTGAAGGACGGAGTGCGCACCGCGTGGGCGGTGAACGTGCAGGTCTTTCCGATGGGGAGCAAGGACAAGACGCTGGCCAGCACGGTTGACGTCTACCCGAACTGGGCATCTATGTTCACGGACCCCGGGTTCGACGCGCGGTTCAAGAAAGTGCATCCCGACATGGAGTTCGGCACCACGTTTGAACACATCCAAAAACTGCGCACCATTGAGTCGACGGTTCTTTATCACGTTGAAGACGCGGTGAGTAAGTAACCGGCAGCGGATTTCTCTAGCGCGATACGCCTTCGAGGGGGGAGCTGGCAGTGGCGTAGAGCTTGCGGGGCATGCGGCCGGCGATGTAGGCCTGGCGTCCGGCGAGGACGGCGTGCTGCATGGCTTCGGCCATGAGGATGGGATCGGCGGCGGCGGCGATGGCGGTGTTCATGAGGACGCCGTCGGCGCCCATTTCCATGGCGAGCGCGGCGTCGGAGGCGGTGCCGACTCCGGCGTCGACGATGAGCGGAACGGCGGTGATTTTCTCGCGGAGGATTTGCAGCGTGGCGCGGTTCTGAATGCCGAGCCCACTGCCGATGGGGGCGGCCAGAGGCATAACGGCCGCCGCTCCCGCGTCGACGAGGCGATGGGCAAAGACGATGTCGTCGGAGGTGTAGGGGAGGACGGTGAATCCTTCTTTGACGAGGGTGCGGGTGGCTTCGAGCGTGGCCTGGACGTCGGGGTAGAGTGTGGACTGGTCGCCGATGACTTCGATCTTGACCCAGTCGGAGAGGCCGACTTCGCGGGAGAGACGCGCGGCGCGGATAGCCTCGTCGGCGGTGTAACAGCCGGCAGTGTTGGGCAGGAGGAAGTAGCGGCGCGGGTCGATGAAGTCGAGCAGGGATTCCATGGAGCGGTCGAGATTGACGCGGCGGACGGCGACGGTGACCATCTCGGCGCCGGAGGCTTCAAGGGCGGCCTGGGTTTCCTGGCCGTTGCGGTATTTGCCGGTGCCGACGATGAGGCGGGACTGAAAAGCTTTGCCCGCGATGACGAGGGGTTCCATGGAGAACATTGTAGAACCGGAGGCGCGGCGAGGAGGGCGGGGTTGCCAGAGGGTGCGGACGGCGCGGGGAGCGGCGGATGAAAATCTCCTCAGCTTTTTGTGGAGCGTGCTTTCTTCGCCGACTTCTTTTCGACGTATCGAACGACCCGGACCAGTGGCTCTCCGCGCCGGGTCACGATGATTTCGATGTCGTGTTCGTAAACTTCGTCAATCAGCGAGAGGCAGTTCGCCGCGAACGCCTCGGCCTCCATTGTTATGATCCGCTTAGGGCGTTTGGCTTTCGCGATCATCTGCAGGCAATATCGACCGTTTCAGCAGAAATGTGAAAGGCCCGCAGCCGGATTGCGCATGCGGGCCTTGGTCACCGGTGAGCTGTTGAGATTGACCTGAGGCGCCCCCGCTTGCGGAGTGGCCTCGGCGGTTGGTTACGCCAGGACTTTACTACACGTGAGCCAGGAGCGGCTCTAAGCCTCAGTCACCTCACGCAGGTTCCTGCCACAACTACTACCATCAGAATTTTTCATTCGCTGGATCATCCTCCTTTCCCGTGTACGGATACGTTAACGCGGGCTGCTGCGGTGGCGCAAGGGGTTGGTACTCAGGGGCTAAAGCCCTCGTCGGTGTGCTGCCTTAGCGGCACGACTGAAAGTCGTGCCCTGACACGGTTCGTGGCTGGTTTTGAGAAGGCGACGCGCTGTGCGCGAATCCCGAGTATCAAAATCGAGACCCGGGCCAGCCAGGTCTGCTACCAGGAGTGCCAGGAGCCTTCATGCTCGATGAGGCGGACGTCGACGCCGAAGAGGGCGCGGAGTTTTTCCGGGGTGAGCAGGTCGCGCTTCGGGCCGTCGGCGAAGATGCGGCCGTCTTTCATCATGATGACGCGGTCGATTTCGGGGAGGATGTCGGCGAGGTGATGGGTGACCATGAGGATGCCGACGCCCTCGCGGGCGACGCGGCGGAGGGCATCGCGCAGCTCGCGCTGGGCGGCGAGGTCGAGGGCGTTGGAGGGTTCGTCGAGGAGGAGCATTTCGGGCCGGTGGACGAGGGCGCGGGCGATCATGATGCGGCGCTGCTCGCCGGCGGACATTTCACCGACCAGCTTCGCTTCGAGATGCGTGGCCTGCATGAGATGGAGAGCCTGATGGGCGCGGGCGCGCATTTCCGGCGTGACGTGGAGATTGGGCCAAAGGGTCGAGGCGGAAAAGAAGCCGGCAACGACAGCGTCGAGGCCGCGCGTGACGGGGGTGCGTTCGCCGGGGAGCTCGGCGGAGACGACCCCCAGATGGGTGCGGAGCTGGGAGACGTCCCAGCGCTCGCGGCCGAGGAGGCGTAGCTGGGTGGTGGGCGTGACGATGGGGTAGCACTGGCAGGTGAGGGTGCGGATCAGCGTGGATTTGCCGCAGCCGTTGGGGCCGAGGATGGCGAGGTGTTCGCCGCGGGCTATGCGGAGGGAGATGCTGTGAAGGACGACGTTGTCGCCGCGCGCGACGCTGACATCGCGCATGAGGAGGAAGTCGGTTTTGGCGGGCTGGCTCAAAAGGAAATTATTGCAGAGCGCGAAGTTGGTAGATTAGATAGCGCTGATCCCGATCATGAACTGTTTAGCTCTCATTCATTCGACGTTTCCGATACGCGCCTTCCGGCTGGCGGTGGTTGCGGCCTGCGTGATGCAAGGGGCCGGGGCGCAGCGGCGGATGGTGCTGATCGATCAGGATGGATCGGGGCCTGGCGGATCGAACCAGATGGCGATGATGGTGCTGCTCCAGTCGCCGCGGGCGGAAGTGCTGGGCATCACGATGGTGACGGGAAATGCATGGCAAGAGGAGGAGACCGAGCACACGCTGCGCATGCTGGAGCTGATTGGGCGCAGCGACGTGCCGGTTGCGAGGGGCGCGGTTTATCCATTGGTGCGCACAGAAGAAGAGACGCGGCTGAATACGCCGCTGGTGGGACAGGTGGACTGGCTGGGCGCGTGGGGTCAGGGTCCGATGACGCTGGGGGATACGACTGCCGGCGTGGTGAGCGCGAAGGCGGCCGCGAGGCACGCACCCGACGTGGTGCCGCCGATGCCCGAGGGCGCACCGCACACAAAGGCGATCGACGAAGACGCGGTGCACTTTCTTATCCGGCAGGTTCATGCGCATCCACACGAGGTAACGATTTATGCGGCGGGGCCGCTGACCAACATCGCGCTGGCGATTCGCATTGACCCGACCTTTGCCGAGCTGACCAAGGGGATCGTGATCATGGGGGGAAGCCTGAATCCGCAGACCGACGATCCGGAGTTTGCGGAGAGCCCGCGGCACGAGTTCAATTTCTGGTTCGATCCGGAGGCGGCGCACATCGTGCTGCGCGCGCACTGGCCGCGCATCGATGTGACGACGGTGGACGTTTCCATCAAGGCGCCCTTCACGCAGGCGATGCTGGACGAGATCAGCAAGTCACAGCAACCGGCGGCGCGGTATATCGCGGCGTGGTCGCAGGACCGGTATTACCTGTGGGACGAGCTGGCGGCGTGCGCGTGGCTGGATCCCTCGATCATTACGAAGGAAAGGCAGGTTTATATGGACGTCGATGTGAGCCACGGTCCTAGCTACGGCAACACGCTCACCTGGGCGGACGCAATGCGGCCAGCGACGGATGTGCAGAAGGTCCACGCGCAGCTGGATGTGGATCTGGGGAAATTTACGCGGGAATTTGTCGAACTGATGTCCGCGCCGACGCAGGAGAGCGGACGAAGGCCGGGTAACTGAACGTTATGACGGAGACTTCTTTCATTCCTTCTGAGGCGCTGCCGCGGGGATTTCAGTTTGCGGCGGTGAAGGCGGGCATCAAGCCGAGCGGGAAGGCGGATTTCGCCGTTGCTGTGGCGGATCGCGGCACCAGCGCAGCGGCGATGTTCACGGCGAATCGGGTGCAGGCTGCGCCGATCACGGTGGGGCGCAGGCATCTGGAGCGGAGCCGCGGACGGGTGCGCGTGGTCGCGGTAAATGCGGGGAATGCGAACTGCGCGACGGGCGCGGTGGGGATTACGGCGTGCGAGCAGGTGTGCAAGGCGGCGGCGGCGGCGTTTGGTTGCGAGGGGCACAAGGTGTTCCCTTCCTCGACCGGGATTATTGGCGTGCCGCTGCCCTGGGAGAAGCTGGTGGCGGCGCTGCCGGCGGTGAAGAACGAACTGGCCGCGGATGTTGAGGGGTTCTCGCGATTCGCGGAGGCGATTCTGACGACGGACACGCGCGCGAAGGTGGCGCACGCGAGCTTCGATGTAGATGGGAAGCAGGTGCGGGTTGCGGGTGTGTGCAAAGGCGCGGGAATGATTCATCCGCGGATGGAGTCGGCGGTTGCGGGACTGCACGCGACGATGCTGGTGTATCTGTTTACGGATGCGGCGATTGGCCCGGCAACGCTGGATGGGTTTCTGCGGGATGCGGTGGAAGTGAGCTTCAATCGCATCTCGATTGATGGCGATACTTCGACGAACGATACGGTGCTGCTGCTGGCCTCGGGGGTGTCGGGAGTGGAGATTGGTGCGAGAGACGAGAAATTTGCAGGCGCGCTGACGGAAGTGTGCACATCGCTGGCGAAACAGATTGTCGCGGACGGCGAGGGTGTGACGCATGTGGTGGAGTTGCAGATCGAAGGCGCGCCGAGCGATGCGGATGCGCTGACGGTGGCGAAGTCGATTGCCCATTCGGCGCTGGTGAAGACGGCGTGGGCGGGGGCCGATCCGAACTGGGGACGGCTGATGGCGGCGGTGGGCTACTCGGGCGTGGCGATCGATCCAGAGAAGATTGCGATTTGGTTTGGCGAGCTGCCGATCTGCGTGGATGGCGGCCGGGCGCCGGAGTACGACGAGGAGGCCGCGCACGCGTATCTGGAGCGGCGGGAGTATTCGATCCGCATCGCTCTGGGAGTGGGCGAGGGACGATGCCGATTCTGGACGAGCGATCTGACGGCGGAGTATGTGCGGATCAATGCGGAGTACTCGACGTAAAGGCCAGCGTTCAGCGTACAGCGTTCAGAAAAAGCAAAGGCGAGCGAGAAGCGGTTAGCGAAAAACTTCCAGCGAGAGGCAGTGATGAGGGCGCGAGGGCTGTGATTGAAATCACGTCGAACTGCTGTTTGGGAGTGCATCGCTGCGAGTGCAGAATGCTGAAGTGGGCCTCGTTTCTGCTCGCCGCGACCATGTGAACCGGAAATGCACAGGGTTATGCACAAAACTGTTGAAATCCGAGCGGACGCGGAGAACGAACTCGCGCGGTGGTGACGGCAGGAATGAGAAGCAAAGCTGCGCTACAATTTTTGTAGAGCCGGTTCTGCTCGGCGCGGCGTACATGCGGTTTCAGCAACGACCAACGGGCTGGAACTCTGGCGACTGAAAGCAGCGAAAGGCCACTACCCCCGAATTCAGCAGTTGAATAACGAACATCTCAGGAACAGATGGCGAGTGAAGCGAGGAACCGGGTTCTGTCTGCCGCGGCGAACGGCAAGAATGGGCATTCGCTCATCAACGACGCGAAGTTCCGCCAGCTCTACGAGCTTGCATTGAAGCTGCAAATGGTGGGGAAGCGCGCCACTGGCGATGGGCGCGGCCTGAACTGGCTGCGCGGGCGCGAGGCGGCGCTGGCCGGCGTTGCGGCCGATTTGCGCGGGGACGATGGCCTGGTGGCGGAACCGGTCGCATCGCTTGCGGAGATCCTGCAGGGCGTTGCGCCGTTCCGGATGGAGAGGCGCAGCTTTGAGGAGCGCGTGATCGAGACCTTAGGCCATGCGGTTGGGGATCGCATGCGGAAGACGGGAAGGATCAGCGTGATTTTTTCGCGTGGCGTGCAGGCCAGAGAGATTTTGCGGGAGGCGCGAGCGATGGCCAGCGCCGCGAAGCTGCCGGTGCTGTTTGTCGAAGACGGACTCAAAGCAGAACCAGAGCGGCCTTCCCGGCGCAGGAACGGAAAGATTGTGGCGGCGGTGAGCGAGTATCCGACGATACCGGTGGACACGCAGGATGTGGTGGCGATGTACCGGGTGGCGCACGAATCCATTGCGCGGGCGCGCGAGGGCGGCGGCCCCACGCACATCGTGGGCGTGCGATGGAAGTTGAAGGCAAGCGGCCGGACCAGAATGGAAGCGGGCGAAGACGCGGTCGTCCATCTGGAGCGGTGGCTGATGGCAAGAGGATTGCCGGCGCAGGAGTGGCGGCAGGAGATCGTCGCGGAGTTCGAGGCGAACAGCGACAAGCGAAGTTTCGCTGCGCTGCATGTGGCGGGCGACGCGCGCGCGGACGACGACGCAGAGACGCGGGCGATCGCGTGAGCGCTGAGAGAGATCAGGAGTTTATGGCAACGAAGGTGAGCAATCCGGTAGAGAGCGATTTTTCCCAGGAACTGCGGGAGTGGATCGAAGCGTTTGACGACGTGGTGGTGGGCGAGGGTCCGGAGCAGGGCGCCGAGCTGCTGACGGCGCTGAAGCAGCGGGCGCGCGAGGCGGGGATTGCGCAGTCAAGCGAGCTGACGACGCCGTATGTGAACACGATTCCGAAACATGAGGAAGTGCCATACCCTGGCGATCGCGCGCTGGAGCGGCGGATCGAGGCGCTGATCCGCTGGAACGCGATGGCGATGGTGCACCTGCAGAACAAGAAGGATCACGGCATCGGCGGACACATCGCGACGTATTCATCGCTGGCCACACTGCTGGAGGTGGGGTTCAACCATTTCTTCCACGCGAAGTATGGGGATCAGCCGGGCGATTTTGTTTATTTCCAGGGACACGCGAGCCCGGGGATCTATGCGCGGGCGTTTCTGCTGGGGCGGCTGGATGAGCAGCGGGTGCTGAACTTCCGCCATGAATTGCGGGAGACGCCGGGATTGTCGTCGTATCCGCACCCGTGGCTGATGCCGGATTTCTGGAGCTTCCCGACGGTGTCGATGGGGATCGGGCCGCTGAACGCGGTGTATCAGGCGCGGTTCATGCGGTATCTCGAAAACCGGGGGCTGATCGAGAAGACGCCGCGGAAAATCTGGGCGTTTGTCGGCGATGGTGAGACGGATGAGGTGGATACGCTGGGCGCGCTGTCACTAGGCCGCCGCGAAAAGCTCGACAACCTGGTTTTTGTCGTGAATTGCAACCTGCAACGGCTGGATGGGCCGGTGCGCGGCAACGGGCGGATCATCGACGAGCTGGAAGCGGTGTTTCATGGCGCAGGCTGGAACGTGATCAAGGTGATCTGGGGCTCGGACTGGGACGAGCTGTTCGAACGTGATCACACCGGGCTGCTGCTGAAGCGCATGGAAGAGTGCGTGGACGGCGAGTATCAGGCGTTCAAGGCGAAGGGCGGCGCGTATATAAGGCGCGAGTTTTTTGGGAAGTATCCGGAACTGCTGAAGCTGGTGGAGCACATGTCCGACGATGAGGTGTTTCGCCTGCATCGCGGGGGCCATGACGCGAGGAAGATCTACAACGCGTACAAGCGGGCCGTAGAGCACAAGGGCGGCCCGACGGTGATTCTGGCGAAGACGGTGAAGGGCTACGGGCTGGGCAGCACGCAGGCGCGGAACGCTTCGCATCAGGAAAAGAAGGTGGCGGACGACGCGCTGGTGGAGTTTATCCGGCGATACGAGCTGCCGATTGCCGAAGCGGACGCGAAAGCGGGGAAACTGTATCGTCCGGCGCAGGATTCACCGGAGATGGTGTACATGCACGCGCGGCGGCAGGGTCTGGGCGGGTACACGCCGAAGCGGGAGGCGCCGAAGATCGATTTTAAGGCACCGAAGCTGGAGTCGTTCAGCGAGTGGACAGCTGGGTCCCGGGGGCGCTCGGTTTCAACCACGATGGGCTTCGTCAGCATTCTGCGGCACCTGATGAAGGATGCGGAGATCGGGAAGCTGATCGTGCCGATTGTGCCCGATGAGGGGAGAACGTTCGGGCTCGAGTCGGCGATCAAGCAGGTGGGCATCTACGCGAGCGAGGGACAGAAGTACAAGCCGCACGATGTGGACATGGTGCTGTCGTACCGCGAGGAAAAGGACGGGCAGATTCTGGAGGAAGGGATCACGGAGGCCGGAGCGATGGCGTCGTTCACGGCGGCGGGGACGGCCTACGCGAATTACCACGTGCCGACGATTCCCTTCTATATGTACTACTCGATGTTCGGATTCCAGCGCGTGGGGGACATGATGTGGGCGTTTGCCGATGCGCGGGGCAAGGGATTTCTGATGGCCGGCACGGCGGGGCGCACCACGATGATGGGCGAGGGGCTGCAGCATCAGGATGGGCACAGCCACCTGCTGATGAGCGTGATTCCGACGTGCCGGAGCTACGACCCGGCGTACGCGTACGAGCTGGCGGTCGTCGTGCAGGACGGCATGAAGCGGATGTATGAGGACGGCGAGGATGCCTTCTACTACATCACGATGTACAACGAGGACTACGCCATGCCGGAGATGCCGGAGGGGGCGCGGGAAGGGATCGTGCGCGGCATTTACAAGCTAAGGCCTGCGGTGGGAGGCAAGGCGGTGGCGCAGCTTTTCGGGAGCGGCCCGATTCTGAATGAGGTGCTGCGCGCGCAGCAGATTCTTGCGGAGAAGTACGGCGTGGCGACGGACGTGTGGAGCGTGACCAGCTACAGCGAGCTGCGGCGCGAGGCGCTGGGGGTGGAGCGATGGAATCGGCTGCATCCGGCAAAACCGGAGAAGACACCGTACATCGCGTCGGTGCTGAGCAAGATGAAGGGACCGATTATTGCGGCGACCGATTATATGAAGGCGGTGGCCGACCAGCTTTCTCCGTGGCTGACGACGCGGCTGGTATCGCTGGGGACGGATGGGTTCGGGCGCAGCGACAATCGCGAACAGCTGCGGCGGCATTTCGAGGTGAATGCGGAGTCAGTGGCAGCGGCAACGCTGTCGAAGCTGGCGCGCGAAGAGAAGTTCGACGCGAAGAGGGCGCAGAAGGCGCTGGCCGAGCTGGGCGTGGATGCGGAGCGGGGCGATCCGGCGCACATGTGAGACGGGCGTTGGCTCGAGGCCAACGCGGGACAGATTCTTGTCATCATGACAGGAGCGTCATGGTGGCGGCCGTTCGCTTGACAGCGCAGATTCGATCCTAGAGTCTGAATTCAGAGGCACACTTACGATGGTCCCCGTGCCTGGAAGGTAGAAACCCACCGAGGTTCGCTTGAAATCTTCCGTTTTTCTTCCCGCAGTTCTTTTGTGCAGCGCATTCCTGTCAGCGGCCGAAGCCCAGGTCACAACGCAGCAGCCGTTTCCTCCGGGGTATAAACCAGCGGCGGAGACGATTACGACCAGCTCCCAGGGTTCGACCTATGTGCCGATGGACAGCTGGATCTATCCGGCGCTGGACCGACTGCATTCGCTCGGATATGTGGACTCGGCTTTCCTTGGGATCCGGCCGTGGACGCGGCTGAGCATCGCGCACATGCTGGAGGAGAGCGCGGACCGCATCGACACGGATCAGAATAACGATGAAGCGCGCAGCCTCTATCTGGGGGTGCTGAGGGAAGTGCAGCCGGACATCGACAATGCAACCGAACTGAATCACCCGAGCGGACAGCTGGAGAGCGTGTACACGCAGATGCGCGGCATCAGCGGGACGCCGCTGCGGGACAGCTTTCATCTGGGGCAGACGATTATCAACGACTACGGGCGGCCGTACGAGAGCGGATTTAATAATTACTCGGGATTCAGCGCGAGGGCGGAAGCAGGACGATTCACGCTGTATTACCGAGGCGAATATCAGTATGCTCCGAGCGCGACGGGGTACTCGCCGACGCTGTACACGTTTCTCTCCTGTACCGTCGACTTTATCGCCTACACGGCGGGCGTCTGCACTCCGACACCGAATCAGGCCACGATTCCTGGAGGACCGATCGCGACGACGAACAATGCGCGGCTGATGGAGGGGAACCTCTCGTATCACCTGCTGGGGCATGAAGTTTCGTTTGGCAAGAGCGACCACTGGCTGGGACCGGACCAGGGCGCGTCGATGTTGTGGAGTAACAACGAGCAGGACATTTATCACTTCCAGATCGATCGGGTGGAGCCGCTGCGGATTCCTGGGGTGTCGCGGGTGACGGGGCCGTTCCGGTACGAATTTTTTATTGGGAGCCTGAAGGGACATACCTCTCCGAACGATCCCTGGGTCCACGTGGAGAAGATCAGCATGAAGCCGACGAAGGACCTGGAATTCGGATTCAGCCGCATGGTGCTGTGGGGCGGCAAGGGATTCGAGCCGATCACGCTGCACACGTTCCTTCGGAGCTTCTTCAGCCTCACGTCGGGCGCCAGCGAAACGGGGACACGAAACGACCCCGGGGCGCGCTTCAGCAGTTTCGATTTCGACTGGAGACTGCCGTACCTGCAAAAGTGGCTCACGCTGTATACGGATTCGTTCGCGCACGATGAAGTGAACCCGATCGATGCGCCACGAAGAGCCGCGTACCATGTGGGACTCTATCTGTCGCGGGTTCCGGGTCTGCAGCATCTCGACGTGCGCGTGGAAGGCGCCAATACGGAACCTGCCAGCCACAGCACAGCCGGCGGCCAACCGATTAATTCGGGGCAATTCTTCTATTACCAGGTGGTCCAGAGGCAGGGGCCGACCAACGAGGGGTTTCTCCCGGACTGGGTTGGACGGCAGGGCAAGGGCGGACAGGGGTGGCTGACGTATCATCTGTCGGCCAACGAGGATATTCAGTTCATGTACCGGAATGCGAAGGCATCGGCGCTGTTTCTTCCCGGCGGGACCACGCAGAATGACTTCGAAGGCTCGGTGGTGAAGCGGATCGGGAAAGATATTGAGGTGAAGGGCTGGGTGCAGTACGAGGGGTGGAAGGCGCCGGTCTACATGACAGGGGCGCAGAGCGATACGACCGCGGCTGGGCAGATTACATGGTATCCGCCGCAGAAGGACTAGCCGTCCAGGCGGCCCGCTTCGCGCAGAACATCGACGCCGGCGGAGAGGGGCGCAATCCTGAGAGATCTGAACCTAGCTGCGCAGGCGGGCGAGCAGATCCTGAGGGTGGACGGGCTTGGCGAGGATTTCGAACTCGTGGCCCTGGGCGCGCACCCGGTCGAGGAGATCGGCGGTGGCGGCCTGGCCGGAGAATAAGAGGATTTTGCAGTCGGGCAGCATGGCGCGAATCTGAATGGCGGCATCGATGCCGTTCAGGTCGGTCATGATGACATCGCTGATGAGCATGTCGGGCCTGAGGATCTGAGCCATCTCGACGGCCTTCTCTCCGCTGTAGACAGCGGTGGCGTCGAATCCGGCCTGGTTGAGAATGATCGCGAGGGTGTCGGCGATGACGCGCTCGTCATCCGCGACCAGCACCCTGGGTTTCGCCTGCTGTTCGGACATTCGTCTCTTACCGCTTCCTCGCCGTCCAATGAATCGGGAGAATGGAGATTGCAGAATCGCCGGGCGGCCTCCTGGGGGAAACCAGCCGGGATGGCCTGCACCACTACGTCTGATGATACGCTTTCTTCGGGAGATGCTTCACCCTGCTGCAACGCTCCCGCCTGAAGTTATCAAGCCCACGGATCTTAACGGAACCTTGTTGTTGGCACCATGATGCTGAGCGGATGCCCCCGGCTTCGCAGGAGTGACGGGCCTGACTCATATGACCGATCCCATCATCCAGGCACAGCAGGTCGAGAAATACTACGCGCAGTCGAAGGACGCACGCATCCTGGTGATCGCGCCGACGGATCTGGCGATTTATCCGGGGGAGATCGTGGCGTTGCTGGGCCCTTCGGGATCGGGTAAGTCGACGCTGTTGCGGATGCTGTCAGGGCTGTCGCGGCCTTCGGCGGGCAAGGTTCTGTGGCATGGGAAGGACCTGGACTCGGCGGAGATCAACGTCTCCATCGTTTTTCAGAGCTTCGCGCTTTTTCCATGGCTGACGGTTCTGGAAAACGTGGAGGCCCCGCTGAAGGCGCGCGGTATGGACGCTCCGCATCGGTACCGGCGGAGCCTGAAGATCCTGGACACGGTGGGTCTGGACGGATTTGAGGCAGCGTACCCGAAGGAGCTTTCCGGCGGAATGCGGCAACGGGTGGGCTTTGCCCGGGCGCTGGTGGTGGAGCCGGAAGTGCTGTTCATGGACGAGCCGTTTTCGGCGCTCGACGTACTGACCGCCGACAACCTGAGGAGCGAACTGCTGGAACTGTGGCAGAAGAAGACCATCCCGACGAAGGCAATTTTCCTGGTCACACACAATATTGAGGAAGCGGTGCTGCTGGCGGATCGGATCATCGTGCTGGGACGCAACCCGGGCCATGTGCGCACGGACTTCAAGGTGTCGCTGGCGCATCCGCGGGAGCGCAAGAACCAGGCGTTCACGGCGCTGGTGGACTACATCTATAAGGTGCTGACGAAGCCGGACGTGGTGCCGACGGAAGTGCCGGTGCTGGCGGACGGGCGACGGGTGCGCGACCAGCGGCAGATGCGCTACGAGATGCTGCCGCATGCGCGGCCGGGCGGGATCGCCGGATTGCTGGAACTGATTATCGATCTGGGCGGGCGCACGGATATTTACCGGCTGGCCGATGAGCTGGCGTTTGAGATCGACGATTTGTTCCCCATCGTGGAAGCCGCGCAGTTGCTGGGTTTCCTGAAGGTGGAAGAAGGCGATGCGGCCATCACGCCGGAGGGCAAGGCGTATGCGGAGTCGGAGATTCTGAAGCAGAAGGAGCTGTTCCGCAAGGCGGCAATCGACCACGTGCTGCTGCTCCGGCAGATTACACGCGCGCTGGCTAACAAGAGCGACCACTCGGTTCCGGAGGAGTTTTTCCTCGACATGCTGGACGAGCAGTTCAGCGACGAGGAATGCCGGAACCAGCTGGAAACGGCGATCAACTGGGGACGTTATGCGGAGCTGTTCGACTGGGACGACGCGCGGCGGCGCTTCATGCTGCACGTGCATGAAGGCGAGGACGGGGGCGAGGGTCCAGCGGATGAGGTGACGGAAGGCCCGCGGGAGCAGGAGAAGGCGGGATGAGGCCGCGCCTGACGCTGTCACGCGCGTTCGTGATGGAGCGGACCTGGCCGTTCTTCATCGATCTGAGCGTGGCAGCGGGGCTGCTGGCGGGCTTCTATGCGATTTTGTGGATCGCGAAGTTCTGGTTCAGCTCGGCGATTCCGGAAGTGGAGATTTACCGTTCGCCAGCGCACCTGCCGCTCTACGCGTTCTATTCGGTGGTGCGGATTTTTGTCGCGTATGCGCTGAGCCTGGTGTTTGCGATCGCCTACGGATACACCGCGGCCTACAACAAGCGGCTGGAATCGCTGCTGATCGCGACGCTCGACATCCTGCAGTCGATCCCGGTGCTGAGTTTTTTGCCGGGCGTGATGCTGGCGATGATGTCGCTCTTCCCTTCCCGCCAGCTGGGCATCGAATTCGGTGCGATTCTGCTGATCTTCACCGGCGAAGTGTGGAACATGGCCTTCAGCTTCTACACCTCGCTGAAGAGCATTCCGCGCGAGCTGATGGAGGCCACGGCCATCAACCGGTTTTCGCGATGGCAGAGGCTGTTCCAGCTGGAGCTGCCGTTTGCGGCGATTGGGCTGGTGTGGAACTCGATTGTCTCGGTGGCCAACGGATGGTTTTTCCTGATGGTCTGCGAGATGTTTCCTGTGGGCAGCAGGAATTTCCGGCTGCCAGGGCTGGGTTCGTATCTGCAAACGGCGGCGGCGCACGGCGATTTTATGGCGGTGACGTGGGGGCTGATCACCATGGTGCTGATTGTGGTGATCACCGACCAGCTGTTGTGGCGGCCGCTGATCGCGTGGTCGGACAAATTCAAATTCGAAACCGTGGAGAGTGGGGATCGGGTGACGTCGCCGGTGCTGGATGCACTGCGCAATTCGAGCGTGCTGGGGATCATCAACCGGTACACTTTCCGGCCGGTGGCAGAGCGTTTCTACATGGAGGCGGCGGCGCGGCGGAAGCGCAGAAAGCCGAAGCCGGTGGGGGGCGAGTCGAAGAGAGGTTCGATCGCAATTTATGTGGTGACCGGGGCGGTGCTGCTGGTGGTGGTTGGCATCGCGGCATTCCGTGCGTTGCTGCTGCTGAAGGGAATCCACGGATCGGAGTTCCTGCGCTTGCTGGGCGGGGCGGGGCTGACGCTGCTGCGCGTGAACGCGGCGCTGCTGATTGGGTCGCTGTGGACGATTCCGGTGGGCGTGGCGATCGGATTCAATCCGCGGTTCTCGCACATCGCGCAACCGGTGGCGCAGATTGCGGCGTCGTTTCCGGCGACGGCTTTGTTTCCGCTGATCCTGGTGGCGTTGATGCGGGTTGGCGTGGGGCTGGGCGTCGGGTCGGTGGTGCTGATGCTGCTGGCGGCGCAGTGGTACATCCTGTTCAACGTGATTGCGGGGGCGCAGGCGATTCCGTCGGAGCTGCGCGAGGTGGCGACGCTGTTCCGGTTCCGGGATGTGCAGCGCTGGACCACGGTGATCCTGCCGGGGATTTTTCCGTTTCTGATCACGGGGTTGATTACGGCGTCGGGCGGCGCGTGGAACGCGTCGATTGTGGCGGAATATTTTCAGCTGAAGGGACGGGCGCTGTCGACGCTGGGACTGGGCGCGCAGATCAGCACCGCGAGTACAGACGGGAATTATCCGGTGTTGCTGGCGGCGACGATGATCATGGCGCTGATTGTTGTGACCATCAATCGGCTGGTTTGGCGGCCGCTGTATCACCTGGCGGAGACGAAGTACCGGCTGGAGTGAAACCAGCGGTCAGCGGCCGATTCCGTTCCAGACAAGGCGATGAAAGAGCGCGTCCATTTCGCTGGGCGGGACTGGCATGCCGGCGCGAAGCCATGACTCCATCATGGCGAACAGACTGCCGGCGAGAGCATGCGAGCAGGCGCGCAGAGCGGCGGGGTCCATGTTGACGCCGGCCAGGAGCAAACGCTGCTCGATGGAGCGCGCGAAACAGCCGAGGCCGAGCTCGCGGACATCGTCCATTTTGCCCGATGCGATGAGGGCCTGATGGAACTCACGCACGCCCGACACATGCGTGAGCAGTTCCTCAACCGGCGCAACTCTCTTCGGGGCGGCGCGATTCCTCGTGAGGAACGTGGACATGAGTTCGAAGAAATCTTCCACGTCGCTGAGGAAGAGGTCGTCTTTGTCGCGATAGTGAGTGTAGAAGGTGGTTCGGCTGACTCCGGCTCGATCGAGGACGTCCTGGACGGTGATGTTGTCGAAGGGCTTCTCGTGCATGAGCCGAACGAGAGCGCCGCCCAGGGTGTCGCGGGTGCGCCGGATGCGGCGGTCGATCTTTGGCGGCTTCGCGCTTGCCTGTGCGGGCTGCTTTGCTTCGTGGTTTCCGGACATAGGCGCCTGCTTTGTTTGGTATCTCCGCTGCACGCAAATCCGTGCGTGACATCGCGGCTGGTTCTTCCTACAGTACTTCGAATGACAGACAATCGTAAGGCGGGAATTGCGTTGATCGCAGGTTCGATCGGCGCCATGGTCACGATGGCGATTCATCCGATCGGCGGTGGCACTCTGACGACCGACCAGGTTATGCGTTTGGAGAACCTGTCCGGCGTGGCACACAGCCTGGGCATGATCAGTGTTCTGATTCTCTTCCTGGGAGCCTGCGGGCTGACGCGGCGCATCGCCGGGGAGGACCGGCTGGCGTTTTCCGGGCTGGTGGTCTACGCGTTTGCGGCGGTCGCGGTGGTGATTGCGGCTGCGGTGAGCGGGTTTATCGTGCCGGGGATTATGCGCCAGATGGTACGGGACTCTGCCGCGGCTGCTCCGCAATGGCGGATCGCCATTGCTTCGATTTTTCAGATCAACCAGGCGTTTTCGCGCATTTACTCGGTTGCAGCCTCGGCGGCCATCGTGCTGTGGTCCGTCTCCAGCCTGCGGAACGGGGGGCTTTCACGCTTTGCTGCAATCTATGGGTGCGTGGTTGCGCCGCTGGTCGCGATCCTGGTCATCATTGGTCATCTGCGCATGAATGTTCACGGCTTTGCCGCGGTTGTACTCAGTCAGGCGATCTGGTTCGTGGTTGCGGGAGTGGAGATGTGCCGCAAAGAACTACCGCCCGAGCTCGGCTGACAGCTTGAGCATGGTGTGGAGCGGTCAGATTTTGAAGAGGAGCCGTTCCAGCGCCGGACCCAGGGTTAGAGCAGGCAGATAACTGAGAGCTGTTCCGATCACCAGATAGCCCGTGAGGAGAAGCGCGAAGGACAGGGAGTCGGTCGACAGGGTGCCGATCGACCGAGGCACGATTTTCTGGCGCGCGAAGAGGCCGGCGAAGGCGAGCGCAGGAATAGCGAGGCCAAATCGTCCCACCATCATGGCGATGGCGGTGGTGATGTTGTAGAAGCCGGTGTTGGCGCTGAGTCCGCCGAAGCTCTGTCCGTTGTTTCCAAAGCAGGACGCATAGCCGAACAGTATCTCGGTGAGCCCATGGGGCCCGCCGTTGGTGGTCAGCCCGGCTAATCCTGCTTTGGAGGCGACGGCGACCGCGGTGAGGACCAGGATGGTGACCGGCCCGGCGAGGGCGTAGAGCATGATCATCTTGTTCTCGGCGGGCCCGATTTTCTTGCCGAGGAACTCGGGCGTGCGGCCGATCATGAGCCCGGCCAGAAAGACGGGAATTGCGGCTGTCATGACCATGCCGAAGAGCCCGGTGCCGAGGCCGCCGAAGATGATCTCGCCGAGGAAGAGATTAACGAGGAGGATCATTCCGCCCAGAGAGGTGAGGCTGTCGTCCTGCGCGTTGGTGGAACCGGTGGCTCCGTTGGATGTGACGGCGCCGGTGAGAACGGATCCCGCAACGCCGAACCGGGTTTCTTTTCCTTCCATATTTCCGCCCGGCTGCAGTGAGGTGCGCTGGGCGGCGACACCGTGGAGAAGCGGATTGGCGCGCTGCTCCATGACATGGAGTGCGCCCAGGCCGCCAACGAAGAGCGCAAGCATGACCCAATAGAAGAGCCAGCCCTGACGGCGATGGTGCAACATGCGGCCGAAGGTGTTGGTGAGGGCGGCAGGCAGGAGAACGATGGAGAGGATCTCCACGAAGTTCGTCAGCGGGGTGGGGTTTTCGTAGGGGTGAGCGCCGTTCGCGTTGAAGAAGCCGCCGCCGTTGGTGCCGAGGTTCTTGATGATTTCGAGCGCGGCCACCGGCCCCTGAGGAATGACCTGACGGGCTCCTTCCAGCGCATGGGCAACGGCGTAGTGATGGAAGTTCGTGGGAACTCCCTGCGCGACGAGGAACAGCGCGCCCAGGAGCGAGGCCGGCAGCAGGATCCAGAGGAGGCCGCGGGTGAGATCGACCCAGAAGTTGCCAAGGGTTTCAAAGCCTTCTCGTGCGAGCCCGCGGATGAAAGCAATGCCCACCGCCAGACCGGCCGCGCCAGCGAGGAAGTTCTGCACGCAGAGGCCGACCATCTGGCTGGCGTAGCTCATGGTGCTTTCTCCCGCGTAGGCCTGCCAGGTGCTGGTGGTGGAGAAGCTGATCGCCGTATTCAGAGAGAGGTCAGGAGTGAGGGGGGTAGTGAAGTACTGGGGGAAGAACCAGGGAAGGAAGCGCCGGAATCTGAGGATGATGTAGAGGGCCAGTGTGCAGACGAGACCGAAGATCACGAAACAGGTTGCGTACTGTCGAGCACTCATTTCGACCGCGGGATCGATGCCGGAGAGGTGATAGATCCCTCGTTCCACTGGAGCCCACACGGGATCCAGCAACGTTCGTCGCCGGGAAAAGACGCGATCCATGTAACCGCCGAGCGGCCTGACACAGAGCGTGAGAATCACGACGAAGAGAAGATACTGAACTGCGCTGTACAAGCTCATTGGAGAGCTACGAGGTCACCGCAGGTGAACCAGGGTGAGTGTCGCAGAAAATCTATAAAGAAGGAATAGGGAGTGCGAGGGCGCGCTTATCGACTGACGAGGACGAAGGCGCCCCAGTAATAAGGAAGGTCGCGGCCGTAGCGCTTGCGGACGACTTCGCGCTCCGCGAGCTGGGCCTGACGGAGAGCTTCGGGTTTGTCGAGGCCGGTAAGCCATTTCGCATAGAAGAGGGCCATGAGCTCCTGGGTTTCCTGATCGGGAACCGACCACATGCTCATCATGACGGCATCGGCGCCGGCTTCCTGAAGGGCGCGGCGGAGGCCGAAGACGCCCTCGCTGTTGCTCTGCTCGCCGAGGCCGGTTTCGCACGCGCTGAGCACGACGAGCTCGGTGCCCTGAAGGTCGAGCTGGCTGGCTTCATAGGCGGTGAGGATGCCGTTGTCGGCACCGGGGGCGGGGGCCGCGCCGGAGCGGGTGCGATTGGCGCCGGCGAAGAAAAGTCCGGAGTGGAGCATGGGGTCGTCGGAGGCGCCGCGCAGCTGAACGGCGCGACCGGAGTTATCGGGCGCAGGTTGGTCTTCGAGGAAGAAGCCGTGGGTCGCGATGTGAACGACGCGCGGGGCGCGGACACTCTGGATGGAGGCTTTGAGAGCGCGGTCGCCGGTGTAAAGCGTGGTTTGCCAGCCGGACTGGCGGAGGAGCTTGTCAATGGCGGTGACTTCGGCCTGGGTGCCGGGAAGCGGCGGGAGGGGCGCACCGGTGAGGTCGACCGAGCGCGATGAAGCGGACTGGTGCGAGGCGGGAGCCGGGGCAGTCGAGGCGGCGACGAGGTCGAACTTTGGATTGCCGAGGAGAACCGCTGACCTGGCGGTTGCGGCGGCGGGTGGGCGGAGGAGATCGCGGGTGCTGTTGAGGCAGCGGAGCTGAACTTTCTCGAGGAGCAGCTTGCCGGTGGAGTCGGAGAGCAGGCCGATGGGGATCTGGTTGAGGACGCCGTCGGCGGCGACGTAGATGCGCTGTGCGCCGGCAAGGACGGGTTCGATTGGCTTCCAGAAAGCGTCGTATGCGGCGCTGTTGGCGGCGCTGTTGGCGGCGCTGGTTGCAAGGGATATACCGGATGCGGCTGCCTGCTCGTCCGGCGTGGGCTCGATGGAGACGCCACGGGTTTTGGCAACGACGGAGCGAAAGCCTGCGACGGGTGCGGCTTCGAGTTGCTTTGCGTCGCCGAGAACGATGAGGCTGGGGTATTGCGACTTGGGCGTAACGACGAGCGCGACATAGATGCGGTTGGCGGTGAAGGATCGGCCGTTGTTCACCTGGAACTTGGTGATCTCGACAGCGGCTTCACCGGGCTTGAGAGCTTTTTGGACGTCGCGCCAGGTTGCAGTGGAGAGGGTTTTCTGCTGCGAAAACGCTGCGGAGATTTTGGCGAGCGCTTCTTCGGTCTGGTTGATTTGCTGGCTGAGCTGCCCGATCTGGGCGTGATTATCGGAGCCGGAGGTGGAGAGGGCGGCGAACTGGGCTTTTTCCGCAGCGAGTTTGTCGAGGATGGCGAGTGCGGGGCGGTTGCCGCTGGCAAGGAGCCGGGCTCGACTGGATGCGGCGCTTTCGGCGACGAGGCCGCGCTCGGCGAGGAGCGCATCGTACATTTTCCCGGCGAGAGCGGGGTAGCGGTCGTGATAGCGGGTGACGAAGCTGAAGTAGATGGGGAAGGTGCCGGGCAGGGTGGCGTAGTAAACGAGGCGATCCTGCTCGCTCATGGTCCAGGCATTGGCGTTCCATTGTGCGAGGCGGGCGGCGATGTACCGGTCGAACCAGGGCTCGGCGCGGTCAGGCCTATCCCATGCGTAGTAGAAGAGGCCGAGGTTGACGTCGACTTCGTCGAGGATGGGGTTATTGAGGTCGTAGTTGTGCTGGAGGATAGCGATCATGCGGAGATACAGCGGCTCGGCTTCGGCGAAGCGCTGCTCATCCTTATAGACATTGGCTAAGTTAGCGAGATAGGTGGCGAGGTTGGTGCTGTTGGGGCCTTCGGATTTCTCGCTGAGGTCGATGGCTTTCTGGAAAAGGGTTTCGGCTTCTTTAGGGGCGCCGGCGTCGGAGACGACCTGGCCGGCGAGATTATAAGTGGCGGCGAGCTGGCTACCGTAAGCAGGTCCGGCATTGGTGTAGATGGCGATGGCTCCGCGCAGTACGCTGGCCGCGGGCTGGAGCTTGCCTTCGTCGATCATGAGGCTGCCGCCGTCGCGGAGCACGTCGGCGACGTGCGGGTCGTTTTGGCCGTAGGCCTGGACGGCGATGGTGAGGGCTTCGCGGAAATCGCTTTCGGCTTCACCCCAGCGGCCGTGGTCGGCATAGAGGTCAGCGAGGTTGAGGAGGACGGCGCCAGCGTCCTTGCTTTGCGGGCCGTCGGCGGCTTTGAGGATGGCGGCCGAGCGGCGGAAACAGCTGTCGGCGTCGGCGAACTCGTCGAGGCTTTTGTAGAGGAGGCCGAGGGAGTCGAGGGAGAGACCGACCCGGCGGTCGTTGGGACCGAAGGTGGCGGCGGCGACCTGCACGGCCTGCTGGGCGAGGGGAACGGCCTGGTTGATCTGGCCCTGCTTGCGGAGTTGCTCGGCCTGCTGGGAGAGTTGGGCCCAGCGGGCTTCCTGGGCGGAGGCGAGAGACGCAGTGAGGAAAAACAGAGCGACGGCGGCGAGCTTCATTGGGGATTCCTGGTACATTCGCCGGTTGCGGGGGGAATGTCAAGGGGCGGGAGCAGCTGGGAGCGGGGAGCCGGGAGCTGGGAGCGAGAGGTAGCTGGGAGCAAACTTTCGTGCGGATTGTACCCCTCCCCCCCTCCCCCCTGGTACAACCCATACGCGCGCGCAGGGATTTGATTCTGCAGGGCTTCAGCGCGAGGCTGACGAGAAGTTGACGAGTTCGACAACATGGGCTGCTCCCTTCGTATTTGAAAATGGACGGGTTACGGCTGCGTATTTGAAAACAGGCTAGATACGTGCACGGCGCAGGGCACAGGGCACAGGGCACAGAAAAACACTAACCCGCGAGTTGCAGAGTGTCATCAAAGGAAAAGCCCCGCCGCAGAGGCGAGGCTTTTTTCTTTTTCTACTCTATAAGTTCAGAATATCACACTGAGAGGATAAACCAGCCAAATATCATTGAGGGTATAAGGGTGTAAGTGGTTATAAGTCAGCGGTCATTACTTCGGTTTTTGAGGCTTCCTCTTGACAAATTTTCCACATTTGCGGATTGGAGGGGATTTTGGTTATTGGGGGAGTTCGGCGGTTGCGGGAGGCCGGGCCTGAGAGGTTGCGGAGCGGGCGCTTTCCCAAAAAGGTCCAGGGACGGTACTTTCGGCTGCGGGCAGGGTCAAATCCTTTGACGATCCGATGGCCCGGGGCTTTAGCTTCTTGCTGTGGGGTGAACCTGGCGGTGGGGCATTAGGGGTGCAGGCTGGGGGCGATGACCTGGAAACAGGCGCTGGGACGGGTTCGCGGTCTCCCCACATCTGCCAAAACCGGGCAGATGTGGGGCACCCGGCGGACAAGCTACCCCAAGAACGGTCTGAAGCTCTCGACCAAGTCCTCGACAAAATTCACCATTTGATGAAGCGTTGGGAGCAACGCATCACCTTGCGGAATTTGCGGCTGAGTGATCGCTTTCTCAAACTCGAACTCCACACTCTTCTCGACCTCATCGTCGAAGACCCCGAAGAACGTTGGATCGCCTGCCTTGAGAAGATACCCGAAAGGAGGGAGCCAATCGTCCAACATGACGCAATCGGTATCGACCGTAAAAAGAGAGCGGTATTTGTCGATATTGTTAAGCTCATGGATTTTCCAGAGCAAATTGTTCCCACCTTTGTATGGTTTGAACGCATCGATAGCCTTTATAGCTTTGGGGCAGATACCCTCCACTTTGGAAGGCTTATCCCGTTCGTAAGTGATGGCATCCTTGGCGACAGGAAATTCGACACGCCGCGACGGAGGCTCGCCGGAGCCCGCCCACACTAAATTGACTTGCCAAGTAATCGAGGGCGCTGCGGAGGTTTTGGACGACGTCCCCGGCGATACTAACGGCAGAGAAGGTCAATATCCGAAAGGCCCTGAGATTGAAGACCGGGCTGCTGAATTCTCCGGCCGTGAAGTCCTTGGCCTCCACGCGCAGGATTCTCGGATCGTTCTGCCCGATTGGTGTCTGGAGCTTTTCCGTCGTCAAATTCGTATCGGGAAGGAGTCCATAAAGCTTTTTGTCCCTAAAAGCGATGACTTCAGACTCCAAATCCAAGAGGTGCTTCTTGGCCCGGCGAATTTTTACCCGAATCAAAATCAGTCGGTCGTCGGCAGAAAGTGGCATAAGTGATAGTACCGCCGTGTAGTCCTAGCTTACGCGCTCACTTCGGCTAACAGGCGTTTCCAGGTGCGCTGGTTGCGGCGGAAGCTTTTCTTGAGGTCTTCGAGGATGCGCTCGAAGTCGGCGTGTTCGCGGAGGCGGTTCCAGGCGGGGTTCTTCGCGAACCAGGGATAGTTTTCGTTGCCGAGATAGATGGCGCGGCGCAACCAGTGGAGGGCTTCGCTCTCGTCGCCATCGACGGCAAAGTAGGTGGCGAGACGATAGGCCATCTCGGCGTCGGCTTCGGCGGCGGCGATGGAATCTTCGGCGATGAGGGAGGCGGCGCGGGGACGGTCGCCCATCTGCACGTAGCACATGGCGAGGGTGGGAACGGCGATGCGCATGGAGCTGTCGTCGCGGATGACGGCTTCGAGCATATCGATGGCCTGGTGGAGGTCGCCCTGGCGCATGCGCTGATAGGCGAGCGAGGTGCGCAGGAGCGGATACCTGGGCTCGAGGGTGAGGCCCTTCTGCAGCTCTTCTTCGGCCAGCTCGAGCTGGTTCTGGTACTGGTAAACGCGGGCGCGATGGTTGTAAACGACAGCGGCGCTGGAGGGGTTGAGCATAAGGGCGCGATGAAACTGTTCGAGGGACTCCTCGTACATGCCGTCGGCGCGCAGAGTGATGCCGGCGACGAGGTGAACGTTCCAGTCGTTGGCGGCGGTGCGGAGGAGGTGTTCGATGCCGTGGCGGGCGCTTTCCTTTTCGCCGCGCGAGAGCAACATGTAAACGCGGTAGAGGTTGGCTTCGACGGAGCCGGGGTCGAGTTCGAGGGCGCGATCGAGGGCTTTGCGGGCGGCCATGACGTGCAGGTGGCCGCCGAATCCATAGCGGATGTACTGGAGCTGGGCGACGCCGAGGCCGCTCCACGCGGGAGCAAAGGTGGGGTCGCGGGCGACAACGGCTTCAAAGAGCTCGCGGGCGCGCTCGAGGTCGGCGCGGCTACCGGTGCGCTGCATGAATCCGGAGAGAAGCGCGCGGGCCTGCAGGTATTCTTCGGATGTCTCTTCGCCCAGATGGGCGGTGCGCGCAGCAACGCGCTCGGCGGCAGGCTGGAGCTGGCCGACGCCCTGGAGCGAGGCGAAGACCTCGTTGCAAATCTCAGTTTGCACGGCGATGAGGTCGAAGGAGGGCACGCTGATGGCGCCGCCGCCGCGCACGCTCTGCGTTTCGACTTCGAGCAGCTGCCAGTTGAGGTCGAAGCCCTGATCGGAGCGCGCGAAGCTGCCGGTGAGCACCCAGTTGACGAGCAGCTTTTGCCCGATTTCGAGGGGGTCCATCCTGGCAACGGGCAGGTGCATGAGGGCGCTGGAGGGGCGGACGACGAGCGACGACATGCGGGCGATGCGGGTGGCGATGGCGTCGGCGAGCGCGAAGCCGTAGAGGGGCGCGACATCGGCGGCGCCGAGGTTTTTGAAGGGCAGGACGAGGATGGTATTCTGCGCGGCTTTCTCTTCGGAGGACTCGCGGAAGCGCTCCGCCAGCATGGAGAGCAGGCCGGTGGCCCGTTTTTCTTCTTCGGCCGCGGTGGAGGGGGGAAGGACGGCGGCTGCATCGCCGGGAATAATGCCGGTTTCGAACTGCAGCGTCTTCATGATGGTCTTCAGCGCTTCGCGAACTTCGGCGGCGCTGGCATAGCGCTCGGCCGGCGTCTTCTTCAGACAGCAGAAGATGACGGAGCTCAGCTCCGGCGGGATGTTGTCGAGGGGCGGAGGATCGACGAACTGAATGGCGCGGATGGACTGGAACTCGTCGCCGTCAGGGCGGGCGAAGGGATGGCGGCCGCTGGCAAGTTCATAGAGGATGACGCCGAGGGCCCACAGGTCGGATTGCACACTGCTTTGGCCGGTGACGAACTGTTCGGGGGCCATGTAGGCGATGGTGCCGCCGCGCGCGGTGTAGGTGGCGATGGGCGCGCCGGGTTTCCACCCCACCGCACCAGAAGCGGGTGCGTCGGGGGCCCCGGGTTTCCGACGCGAGGCTTTGGAGGGGTCGAAGCCGGCTTCTTCGGGAGGCAGACGGCGGGCGAGGCCGAAGTCGAGAATCTTGGCCAGGCCGCCGTCGGTGAGCATGACGTTGGCGGGCTTGAGGTCGCGATGGAAAATGCCGAGGGAGTGGGCGGCGGAGAGGCCGTCGGCGATCTGGATGCCGGCGGAGAGGACGAGCTGCAGGCTGGCCGGGCCTTTGGCGATGAGCTTATCGAGGGACTGGCCGGGGACGTACTGCATGACGATGAAGGCTTCCTCGCCTTCTTCGCCGACTTCGTAAATGGCGCAGACGTTGGGGTGCTCGATGGCGGAGGCCATGCGCGCCTCGCGCAGGACGGTGGTGCGCATCTGTTCAAGAGTGAGGGCGCCCCGCTTGAGGATTTTGAGGACGACGGGGCGCATGAGCTGGGTATCGTTGGCGAGGTAGACGACGCCGCTGCCGCCGGCTCCCAGTTTGCGGACCAGCTCATAGTGGGTAATGGTGCGCTTCATTGCTTAGGTTCAGTTTACCGGGGCAAAAATGGCGAGGCTGTGGAATGCGGGTGCGCGGTGGGTGCAAGCGGGCGCAGGAAATTTGCACAGCAAGGCGCTGCAGATGAGATTTGGTCCGTGTCCCACTCAAGCCAAAATCAGGCTTGAATGGGGCACCCTCCGCGGCTCAGTCGCCGGCGAGGACTTTGCGGATGCGGCCGCCCTGTTTGTTGAGCTCTTCGACAAAGTCCTCAATGCGCACCAGGAAATCCTGGCTGGCGCGAACCATGCGGGGCATGGAGGCCCACGCTTCGCGGACGATGTCAGGGTTTTCGAGCAGGGCGACGGCGGCGCCGGCAGCAGAGACGGCGAGCGCGGACTTGCGACGGCCGGTGATGAGCAGAAGAGCGCCGACTACGAGAGAGCCAGCGGCGATGGTGCGGGTCCAGGGGATTTCCGAGAGGCTGGTTTCGATCTGCTTTGTGATTTTCATGATTTGCTTGTCGCTGTCCATGTGGGATGAGATGGGCGGCTCGACTGTCTCTGCAATTTCCAGTGATGTTCCTTTAATAGTACTGCGGCTGGCGGCTGGGGGTGACGACAGGGATAGAGGCAGAGCCGAGGCGGTCTGCATGCGCGAGAGCCATTCGGCTCCGCTGAGGGCATATTCGGTAGTGGTCACGTGCGCTCCTAATCGAGGTCGAATTCGCGGAGCGGCTTGCCGGTGTCGGGGGTCTCCTGGGCTTTTTTGAGGGCTTCGGCAAAGCGCTTGTTGAAAAGGTCTTCCTTGTTCTTCTCGGCTTCGACGGACTGGCGGAAGATGCTCTCCTTGCGCTCTTCCTGTTCGCGGAGGTGGCGGGTAGCCTGGTCGAAGTCTTCGAAGGTGCGTTTGCGCGGCGCGGGGGTGTGGGCGACGATGGCGCGAGTCGCGGCGTCGATTTTGAGGATGGCCCCGCAGTCGGGGCAGGTGATATCGAAGGTCGAGTTGGAGTGGGATTTTCCTTTTTGCGACATACAGCGAATTCCGCCCGCGAGAAATATCGGGCGACTCCAGAGGGTGAGTGTAGCGCAAGAGAGGGGGAGGGGGGTAGAGGCAGAGTTTAGAGTTTGGGGATTAGAGTTTAGGACCGCTGTGTCGGACCTGGTGGATTTCGGCTTCGATCTCGGCGTCGGTGATGGCGCGATCTCCTAATGCTTCGGCGATCCCCCAGCCTTTGCGCAGACTGGCTTTGGCCATGGCGCGCCGCAGTTCGCGATCCTGCGTGGCGACGTCTTCGAGGACGGGGACGAGGAAGTATTCAGGACCCTTGCGGCCAAAGAGTAGCGCCGTTTCGCCGCACGGAACGGATTGGAGAGCTTTGGAGCCGCGGGTGCGGAACTCGCGCAACGAGACTGGACGCATGAAGAACCTCCCAGAAACAAGTGTAGCCGCTGAAAATGCCCGCTCAAGCCAAAACCGGGCTTGAATGGGCCACCCGGAATCCGGAGATTGGAGCTCGCCGGGAGCTTGAGATTCCGTTCTATTAACTGGCGGGCCCGGCAAAAAGAATGAGATTGCCGTCGGGGTCCTCGACGGTGAAGGTCAGGGCTCCCCATGGTTCGTTCCTCAGGGGCTGCGCGATGGGCACGCCGGCGGCCTGGTAGGCGAGGAAGAGCTGCCGGATCTCGTCCGCGGTGGCGAGGGTAATGGAGGCGGAGAGCAGGCCTTCCCGTTCGCGGACGTCTTCGACGAAGAAATGCTCATCCATGGAACGCAGCGCAAGGCGGGCGTTGTCGCGGCTCACCTGCGAGTAGAAGGGCGGATCGCCATAGACAAAGTCGATGGTGAAGCCGAGCTTCGTGGTGAAGAAATCAGTGGATGCCTGGAGGTCGCGAACGTACAGGTGTGCGGCGATGGAGGTGAGAATCGGCTGAGCGTTTTGGTTCGTTGGGGACATCGCAGTGGATCAGAGGTAGATGGCTTTGTGGCCGGGGCAGTCCTGGGTGGCTTGCTCGACGAGGGTCGAGAGGAGCGGTGCGCCGTAGCGGGCGAGGAAGGCAATGCCGCCGATGGTGCGCTCCTGCGGATGGCGATCGGGGAAGAGATTGAAGGAGAGCGTGTCGACGTGGCGGCGGATGCTGGCGTCGCGCTGGAGCTGGACGTTGGCGGCGAGGCGGCGGAGGCGGTTCATCTGATAGCGCATTTTTGAAGCGGAGACGCGGGCGGAACGGCCGAGCGCGGGATCGAGAGAATCGGTCCAGGCAATGAGGGCGTCGAGCTCGTCGTCAAGAACGTTGCCGGTGGCGGCGAGGCGGCGCTTGCCTTCGACGGGCATGGAGCGCGCGCCAAGGCGGTGGGCCAGCTCGTCGGGGTGGGAGGACAGAATGTCGGAGAGCGAGAGCTCGTGCTGCTCGAGGACCTTTGCGATGGAGGGCTCGATGAGCGTGGCGCTGAGGCGCGGCAGGACAGGGGTGGTGCGACCGAGGATGGCCTGATAGAGGACCTGGGACTGCGCGAAGTAGGCGATTTCGGCGGGGCCACCGATGGCGGCCTGGGTGGGCAGCAGGAAATCCTGAAAGACGGGGCGAAGGAGGGCGTTGGGACTGAGGCGCTCGGGTGTCTTGTCGAGGACGGAGAGCAGGTCGGGGGTGGAGTAGGTGGTCTTGCCGGCGAGCCAGCTTCCGTTTTTGCGGCGCAGGGGAACGCGGGCGCCGGTGGTTTCATCGAGGAGGAAGAGCAGGCTGCTGCCGGGGGCGACGAGGACCTGGGCGTGGTAGCCGCGTTCGGCGAGGAGCTTGTCGCGGGTGTGCAGCGCGGACTCGAGGGCTGAAGCGTCCGTAATGGCGTGACGGAGGACGGGAGCTGCGAGGGCGTGGAAGGCGCGCGTGGAGGCGTCGATGACGATGAGGCCGTAGTCGGCGAAGGTGGCGGCGATGAGGCGGGCGAAGGAGGAGGCGAAGGTCGCGTCGGGAGTATAAGCGGCGGTAAGCAGGTCGAACTCGGGCGTGCCACCGATCAGCTCCGCTGCGCGGTCGAGGACAGCGGTGATTCCTGGGCCGAGCGGGAGCGCGCCGACGGGGCGGGAGTCGGGCGGCTGCTCGAGATGGAGGCGCAGGGTGTGCAGGGCATGGCGCGAGGGGAGGGTGACGTGGTCGGCTTCGGCGAGGTCGTGGTCCTCGGTGGCGAGCCAGAAGATGGGGACGGCATTCCCACCCCCGCGAGCAAGCTCGCCGGGGACCCCGGGGTTCGCCACCTGCGCGCGCTGGATGATGGTGGCGGCTTTGAGGAGAGTGAAGAGGGGTCCGCCGAAGAGGGCGACTTGCTGGCCGCTGACGACTGCGCCCGCGCCCTGGCGGAGGCGCTCGATGTTGGCGAGTGTCTTCGCGCCGGCATTCCAGCTCTGGTTTTGCTCGAGGAGGCGATCGGCGAGAGTTGTGCTGTGGGCGGGATCCTGCGCGGGGATAGCATTGGCCCAGGACTGCGACCATGGCGTGGAGACGTAGAACGGGGTGATGGGATCGTGGCTCGAGGCGTAGTCGAGGAAGAGCCGGCTTTGCCGGGGCAGCATCGAGATGGGAAAACAGTCGACCTTCACGGCAGAGCCTGCTCAAAGTTTCTCATGCACGCTGGCCGGGGGCGGGGACAATCGCGGGGCCTCTGTGACGAGTGGTCGGGGACAAGCTTCGGATGCGGATCGAGGCCAGGAGGATGCAGGATTCACCACAGAGGTCACAGAGAACGCGGAGAAGGACATTCCGAGTGCGTCGGCGTAATGGCCGGACATCGAGGACCACGCCCACTCAAGCCAAGCGGCTTGCATTAGCCACCGCGCGTGGATGGTAGGGTAAAAAGGGGAGCGAGGAGACGCATGGCGAAGAAGAAGAAAAAGTCGGCTAAGCAGGATGCGCCGGGAGTACCGGTGCTGAAGAAGCTGAAAATCCGCGAGGGCGGACCGGCGAAGGTGCTGTCATCGAAGGTTTCGTACAGCGGGCCGCTGTTTCGGGTGCTGACGGACGAGATTCAGGAGCCCAATGGAAAGAAGGTTCGGCGGGACGTGATCCGGCACGGAGGATCGGCGGTGATTCTGGCCATCGACCGCTCGAAGAGCAAGAAGGATCCGCTGGTGCTGATCGAGAGACAGTTCCGGCACGCCGCGCAACATTATCTCTATGAGGTTCCGGCGGGGAAGATGGAGCAGGGCGAAGACCAGCTGGCGAGCGCTAAGCGCGAGCTGATGGAGGAGACCGGGTACGCGGCGAGGAAGTGGACAAAGCTGGTGCGGTACTTTGCAAGTCCAGGTTTTCTCGGGGAATGGATGCAGGTTTTTCTGGCAGAAGACCTGACGGCTGGCAAGGCGCAGCCGGAGGAGGACGAGTCGTTCGAGCTGCAATTTGTGCCGCTTTCGGAGTTACTGCGGTTAATCGACGCGGGGGAGATCCAGGACGGCAAGACGCTGATTTCGGTGATGTATTACGCGCGCATGAGGCAGGGAAAGAAAAAGAAGAAGAAATGATGCCGGGATTCCTGCCCGGGGGCGGGAAACCAAAGCGGCGAACGCTGCGTCTGAACCAAAGCGGGTTGGAATCCCCAACCGCACATCTGCCTGAGAGGAAGGTTCGCGCACGTGGCTCAGTACAGAGGCAAGGTGAAGTGGTTCAACAACGCTAAGGGATACGGGTTTATTGGCCGGGACGACGGACCCGATGTGTTCGTTCACTACAGCGCGATTCAGGTGGATGGGTACAAGAGCCTGAAGGAAGGCGACGATGTGGAGTTCGACATCGTGGAGGGCCAAAAGGGGCCGCAGGCGGACCAGGTGGCAAGGGCCCGCGACGCTGGCGCCAGCGCCAGCGTTGACGCGGCCTGACCCCACAGCGCACCGCGATCCAGCTCCCTCTCATTCGTAAAACACTCCCGTTGTGCTCGCACGCCTGTTCGTCGAGCCGGCGTGCCGATTGTCCGCGGGAGGCTGTGTTTGCGGCCAGGTTCGATCGCCTAGATTCGACTTTCCTGAACATGATGTAATCGTCAGCGATGGATAATCGCTCGATTGCGCAGCTGCTGGCGGACACGGCGGATCTGCTGGAGATCAGCGCGGGCGATCCGTTTCGCATCCGTTCGTACCGGAGGGCTGCGGAGGCGGTCGAGTCGTCGACCATCCAGCTGAGCACGATTGCCAACGACACCAAAAAGCTGCAGGAGATTCCCGGCATCGGCAAGGGAATGGCGGCGAATATTCAGGCGATTGAGAGCGCGGGAACGCTGCCGCTGCGCGAAGAATTGCTGCTGAAGTATCGGCCGACCATGCTGGAGCTGCTGCGGCTGCCGGGGATGGGTCCGAAGACGGTGGCGCTGTTGTGGGACGCGCTGCAGGTGGGGTCGGTGGAGGATCTGGAGAAGGCCATCGCAGACGGACGGCTGGCGGGATTGCCGCGGGTCGGCGAGAAGCTGATCGAGAAGCTGCGCAAAGGCATCGCCGACTATAAGGAGCGGAGCGGGCGGTTCCTGATTGACGATGCGGAGGAGGCGGCGGAGAAGCTGATCGCGTATCTGAAGAAGTTTCCGGGGATCGACACGATAATGCCGGCAGGTTCGCTGCGGCGCGGACGGGACACGGTGGGCGATCTGGACATTCTGGCGACGGGACCGGCATGCGCGGAGACTCAAGTGGGCGCGGCGGTCGAGTACGTCGCAAATTATCCAGCGGCGAACACGATGCTGGCGAAGGGACAGAACAAGGTCAGCTTCCGGCTGCGGAGCGGCCTGCAGGTGGATGTGCGGCTGCTGCCGGTGGGATCGTACGGGGCGGCACTGCAATACTTCACGGGATCGAAGATGCACAACGTGACGGTGCGGCAGCGGGCGCTGAAACGCGGTTACACGCTGAGCGAGTATGCGCTGGCGAATGTGAAGGACGGGTCGTTTGTGGCGGGGGCGACGGAGGAGGAAATTTACGCGAAGCTGGGGCTGGACTGGATTCCGCCGGAGCTGCGGGAGAACAACGGCGAGATTGAGGCAGCGGAGGAGCATCGGCTGCCGGTGCTGATCGAGGAGGCCGACATCCGCGGCGACGTACACATGCACACCGTGGAGACGGACGGGAAGAACACGATTCGCGAGATGGCGGAGGCGGGCCTGGCGCGCGGGTATGAGTACATCGCGATCACCGATCACTCGAAGAACCTGGCGATGACGATGGGGCTGGACGACAAGCGGGCGTTGGAACATATCGAGCGGATTCGCGCCGTGGACAAGGAGATGACGGGGAGGATTCGGGTGTTGGCCGGGATTGAGGTCGACGTTTTGGCAGACGGCGAGCTGGATTTGTCGGACGAGGTGCTGGCGCAGATGGATGTGGTGATCGCCAGCGTGCATTCGCTGTTCAACATGCCGGCGGAAGAGATGACGATGCGGATGCTGCGGGCGATCGAAAACCCGTATGTGCGGATTCTGGGGCATCCGACGGGGCGGTTGCTGTTGCGGCGGGAGCCTTACCAGATGGACCTGGAAGCTGTACTGCGGCGCGCGGGAGAGCTGGGCGTTGCGGTCGAGCATAATGCGTATCCTGACCGGCTTGATTTGTGCGATCGCGACCTGCGGCTGGCGAAGGAACTGGGCTGCCGCATCGTGATCAACACCGACGCGCATCATGCGAGTCATCTTGCGAAAATGCGGTACGGCGTGCGGCAATTGCGGCGGGCGTGGCTCAGCAAGCAGGACGTGCTGAACACGATGGGAGCGGGGGAATTTCTGAAGGCGCTCAGGCCGAGACCCGCGTGAAGCGGAAAGGTCCAGTAGAATCGAGAGCGATATGTCCGAGAGAAGTGCGGGCTTTTATCCTCTGCTCACGGTGCTGGCGGCGATCGTCATCGCTGTGGGCGTCATTGGCTCGTATGTTTGGGCCACCTATACGGGCCCGGTGCATGCGGGCCAGGTGGTTTCGGTCTCGGGGTATCCGATCCATCGAGAACTCTCAACGGGTTCGGGACTGGGCGGCCTGAACGGCGGCGCGAATGTTTATGACGAAGTGATCGTGATCGCCGATGTGAAGGTCAAAAGCACGACGAAGCTGCCGCTGTTTCTCCACGAAATGTGGGGTGAGGTGACACTGCCCAACGGAGACGTGATCCAGAGCCTGGCAGCGAGCGGCGAAGACTACCGCAAAGTATTCATCGCGTATCCGGCGCTGGAGGCGCAGAAGCAGACGCCGATGCCGCGCGATCTTACGATGACCCCGGGGCAGGAGGTGGAGGGGCAGATGATCTTTCACTACCCCATCACGCAGAAGGACTGGGAGGGACGGAAGCAGTTCGACGTGGTGGTGGGGTTCATCAACCAGAAGAACCTGGTGCTGCATACGATGCCTGGGGGCAGCCGGTAGCGGGTAGCAAGGGATTAGGGATTAGGGATTTGGGATTTGGGATTAGGGATTTGGGATTAGGGATTTGGGATTAGGGATTAGGGATTAGGGATTAGGGATTAGGGATTAGAAATCAGGAATTCGAAATTGTTCGCCAAGGCGCAGCGGGTTCATTTCATCGGGATCGGCGGGATCGGCATGAGCGGGATCGCGGAGATTCTGCTCAATCTGCATTATCCGGTGAGCGGGTCGGACCTGCGGCGGTCGCCGGTGACGGAGCGGCTGGCAACGCTGGGCGCGACGGTGTTCGAGGGGCACGCTGCGGCCAACGTGGTGGGCGCGAGTGTGGTGGTGGTCAGCTCGGCGATTCACGAGCAGAATCCTGAGGTGGCGGAGGCGCGGGCGCGGAAGATTCCGGTGATCCAGCGCGCGGAGATGCTGGCGGAGCTGATGCGGCTGAAGTACGGCATCGCCATCGCGGGCATGCATGGCAAGACGACGACGACTTCGATGGTGGCGTCGGTGCTGACGGCGGGCGGGCTCGATCCAACGGTGGTGGTGGGCGGGCGGGTGGACGCGATGGGATCGAACGCGCGGCTTGGACAATCGCAGTATCTGGTGGCCGAGGCCGATGAGAGCGACCGCTCGTTTCTGCGGCTGTCGCCGATCCTGGCGATCGTGACGAATCTCGATCGCGAGCACATGGACTGCTATCGCGATATGGCCGATGTAGAGAGCGCGTTCGTCGAATTTATGGAGCGGGTGCCGTTCTACGGGGCGTGCGTGGCGTGCGCGGACGATGCGCTGCTGGCGAGGATTCTGCCGCGGGTGCGGCGGCGGGTGTTCACGTACGGGGCCTCGCCGCAGGCGGATTTTGTGCTGCGGCTGCTTCCGGCTCTGCCAGTAACGGAGCATTCCGAAGCGGGGCCGCGTGCCTGCCGGACGCGGTTTGAAGTGGCAGTGGGCGGCGAAGTGTATGGACCGCTGGAATTGCACGTTCCCGGCATCCACAATGTACTGAATGCAACCGCGGCGGTGGCCATTGGGGCGCAGCTGGAGATCAAGGCGGAGGCGATTGCGAGCGGGCTCCAGTCGTTTCGCGGCGTGGATCGGCGTTTCCAAGTGAAGGGCTGCGTGCGGGGGGTGACGGTGGTGGACGACTACGGGCATCATCCCACGGAGATTCGCGCCACGCTGCGGGCGGCGCGGGAATGCGGGTACGGCGGGGTGCATGTGATCTTCCAGCCGCATCGCTACACGCGAACGCGCGATCTGATGGAGGAATTTGTGCACGCCTTCGACGACGCGTCGTCGGTGGAGGTGCTGGACATTTATGCGGCCAGCGAGGAGGCAATTCCTGGCATCACGGCACAGGCGCTGGTGAAGGGGATCCATTGTGGGGACGTGGAATACGCGGCTTCGACGGACGAGGCGATGGGGCGGGCGCTGAAGCGAGCGCGGGAGGGTGACGCGATCCTGACGCTGGGAGCGGGGAATGTGTCGCAGCTGGCGCCGGTGGTGGTGGAGCGGCTGGGAAAAGGCAGCCGGTAGCCGGTAGCCCGTAAGCGAGTAGCATGGGCGGGAACATTTGGACGGGTGTTCTCGTAGCTTCCACTATGAGACTTCTATGCGCTGGGGTGGCCGCGGGTTTGCTGGCCTGCGGCATGGCGGGACTCGCGGAAACGGTGGGCGACTGCGATCATCCCATCGAGGCGCCGCTGCGGTCGAGAGCCGCGCTGGTGATCGAGTCGCGTCCGGCCGGAGTGGACATTGTCGCGACCGATGCGGAGACGATTCGGGTCTCGTGCACCGTCAATCGGCAGGAGTACGCGGGGTACGTCGAACTGCGATTCTCGGGCACTCCGGGGTATGGCCGACTGCACATCACGGGAGACGACGTCAGAAACGAAAACCTGCACATCCGCATCGAAGTGCCGCGCAAGACGAACCTGCGATTTCATATGGGCGCCGGCGAAGTGAAGGTGGACGGCGTTGTGGGCGATAAGGACATCGACCTGTATGCGGGGCAAATTTCGGTTTCGTCGCCCGGGGGCTGGACCTATAAGTCAGTGGACGCGTCGGTGGATATTGGCGATGTGAATGCGTCGGCGTTCGGCGTGGACAAGGGCGGCTTTTTCCGCAGCTTTTCGAGGACGACGGCAGATGGGGAGTATCGGCTGCGGGCGCATGTGCTGACCGGGGAGATTGATCTGGAGTAGTCAACGTCTATCGCAGCCGGTCCTTGTGGTCCGCGAGGAACGGAGACGGTTCCTGAATGAGCAGTGTTCCCAGGTGTGTCTGGATGGGAGTATTCATCCACTTGCCGAAATGATGCTTGTCCCCGGTGATCAGGTAGTGAGCACCTGCGAAGACTGCTGCAGCCAGAACCGGTGCATCCTTTGCGGGAAGGACGATGCCGCGGGGCAGGAAAGCTCCGGGGATGTCAGAGACCAGATGGGTCTGCTCGAGCAGATGGGCAAGCCGAGCGGCATGAACTGAGCTGACGCAATTGCGCTGGGTTTCGTCGATGGCGTACATCGATGTAATCGGAACCAGATCGCGCATTCTCCAGAACTGAAGAAACTTGTGTTCTTCGCGGAGTGAAGCCGAGAAGAGGATGTTGGCGTCCAGGTAGACCCGCAGCAGTTCAGGCACGATGCTCAGGCACGCTTCCGCCGGGTCTTAGCTTCGTCTCTGCGCCGATTGCGCTCGATCCACCCATCGAACTCGGCGTTGGAGGGAAGGCGTTCGCGCATTTTGGGGTCGGTATAGGGGATCCCCGCGGGGTCGAGACCGAGTTCCTGGCGAATGTACTTGCAGGCTTCGTCGTAGTCCTCTTTGGTAACGGAATTGTTGAGGGCGAACTCGGCTTTGCGCTGGGGGGTGTAGATTTCGACGGGTACGGCGACGGCCGGGCGCAGGAGGATGCCGTCTTCGCGCTCCTCGGTGACAAGCAGATCGCCTTCTTTCAGGGCGAAACGCCTGCGGAGTTTGGCGGGGATGACGAGGGTTCCGCGTTTGCCGATTTTGGCGGTTTCCATACAGAATATCTGAATTTCAGAATATCAGAGATTCTGCCGAATTGCGACCGATCGCATCTCGCGGATCGCTGCGGTTTGGTACAGTTCGGGGTCTAGTTCAGGAACATCGTTCGATAGAGCGTATCGCGCTGGCGAGGCTGGAAGCCGGCGTCGCGGATGATGTGGCGGAGTTCTTCCTCTGTTGTGCAGTTCGAGGTTCCCGCGGCGCGGACCACGTTCTCCTCGAGCATGACGGAGCCGACGTCGTTGCCGCCGAAGCGCAGGCCGAGCTGCAGGACTTTCAGCCCCTGCGTGACCCAACTGGACTGGACGTTCTCGATGTTGTCGAGATAGAGGCGCGAGATGGCGAGGACTTTCAGGTAGTCGACGGCGGTCGCTTCATCCCAGCCGCGTCCGCCGAGCGCAGTGTTTTTGGGCTGGAAGCTCCAGGGGATGAAGGCGGTGAATCCGCCGGTTTCTTCCTGGAGGCGGCGAATCACGTCGAAATGGTTCACACGCTGGTCTAAAGTCTCGTCGACGCCGAACATCATTGTGGCCGTGGTGCGCATGCCGAGTTGGTGCGCAGTGCGGTGGACC
>Ga0182024_10000496_pt1 | contig 101125 bp, 98 predicted proteins | sample P32metaG_FD_120480 | JGI IMG/M metagenome (GOLD analysis project Ga0182024, IMG submission 120480) | Permafrost microbial communities from Stordalen Mire, Sweden - P3-2 metaG (Illumina Assembly) | ecosystem: Environmental > Terrestrial > Soil > Wetlands > Permafrost | place: Sweden: Stordalen... | reverse complement strand
GGTTCTTCAGATTCCTACCCGAAGAGCAGCGGCAGGCCTTTCTTGAAGGCCTGAGCGAGAAGGCATCATGATGTTGATCGGCCCGAAACTCTCGCCCCTGCGGCTGGATCCGTTGTCCTATGAGATTTTGCGGCAGCAGGTGCTGCGTCGGGATGGCTGGCGGTGTCAATCCTGCGGCACGATGTCGAATCTTGAGGTTCACCACAAAGAATTCCGCAGCCAATCGGGCGATGATTCGGAACAAAATCTGATTACACTCTGCACGCAGTGTCACGCTCGAATCCATCGCTAAACAATATGGGTGAGGCCGGTTATGTAGCTTGCGGCACCAAAACTTAGCTCTGTGCTTCCCCAATCGCTGCGCGGTCGCGAACATCAGCCGGCAATGTTCCAGTAATTTACGTCTTCAAGGTTCAACGATAAAATCGAACGATACGAATCGAGTCGATTGTAGAAATGATGCCTCACCGCCGCTCGCGCTCACGTCTCCGAAGAGGATCGCCGCGGAATTCTAGGGCTTAGATTCAGAAAAAATAAACTCTCTCACCCTCCGCACCACCGACTCCGGCGCTTCCACTTCCAACTGCACCGCTCCATCTTTATACTTTCGCGTGTAAATTCGCGCCTTAGCTTCGAGCATGGCCAGCGTCTTCCCTTCCTTTTGAGGCACGCGCAGACGCACGCGGCTGACCGGGTCTTCTTCGATCATGGCGTCGATGCGCGCCAGCAGCCGGTCTAACCCGGTGCCTTCCTTTGCCGACACATACACCGTCTTCGCATCGAGCGGCGCTCCGTTCACTAAACTCTCGGCCACTTCCACATCCAGCAGATCGACTTTGTTCATCACCCGCAGCCGCGGCTTCTTTTCCGCTTCCAGTTCTTTCAAAACAATCTCCACCTGCGCGTCCTGCTCCGCCGAAAGCCGGCTGCTGGCGTCGGACACATGCAGAATCAGCGATGCCCGCTGCACTTCTTCGAGAGTTGCTCGAAACGCCTCGACCAGAGTGTGCGGCAGGTTGCGAATGAATCCCACTGTGTCGGACATCAGAATCTTGCGTTTGGAGGGCAGAACCACGCCCCGAATCGTCGGATCGAGTGTGGCAAACATGCGCGGCGAAGCCAGCACCGCGGCCCGCGTCAGCGCGTTGAACAGCGTCGACTTGCCCGCGTTCGTATATCCGACGAGCGCCACGGTCGCAACCGGCGCCGATTCCCGCCGCTGCCGCTGCTGCGCCCGGATGCGACGCACGTTCTCCAATTGCTGCTCCACGTGCCGGACGCGCCGGGCAATCTTTCTCCGATCGGTTTCGAGTTGGGTTTCACCGGGACCGCGCGTTCCGATGCCGCCGCCGAGTTGCGACATTTCCACGCCGCGCCCCGCCAGCCGCGGCAGCATGTATTGCAACTGCGCCAACTCCACCTGCAATTGACCTTCCCGGGTGCGCGCGTGCCGCGCAAAAATGTCGAGGATCAATTGCGTGCGGTCGATCACCCGCAGCTTGACTATCTTTTCAACGTTGCGCTGCTGCGAAGCGGTGAGATCGTGATCGAAAAGAAGAAGGTCGGCATTCGCCGACGCAGCCGCGCCGGCAATTTCCTCGAGCTTGCCCGCGCCGATCAAAGTTGCGGGATCGGGCCGGTCGCGCCGCTGCAGAATCTCGCCGACAACTTTCGCGCCCGCGCTCTCCGCCAGCGTCCGCAATTCGGCCAGCGATTCGTCGGCATCAAACTCCGGAATGCTCGGCTTGTTCGTGGACTTTCCCGAACTCTGTCCCGCGGCCTTGCCTGCGGCTGGCGCTGCGGACGCCGCATCTCGAGCGGCCTGGGCCTGCGCGGTGACTGTGCCTTTCGTCCCGCTGCGCCCGCGTGTGCGCACATCAATCCCTACCAGAAACGCGCGTTCCTGCGAGTCCTCTTTATTTTTATTCCTGCGCGTTGTTTCCGCTTCGAGAGGCACACGTCCGCCGGCGTGCGCTGGAACTCGGATCTTCTTGGGGTGAGAACTACGCAAGCCGAAGACGCTACCCTTCACTACCCGAGGCGCTCGCCGCTGCTGCCGACGAGGATGCCGGCGCCGACGGTGCTGCCCCAGGCGCAGCCGCGGCCCTAGCCTCCGGATGCGCCACATGCGCGCCATGGGACACGGTTCGCCCCATCACCACGGTTGAGATGGCGTGCTTGAAGATCAATTGTTCCTGTCCGTTGGCCTCCAGCACCACGGAATACTTGTCGAAGGAACGAATCCGGCCCGTCAACTTCACTCCGCTCAGCAGATAAATCGTGATGCTCAATCGCTCTTTGCGGGCCGTATTCAGGAAGGAATCCTGGATGTTCTGCGCCGGCTTGTTGCTTTCCATCGCCGATCTCCTTAAGCACTCGACTTGCAACGCAACTCGCCCCGTCCGCAGACTCTCAGGGCAAGCTCAATTCAACAGCATGTTCCTCGCTCTCCGCCTTTGGGAACATGGGTACAACCTGCCTCCTCGCCGCCCATTTTTCTTAGGCTGCGCCGCCCAGCAGGTAGCTGTGAGTACGATACGGTGTCCCCTCACTCTTTTCAACCCGGAAGTTGCGGAAGCCGACTTTTCTTAAACAGTGTCAAAGTTTCCTTCATCCCATCTCTTCGGACCGTTGTGTACAATCCCCGCGTGGGCGATTCCGCCCTTGCGTAACGCACCGCACCTCCTTCTGTCATCCGGAGGACGGTGAAATCTCAGGAGGCATCATGGCAAGCACCGTTCTCGCAACTCTTCTTGCACCGCAAATCAACTTTCCCACGGACTTCAACACAAATTTTCTGATGCTTGTCCGTTGGATCCACTTCCTGGCCGGCATCACCTGGATTGGCCTGCTTTATTTCTTCAATCTGGTGAACGTCCCCTTGATGAAAGAGCTCGACCCAACGACCAAGGGCAAAGTCATGCCCGCGCTCATGACGCGCGCCTTGTGGTGGTTCCGCATGTCGGCAGCGCTGACCGTGCTGGCCGGCCTTATCTATTGGGGCAAGATTGTCGCGGTCGACGCTCAGAACGGAGGCGGCTCCAGCGGCCCCGTGATGGGGAGTTTCTTTCTGATCTGGACGATAGTCTGGGGCGTGCTCTACGCCTGCCTCATCCCTGGCAAGGGCATCTTCGACAAAGGCGCATTCGTCGGCGTGGTCTATGCCGTGGTGGTCGCGGCCGCAGCCTGGCTCTTCCTGAGCCTGAACAGCCACGGATGGGAAAGCAGCCGCCTGCTCTCGATCGGCATCGGCGGCGGCATCGGCTGGGTCATGTTGCTCAACGTGTGGGGAGTGATCTGGCGCATCCAAAAGCGCCTGATTCAATGGACGCGCGACAACGCCACGAACGGCACCCCTATGCCGGACAAAGCCAAAGCCATGGCCCGCCAGGCCTTCCTCGCCAGCCGTGCCAACGCATTCCTGTCAGTGGTGATGCTGTTCTTCATGGGCGCCGCCAGCCACTATCCCATGTTGGGAAAGTAACTCTCTGGTAATAACTCTCCGGAAGTAACTCCCTCATCGCGCAGCAGCACAAAAAAACCGGGAGGCCCGTTGGGGCCTCCCGAAAGTTTGTCGCTGTTGGGTCGCGTTAGAAGGTGAACTTCACCTGTAAACGTAGCGTGCGGGCGAGTTGGTAAATGTAGGGCTGTCCGTACTGGCTGTTGATGGTCTGAATGCCAGAAACGGAATTCCCTCCCACAGTGTTAAGCAGCGACTGCCAGGGGTAGGCCGACTCGAACGCAGTGTACGCTGGCGGGCCAATGGGCAAGCTGCAAGGCCCGGCGGTAGTCCCACCTGCTGCAATACCGCAAGCGAGGCTGTTAGGAGTCAGGAACTGGCCGAAGTTCTGGCTGTCCAGGAACGGGTAATAGGCAGTGATCGAGCGTTGGTTGAAAATGTTGGGGATCGTGGCCGTGAAACTCAGCACCTTGGTTTCGCTGATTTTGTAGTTCTGAGTAAGGTTGAAGTCAGTCTGAATGTACCAAGGCGTCCGGTAGGTGGTCGGATTACCGGTCGTAATGGCTCCAGTGTTCTGATCCTGACTGACGTTCACCCAGGTTCCCCGGTTGACAATGTCAACTGGGAACGCACCAGCGGGCGGCGCGAAGGAATAGCCCACATCCTCAATCGTGGTTTGTGGCGTACCGCTGTAGAGGAACTGGAAGATACCGAAATCAGTCGAGGTCTTTTTGCCCTCGCCCAGCTCGTAATAGGCATACCCCTTGAACGCATTGGGGCGATCCGTCGGCAACAATCCGCTCGACGACTGGCCGTTAGCATCCCACGATAACATTGGCTCGTCGAAGGAACGGCTGTTGTTGGGGGCGTTGCGGCCACCGCCGCCGTCACCGATGTCGGTGCTGGTCAAGCCGGTGTAGTTGCCGCGGAAGTGGCTATAGGTGTAGGAGAACATTCCGAACCAGTGCTTGCTGGTGGACTTGGTCAAGCGCAGTTCAAGACCGTCGTAGCTGCGAGCCGCCTGAATATTGTTCGGCGGGCAGACTGTCGTTCCCGGCGCGCCGGTGCCGCACCCACTGGGAGTTCCATACAGGAAGTTGTAGAAACCGTCGAAGGTCTTGTTGACACCCTGTCCGGGGTTGACGATCACGAACGTCTCACCGATCGCCGGATCGAAGATGGCTGAATCTTCAATGGCGTGGTCCAGACGCGTGCGATCCCAGCGCGCTTCAAACGCCAGGTTCTTGTGGATTTGGTAGTCGACGCCAAACACAGAGTCATGCTGGCGGTAAGGCTTGATGCTGTTAGCAACTCCCTCTTCCGTCGGAGTGCAAGTCGCGCACGTAGTCGGGAAGGTCCGGAAGTTCTGGTTTTCAAGGAACGTATAACCTGCGGGGGTTGCGCCCACGCCGCCCGCGAAGTTAGCTTGGGTGGCTGAGTTGGGGCCGCTGCAATCGTGCGTAGCGCTGTTAAAGACCGGAACGAAGGTCTGGACTTGGTCCGTATCCATTCCGTAAAAGCAATTCTGCCAGTACTGGCCGCCAAACGAACTGATGGCGAGGTTCAGCTTCATGATGTCGTTGAAGACACCATAGCTGCCGAATACCTTCATCCTTCCATCTTTGAAGACATCCCATGCGGCGCCAAGGCGGGGAGCAATCTTGTCGCCCCAGCCAAAGTTAATCGGCCTGCTGATGCCGCCCGCGGGCTGATCTTCTGCGGGCAGGTATTCTTTCTCAATACGCAAGCCAGCGTTAACGGTAAGGCCTCGGCCGATCGTCCAAGCATCTTGAAAGAAGAAACCATGGTTCACGCCGGTTGCCGCACCATTGGAGCCGTAGTCCATTACGTCGAGGTATCCGTACTGGCCAGCGCAACCGCCGTAGGCGGCGACGTAGGCGGCGCAATTGGTGGCGCCGACAGATCCCTGCGGTACGTAGAAGTTGCCTGCGCCCGGGAAGACGTTGATTTCAGGTTCATTCCAGTGCTGCAGAAGCTTGTTGTTGTTGTGGTTCAGTTGGTAGCCAAACTTTATGTTATGCGTGCCCCACCAACCGCTCTTGAACCAGGCCAAATTCGCATCGATCTGATTGTGGTGAGTGGAGTCATAAGTGGTGGTGTTGATGTTGGCGGCAACGTTCTGGTAACCGGCGGTCTGCGACAGAGGTGAAGTAGGCGCGATCGGGTTACCGAGATTGTCAACGGCGCCTGCGCCGCTTGTATTGAACTCCTGAATGACGCCGCTGGTCGGGAAGCCGACATCATGATAGTTCTGGAACGAAACGCCCCAGCGGAAAGTGGCCACGATGCGCGGCGTAATAGTGAAGTCCGCGCCGAAGTTGGTGGTCGTGTTGGGTGCGCCAAAGCCCAGTGCGTGCGCGAAGGAGAACGGAGGGGTTCCGCTGCCGGGGGCGCAATAGGTCGCCGACGTTGGGTCTGTGGTGGTTGAGAATGAGCCGAAACAACTTGTACTCGGATTTAGGATTGGCGTGGTTGGATCGGCGAAGGGAAGATCTTCACCTCTCAGTTTTTCGTACTGGTAGAGCCATGAGCCGAAGACGCGAATCTTCTGGGTCAAAGCATAGTCCAGCCGGGCAGTCGTGTAATAAGTCTGGGCGTTGCTGCTGAACGGCAGATCGCCGCCTTGGCTGCTAACGAACACGTTGCGCTCGACGGTTCTGGCTTCTGGATCGAATCCCAGGAAGAACCACAGCTTGTCTTTCTTGATTGCTCCGCCAACAGTGAAGCCGCCCTGGAAATCGCCGATCTTGTCTCTCTTGGCCTGGTACTGTTGGGTATTGGGGTCGATATAGGCTCCGGCCGTACCACCTGAAGTTATGGCGAGTGAATCGAGTGTGGTCGTGTAGGTCGGGTCGTAACGGTTAAACGCCGTCGGGCTGCCGTCCCATCCGCCTCTCTCCAAGCCGGCAAACACGGAACCGTGCATGGCGTTGCCGCCCTTTTTCAGGATTACGTTGACCACGCCGCCGAGCGAACCGCCGTGCTCGGCTTCAATACCTGAGCTCTTCACTTGCACTTCCTGAATGAAATCAAAGGGCACGTTGGTGTGCGAGAAACCGCCGATCGAATCCGCCGTTTCCTGACCTTCTACGAGGTAGGAATTCTCGGAATCCGCGCCGCCGGCCACGGAGTAGCCGAACTGCTGCCCGTTGCCGCCGCTGCCCGGAGACTGTCCGCCAGTTCCGTTACCCATGGACATCTGCGGAGATCCCTGGCTGCCCGCCAATGGTTCGTTGCGGGCCGAGGGCGAGAACTGAATTACCGACTGGAATGAACGACCTTCAGTCGGAACGTCCTTCAGGACGTCTGCCGTAACGTTGGTCTGCGTGGTCTCGGTGGTCACATCGATCACCGGAGCTTCGCCGCTCACTTCAACCACCGTGCCAGCCGCGCCGACGGCCATCGTCAAATCGAGACTAGGAGTGTGCCCTACCTCGATCGTAATGCCATCGCGCTTCAACTCGGAGAACGTTGCCGCCTTCACCGTCACCGTGTATACACCGGGTGGCAGGTTGACAAAGCGATAGTAGCCGCTGCTGTCGGTTTCCAGGCTCTTTGCGCCGATCAGCGTGGTGCCCGTCAGCACGACTTGTGCTTTCGAAACTACCGCGCCGCTGGGGTCTTTGACGGTTCCTTGCAGTCCGCCGGTCGTCTCTTGTGCGAAAACATTGGCAACCAGCAGCAGCACAGAGAACAAGCAAACGGCAAACATCCCGAACTTCGCTGAATTACGACTCATAGTGTTGTCTCCGATAAATGAACGATTTCTTCTTGGTCGTTCTATCTGTTGTTTCTTGTGTCTTCTTACCGGGCCGGGACAGCAATAAACCTGGGAGCCCCGAACCAAACACAATTCCCGAACGCAGTTACTTAGCAACTGACACTCCAAAACAGTCAGTCATAACAGCTTTTGTTTTCAATACGTTGTAAACCGTGTTTACAACGTTAGTCCTTGAATTGGAAGATTGGCGCCTTGATTTATATGGATTTGCGTAGAGAGCCCGCCTCCGGCGTCAGGACGAAAGCCCCCAAGACTCGATGCACCTCGGGCGATATGTCTTCCGCGGTTGGTAGGCAACTTTCTGCCTAAGCAAGCATTCCAAAGTGTTGCATGCAGGGGACCAAGGCAATGAAAAATGATTCAGCCGCTCCATTCCTGATGTCTCTCGTTTTGGCTGCTCTCATCATTCTGTGCTCGGCCTTCGCGTCCGGGGCAAGAGTGCAACCCTCGGCCGTGGAAGCGGGCCGCACGCCCGTGGTGGTTGAGTTGTTTACATCGGAAGGCTGCTCCACTTGTCCTCCAGCGGATGCGTTACTGCAGAAGCTGGCAGCGCAACAACCAGTGCCAGGGGCGGAGATCATCGTGATCGAGGAACACGTGGATTATTGGAATCACGACGGGTGGGTCGATCCCTTTTCGTCCCCGGAATGGACGCAGCGGCAAACGGTTTATACCGCCCTGTCCAAGAAAGACGCATACACGCCCGAGCTAGTAATAGATGGACAGAGCCAGTTCGTCGGCAGCGATGAGCAGGAGGCCGATCTCGACATCGAGAAGGCGGCCCACAACGTGAAAACGGAGGTTGCGATCACTTCTGGAAAGCCAGAAGCGAAGGGCTCGCAACGCTTCACCGTGTCGGTAGGAAAGCTTGCCGGAAACAAGTCCGGCGATGTGGCTGAAGTTTGGCTGGCGGTCACCGAGGATGGGCTGCATTCATCAGTGAGCCAGGGGGAGAATGCGGGGCACGTCCTGCATCACGTAGCCACGCTGCGTTCCCTACACAAGATCGGGTCCGCCGATGCGAACGGGGCATCCATATCGTTCACCGGAGATACTCTGGTGAAATTCAACTCGCACTGGGATCCTGCAAACCTGCACGTGACGGTTTTCGTGCAGGAGAAAAAAAGCCGCGCAATCCTCGGTGCAGCTTCTACGAAAATCAAGGGTTAGCGGAAAACAGGGGTTAGTGTCTGCGCTGCTTCTTCACGGGCTTGGGCGCCACTCTCTGCTCGCCCGGAGCCAGCACCCTGCGCACAATAGGCGTGTTCAGCTTGTACTTACGTTCGCTAACGTCGCCGGAATCGTCTTTCACGCGCAGGATGAAGACTGGCAGCGTGCCTTCCTTATCGAAATTCTCGCTCGTCACGGTGACCGGCAGCACGCCGTTCAGTCCATGCTCGCGGTAGGCGGTTTCATAGCGATGCTTTCGGACGTTCCAGGTGAAGACGCGTATCTGATCGTAATCGTAGGGCAGGCCGTCGTGCGGTTCGGTAATGGCGCACAGATACTGCGAAACTTTCTTGTCTTTGTCCGCGCCCTCTTTGCCGGGGTCCTGCACTTGATTTAGCACAAAGAAAGCGACAAAACGCTGGCCTTCGGCATATTGCGCCACATCGAGAGGAACATCAAGGTCCACCATGCGCGCCAGCACCCAACCCACGCGGTTCTGCACGTCCCGCACCAGCCACCAGTCTTCGAGCGCCGGCCCGGAAGACACTCTTCCTCCAGAGGTCCGCGCCTCTGCTTTTCCGGAATTTTTCCCCTCAACCCTGGCCGAGGCGGTGGACTGCTTCTCCGCCGTGGCGCGCTTCAGCACGGAGACTTTCGCTCCGGCAGCAAGCTGATATAGATGTTCGGTCTCGCGGCCGGGCGTGAGGTGCAAATTGGTTTCGCTGCGCAGCACACCCGGTGCCTGCACCGGATCGTTCAAATTCTCTCGCATGAGCTTCTGCAGGCCGTCGTAAGTTTGCTGATCTACGAGGTACCGTTGCTCGATCCAGCCCTCGATGCCGTCCGGAGTGCGCACCCGCGAGAAGCGCTTCTCGCGTTCCATCACCTCCACCCGGTCGCCGTTCTTCACCGTGCCCACGCGGTTGTAGATGGTGGCCACCTGGTCGCGCAGCGTGGCCTGAGGCGCCGAGACATAATTCACCTCCAGCACCCGGTGGTCTTTGCGATCACAAGCGGAAAGGCCCAGCAGGAAAAGCGCAGCCAGCACGAACAGCGGAGCGACCCGGCAAGGATGCAATGGACGAAGTTGTTTCACGATCTTAGCGAGGCCAAGCCCGGCGAGGTCGAGCTTTGCGAACTCAAAGCCAATGACTCAATGAAAGCGAGCAGCCGTGCAACGGGTTTCATTTTTCTACTATAACGCGTCGGGACGATGCTCCGAGGGCACGAAGGTTGTATGGTTGGTGGTCCCGTTTGAAAGTAGTTTAGACTTGGTGCTTATCGAAAGCGGCGTGTTTAGGAGAGCGTCATGCGAATCGTCGCCATGTCCCAGCAGGAATGCGGTGAGCTATTGCAACGCGTATCGATCGGAAGGCTGGCATGTTCGCTGGACCACCAGCCTTATATCGTGCCGGTTGCCTTTTCTTATGAACCCGGTTGCATCTACGTTTTTTCGACGGTTGGACAAAAAATTGAGTGGATGCGCAAGAATCCGAAGGTTTGTCTGGAAGTCGACGAAATCGGAAATCGATCGAACTGGCTCAGCGTTGTAGTAAACGGAACCTACCTGGAATTGCGTGAGCCTCAATACACCACGGAGCGGGAACACGCTCGAGAACTGCTGGGGCTGCACACTCAGTGGTGGCTAAATCCTCTGGCAGGAAGGCGCAACCAGTTCAACGATCAGTCCATTGAGCCAGTGTTTTTTCGCATCGACATACAATCGACCAGCGGCCTCCGTGCCACGCCGGAAGCCGAGTGAGGAATTCGTAACAAGCCCCGCTTCGGTTACCATAAAAGCAGGGGATGCTTGTGACTAAACCACCAATGAACAATATATTCAAGAATCAGTTCTTCTCGCTTCTGTTGATCTGGGCTGTTGTATTTGCTGCCGGCTGGTGCGCGGCCGCGGATCAGGCGGTGAATGAAGTATTGCGTCCACCGAAGGGCGCGCCAGTGGCCCTTGTGGTCTTCGAAGATCTGCAGTGCCCGCAATGCCGTCGCGTGGCGCCAATTCTCGAGCAGGCGTCAAAGACCTACAAGATTCCCCTGGTACGGCACGACTTTCCGTTACCCATGCACAATTGGTCCTATGACGCGGCCGTGATGGCTCGCTACTTCGACGCGAGTTCAAAAGCTCTCGGCAACGAGTTTCGCGACTATATCTTTTCGAACCAGTTCGAGATCAATCCGCAGAACCTGCGCGGCTATGCCGAGAAATTCTCCGCCGCTCACAAAGTAGATTTCCCGTTCGTGGTTGATCCCCAGGGCAAGTTCGCTGCCGAGGTGAACGCCGACCGCGACCGGGGCAAGGCGATCAATCTCAATCACACTCCCACAGTGTACGTGGTCAGCAGCCGGCATCCGGAGAAGCCTTTTGTGGAGGTCGACCCCAAAGACATCGACAGTCGGCTGTACGCTTTGATTGATGCGATGATGAAGCAGTAGTTCTCAGTTTCTATAACTGCTCAGTCCCCGAATCCGATGCCGATGGCGCGGGCCGTGCGCACCAGTTCGCCTTTCGGGTCGACGGACTTGAGATGGCCAATGGCGTGGGCCACGTCGACGGAAACGATTGAATCGCCGTGCAGCGCGACCATCATGCCGAACCCTCCGGCAGCGATCAGATCAACCGCGGCCACGCCAAAGCGCGTCGCCAGAATGCGATCGAAGGGCGTGGGAGTGCCTCCTCGCTGAATGTGCCCCAGCACGCTGATACGCACTTCTTTGCCGGAACCCTTGCCGATGGCGTTGCCGATCAGGTTGCCCACTGGACTGGCGCGACGATTTTCTCTCAGCTCCGGCGGGAGCTTCACGCCTTCAGCCACTACCACGATGGTGAAATACTTTCCGGCTTTTTCTCGCTCGGCGATGTAACGGCAGATGTGCCCGATGGTAAAAGGAATTTCCGGGATGAGGATGACGTGAGCCCCTCCTGCGATTCCGGCCTCGAGCGCTATCCAACCGCAATCGCGGCCCATCACCTCCACCACCATCACCCGATGATGCGACTCAGCGGTGGTATGAATCTTGTCCAGGGCGTCAGTGACGGTGTGCAGCGCGGTATCGAAGCCAAACGTAACCTGGGTGGCGGAAAGATCGTTGTCGATAGTCTTCGGCACACCAACAATTTTCAGTCCCTTCTGAAACAGGTCGTAACTGATTTTCTGCGATCCGTCGCCACCGATGCTGATGATTGCGTCGATGCCCAGCTTGGCAGCATTGCCGATCACCTGGCCAGAAATGTCGCGGGAAACTTCCTTTCCGTTCTCGGTGGTCTTGTAGTGAAAAGGATCGCCGCGGTTGGTGGTTCCGAGGATCGTTCCGCCGCGGGGAAGAATGCCGCTTACTTCCTTGTTCGTGAGTTCGAAGGCCTTTTCCGGCCACATGAGGCCGTCGAAGCCATCGGGGATGCCGATCACCTTCCATCCGTACTTGAGAATTGCGGCCTTAGTGGCAGCGCGAATAACGGCATTGAGACCCGGAGCGTCTCCGCCTCCAGTGGCGATGCCGATACAGCGAATGTCGGGCATAGGAAAACCGTCGTCGGTCGTTAGTCGTTGGTAGGCCTTACGTCAGTCAGCCGACTCCACGATAATACTGTGACTACAGAAGATGGCAACTTACCAGTGGGCGTGGGGTAGCCTTCGTCACCGATAAACCTTTCGGCGATGGCGGCGCTTGAAACGGAGGCTCCGCTCTTGACTTGCCGGTTCAATCTAGCTTAAGCTAGATTGTATGAAGATGGCCTCGACCTTACCTGCACCGCAAGTAGGAGCCTTTCATGCCAAGAATACACTCGGGACCTTGCTCGACCGGGTAGAGCAAGGGGAGGAAATCGTGATCACGCGCCATGGCAAGCCGGTGGCCAGGCTCGTCCCCCACACAGGATGCCCCCATCAAGATCAAGCGCAGGCTGCATTCGAGCGTCTGCGCGAACGGGCTCGACAGTTGGCCAGAGAAAATCCGGGACGGCCCGCCTTCGACTGGGAAGAGGTCAAGAAGCTGCGCGACGAGGGGCGCCGGTGAACGCAACTGCGCGTATCTGGTTGTGCGAGTCTGGTTCCGCGAATCGTGAGCCGCGGGCATGAATCTGGTCCTTGATAGTTCGGTTGCACTCGCCTGGGTCTATGCCGATGAGACGACCGACGCCGTTCTGCAGCTGTTCGACACTATAAGACGCCACGGCGCATGGGTTCCAGGGCTATGGCGGTGGGAGATTGCGAATGTTCTGCAACTAAACGTCAGGCGCGGACGCCACTCCGTAAACTTTCGCGATGGCGCTTTGGCCGATCTTGCGCTGCTTCCCGTGAAGGTGGACGCTGAAGCGGACCGGCAGGCCTGGAGTTCTGCTCTCCATCTCGCAGAGGGCCACGGGCTCACGGTTTACGATGCCGCGTACCTGGAGATCGCTTCCCGCCGGAAAGTCGCTCTGGCCACGCTGGACCGGGAACTCCGCGCCGCTGCCACGAGCGAAGGAATTGAATTGCTGGGTGCGTGAGGGAGAACTCCCACTTCTCGCAAGAGAAGCGAGAAGTGGGACACCCGGCACTCTCGAGAGTCGAAGCGCGGTCTAGCGTGGGTCACCCGCCTATGGGCTAACCGTGAATGGAGTCTCATTGGAGCCAGCGGCGCCGCAGTTGTTGATGTCAGATGCCGAGATTGAACCCGCAGTCGTGGTATCGCTCGTGCCGCCAGGGTTGTAGACGAAAACCTCCGCCGGGCCTGCGTTTGAGATGTCGCTCGACGGGATCGTAGCGGCGAGTTGGGTGTTGCTGATGAACGACGTCGTTAAGGCCGTGCCATTCCATACCACGACAGCGTTGCTATCGAAGTGACGGCCGTTGACGGTCAGAGTAAAACCGGCTCCCCCAGCCCCGGCACTGCTCGGCGAGAGCGAAGTTACCGACGGCGTGGACGGACAGGAACAAGCGACGAGAGGGAACAAGAAGATCGCTAACGCGCCAAAAAGAAGCGGCCTTTTAATGGTTGTTAGTGTCACCATGGGCGCACCTCTCAATATATTAGCGGATGGGTAGAATGCCAGAGCCTCGATTCCAGAGAGTCTTCCAGAGGAATGTGATTCGGCTCGTCCACACAGCCGCCCGGCAGCTCTTCGCTTAAGGGGCGGTAACCGTGACGGTGATCGAATCCGAATTGATTATGGTACTACCGCTGGTGTACTGCGCAAAAAGCGTTGTACTGCCGCCTAAGGAACCAGACTGGACGCACTCCGGGTCTTGGGCGCCCTGAGGCGTAATGATGCCTGCAGTGCCCGTCTGCCATTGAACGCTGGCAGTCACGTCAATACCGGTCTGCCCTCCCGCCGTGGCAAGGACCGTCAAGCATTGACCATTGGTGCCCGTAGCTGCTGTCGAATCCGCCGCCATACTAAACGAGGTGTTGGGACTGAGAATGATACTAGTTACGTTGGCCAGCGTGACGGTGGCAGTGGTTGTGGCGGTGGCGGTGCCAGACGCCGCCGTGATGGTGCTCGTCCCAGCCGAAACCCCGGTTAACGTCCCACCGGTGCTGATGGTAGCGACACTGGGCGTGTCGCTGGACCAGCACACTGTAGTTCCGGTGCAACTGGTGCCCCCGGTCAGGGTAATGGGGTTGCCGTTGCTGTCGGTTCCTGCGGCGTTCAATTGTGTGGAGAGTCCCACGCTGACCGATGGGCTCGGCGGGAGGATCGAAATGGTCGAAACCGTCGGGTTCACGAAAAACCCCGTGCAGCTTACGGCGAGCGCCAACACTGCGAGCGCGGCGCAAGCGCCGGCGAGGCGGAGTTTCTGTTTCGCGGATGACATAGTAATCTGAGACTCCTTAGGCCTGCTCGGCTTGCAACCTTGCCTGGTCGTGCTCTAAACCACGCTGTCAGCGCGCGGGAAGCGTAACCTGCCACGCCTCTCCTTAATCAGAATACGATCTCCGCGCCTGAGCGGTTGTAAAAAATTGTAGCAGAGAAGATTCCGGGCCGGACGCGTAAGAGTACTTTCGTGCAGGCACGGAACCACTGTGGCTAATCCCACTGTCTGGGTAAGAACGTGCGGATTCCGGAGAGCTTGCAGGAAAAAGCGGAGCTGCGATGGGTTTACGGAGAACCGAGCACTGAGAATTAACTAGTTCGTTCGCTTCGACCGCGTAATGCGCTCATCAATCGGCTTGCGACCGGCGAAGCCTTCGTCCGTGCCATGCCAGTGGGTGATAGAGGCTTCACCCGTCCTCCAGCAGAGCAGCACGACGCGGCCTTCGACTTCGCAGGGAAAATCGAGCAAGCCTATGTCGAGATCCTTGACCTGGACGCCGATGGAGTCGATTTCGGCGAGCGCATCTTTGGCACGCTGCTCAGCCTTGACGCGCTCCGCCTTGCGGCGTGCGACGGCCACCACATCCACGTGAGTGCCGCCGTTGAGAAAAATGCGGTGGTTGAGCGACTGCATCTCCGCTTCCACTTCTTCCATGATCTTCTTGCCGCCGATGGCGGCGCGCAGGAGAGATTCAAGCACCGGAAGCAACGACTGCGCTTCGTCGAGAGTGAAGGTGCGATCAGACATCGGGGATAACACTATTGTAGCGCACGCGCGAAGGCAGCAGTTGGCGTTTAGCAATTCGCGGCTACCCATGGACGATCACGTTTGCATTCATCGCTAGTGCGGACCCCGCAGCGAAAGCTAGCGGCTAGCCGCCAAACCGGGTTGCGTTTTTCGCCGTGTCCGGCGCACAATAAAACCCCGTTCAACAATATTCTTATGGGCGAAGTTTCTTTCGAGCCATCCATCTTGTGCGCCTGGTGCGGTTGTGCCGTTCGTCAAGGCACTCCCGCTGCCTCGGTGTCGTGCGGCATCTGCCTGACTTGCCTTGGCGACCAGTTCGCTCACCCCATTGAGAGAGTGGCTTCACTCGATGACGCTACGGCGGATCGGTTGCCTTTCGGATTCATTCGCATGGACGCCGAGGGGCGACTCGTGGCCTACAATAGCCAGGAATCGGCACTCTCCGGCTTATCTCAGACGCGCGTGCTAGGCAGAAATTTCTTTCGCACGATTGCGCCCTGCACTTGTGTGGAGGAATTTGAGGGGACGCTGCAGAGAATGATAGCGAGCGAGAAAGCTCAACGGACGCAAATCGAGTTCCTTTTCAAATTCAACCAGCAGATGGCTACGATGGTGGACATCGCCATGACGACCGATCCCTCCTCGGGATACGCTACCCTGCTCATCCGGAAGACGGGTCAAGAGAGCCAGTAGGTCTTTCCCCAGCGCACAGGTCAACGCGATCTGCCGTTAGACGGATCGGGCGACGTGGCTGTGTTCAGGTCCACATGGAGTTGCTGCGCGGGGAAAATTCCCGGCGGATAGCAACTCCCGTCGCGCGCGTAGTTCGTGCAACGGCCGGCGACGTCTTTCCGCTGGGGGGATTGCGCGAACTGCCAAACCTCCGCAAAACTGACGCCGCTCTGCGCAGGGTTTGGCGGGCGGGCGGGCGGATTTACAGGAAAAGAGCAGCCGGGGGCGGGCGGGCAAGCGTCGTTGATCGCCCAATATACGATTTCGCGTCTGCCGGCGTTTTGGCGAATGTCTTCCGCAGTGACGACGTTGCCGTCATCTTTCGCAGCGATGCCGGAGCAGTAAACGCCGGCGCGGAATCCAGCGGCGATGACGCCGTCGACCCAGGCATAGATATAGGCCTTTTGCGCGGGCAGCATACGCCCGCCCTGCTCCTGGTCGAGGAAGATGGTGGTGTGCGCGGGAAAACCTTCGCGGCGCGCCGCCGCGGCGGCGGCGCGCGCGTCGGAGTTGCCAAGCTTCTTTGCGTGGGCAACTGATTTCAATTCCGCGTAGACGCGTCCGTTGAAGAGCACGAGAAATCCGAAGCCCGCGGATTCAACGGCGGCGCGGTGGCCGGCCCATGTGTTCGTCCTCTCACCGGGAGGATCGTTGAGCCAGTAGCCAGTGTAGGAGAAAGTCTGGTGCAGGGCTTTCAGATTGGCGTCGCCGGGGTAGGTGTTGCGATCGAAGCCCAGGTAGGATGGACTTTGAGCCGACAGCGCAGCGCAGGATACTGACACCATCGCCGCCATTAGCCACAAGAACTTCACGATTCTGATCTTAAACGATTGAACCTCACCATCAGAAGCCGGTTCAACCTACGCAGCGTAACCAGCACGTGTGAAAGTCATGCTTCCCGGTTCTCCGATCGGCAGCCAGTCATCCCCCGATGTGCACCATCGTCCGCGACGCCGGGACAAAGTCCGGCTCGCCGATGTGGTGGCGTTCTTCTTTTTTCTGCACAACGCCGCGGATGAAATCTTCCAGCTCTTCGTCGCTGGCGCCGCGGCGCATCTGGGCGTGGAGGTCGTGGTCCCACACCGAGAACAGGCAGGTGCGGATCTTGCCGTCGCTGGTGATGCGGATGCGGCTGCAGTGTCCGCAGAAAGGATGCGAAACGGGGGCGATGATGCCGATTTCGCCGACGCCGTCGTCGAAGCGGTAGCGGCGGGCGGTTTCCGATCGCGCGTGCGGGATTTCAACCAGCGCCCGGTATTCGGCCATGCGCGCCAGAATTTCGTCGAGCGTGACCACCGTTGTGGGAGACCATGTGCGTCCCTCTTCGAGCGGCATGAACTCGATGAAGCGCACGGTGACGCCTTCTTCGCGCGCGAACATGCCGAAGGGGATGATTTGATCTTCGTTGAAGCCGCGCATCAGCACGCAGTTCACTTTCAGCGGCCACAAGCCGGCGCGGCGCGCGGCGCGAATGCCGGCGAGCACGTGATCATATCCGTTGGCGACGCGCGTGATGCGGGCGAAACGGTCGGGATCGACGGCGTCCATGGAGACAGTGACGCGTGTGAGGCCGGAATCTTTCAGCGGCTGCGCCAGATCGGCCAGCAGATGGCCGTTGGTCGTGAGTGCGATATCCAGCGGCTCGCTATTGTAGAAAGAGACTCCAAGCAACGAGTTTTGAAAGGGCGCGGCTTCAGCCGCGCCGTGAGCAGGCCCAGGTGAAAACGGCTTTAGCCCCTGAGGTCGCAGTTTCGCCAACTCTCGCACGAAATCCACGACGCCCTTGCGGAGCAGAGGCTCGCCGCCCGTCAGCCGAATTTTCGTAATCCCCAGGTCCACCAACACGCGCGCCATCCGCAGATAATCCTCAAACGGCAGGTCTCCGTAAAGCGCGCCTTCGTTCCCCGTGCGGCAGTAGACACACCTATAGTTGCAGCGGTCGGTGACGGATATCCGCAGATCGGTGATGGCACGGCCGAATTTGTCAGTGAGGGGCACAGTTTCTGAAGCCGTCGATCTGCAAAACGAGGTCGAAGATCATCTCAATTGAAGCTCGTCTCATATTATAGAGCTCACGGGAAGAGAAAAGCTTCAAGGTATTGGAGGCCAGATCGGGTTGTGGGTCGCACTGCCGCCACGACTCACATCCCGTCGTAGTTCGGCCCGCCGCCGCCTTCCGGCGGGACCCAAGTGATGATCTGGTACGGATCGGCGACATCGCAGGTTTTGCAGTGGACGCAGTTGGAAGGGTTCAGGTTGATGCGCTTGCCGTTAGGCTGGTTTGCGTCGTCGACCATTTCATAGACGTTGGCGGGACAGAAATTCTGGCAAGGGCTGCCGAATTCCTTCACACATCTCGTGTTGCAAATATTCGTGTCGTCGATGACCAGGTGCGAAGGCTGATCTTCTTCGTGCTTGGTGCCGGAGTGATACAAGTCGGTGAGCTTGTCGAAGGTGAGTTTGCCGTCCCCTTTCGCCGGACCGATAAGATGGACTTCGGGACCTCCATCGGCAGGAAGCTCGGCGAGCTTCCGCATCTGTTCGTATCCAGCATGTGCAGGATAGCGATTGCGCGCGCCGCGTCCGCCGGTGATCATCTGTAAGGCTGTGTGGAACATGCCGGCGTAGAATCCGCGTTCGAATCCCTGATGCATGTTGCGCACTTTCCAGAGTTCGTCTTTGATCCAACTGGATTCGACCTTCTTCTGATACCCGCCTAACACAGCCGCAGAAGAATCATCTTTCTTCAGCGCTTCGAAAGCAGTCTCCGCGGCGAGCATGCCGCTCTTGATGGCAAGATGAATTCCTTTGAGGCGCGCGGAGTTCACGAAGCCTGCCGAGTCGCCCAGAATCATCCAGCCATCGCCTGCGACCGGCGGAATCGCCCACCAGCCGCCGTAAGGCATGGACTTCGCGCCGTAGCGGATCATCTTGCCGCCTGCGAGCAGTTTGGTCACCAGCGGATGCTTCTTGAATTCCTGCAGCACGTGCTGCGGATCGAGGCGTGGGTCGGGATAGTCGAGTCCGGTGACGAAGCCGAGCGAGACCACGTTGTCTTTGCTACCGTAAATCCACGCGCCACCGTATTCTTTCGTGGTGAGCGGCCAGCCCATCGTGTAGATCACCTCGCCGGGCGCGATGCGGCCGGCAGGAACTTCCCAGAGTTCTTTTACGCCGACGCCGTACGTTTGCGGGTTGGCGTCTTTCGCAAGATCGAACTTGTTGATGAGTTGTTTAGCTAAAGACCCGCGCGGCCCTTCTGCCAGGATGACGATTTTGGCGTTGAGATCATAGCCAGGCTCAAAATTGGATTTCTGGTGACCTTCTTTGTCGACACCTTTGTCGTCGGTGCGGACTCCGGTGACGCGGTCACCATCGAACAGAAGTTCGGAGCCGGCGAACCCAGTGAATACGGTAATGCCGGTCTCCTCCACCTTGCCGCCCAGCCACTTCACAAAACGATTGAGCGAGATCACGTAGTTGCCATGATCGCGCAGCGGCGGCGGCGTGATCGGCAGCTTGAACTTGCTCTTCTCCGTGAGAAAGTAAACAGCTTCTTTCGTGACTTCGGCATCGAGTGGAGCTTCTTTCTCAAATCCAGGAAGCAATTCGCGCATGGACCGTGGGTCGAGCAGCGCGCCGGAGAAACAGTGCTGGCCGATCTCGCGGGCTTTTTCGAGGACGTAAATATTTTCTTTGCTGAGCTGCGAGTCGGGATGCGCGATGTTGTGGGCGTCGATCAGCTGGGACAGCCGCAGCGCGCAGGCCATGCCCGCGGGTCCGCCGCCAACGATGACCACGTCGGCCGGCATCTGCGGGCGCTCGACGCCCTCGATCGGTTTGCGGAAGATCAGCATAAGAAACGCTTGCCACGGATTTTACGGATCACCACAGATAGACCGCGAGGTTTGATCCGTGTAAATCCGCAAGAATCTGTGGCCGACTTAGCCTCCCGCCTTCACTTTCTTCACTTCCTCAGTAAGCGGCGGGACGATATCAAACAAATTGCCGACAATCGCATAATCAGCAATCTCGAAAATCGGCGCCTCCGAATCCTTGTTCACGGCGATGATGGTGCGTGAGCCTTTCATCCCGACGATGTGCTGAATGGCGCCGCTGATGCCGAGCGCGAGATAAAGCTTAGGCGCAACCGTCTGGCCCGACGACCCGATCTGGCGGTCCATGGGGAGCCAGCCGTTGTCGCAGATGGGACGCGAGGCCGCGAGTTCGCCACCGAGAGCCTCTGCGAGCTGCTTGACCAGTTCGATATTCTTCTGCTCTTTGATGCCTCGACCCACGGACACAATAATTTCGGCCTGCGTGAGGTCGACCGCCTGCTTGGCTTCTTTGAACACTTCCTGCGGCTTGTTGCGAATCACGCCGTCGGCAATTTCGGCCGTTACTGCTTCAACCGGAGCGGCGCTCGCGCCGGCCTCGGCCTTGTCTCCTCGAAAAGCACCATTCTGGAAAGTGGCGAACCAGGGAGCGTCGCTGGTAAAACTGACATCCGCCGCGAGCTTGCCCTGAAACATCTGCCGGGTGAAGAGCAGCTTGCCGTTTTCGTGCTTGAAGCCGATGCAATCGCTGATGACGGCGCGGCCCATCGCAGTGGCGAGCTTGGGGACGAAATCGCGCACCTGGTAGGTGTGCGGCATCAGCACCAGCTTTGGCTGCTTCGCGGTGATGAGTTGTTTGAGCGCAGCGGCGAAGGCGTCGGGCGTATAGGGCTCGAGCTTCGGCGATTCGACCGCATAGACCTTCGCGACTTTCTTTGCGGCGACTTCGGCGGCGAAGGCTTGTGCGTTGCCTCCGACGACGGCAGCTTCAAGAGTCCAGCCGGTGGCGGCGGCGATAGCTTGCCCGGCCGTTATGGTTTCCCAGGAGACTCGGTTGAGTTTGCCTTCGCGTTGTTCGACGACTACTAAAATGGTATCGGGCATAGTGGCAGCTTCTAGCTGAACAAAAAGCCGGCGGGACGCCGGCGCTACTCTACAGCACCCTCAGTTCGTTGCGCAGTTTGTCTACCAGCTTTTTCGCGATCTCGGCTGGCGAGCCTTCTATGTGTTCGGTCTTTTTCGTTTTCTGCGGCACGTAGAGGCGCTCGATTTTCTGCAGATTCTCGCCGATCGCCGACTGCACTTCCGCCAGCGCCACTTTACGGATGGGCTTGTTCTTGGCCTGCTTGATGCCGATCAGCGTCGCATAGCGCAGCTTGTTGATCCCGGATTGAATCGTCAGCACAGCAGGCAGAGGCATGTCAACGAACTGAAAGAATCCAGCTTCGAGTTCGCGTTTCACCCGAATGCCGTTCTCGTTTTTTTCGATGTGCATGATGATGGTAGCGTGCGGCCAGCCCAGCAGTTCCGCGAGAATAACGCCGGTTTGCGCGTAGCCGTAGTCGTCGGATTGCAAACCGGTGAAGATTAGGTCGAACTTTTCATCCTTGATCGCGGCCGCGAAGGCCTTGGCAGTGTTGAGCGCATCGAGGCCGACAAAGGCATTGTCTTCAAGATGAATCGCGCGGTCGGCGCCCTTGGCCAGCGCTTCGCGCAGCACCTGCTGGGAGCGCGCCGGGCCGGAAGTGATGACCACCACTTCTCCAGTATGCTTTTCTTTCTGGCGCAGCGCCTCTTCGAGCGCGAAAGCGTCAGGCTCGTTCACCTCATACGAAACGTCTTCGCGGATCCAGGCCGCGGTTTCGTTGAGCTTGAGCGGGGCATCCTTCTGCGGCACCTGCTTCATGCAAACCAGAATTTTCAAAACACGACTCCTTACCGGTGGCTTCCGGGAGTTGCGGCAAACCTGTCAGTATAAATGAGACATCAGCGATGGAGGAAACGCAGGGGCGTTGGGGTAGTGTCTAAATCTGCGTCACTGCTGCTGAAGTCGCGGTCACACGAAGTTCCGGGAAACTAGGCCTTGTTGTGCTGCATGAACGAGCCTACTCGGTGATCACCGTCGACTGACCGGTAAGTTCGAAGCGCTTGCGGCAGCGCATGTTCTTGCAGGCCGCCATGTCGTCTTTGCGCACCATGTAGGATCGAAATTTGGCGAAGCGGGCGCGGTCGCGCTCATCGGCGCGGCCGGCGAGTTGGCGTTTCTTGGTGCGCACCACCCATGCGACTTCGTACTCCGCTGGCTGGTGGCAATGGGGACAGTTCAGCGTCGCCATCTTCTTTTCGGTGCGCTCGTCGAAAAAATCGCGTTCTTCCATGAAATACGATTATTGCATGTTCGGCGCGGTACAAGCTATGGCAACATAAAGGTCGGGAAACGCGGGAACGGTACGCTGAAAAATGCCTCGTAAGAAGAAGGTGAAGCGGTTTCGCGCGGTGCAGGCCGTCAAGGAATTGGCGCGCGAGCGCATGGGCGCACCCCCGGGCGAGAAAGTAATTCCACACAAAAACAAGAAACCGCAGAAACACAGGCCCACGCTGGGAAGGTTACTCGACGAAACGGAGTGACGCGCGGAGAATCCACGGCCTCGCAGGAATCTCTAATTAAACGTGGCCGTCGCGGTCGTGTCATCCTGCAGGACGATCGTGCAGGTGCCGCCGGTGCAACCGCCAGTCCAACCTCCGAATACCGAGGTGCCTACCGGCGTGGCAGTCAGGGTGACCGGCGTGCCCGCCGGAAAGCTCGCAACGCATGAGACATCCGTGTTTGCGCAGCTTAGCCCGGCTGGCGTGCTGGTCACGACCCCCGTACCGGCACCGGCAAAGCTAACCGTTATGGTCGGCTCTCCGCCTCCGCCGCCGCCCGTGGTGCCGGTAAAACAGACCACGTTCGCAGTCATATACCCAGTTACGATTGCGCCGGATGCGGACAATCCACTGGTATCGGCATTCGTGTTGACCGTTGCCGAAATCAGAGTAGCTCCGCAGGTGCCCCCAGTTGCAGTTGCCAGACCTGTGGAATTGACTGTTACCATCTGCGTATCATTCGACGCCCAGACCACTTGGTTGGTTATATCTTTAGTTACGGGCGGGTGGACGTAGGTGCCTAGCGCTCTTAACTGGACGGTCAACCCAGCGTCGAGATTCACCGGAATGTTTGAGGCCCCGAAAGTCTCTGTTCCGGGCGCAACGCTGATGGATACCAACTCCTGCGGATCCCCGCAACTGGAAACGCTGAGCAGCACGATCGCGGCGATGATAAGGGCAGCAACGCTGAACCACTTCCGGCTCATCAACGGCTCCTGAGATCAAGCAACCCGTCTGAATGTCGCGCAGCGGGAGAAAGTTAAATCTAGTCAAAGGTGGGGCAAAAAGCAACCCTAAGCGCAGTTCCTCACCCCTTCACCGCCGCGGCAACCACTTCTACAAACTTGCGGATGTCGTCCTCTGTGGTGTCAAAAGAACACATCCAGCGTACGATCGATTCTTCCTCAATCCATACGTAAAAAAAGTAATGTTTCTTAATCTTTTCGATGGCGTGGCGCGGGATCTGCACAAAGACGCCGTTAGCCTCAACCTTCCACACAACTGTAACTCCGGGAATACGGCTGACTTCCTTTTCCAGCACGCGAGCCATGCGATTAGCATGTTCTGCGCTCCGCCGCCAAAGGTCGCCCGTCAGCAGAGCCTCGAACTGAGCCGCAGTGAAGCGCATCTTCGAAGCCAATTGCATGTTCTGCTTGCGCAGGTAGAGAAAATCCCGGCCATGTTCGGGATGAAAAAACACCACCGCCTCGCCACCCAGGATTCCATTCTTGGTGCCTCCGAAAGAAAGCACGTCCACGCCCAGATCGCGAGTAGCCTCGCGTAGGCTCTGCCCGAGCGAGACAGCGGCGTTGGCGAGGCGCGCTCCATCCACATGCAGGAACATGTCATGCTCGTGAGCAAAGCGGGCCAGCGCTTGAATCTCTTCCGGCTGGTAGACGGTGCCCATTTCCGTAGACTGGGTGATCGAGATCACGCGGGGCTGCGAGTGATGTTCGTCGCCAATACCGTGGTAGGCGTGACGCACGGAAGCAAGCGTAATTTTTCCCTCCTGATGCGGCAGTGGAATCAGCTTGCAACCGGTGTGCTTCTCGGGCGCGCCGCATTCATCGGTATAGATGTGCGCATAGTCGCTGCACAGAACCGACTGAAAGGTCCGGGTCAGGGCCTGCAGACTCAGAACATTCGCACCCGTACCATTGAATGTGAAAAATACTGCAATGTCCGGCCCAAATTGCTCCTCGAACTTCTTAATCGCCGAACGAGTATAAGGATCGTCGCCGTAAGCGATCTCGTGTCCCTGGTTAGCGCGGGCAATCGCCTCCAGAATCTCAGGATGCACGCCAGCGTGGTTGTCGCTGGCAAAGCCGCGGAAAGGCTTGTTGAGCACCGATGGCATAACCGATAATCTAGCAGACTTGCGGAATCACGGATTCTGGCCATTGTTCGGCGTGCCCACAGGTCTTTACTCCTTTCTGAAAAATTCGATCTGGTGCCCAATTTTTAGGGTCTCAATCCGTCTATTATCAGGGTCCCCCTTCGTCTATCTACAGAGAACGCGAATCCGTGCCGAGAAGGCGAGTCGCGGAGGCGAGGAAGGCGCGAAATGACAGGTGAAGTGCGCAAAGTTTTTCACGATGTATGTCACACAAACGACTTGGCGTTCCTGAATCCTTTCAACCATCCGCTAAATCAATAGTTAGATATTTAGGGGGCGCGCGTCTAAACCCTAGAAGTGGTCAGTCCTGCGGTTCCTGTCCGGAGAATGTATGGCGAAAAGAATGTTCATAGTGTTGTTGCTGATGGCAGCCCTTATAGGTGGTCTCGGCTTCATAAAATACCGTCAGGTCGAATCTGCCATCGCGGCAGGCGCTAGCTTTCAAGTTCCCCCAACGTCTGTAACGACCGTAACCGCGAAGCGTGAGACGTGGCCTTCAACCTTGTCGGTGATCGGGACGGCGGCCGCAATCCAGGGGGTTACGGTAAGCGCGGATCTTCCGGGAACCATCGACAAGATTCATTTCGAATCTGGCCAGTCGGTGCATGAGGGAGACATCCTGATCGAACTCGATATCCGGCAGGAAAGGGCGCAGCTCGCCAACTTGGAAGCCCAGCGCGATCTGGCTCATATTCAATATGGCCGCGCGGCGGAACTGAGCAAAGCGGGCGTTATTTCCAAGTCCGACTATGACAACGCCGCCGCTCAGCAGAAAGCCACCGAGGCTCAAGTCAACGACATCAAGGCGGCCATCGCCCGCAAAACCATTCACGCCCCATTCTCCGGAGTCCTGGGAATTCGCCAGATCAGCCTCGGGCAATACTTGGCCGCCGGACAAGCAATTGTTTCCCTCGAATCCGTCAATCCAATTTATGTGAACTTTGGCGTGCCGCAGCAGGATACCCCGAAGATGAAGATAGGGCACAACGTGCACGTCACCGATCAGGACCTTCCCGGCATGGGCTTCAACGGCAAGATTTCCGCTCTGGATTCGATAATCAATGAGCAGACCCGCAACATCCAGATCCAGGCCACGCTGGCAAATCCGGGCGGGAAGCTACGCCCCGGCATGTTCGTTCAAGTCGAGTTGCCGGTGGGCCAGCCACGTGACGTCATCCCGCTTCCAGCTTCGGCCATCAATTACGCGCCTTACGGGGATTCCGTATTCGTGGTGACCGATCTAAAGGATCCGAAGACCGGCAAAACCTATCGTGGTGTTCGTCAACAGATCATAAAAATTGAGGGCAGCCGCGGCGATCAGGTCGCAATCACTTCCGGACTCAACCCCGGGGACGAAGTCGTCAGCGCCGGAGCCTTCCGGCTGCGCAACGCGGCTCCGGTTTTGATCAACAACAGCGTAAAACCTTCGGATAGCCCCAACCCGCATCCGGACGAGAGTTAAGGCAAACACCGCCACCAGGCCAAGTAAGGAGCATGGCATGAAGTTCACTGATCTATTTGTTAAGCGTCCAGTGTTGGCGATGGTCGTGAACCTCGTCATTCTGATCGCTGGTCTTCAGGCTGTGCGCTCGCTGAGTGTCCGGCAATATCCGCGCAGCGACATCTCCGTCATTCAGGTCACCACAGTGTATGTCGGCGCAAACGCCGACCTGGTGCGCGGTTTCATCACGACGCCGCTCGAGCGCGTCATCGCCAGCGCCGACGGCATCGACTACATGGAGTCGACGAGCGCTCAAGGCCTCAGCACGATTGCCGTTCACCTGAAGCTGAACTTCGACACCAACGCGGCCCTGACCCAGATTCAGGCCAAGGTCAATCAGGTGAAGAACGACCTGCCGCCGGAGTCGCAGGTGCCGGTAATCGATCTGGAAACGGCGGACCAGCAGTTCGCTTCGATGTACATCGGTTTCGCTGCCAAAGACCTCGATGAAAACCAGATCACCGACTACCTCACCCGCGTGGTGCAGCCCAAACTGAGCGCGGTCAGCGGTGTGCAGCGCGCCGACATTCTAGGCAATCGCACGTTTGCCATGCGCATCTGGCTCAAGCCTGACGAGATGGCGGCCCGCGGCGTCTCGCCCTCCGACGTGAAAGATGCGCTTTCGAAGAACAACTATCTGTCGGCGCTCGGCAGCACCAAAGGTTCCATGGTTTCCGTGAACCTGATCGCCAATACCGATCTGCGCACGCCCGAAGATTTCAAGCAGATGGTGATCAAGCAGCAGAACGGTGTGGTCGTTCGTCTCGGCGAAATCTCCGACGTGCAACTGGGCGCCGAAAACTACGATCAGGATGTCCGCTTCAACGGCGAAACTGCTACCTTCATGGGAATCTGGGTCCTTCCCACCGCCAATGCCCTGGACGTCATCAAAGAAGTCCGCAAGCAGCTTCCCGCCATTCAAGCTGAGTTGCCGGCGGGCATGACCGCAGGCATTCCCTACGACTCCACGGCCTACATTCAAGATGCCATTAATGAGGTGTTACATACCCTCGTTGAAACGCTTTTAATCGTCGTCGTCGTCATCTTCCTGTTCCTTGGATCGTTTCGCTCCGTCCTGATTCCGGTGGTCGCGATTCCAGTCTCGCTGATCGGCGCTGTCTTCCTCATGCTCGTGGCGGGCTTCACCATCAACCTCCTGACGCTGCTCGCAATCGTCCTTTCTGTAGGCTTGGTCGTCGACGACGCTATCGTGATGGTGGAAAACGTCGAGCGCCATCTGCGGATGGGCAAGTTGCCCTTCCGCGCGGCGCAGGACGCAGCCCGCGAACTGGTCGGCCCAATCATCTCGATGACGATTACGCTGGTCGCCGTTTACGCGCCGATCGGCATTCAAGGTGGACTCACCGGAGCGCTCTTCCGCGAATTCGCTTTCACCCTCGCCGGCGCGGTCACGGTTTCCGGCATCGTCGCCCTCACCCTTTCCCCCATGATGGGTTCGAAATTGTTGCGTGCGGGTGATGCCGAGCGTGGATTTGCCGGCATCGTCAATCGCCGCTTCGAACAAATACAAGGTCTCTACACCCGTCTGCTTACCGGCACGCTGCACTATCGTCCGGTTGTGTTCGCCGTGTGGGTAATTGTCGCCGCGCTCGTCGTTCCGTTTTATATGTTCTCTCCGCGGGAACTCGCGCCCCAGGAAGATCAGGGAGTGGTGTTCGGCGTGATTCAGTCTTCTGCCAACGCCACGCTCGATCAAACCAACCTGTTCACCAACGAGGTCTACAACGTTTATCACTCCTTTCCTGAAAGCGACAGCCTCTTCCAGATCACCAGCCCCGGCGGCGGTTTCGGAGGCATGGTAGTCAAACCATGGAGCCAGCGCAAGAAAACCGCGCAGCAACTGCTCGTTGAATCCTCCACTAAGCTGTCGAAGATAGCCGGCATTCGCGTGATCCCTCTGACCCCTCCACCGCTGCCCGGCGGCGGCAACTTCCCGGTGGATTTTGTGATCGCTTCAGCCGCCGAGCCTCAGCAGGTCAGCCAGCTCGCCGAAAAGCTTGTGCAAAAGGCCATGGCCAGCGGCTTGTTCATCTATGCGGATACTGACGTGAAGTTTGACCAGCCGCAGACCGAAGTCGTTTTCGATCGAGACAAATTGCGCTCACAAGGCGTTGACTTGAGCCAGGCTGGCCAGGATTTGTCCACCATGCTGGGCGGAAATTACGTCAACCGCTTCAGCATTCAGGGACGCAGCTACAAAGTAATCCCGCAGGTGCAGCGCGTGGAACGCTTGACGCCCGAGCAGCTTTCGCACATCTACGTGAAGGGATCGGCTGACAAGCTCGTGCCGCTATCCACGTTCGCCACGCTGAAGACCACCACCGAGCCCCGCTCTCTGAATAAATTCCAGCAGCTGAATGCTGTGCGCATTCAGGGCGTAATCCCCCCGAATGTGCCCCTCGACAAGGCGCTCACGTTCCTGGAAGATCAAGCCAAACAAATCCTGCCGCAGGGTTTCACCGTGGACTACGCCGGTGAATCGCGGCAGCTGCGCGTGGAAGGCAGCAAGTTCCTTGGCACATTTCTGCTCTCGGCAATCCTGATCTACCTCGTGCTCGCCGCCCAGTTCGAAAGCTTCCGTGATCCATTCATCATCCTCGCCGGGTCGGTGCCATTAGCCCTCGCCGGCGCATTGATGTTTTCGTTCCTCGGCTTCACCACGCTCAACATTTACAGCGAGGTCGGTCTCATCACTCTCGTCGGCCTGATCGCCAAGAACGGAATTCTGATTGTGGAATTTGCCAACCACTTGCAGGAAACCGGGCTAAGCAAGCTCGAAGCCATCATCGGCGCGGCCGATACTCGTTTGCGTCCGATCCTGATGACCACGGCCGCCACCGTCTGCGGCCACTTCCCGCTGGTCCTGGCCAGGGGCCCCGGCGCTGGAGCTCGAAACAGTATCGGCATCATGCTCGTAAGCGGCATGATTATCGGCACAATCTTCACCCTGTTCGTGGTGCCGTCCATCTACATGCTCGTAGCCAAGACCCATACCGCATTGCACGACGAAGCGGACGAGAAGATCACACTGCGCGAGCCTGTGGGAGCGGGCGTCTGATCGGGCATGTGGAAACAGCAAGAAGAACCAGGTAGAGACAGCCGCCTCGGCTGTCCCGCGAAGCGAAGCGAGCGGAAACCGTAAATACTGCTGCCTTTGAAAGGGCGCGGTTTCCAGCCGCGCCGTAACAGCCCCAAAATCAATCGTGGCTTTAGCCGCCGAGGGACAAGCCGTCACACCGCGACGCGTTCTCGTTTGACTCTCTTGCGCTTCACCTTCTTTTTCGCTGCCTTGCGCCGCATCTTAGCCATCCACTCTCTGGAATACATAGTCCCCCGGCACTTAGGCGACCCGCAGTAGCAAGGTGCGGGGTCGTCATCATCGTAGAGGTTGTAATCCCAAAGCAGTTCCTCGCCCGCGGCAATATCGCGAAGAGCAAAAATCCACACCCGCTTCTTGATCTCGTCAATCTCACAGTTCGGATCGCATGAATGATTCAAGAAAGCGCCCAACCCCTCGCCATCAATAATGGTCTCCCCATCTTCAAGACCATAGAGGTAAGTACGTGACGCGCCATCATACAACCGGTCAGCCTCCTCCTTAGTAATGCGCGGACCGTCATACTCAACGATGCGGGCGTCTTTGAGAACTGGAGTGGTTGTGAACACACCAACCGAATGAATGCGCGACGGACGGACGACCAGAGCCATGCAACTAATTTCGCACGCCTGAGAGGTTTGAAGGAAGACGAAAAGATGAAAAAATCCGCGACTCATGTGGGGACAGCCGCCTCGGCTGTCCGCGGAGCGAAGCGACGCCACCCGAACCCAGCCGCGAAGCGGCGGCAGAATACAGCCCACGGCGCAAGCCGTGGGTAGGAAAAGTGGAATGAGAAACCAGCCCCAAAGGGACGAAAGAATAGTTCGACTCCCGCAACGCCCCCGCTATGCCCCCACAGAAGCCCCACCCATCCCCGACAATCTGCTCCCCGTAATGGCCGGCACAAGCTGGATCTGCACCAACCGCGGCGCGGAAACCTTCTCCTTCTTAGCCAGCAGATTCTTCGACGGAATACCGGTCCGCGCAAAAGACTTCTCGCAATCCGCCGTGGAAGGCCCACGCATGTTCCCTTCAAGAAACGCCAGACCGGGGCAACGAGTGCAGGACGAACCATGCGCGCATTGCGAGCAACTCGACAGATCGCGCAAGCGAACCGCGCGGACCTCCTTCAGTTGCTCCGAATCGCGCCAGATGTCGATGAACCGCTGCTCCCGCACGTTCCCGCACGACAACGGAAACTGCACGCAAGGATAAAACTCGCCATAAGGAGAAACATAGCAGGCGGTGTGCCCGGCACTACACGGCAAACCGTCCATGCTGTCTTCATCGGGCGCGGCGGGCAACGCGCAGAACTCATCGGCGTCGCCCACCAGAGCTTCGTCGCGGAACAGATTGCGCAGCGCGGATTCCCCCGCATTCAAATCCAGAATCGACCGGTCGCCATCCATCATCGGCGTGACCGTCGGATCGAGCGTGCACTCCGTGCCAAGTTCATCCGCCAGAGCCCGCACGCTTTGATAGTCGTGCATGTTCTCCGTCATCAGCACATTCGCGATGACGACTTTCAGCCCTTGCGATTTGAGAAAACGGATGGCGTCGATCGACTTCCGCAGCGAGCCTGGAACCTTGGTGATCGCGTCGTGCACTTCCGGCCGGTGCGAATAGATGCTGACCTGAATCGACTCCACACCCAGATCGCGGATGCGCGCCGCCTGTGCCTCGCGGATCAGCACGGCATTAGTCTTGAGCTTGATGCAGAAAGTAAGCTCGCGCGCGTACTCCAGAATCTCAAAGAAATCCTTGCGCATGAAAATCTCGCCACCGCTCAGCGTAAGAATAAAGACGCCAGCCTCCGCCATCTCCCGCAGCAGATGCTTGATTTCAGCGGTCGTCATCTCGCCGTGATCTTCGTGATCAAGATAGCAGTGAACGCACTTCTCGTTGCAGCGGTAGGTGAGGTCAAGCTGCACGCTGAGAGGAACTCCCAGCCGCAGCGCCCGGTCACTCATCTGCTGCATCAGCGCGCTCATCGCGACTCCTGCACAGACGTGGCCGGCTTCGGGATCGGCTGCTCCGAAATCAGCAGAATGCCATGCTTGGCGAGGTCTTCGGCCAGCGCCTCAGCGTCCCGCATCGCTTCTTCGGGCTGCACAGCAAACTCGGAGCAGATGCGGCTCTCAACGATCTCATCCAGCGGCGTGGCCCCATCCGCGGCCTGCCACAGAATGGTTGCAGTCGGGTTCAGCGTAAACAGTGTCGAGCCCTGACCCGACATCACCAGCATTTCTTCCCCCAGCCTGCGAGCGGCGATGCGTGGACTGCGCGCCAGATAAATTCTTTTATTCATCTTTAATTTCACACATGAATTGCTGATTGTTGATTGCTGATTAAAACCCAAGTTTTGACTCCCAATCATCAATCAACAATCATCAATCAAGAATGCCTTCCCCTAGCCAATCATCTCCCAAACCCGCGCATCCGGCAAAAACGTGAGCCTGTAAACCGGCACGCTATCGACGAAGTCGCACGCCGCCTCAAATGCCCTATGAACCATTTCCTGGTCCCCGGCAAAGAAAAGCATGTTGGCCAGAAGCTCGCGCCCGGCATCGGCCGCAACCACCGGCTCGATGCGATTCTCCGGACCCTGCGCCAGCAGATAAAGCGCAGCCAGCGGCGCCGAAATATTCTCGCCCAGCTTCGCCAGTTCCCCGGTGAAGGGCGTCCCGAACGCAACATACGCGTCCAGCCCAGAAACGTTCAGCTTGCGGACGTAGGAGATCTCATCGGTAAGCAGCGTAGCGTCCGGGGGTGCAAGCCGCGAAATCGTAGTCTTCCCCGCTCCCGAAACTCCCGCAAACAAGAACGCCTTCCCGTTGCGAACCGCGCTCGCGGAGTGCAATAGAAATCCACCCTGCCTGACCAGCACCAGCGTATGCACGATACGCAGCACCGCATCGATCGAATACGGGTTCGCCGACTGCCGAATCCAGCCGCGCCGCGTGGCCGGATCCCACTCCGCGCGAAAATCGCCGCGTTCCATGAACCACCGTCCGGCACGATGACTAACGCTCACGTCCGCATCGGGATCGGCGAATGCCGGCGCCGTCAGGTCCACATCGAAATCAAATTCAGCCGGCGCGACGCCGCTCACAAACCCGGCATACCGCTCTTCCAGCATCGCGAGAAAATCCGCATCGCCGGTGTTCACCCTGACGGCGACTCCGCCAATCGCAATCACCACGCTGTAGCGCTCGATTTGTATGGCTAGCCCTGGCACGGATGAACCACTTTCCCTCGATCCGATTTCTCTGGAGCCTGAACCATGTCCTGAATCAGGCGACGCAGATAGACCAGAGTGCGCGCCACAAGAGCGGAGTGCCGGAGCATCTTTGCGATCAGCTTCGCTGCTCCACTCAACTCCGCGGGCACCGCGATCCGCTTTCCCTTTCGGATCACGCCCGCCCGAACCAAGTAGGCGACCCGGCCCAACATCTCACTCCCTATCACCGGTCGATCGGGAACAGGCAGCGCGTCCCCCTGCGTAATCCATTGCCGATTCTCGCGAGCACCCGCAATCGAGATCACTCGATGACCGCAGAGCTTGCCGTCGCGCCCCACCACTACTACGTCTCCAACGCGAACTTGATCCGTGGTGATGCGTTCGACGACCAGAGTGTCCCCTGGCCAAATCGCCGGGAGCATACTCCAACCAGTCGCGGGGAAGTAGGCGGGACTGAACGAACGGAGAACTTCACTCGCAAGATCGCACTTCACAGCAGCCGCAGTTTCCGCAGGGCCGCTGTCAACCTGAATCATGACACCTTCGTATTGAACCCGCATGAGCCCTGAGTGCTACCGACCATCTTGCCGCAGGAAAGGGCCGACGTTACAAAGACCTGTTCATAGCGAAAGCCCGGCTTCTCATAAGGTTTCTTCTCAATCGCCGCAGGACGCGGCCCTTCAGTGGATGAGTTATCAATAGCCATAATGATCACGTCCTCTTTCTACTGCAATGCCGGACTACTTCAATGCGGACTGGGACGCCTGCACCGCGCACCCGCCAGTCCCACCCGAGGTGGTACAGGTCTGGTCAATTAGAGTGGAGAAGTATACCTGAGAAGCTCCCGCCTCTATTCCCGAGCCCACGATGTTGTCGATAATGATCCCACTCGTACCTCCGAACGCAGCCAAGGCAGCGTTTGCGCTCACGCCCACGTTCGTCCACGTTACCCCACCATCGTGCGTAATTCCGCCCACCGCCGGATTAAATGTCGGCTTCGAACCGCCGGAAAGTCCGCCGATTGTCACGACTTGAATGTTATTGTTGGAGTCGAATATCTTATTTCCGTTGATGTATGAATGGCCATGCACCCAAGCACCCGGGGTCAACGCGGACTGCACCCCCTGATCTACCCAACTCACCGGGCCATCGGTCGTGACCTGACCGGCGGTCGTCGCCCAGCTTGGGGGCGTACCGTTCGAAAGGCCGCCTACACTTACAGCCTGAATCTGAAAGTGGTTGTCCAGGATCTCCTGCCCCACGGTATACACAGTTGACGCCAACCAGGGGTTATTTTTGAAATTAAAAATGCATCCTTCCCCGGAGCAGCCCGAGGAGAGTCCGCCGGCTTCGGCGCTGGCGAATATCCATTCAGTCGCGACCCCGGTGACGTTGGGATTCGAGACATCGGTTACGGGAGAGCAGGGCGTAGGGGCGCTCGAAAGAGCTGGCCCCGTTTGTACCGCGCCGAAAACGCCAGCCGTTATAGCGACCTGATACATAGAAGGGACCCCACCGGTGTTGCCGCAGACATAAAGGTTCCCTGTCGCGTTCACGGAGCTTTCATAGGTGCTGTCAAAAGCACCTATGTACATCGGGTTGGGCGCCGAGCCGGAAAGGGTACTGTTTCCTACCGTCACTTTCGATCCCGTACTGCTGCCACCGAAGCTGACGTCGAACTGGTAAACGGCGGCGCAATCCGCTAAGCCGAGGCAAGCCGCGCTGCCGTCGCTCGATGAGAACACGTACACAAGTTCAGAAGTGGAATCGACGATCGGTCCTTGCACAATGCCAGCGCCGCCCTCTGCAGCGGAAAAGTCCAACTGGCCCGAGACGGTGACGACCACTCCAGAGCTGACCCGATACAAGAAGCCGCCAACGTCCGCCACAAAAACATTTCCCGAACTTGAATCATAGACGGGGCTGGTGAGAGCCGTCGGTGAGCCAGGATTCACTTGCACGGGCCACCCCCCAGTTCTTACTTCAATGGGATCCGCCCTATCGAATACAGGAGTGAACTTGTGCAGCCAGCCGCCGTCGTCCCCTACATAAGCGGTGTCGGCGCTGTAATCGTAGAAGACCGATGAGTTGCTGTCGGGGTGCAGCATGCCGCCAGAATCTCTGAGCACAAATGAGGTCATGCAAGGCGCGGTACACGTAAAGTAGGCGGTGCTGCGTGTCCGGGGAAGCGAGTGTGGGCTGCCGACTGTCCCATCGGAAGGGGCCCATTTTAGTAATACCAGGTTCCCGTTTCCCGACCCATCGGCTTGTGTAAACGCCACTTGGTTAAAGTCACTCGAGATCACCGGCGAGGTCGTAACCATGCCACTGTTGGTGTTGTAGGCCCAGTAGGCCGATGGCACCGTACCGCCGCAGCCTGAGTAAAGATTGGAGAAGGCGACAATGCTGGCTTGCGCTCCAGTCGCCCCCGTAAGGCCTGTGCCGTACACCACAAAGTCGTTGGCGCAGCTGACCATACTGGTCCTGAACTGGGCCTTTGCCGGATAGTTCACGGCGCCAACCGTCGCGCCGCTGCCCATGTTCTCTGACCAGAGCCCCCCGGCGCCATGATTCCTGATGTGGCGCGAGACTCCGACGCGAGACATCAGCTCGCGAGACATCACCTCGGGAACCAGTGCACCGTTTTCCGCCTCAGGCAGCCGCACCTGGAGCTGGCGCCGAAGTTGCTGCTGGTACCGCGGTTCCCGCTCCAAGACTCTGGCCTGTTCCGCCGTCGCGGGCTTCGAGAAGATAAGGTGGTGCTGACTCCAGTCGCTGATGGCAGGCAAGGCTGCCTCGGATTTTGGGGCGGCTTGTGCCACCAACGCCTGTCCCATCAATGCTGGAGACACGATTAGCATTCCGAGAATTGAGATACCCAAGCAAAGGCAACGTCGCTGGTTCGTTCTCATTGTTCTCCCTGATGCTGGAGGAGCCGGCAACAGCCAGAAGCGCAAACGGCTGAGGCCAAATCCCCCGCTCTGCAACTCCGGACTCCCGGCGGCTATTGGAAAATCATCATACACCCGCATGTTTCAGGAAACCTCGAAAATTTGCGAGAGAGAAGGAGACGTTTTCCACAGACATTTCCACTCCGCAGCGTGTCCATGCCTCCCCGAATCTGCAAAAGGCACGGAGAACAGTGCGGCAGGCACCTTCGAGCAATGGGGCTGCAATGACTTTCTCCGACAAACAAATAACAATCTCTTTACATTCTGGGGACGGTTGGCCGGCAATCGTTCCCTACACTATAGTTGCGGCGGGGAGATAACTCGGCAGGCTGGAGCGGGAGGATGTCCAAATGAAACTTCGGGAGCTGGCGTTGGGAATACTGGCAATCGGCGTGGGGCTCGGACCAACCAGCGCCTATAGCCAAGGTAAAGCGATCGATGTGAACAAATCCACCATGAAGGTTCGAGTCTTCAAATCCGGCGCGTTTTCCGCGTTCGCTCACGATCACGAGATAGAGGCCCCCATTGCCGAGGGAAAGATCGACTCTTCCGCCAAGCCAAGCGTGCAACTGCGCGTGGACTCGCGCAAGATGCGTGTGCTGGACCCGGAGATCGCGGCGGACAAACGGGCTGAATTCAACACACGATGCAAGGCGCTGCGGTTCTCGATGTCGAGAGGTTTCCAGAAATTTCCTACGAATCGACGACCGTCACCAGCCATGGGGACGCTCATTGGGAAGTGCGCGGGAGTCTGACCCTGCGGGGGAAAAAACAACCCGTCGTTATAGAGGTCTCGTTGGAAAGTGGCCACTATCGCGGTTCCGCATCGATCCTGCAAAGCGACTTCGGCATAGAGCCCATACGCATCGCGGGCGGAACGGTCAAGGTAAAAGACGAACTCAAAATAGAATTCGATATCGTTCCGGTTCAATGAGGAGTATATCTGTCCGATCTTTCACGCATGGTGGAAGCCCGCTCTCCACCTTTATCGGGATGTTTGGGGAATAGAGTAACGGCGTGATACGGCGTATTGTTGATCGTGAACGGTGACCCCGTGCGAAATCAGATCTAGGCCGCCCGGACCTGCAAGAGTTTCTTAAGTGGTTAGGGCAACTTGAAGGCCGCAAGTTCCGGAGAAGCAGCGAGCGATGCCGAGTACCCCACGCCATGTCACCGCGCTAATTTCCGCCCTTAGCTTTCGGAACGCGCAGCCTGAACTGCTGCGAACTCTCGACGATTCCGAGTGGCAGCGGCTTCTTGTCTTCGGCGATCAGATGCACTTGACAATACCTTTGACCCAGGCTTGTCAAGACTATTGTCCAGCGTGGGTGCGATCGAGGGTGGAACGGAATCTCGCCGACAATGCGCAGCGCTTCCAGACGATCAAAACCACCTACGCAGAACTAGCCGACGCTTTGGGCGAGGAGCGCGTCGACCACCTGGTGTTGAAAGGCTTTACCAAAGCGCCGGAATATGCGCCGAATCCCCGCCACCGGATTCAGTCCGACATCGATCTGTTCTGCCCTACCGAAACTATTTTTCATGCTCGCGACACACTCTTCGCTCTCGGCTATCGAGCGCAACACGGAATAGATGACGCGTGGGACCATCTGCCGCCCTTGCGTCGAAGAACAACATGGCAGTGGCGTGGAAATGCCTACGATCCGGAAATGCCACTCACGATCGAGCTGCACCATTGCTTGTGGGACCACGCGGCCACACGATGCGGCCCGGAATCCCTGAATGGTTTCTGGGAGAGACGCGTCACGAGAAGACTGGAAGAGATTAGCTTTTCGGCTCTCTGTCCGGTTGACAACCTGGGCTACCTGGCCCTCAATCTTCTTCGTGACCTTTTGCGAGCGAACATCGTGACTTCTCAAGTATACGAATTGGCCTGGTTCCTACACAGGAACTCGCGCAACAAGGAACTTGGGAGCAGTTGGACGGAGACGCACAACGATGAACTGAGACGCCTCGAATCGGTTTCTTTCCTCCTGGCTAAGACCTGGTTTCATTGTGATTTGCCGGAAGCGGCCGAAACAGAAATCGAGCGTCTTCCAATCGGCACACGGCGCTGGTTCGAATTTCAAGCTACTTCTCCTTCTCCGATGGGATGGTTACGACCGAACAAAGACCGCGCCTGGCTGCACAGTAGTTTGCTGGAGTCTGCTGCCGAGAAGCGGAAGGTCGTTCTTGACCGGCTGCTTCCGAGAGTTCTCCCGGTTGATGCGGCAATCGCCAGTCGAGTGCCGAATAGCTCTCCGATGGAGGAGTCCGTTTCACACAGGTACAGTCGATATGTTGTCTATTTGTTTACGCGTGTGACGTATCACTTGTGGTCTCTACCGACCACGCTCTGGCATGGGTTTTGCTGGTGGCGGTCGGCAAGAAGCTAAGCCCGCACTCTACCCCTGCGACGCCTAAACCCGGGCTGACACTTCAACCCCATCGATTAGGTCACGCGCTTCGTCCGGCAATTCGATACAATCCCACTCTGCCGCTCTTGAAGTGACAAAAAAGTGACAACCGCATGACAAAACTCTCGGAAGTCTGTTCTAACCTCAAGCGAAATGGTCCCACTGCTGTTCAAGTCGGTTCGAATTACTTTCGATTCTTGGAACTAGGGCTATTTTGGAGAAACGGATGCGTTTGGTGCGAGGGCGGTGCTGGTTTGGGTGGGTGGTTGCGATCGCCCTGCTGGGAGCCGCGGTTCCCGCGTTTGGTCTTCCCGCCTTTGCCCGAAAGTACAACCTGCGTTGTTCCGATTGTCACGAGGCTTGGCCGAAGCTCAACAATTTTGGGCAGACATTCAAAGACAACGGATATCAGCTGATGACGGGGCGCGACGCGCCCATCTACCAGCAGATCTCATATTTCCCTATTGCTTTTCGCGTAACGCCAGTGTGGCATCGCGAATCCAGCAACCGCGTTGCCGTTGATATCATTCCCGGCAATCCGGCCAGTGGACAGACGGAGTCGCGAGTCACCACGAACGCATTTAACATTTCGGGGATCGATATCTGGACGGTCGGCACTCTATACAAAAACATCTCCTTCGATGTCGAACCGGACTTTGACAACAGCGGATCGGCCCACCTGCTTTCTTATTTCATTCGATTCGACAATTTGCTCGATTCGCGCTGGCTGAATCTTAAGGTGGGCAAGTTCGAACTGGATACATTAATTTCTGAAGATCGCCAACTAACGCTCAGTAACACCGGCGGCTTTTACCGGAACTATCATTTCACTCCTCCTGGCGACCGCACCAACTTCGGCCTGGGAGATCACCAACTCGGCGCCGAACTGTTGGGTCACTCGCGGAACGACTACACGCGCTACTCGATTTCGGTGCTCAACAGTACTGACGGACAGCCCGATACGCCCACCAACTCCTACGACGTTTATGCCGATTTCACGCAAGGATTCGAGATTCCAAAGCTGGGACTGCAAAGGGTTGGACTGTATGGATACGTCGGAGAGCGATCGACGTTCTCTCAGACAAGCAATGGTGCGCCAATTCCGGGAACCGGGACGGGAAATCGCAGCTTCAGCCGCACAGGCGTTTATGGCCTCTGGTATCTGGGCAAGTTTGACCTCAGCACCTTCTACCTGCACGGTCAAGACAACGTCTTTCTCGGAAACGGTGTGTCAGCGAGTCAGCCCTTCAGCCTTCCACCGGGCGCTGTCGGACCCACCTGGAACGGCGGCTTTGCCGAGGCACACTACACTTACAATCCCCAACTCATTTTCTTCGGCAGGTGGGAGACAGTGCAGATGTCGCGTCAGGCCAATCCATTGACGCGAAAAGATCTCGGAGATCTGAAGGTTTGGACTGTGGGCTATCGCTGGTATCCAATTATGAGCAGCCGGGCCGGGTTAGCCTGGCATCAGGAATATTCAATCGCTCGCTCCGTCGGAATGGCGCCGCTGACGGGCCGGGACGAAGTCAGCAGTAGTTTCTTGTTGGGATTTGATTTCGACTTTTGAGGGGAAGAGTCAGGGAACGAATCATGATGAAAGGTCGCAGAATCGCGCAGGCATTGTTGGTGTTTTACAGTCTGTTCAGTTCTGCCCAGGAGAGCAAGATCGGAGGACTCACTGGAAACGCTAAGGCCGGAAAGGCCTTGTACCGGCGTTACTGCATTACCTGCCACGGAGTGCACGGTGACGGCGCAGGAGAGAATGCGCCGCATCTTGATCCCAAGCCGCGCGACTTTACGCGGGCGGCGTTCAAGTGCCGGTCTACGCCCAGCGGCAGCCTTCCTACTGACAGCGACCTGTACGACACCATCAGCCGGGGCATTTACGACAGCGCCATGCCCTCATGGGAACCGCTGACCCGCCAGGAACGAGCTGACCTCGTGGCATTCATCAAGACTTTCTCGGCCCGGTTTCATGAGGATCCGCCTGTCCCTCCCGTACCCATACCTCCAGAGCCGCCAACGTCAGCCGAGAGCGTCAAGCGGGGAGCGGAACAGTTTCAAAGCCTGAATTGCTGGAGCTGTCATGGCAAGGAAGGTCGAGGAAACGGTCCGTCCGCTCTCACGTTAACTGACAGCAAAGGATATCCGATTCTGCCGTTCGACTTTAGCAAGGGCCCCCACTTCAAGTGTGGCGAGACTGCCCGCGATTTGTTCAAAGACCTGTCCACCGGCCTGGATGGCACGCCGATGCCGTCGTTTGCGGATGCCCTCAAACCTGAACAGATCTGGGATGTTGTGCATTACATTCAAACCCTTCGTGAGGACGACCGCGGTTTTTTCCGTCGCGTGAAATCCGAACTCAAGGGCCAATGACTTCCGACCAATATCCGTTAGTGGGAAGGCCGCGTTATAAGAAGGTTCGAACAGGTTAAGCAGTTCGCGATTCATTCTTACTGGAGGATCAATGAAAAGGCATCCTGTCTCCGTTACTCTTCTCGCTCTGCTCCTTGTGTCCCTGACCATGCTTTGCGCTGCCGGTCGAACAGGGCCTGCGCCGTTGCCGGGCGGTGTTTCGGTAACCGGAGTCGTGAAGTTCAAGGGGACTGCCGCCAAACCTACACACATCGACATGTCTGCCGACCCCTACTGCGCCCAGGCGCATCCTTCGGGAGCCACCACAGAAGAGGAGCTCACCGACGCAAATGGCGATCTCGAAAACGTTGTCGTATATGTCTCGGACGGTCTAGGGACGGCCACGTTTCCGGTCCCCGAGGAGCCAGCCGTGATGGAGCAAAAGGGTTGCCAGTACAAGCCGCACGTGCTGGCGATGAGAGCTGGCCAGAAGCTCAACGTCGTGAACAGCGATGCCACCACGCACAACATTCATCCCATGCCGAACAACAACCGGGAGTGGAACGTCTCACAGCCGAAAGGTGTTCAGGTGGAACAGGTCTTTGCGCGAGAAGAAGTCGCAATTACGGTGAAGTGCAACATCCACCCCTGGATGCGGAGTTACATTGCCGTTTTGAAAAATCCGTACTTTGCGGTGACCGGCAAGAATGGCAGCTTCGAACTGAAAGACTTGCCACCCGGCAGCTATACGATTCAGGCTTGGCACGAAAAACTCGGCACCAAGATACAAAAGATAACGGTCGCGGAAGGTGCGACGCCAACCGTGGAATTCGTCTTCCAATAGTGCCGCTGTCTTCGAGCTTGCTTTTCTGCTCGCAATCGGCGGACGAATCTGGAACCAACTCGCTTCAGTCGGTCAAGCCCCGGCGTGAACCAAGGCTTCGAGACAACTTACAGCGGAGTCCAGATCGCTATACCGCAACTCCAGCACCGGCGCGAGAAGAAGATCGCGCAATGAAGATTTCTGCGTATCGCGGAGTTGCTGTTCCCCATAGCAAATGACTTGCTCCAGGCACAGCGACGCTCGTTCTTTAGAGAAGGGCCCCAGGCTCGCCGGACCCGATGTTTGCCGGTTAAGAAAGACGAGGGCGTCAATTGGCGACTGCGGAGACGTAAGAATATCCGGCATGTTCGCCGTGGTGAGCTCAATCGCGATTTCTCCGTTGATGCGGGTTGTGGGAAGGTGAGACTTCAAGTCAGCAAACAAGTCGGTAGCGGATTCGCGAAAATGCAACTGATAAGGATTGCCCACAACAACGCGCTGTTTTCCGCCTCGAACCAGGAAACTCGCGTCATCCGAAACAAATGTCCATCCCCGGCGCGCACAGGCAAAAGAGAGTGAGGACTTCCCCGCTCCAGAATCGCCGCACAACAGCAAACCATGCCCCTGGAAAGCGACACAGGCGGCATGGATCGGAGTTAAATATAACGCCTCGATCAGAAGCAATGCCATGGCGTCCAGAAAGTGGTATCGCAGATAAGCAGCGTTCTCAACTGTGCTTGCCGATAGCCAGCAGGAAGCAAACCCGGTCGTCAAATCACACACGGCGAAATCAAGAGGGCTGGCGACGAACATCACCAGGTTGCGTTGTCCCCGGCAAGTGGGAGGAGGCGGGCAATCGGCAGCATGACCCTCGGTCACGGCGATGCGGAGCTGTACAGGCGGCGCAGAAAACACCCTGTCGGAGGATTTCCAGTTCTCCGCCGCGGCGGCCAGTACATCGGCGCAATTCGTGGCAATTTCAACCCTAAAGCCGAGCGGATGGAAAACAGCCTTCAGTGGCAGACTGAAATCGCACCCGATAGGATCTGGATGAGTGCCGGACGCTTCCAGTGCACCTGCCGAATCAGAAGAAGTGCCTGGATCGAGCATAATCCTCTCCGCCGTCGGTTCAGCCATTCCGTTCTGCTCCCTCGAGCGCCGCATGCGAAGCGCCGGCGGTAGCGCTAGCCTCAAATGTTTCCGGGTTCGGAACGTGCAGAGAACACACACATCGCCGACAAATCGCATCACTGGCGATATCGAGATTCTTGCGGAACTCCAGAGCTTGAGGACCATTCAGGATCTCGTGCAACGCACCGTCTCGAGTATTTCCCAGCGGTCGATGAAAAAAACAAGGCCGGACGTCTCCTCCAGCTTCAATCACGGCTGAAACCCACGGTGCGTTGCAGCGTGGAGCGACCGGTTCGAGCTGTCCAAGGCAGGCGCGAAAATGCTGCACGATGCGGGCAAGCTTGGCTGGGCTCTCCGCGATGAAACCGGAACTGAGATCGCCGGCATGATCGTCGATCAAGCGCTGAATCTCCTGCTCCAGCGCTTCCACTTCAACGGCATTCAAAACAATATGTTCCTGGCGCTCTGCTGGCGAGACAGACTGACGATTGAAAGCAGACGAACTGACGTCAGCCGCGAGGAATGAGATGGAGTTCAGACCAATTTCCCGGGCCGAAGTCGCGGTTGCGCATAGAAAACAATGATTCAGCTTCTGCACCGTGCACCGGGCAAGTATAGGAATGTCCCGGCGCAGTCGCCGCAGTTCCGTCACCCCCGCGGTAAGGCGCTCAAAAGCTTTGGGAACCCGACGGATGCGGTTGTGCAATGCCGGGGGCCCGTCCAGAGAGACAATGACATCATCGACGGTCGTGGCGATCGCTTCGGCTTGTGCATCGAGGAGCAACCCGGCAGTGAGAAGCGTGACGCGGATCCCTTCATCGCGAAGCATCCTGGCTAATACAGGAAGACGGCTGTTCTTCTGCGGCTCTCCGCCCGTAAGCACCACCCAACGAACATTCAACTCGCGAAACGACGCAATCTGACGCTCAAGATCCGCAACCGAAAACTCTTTCGCATCGCGAATCTTCCAGATGTCGCACATCACACAGTGACAGTCGCACTGATTGTGAGGAGAAATCACGACGATCGGCACAGTGCCGACACGATGGAGATCCAGGTCGGCACCCTCGATCCTGCGGCCAGAAGTCGAGATGGATATCAGAGTCGTCATCCGCGAACCCCGCTGCGGGGAATCGCCTGCGTGCTGCGGTTCTCCCAGGCATTGTCACTGGCGGCGACGTACACGAAATCAGCTCTCCTTCCTGGCATGCAGCAGATAAAACTTCGACGGCTCCCGGCGTCTCATCATTTTTGCTTTCACGGGGCGAAGGGCCCAGCTGAGCCCGCACCAAGGCTTATGGAAGTCCCATTTGAGCGCCAGTTCAGTCGACAGATCACTCAGCGTGTTCGGCGTAAGGTATTCGCAGCTTTGAATGCTGTCCGAGCTGAACCCGAACTGCCGGTTGAAAGCAGCTCGCTTTTCTCGCAACATTTCTTGTCCACTTTCCTCCCGCCGATAAAATGGCGAGTCCGCGACAATCAAATGCCCTCCCCTCCGCAGACATCGCAGCGCTTCCTGGAGAGTACGGCGGTAGTCTACGGAGTAGTGAAGTGACGCGTTGAAGATCACTACATCGAACTGCGCGGGCATGAATGGCAGCCAATCCATTTCAGCCTTGAATCGCAAAAATGGAGGGATAGTCTGAAAGTAATGCCGGGCCGCGCCGAGCCCGTCGTTGTCATTGACCAGCAAGTCGACGGCCACTGGACGGTGACCGCGTTGCGCTAACCGATAAGACAACCATCCGTTGCCCGCGCCAATATCAAGAATGTCGCAACCGCGCGGATAGGAGCTTTCCATGTTTGGTAGGAGACGCTTCTCCATAAAACGAAACGTACGAGCTCGAATATGCCACTGCCACGCGTTGCGGCCAGTGAGATCCTTGAACGGCAGCGCCAGATAGTAGTCGGCGCTACTCGAACCTCGTCCCTCTTTCGCGCGCACGGCCTCGTAATCCCGAACAAATTGCCGAAAAGCCGCCTCGCGATCCGGAGGCAGTGCATTGTAGATTCCGCCGACCTCTGAAAACACATATCCACAAGCAATGCAGTTTGGCTCGGTAAGCGAAGGCGGCGAGCACGGCCCCTGATGGCAGGCAGGGCACCGCAAGTGAACCAGCGAAGCGGGAGACTGGTTCGCTGGAGAAATCGCGGGCAGAGTTGGCGTCGATGAGGTCACGGAGTCTCTCACGTTTTCGTTCGCTCGAACCGCAACAATACGTGATCGGCGAACATGCGGATTCCGGGACAACGCCCCAGATACAGATCAGCGTTCGCCCCCAGCTTCACCACACCCGGAAATCGGCTTGCCCAGGCTTCAAGATAACTAGGAGGCACCGCAACTCCGATGCCTCGGATAGCCCTCAGAGCAAATCCCGGAGCAAACACACGTCGCATAGAACGCACGTAGGGATAATGGACCTGGAAGACGGCGCCGTCGCCAACCCGCACTTCCACAGCGGAGCGATGAAAGCGCCGGAACGCTTTCGCGAACTTTCCATGGACGAGATACCACGCGGTTTCCCAAACACACACCGGGCCCATCAGACATAACAGCAGATTTGCGCCAGGCTTGAGAAGAAATTCCAGATCGCGGGCGAGTCCAGCAAGGTTCTCGACACAATTGAGCGGTCCGAAATTTGAAAAAGCACCATCAAAAGGACCGATATCGCGCAGGCTGGAAATCTCTTCTGCCCGTAGCAGATGCAATTGAACCGAGCCCGCGACTTTAGGAGGAGCGACAATCCTTTGTTCGGCGATCCTCAACATGCGTGTCGAAGTGTCGCAGGCGACGACGTCGATGCCGCGCTCCGCCAGAAAACGCGCATCCACTCCCGTACCACAGCCGATATCGAGAATTCGATTTCCGCGATGAAAAGCTTTCTTAAGTTCATCCCACACAGGATCACGCTGAACCTGCCCGATTGTCGACGAAGTAAACGTGGCGTCGTACTGTTCGGCGATCGTGTCGAACGGAGACGAATATTCGTGAGTATCGCTAAAAGGCATCCTCGCTGTGGTCAAGCCTCCACCTCGGCAGAGGAAGCATGCAAACCAATACGCAGGTCGGCTACTTTATTCTGCAACTCCGCGATCACAGCGGCTTCGGCGCCAGACTTTCTCCGCGTATGCTCAAGTTCAACCTCGCTTCGAAGCAGCTGATCGGCAAGCCCGTAAAAATGGCGCGAATGGCGGCCCTGGATGCGCACGTCCCGATCCGAGCTGACGCTCCACTCTTTCAAACGCTCCGTCCGCGCGGCCACCTGGAAGGAATACTCGGTGCCTTGGATCGGATACGCTACGGTGGTGAAGAAAATATCCGGATCACTCTTCTTCACGTGTTGGATCGTTGCCTCCACGTCGTCCAGTTCCTCACCCTCATATCCCCACATCAAGAACATCCCGGTCTGAATCCCATTTGAACGGCATAGACTCACCGCGGCCTGAACTTCGTCGACAGTTACACCGCGTTCCATCGCATCCAGAATTCGCTGGGAGCCACTCTCGGAACCGATCCACACGCGAAAGCAACCTATCTCGGCCAATGTCTGGACGACCTGAGGATTCAAACGGTCAGCGCGGGAGATGCATTCAAATGGCAGTTTGAGTCCGCGCTGCTTCAGTTCTAAAGCATATTGGAAAAGCCAGCCGTGATGAATCGTAAAAACATCATCCGCCATCCAGGCGATGTCGGGGTTATATCTGCCAACAAGCCAGGCAAGTTCATCGGCTACCGATGCCGGCGTCCTGCGGCGATGGGTCTTGCCGAACACCTGATGGCTGCACCACCGGCAGTGATAAGGACAGCCTCGGGCCGTGATCAACGACACGGCCCCGGTGCCATGATGTTCGCGCCAGACAGAAACGTAACGGTCCATGTCGATGGCTTCGCGCGCCGGCCAAGGCTGCGCGTTGATGTCGCGAATCTGCTCCCGTGCCTTTGTTTGGATGATGTCACCGTCTGGCGAGCGGAATGCGATTCCTGCGATCTCCTCCAGAGATCGATGCGAATCTCCATGCAGCACAGGGAGCAGCTCTTCCAGAGTGATCTCCCCTTCCCCGATGACTACGAAATCCGCTCCCGCGTCGAGATACTGCTCGATGTATGCGCCCGGCTCCGGGCCGCCAACGATCGTTTGCCAACCGGCATTCTTAGCGCAGCGCAGAATCTCAACCACATTGGGACGCGTCATCAGGTTTGCGTATACGCCCAGCACCGACGGAGGCCCCTTCCGAATGACATCGAACAGTTGCTGGCGGTACGAAAATGTTGAATCGAAGACCCGAACCTGCACACCCTTCCGGCGAAGGTGCGCACAAATGTAGAGGATTCCCAAGGGAGGGTACGGCTTCATGATCTGAAGCTCCTTCGGATCTTCATACAAAAAATACCCGTGAGTGAGCAGTAGATGCATGGCGAGACTTGGGCTAGTCGTTACCCGAACCGTCATTCGACGAACAACCGTGCGCAAAGCTGGGGGCGGGTTGCAATTGCACAAGCGAGTCTGTCGACAAGGCTTCCAGCATGGTCGGGTCAGAGTTCCGGCAGGTCTTTTCCAGTTGAATTACCTGTGCCCACATTTGATCGACGCTGCGGCCCGAGTATTCGTGATTTTGCCGAATCGGAGTTTCACCCTTGTGACCGGAGTTCCAGGCATCGACTTGCGTATGCAAAGCGTCATGTAACGCGCGATAAAAGTCGTCCGTATACGCACCCCGGAACATCATCGACAAGTCTTCGCTGTCAGCCCAATTTGTTTTCTTGCCAAGCTGGGCGCGGACTCGATCAAAGAATTTGGTTCCCGGCAAAGGATAAGAGACCGAAACCCCTATGTCATCCGGACGGGTCTCATGAATCAACGCAATGGTTTTCTGAATGTCCTGCCAGTTCTCGCCTGGATACCCGAATTGCAGAAAGTAGCAAGCCCGGATGCCTTCCTTCCGCAGGTTCTCACGAGCGACCGCGATTTGATCGACATCTGTCCCCTTATCCATGGCCGATAGAATCTTCTGCGATCCCGACTCTATCCCCATCCACACCTCGGCACAGCCTGCCCTCTGCAGTGCACGAACCGCTGCGGGCGTCATCAGATCGACGCGGGATTGCATTTTGAAGGGGATGGCGGCATCCAACCGCTCTACTTCATGGGCGAGTTCGCTAAGCCATTTTGGCTTAAGCCCGAAGATGTCATCGGCAAACCACAAATGTTCCGCGCCGTAATCGTACTTCAGCTTCCGCATCTCCTCGGCAACGCTTAGCGGCGATCGAATGGAAAAGTGGTCACCATAGATAGGTTTCGCGCACCAATTGCACTGGTAGGGACAGCCACGGCTCGAAACAATGTTCAAAGAGAAAAATCCGTGTGCGGACTTCCAGGCGGCCGCATACTGTTGGACGTCAACTAGATCTCGGGCCGGCATTGGCAATTGATTCAGGTCACGCATCAAGGAGCGGCGCGGTGTCCGCACCAGTTCTCCTGTACCGGAATGCAGGTAGGCCAGCCCGGCAATGTGCGAAACGTCAGAATCGTCGTTGCACAAAAGCTGTTGAACCAATTCCAGCAAAGTGCATTCCGCCTCTCCCAGCAGTACGCAACGAAAACCCTTTTCCAGATACTCGCGAGCATGATCGGAAGCGTCGGAGCCATTCACCAGTACGGTGGAACCTGCTCGCTGCGAAGCTTCGAGTATGCCGTAGGCTACCTCCCGCATACGAGTAAGGCACATCTTCGAAAGAAAGTTGAAATTATCCTCGTAAACGACAACGATCCTTGGGTTGTGTTGTTGAAGTGCCGCTCGGAACTTTTCCTCGGGGTCGGTCAGCATGGTGTCGAACACCGCGACCGAAATCCCCGCGCTGCGCAAGAGAGCCGCCGCATAGAGCGTGCCCAGGGGAGGGTACGGCTGCATCTTCCGCGTTTGTTTGCGGTCGAAGTACAAATGATACGAGTGGGTCAATAAGACATCGGCCACGCTAGTTGCGCCTCACTGGTTTTGATCTGCGCACTCAGCACACTTCCTGGATGCGTTCACTCAACTTCTGTCCGGTCAAAAGAGACCGCCGCGTAACTACCTTTTCTACAGCGCGCGCAGCCCACAGCTCCCATGGAAACGAGTAGCTGTTGTTACCGATCCGCCAACGGATGGGCACCCCCAGCGCACGGCGGAAACCACTCCTCAGCCACGCATGCTTCTGAGTGGCCTTGCGAATCTGGTTGTTCAACAAGAAGTATTCCAAGCTTCGTCGCAGCCGGTTGAGTTCCTCGCCCTGGAGCCAGGGAAGGATGTTCCGGCCCAATGCCAAGGTTTCCCATTCCTCCAAAGTCTGCGGCTCGCGAACACCGAGGTCCTTCAGCTGAGGCCAGATCGGAATTCCCGGATAGGGCGTAAAAATGTTCGGAGAAAAGCTCACATTCCAATACTCCCGGGCAATGTCGCTCATGATGCGGAATGTCTGCTGACGATCCGCTTCAGTCTCGCCGGGATAGCCGAGAATGACATTGAAGGTCACGCGAATTCCGGCTAATTCTGCTTTCCGCGCGGTTTCAACCATTTGTTCGATGCGCTGGTGGTGCTTGTTCATCAGCTTGAGCACCTTCTCCGAGGCTGACTCTGTGCCAAAACCCATGTGAGTTACACCGCTCTCGCCGAGTAGCCTTACCTCGTCGTCGCTCATCTTCCACAAAAAATCCGTCGAGGCCTGAAAGTCCCATCGAAAACGAACGCCGCTGGAAACAATTCCACGCGCGATAGCCAGGGCGCGCTTGATATCCACCAGAAAGTTGGAATCAAGGAGCGCGACTTCGTCAATTCGGTAGCGGCTGACAAGCTCCGCCAGTTCGTCCACTACGCGGTCCGCGCGGTAGGCATTGAAACGCCGCTTATAAAAAATCATGTCGGTGCAGTAGTTGCAGGCGTAGGGGCAACCCAGGCTACTGGCATAACCAAGCTGGCGGGTTCCGGAAGCCGCAGCGTAAACGTCGAAGTTGCCCAGGTGATAGGCGGGCGCCGGCAGATCGTTGATGTTAGCCACGGGCCGTTCCGGCTCGTGATGGGGACCGTCGCCATCCTTGAATGAGAGTCCCTTTACTCCATGCCAGTCTTGACCATCGGCAATTCGCTGAGCGAGTTCGAGCAACGTGAGTTCTCCCTGGGCTCGAACGATCGCGTCGACGAAATCGGGCTTCAGCGTTTGCTCAGGAACAAGGCTGGGATGCCAGCCTCCGAAAATGACAGGCAAATCGGGCCGGAGCGCTTTCACTTTCTTCGCAATCCGAACCGCCGACCCGATCGTAGGACCCGTGAGGACGGAGATGCCGAGGCAGAGGGCGTCCTGGACCTCGCGGAGAATTACATTTTCGAAATCAGGCGACGTCAGATTGTCCACTAATTTGACTTCAAATCCAGCTTGCAGAAGTGGGGAAGCCAGCGCCAGAAGACACAAGGGCGCACTTAGCGGCGGGCCGTCATACGGTGGGTAGAAGAGGACGACCTTTTTCTTCACAATATTCCCGTGTGACAGTGCTTTCGTTTGGCTGGGCCGCGAAGTATTCGGGGCGAAGTGCTAATCCCCGCATGCTCAGTCGTGTACCGGTATTTGCACATGTCGCGGATAACAAGAAAATTTACGCCCCGAAGGAATGGCGCTTGTCATTTAATTGTCAAATTCCTGTCAAATTTCCGGGGGAATGACCGGGCTGTTGGACGATCCCTTTGCGGTTTTACAAAACTTTGACAATTGGGAGACAATCGCGCGGTTCTTGTGCTGGTATGTTTCTCTCTTAATACAACCAAAAACATTAACAACCAAAAAGCCCAACTGTTAGGTTTGTCTCTATAAGGTAAGACCGAAAAGGTCCAAGAGGTAATCGCGTGAAGGCTTCGAAGAAGATCGTTTTTTTTGTTCCCTCATTTTCCAGCATCGAAGCGACGGCGCCGTTGGGAATCTTAGCGATTTCAACGCCGCTGTTAAATGCTGGATACGAAGTGAAGATCATCGACTCCACCATCACGCCAAATTACAAGAAGCGGATTCTGGAGGAAGTGCAGGACGCACTCTGTCTCGGCATTTCGGTCGTAACCGGCCCCATGATTCGCGACACCGTGGAGATTGCCAAGGCAGTAAAGAAATGGGACCCGGATTTTCCTGTCATTCTCGGGGGATGGCATCCATCGCTCCTGCCGGGCCAGACGCTGGACGCTCCGTACGTTGACATCGTCGTCCGCGCTCAGGGCGAGGACAGCATGCTCGAAGTTGTCCAACACCTTCAGGATGGCGCTGAATTAGACGATGTGCTCGGCGTCGGCTTTAAGCGGGACGGTAAACCTCACTTTACTCCAGAGCGCCCCCTGAAAACCCTCGACAAAATGCCGGCCAAAGCCTACCAGTTGGCTGATTTTGACGCCTACGAGAGAGTTTGCGGCCGTCGCTGGACGATGTACGTTTCGAGTCTGGCCTGCCCGTTCAACTGTTCGTACTGCACCAATGCGGGCGTCTACGGCCGCAAGTGGAATGCTCTGCCGGTCGAACAGGTCGTGGAGGAAACCATCGACCTCACTCGCCGTTACCGGCTTGAATTGCTGTGGATGGCGGATGACAATTTTCTGGTTGACCTCCCACGATCACTTCAAATCGCCGAGGCTCTGATTCGGAAGGGCGCAAGCTTTAAGTGGAGCGTCCAGGCAACTACCAATCTGACGGCGCGCCTCAGCGTGCAAGAGTTGGCTTTGCTTCGTCGCTCTGGCTTGCACCAGATCTGTCAGGGTATCGAAACCGCTTCCCCCACCGTGATGAAGCTCATGAATAAGGATTTTCAAGTCTTGGGGGACATTTATGAATCGACGGAACGCTGTGTTAAAGCCGGAGTAATTCCGTCCTTCAACATCATTTTCGGTTATCCCGGAGAAGGCGATAAGGAGCGGCGCGAGACCGTCGCTTTCATGATGGACATTTGTCAGAAATTTCCCGGAGCCGAATTTTGGACTAACATCTTTACCCCCTATCCCGGTTCTCCAATCTTCAGCCAGGCCGCCTCCCTTGGCATCGAGGTGCCAAAGACGCTCGAAGACTGGGTGAATTATTTTCCGAGATACACTGTGCTGCCGTGGCTTAACGGCAAAGAGCATCAACGTGTGCAGACCATGCGGGACTACCTTCGAATTGCATTTGATCGGGCTCCGATTGCGGCGAACGGGCCAGGCCGCTTCGCCAAAGCCATTCAACATCTGACCGCCTACCCGGCTCGGGTGCGATTGAACCACGATTTCTACAGTTTCCCGGTCGAGCTTTGGCTGAACCGCCAACTGAAGAATATCGTGAAGCTCCCCAAGCCTAGCGTCGACGCCAAGATGATGGGCCCGGAGACTGCGGCAAGCTGCACCTAAGCATCAGCCAGTTCGGCCGTTCGATTGTTGCCTGAAAGTCGCGCAACACTGCACCAAGAACTATCCTTCATGATCGTTCTCTACAACCCGAAAGCAACCCGGCCTCGGAACCGGCGCTTTCCCTTGTCGATCCTGGCCATTGCTGCTGTTCTCGAAGGCAGCGAGGAAGTCGCAATCGTAGACGGGAATCTCGATCCTCGTCCTACCGAGACTCTACTCGCACTCCTGCGCGAGCACATCGTGGAAGTTCTCGCGGTCTCCGTGATGCCGGGCCCGCAGACCGTCGGCGCCGTTGCAAGCTGCCGTGAGGTTCGCCGCCTCTTCCCGACGGTGCCCATTGTCTGGGGCGGATACTTTGCGTCGAACTATACCCAGGCAACTCTGAATGCTGCGTATGTGGATTTCGCTGTGCGCGGCCAGGGAGAGCAAACCTTTCTCGAACTGCTCGAAGCGATACGGGGAAAGCGCGACTTTAAGACCATCCTAGGGCTGTCCTATAAAGACTCAGACGGCACTCACAAGAACAATCCGGAACGCCACATCAGAAAGCTCGACGATTTTCCCTGGTATCCGTATCACCGCATCCCTGCTGAGAAATACGTACTCCCCACTTTCTTGGGCCGCAGGACCGCCGTGCATCAGGCCAGCATTGGCTGTCCGTTTCGCTGCAATTTCTGTGGGGTCGTAACTTTTTCTGGCAGCCGGGAAAAGCTGGAGGGTCCTGCGCGGACGGAGCAGATTCTTCGCCATCTGGCGCGCACCTACGGCGTCGACGCCGTGCAGTTCTATGACAACAATTTTTTCCTGCGCGAGGAGCATGCGCGCGAACTGGCCGATCGAATCGCTCCCCTGAACATGCGTTGGTGGTGCGAAGCGAGAATTGACATCATGATGGGATACTCCGACGCGACGTTCGAGGCTATCCGGCGCGCCGGCTGTGCCATGATTTTCTTCGGCGCCGAGTCTGGCTCGAACAAGGTTCTGAAGGAGATGAACAAAGACCTGCGCGCCGAAGACACCCTGGCTCTCGCCTCGCGCATCCGCCGCTTTGGCATCGTGCCCGAATTTTCCATCATCTTCGGGAACCCCGCGGACCCTGAAGGCGACACTGCGGACTGCATCAAGTTCATCCGTCAACTCAAACGACTCAATCCCGTTTCCGAGATTGTCGTTGAGCACTACACTCCCGTTCCGCAGCGCGCCGAAATGTATGGCGGCATCGAGGGTCAATTCAAGTTTCCCGAAACTCCCGACGAGTGGGCGACGGAGCCTTGGCAGCGCTTCGCAACACAAAAAGATCCGAGAACTCCATGGTTGAGACCCAGCACCAAACAGTTAATCGACAACTTTGAGCTGGTAGTCTCTTCTCGCTGGCCCACAACGCAGGATATCCGTCTCCCCGGGTGGGGACGCTTAGCGCTAAAAGCACTAAGCAGCTGGAGATACCGGCTCGGATTCTATTCTGCTCCCATGGAACTGAAGTGGACCCAGCGCATGATCGGTTTGCGGAAGCCCAAAGCGGAGAGTTTGTGAGCCGCGTTGTAACCCAGAACGAACAATCGCTCCCACTCAACGTTCAAGCGAAGATATTTTCCCCGCGTTCCGCCGAGGCCACTTGCGTTTCCGTCCAGGAGGGCTACGAGCGATGGGCCCCCATCTATGACCAAACTCCAAACCCACTCCTGGCATTGGAGGAACGTTATCTCGCGAGCATTCTTCCGGATATAGCAGGGAGCAATGTTCTCGACTTGGGATGCGGCACGGGGAGATGGCTCACTCGGCTCCTGGCGCGAGGTGCCAGCCGGGTCGTGGGGATCGATCTCTCGGCGGCGATGCTCAGAGTTGCCCAGGGAACGGCTGCAATCCGTAACCGGCTCGTGCTCGCCGACTGTTTACAACTCCCCTTTCGATCGTCTGTGTTCGACTTCGCGCTGTCTTCCTTTGCGCTCAATCACGTTCAGCATCTGGACTCGATGGCACGCGAACTCGCGCGGACGATGAAACGTCGAGGCCGGCTCTTGATCTGTGAAATGCACCCAGACGCTTACGCTCAAGGGTGGCGGCCAGGATTCCGCGATGCGCGAAGCGCGGTGCAGATCGAAACGGTGAGCCGCTCAGCAGAAAGTGTCGTCTCATGTTTTCGAGCGAATGGCTTCGCGTGCGTAGAACTCTGCAATCTCTTTTTCGGGGAGTCGGAGCGCGCGATCTTTGTGGAGGCAGGAAAGGGAAACACGTTTAAGACCGCCTGTGAAGTTCCAGCGATTCAGGTTTACCAATTCACCAAAATATCGTCTTGACGTGCCGGGAACTATTGTATGGCCAGCCAATCGAGCGATCTGGCGTTAGCGCCTCCTTTACCGAATTTCTTCATTGTGGGAGCTCCGAAGGCTGGCACCACGTCGCTTTACTACTACCTAAGTCAGCACCCGGACGTGTACATGAGTCCGATTAAAGAGCCCAACTATTTCGCTACGGAGATTCGCGCCGAAAACATTAGTCCTCAGTGGCAGGCTTGGGCACAGAAAGAAAACGACTCGCTGCAGCAGTACCTCCGCGGCTCAATGCGGGAGAAGAGATTTGGTGGACTCGTCTCGAATTGGTTCGACTATCTGAAACTATTTCAGAACGCGAATCGAGAGAAAGCCATCGGCGAAGCCAGCGTCTGCTACCTCTGGTCGAGAACCGCCGCCAGAAATATTGCGTCGACCACATCCAATCCCAAAATTATCATGGTCCTCAGAAACCCCGTAGACCGCGCATTTTCACAATACAAGCAAGCGGTCACAAACGGGCTCGTGGGGTCGTCGTTTCGCGAACAGGTTCGCAGGAGCCTCAACCGGAAAACTGACAAGCTCGAATTACTGAATCCATTTCTTGAATTCGGCCTTTACCACGAGCAGGTAAAGCGTTTTACGGAACTATTCCCGGCACAGAATCTGCGTGTTTACTTGTACGAGGAATACCGGCAAGCACCTGCTGAGACTTTGGCAGATGTCTTCCGGTTCCTGGAGGTCGATCCACAATTCCTTCCAGATCTATCTAAGAAACATCTGCAGACCCGCATGCCGAGGTTTGTTTGGGTCAGTCACAAACTCAAACAACACGGCGCTTGGTCCCGGTTGAAGGGTGCTGTTCCGGCGACGCTTGTTCCCGTTGTTCAGAAATTGGTTTTCAGAAACGAACAGACGGCGGAAATAGATCGTGCCGATCGGCTTTACTTGAGTGATTACTACCGCGAGGACGTGAGTCGACTGGCCACTCTAATCCGGCGGAATCTCGACGGATGGTTGGCTTAGAGTTTCTCTGTATTTCCAGTCATGAGAGACTTCGGTCAAGTTTGGTTCACGGTGATCCGGCCTGAATCGAGCGCTGCGGGCGCGTCTATCCGGCGCCAATGAACTCCTTCCGTTCCTCCGCCTAACGGGACGCCGTGAAGGATTTCCGCAATGATTTCTGCCGTTTCGGAGACTGTCATTCCAGAGCGGTTGAAAAACAGATTGCCGTCCGCAAACGCTACGTTACCGCTTCGCACCGCTCGAAGCTCCCGCCACCACGGATATCGCTCCAACACGTTTTGTTCCCGCAGACTCCGCTCCAAATTGAAACCGCACGGCGCTACAATCAAGCACTCCGGATCAGCGTCGCGAAGCTGCTCGGCAGGGATGGCGGCCGAGTACTCGCCTTTCTTGCCAAGCACGAGTTCGCCGTTCGCAATTTCCACCAGCTCCGGACCCCAGTTTCCCATCGCGAACACGGGGTCCGCCCACTCCAGCATGACCACGGTCGGCCGGCTGAAACCCGCTGCCTTCTCCCTGACCGCCCCCAAGCGTTGCCGTTCGCGACGGAGAAGCGCGTCGCCCCGCTCCTCCATACCAAGTTCTATCGAGATCCGGAGAATACTCTGGAAGATGTCTTCCAAAGACGACGCCGAGAGGGCCAGTTGCCGCGCGGCATGTCCACAACTTCGCTCCACATCTCCGGGCGTAACCGCGCACACTTCGCAATGCGATTGAGTGATCAGCAGATCGGGATGCAACTCGTGAATCAATTCTCCGTGAACGTGATACAAGGGCTCCCCGGACCGGAGCCTGCGCCGCACCTCCTGGTCGATTTCCCCGCTAGAAACCGACACATCAAATGCAGGATCGCTGCAGGCCGGGAGACGCCTCACCCAATTCGGGTTATCGCACTCATGCGATCTCCCAACGAGCATCTCGCCAGCGCCCAAGGCGCAGACGATTTCAGTGGCGCTCGCCAGTAGAGAGACAATCCGCATACTATGCAGCCGCACCTCAAATCACGGTTAGAGACGATGATCGTCCGGCGTGAAGTATCTCACTATTCTCGACCCGGAATCAGAAGCAAACACGATATCAGATTCTTGCAGGCTCTTTGTCAACGCGCCGAACCATCCTTACGGCTTACTTAGCGCACCGTCCTGGACTATCAATTCTCTCCCATAGTTCATCGCCGGCCTTGAAGGTCGTGGTGACGCGAATGGCTGGGCGGCCCAACCCTTGGCAACGGCTTGCGAAACACGAAGGCAGGTTGCCGGGCGTAGGCGAAAGGAAGCTCTATCGGTTCCGCTCCCAGATTTGATCAGAATTGGAAAAAGATACGGCCACGTGATAATGCTTTCGGAGATAGGCACGCAGCGGACCTAGATGATCACCCGCGGGATCGGTAATCTCGTCGTCCAAACCGGCATACCAGTTCACGAACCGCACACGGTGTTGTTCCAACGCCCGTATGGCATCTTCGACCTCTTCTGGCCTTGTGTAGTCGGTCGGGCGCAGAAAAGGCACGCGGCTCGGATCTCGTAATCGTAAGGCAAAGCAGATCTGGGGATCGTCGAAGAAGTAATCGCCGGGCTCAGTTCGTGCCGTCACCCAGCGAGATTTCTCGTAGAGCTGCGGGGAACCAGGAAAGGCCGTGCGCCCGGTGGGGAGATCAAGATTTTGGTTCCAAGTGGTCTGGGTGATGAGGGGCCGCACAAATGCCAGAATCAATGTCATTGTCCAAAGCGCTCTGAGCAAAACCTTCTCAGTTTTGAATGGCGACCTCAGAAACCATGCAACAAGAATTAGCGCAGGCAGCGACACCGGGTACAACCTTGAGATACCAGCGGAATAGACGACGCTGGCAAACCAGAATAGTCCAGTAAGGCTAATCAACATCAAGCGCTCCCATGGCTCCTCGGGGTGCACCTTCGCCTCTCTCCAGTAACGCACGAAAAACAGTATGTAGACTAGCGGAACCAAAAAATAGATCAGGAGAAAGGTGGCCAGATTCGGCCATGCTGTCCACTCGTGACGCGATGGCGGATACGCCATGTAGGCGGATGGTTTATTGAACCAATCCGCAGGATAGTACTTTATGAGAAATACGACTGTGCTATAGAAGAATCGTTTTACACCCGCATTCCACACGAAATAGGCGTTAAGGACCACGAGGGTGAGACCAAGGCTCGAAATGAAACACGCTTCCCTCTGGAACAGTGCACGACGCGACTCCCCACGGTGATGTCCCTCCCAAACCAGTGCGAGTACCAATCCAAGCGCACCCACGATTGCGGACTGGGCAAAGCACACGGCTAGGCCCCACAGCAGCCCTGCGCATACCAGACGGAGTGTGCTTCTTCTCTCTATCGCCACCGCGAGCGCGGCAGTTCCAAAAAGCGCGCTGTACCAATGATGAGTTGCGTCAAGGAAGCCGGAAAACGGAAGCGTGATAAATAACAACCCGGGCAGAAACACAATTGGGCCGGTCATTAACTTCTGTGAAATGTTTATGCTTAGCCAAGCAATTGTGACACCGATCAGAATAAGCATAGAGGGGGCGATCCAAGCACGAACCCCGACCAATTTGAAGATTGCAAAGTAAAGTACGTCGGTGCCGGGAAGTGGAAAGTGATCAAAATCGCGGTAAATTACTTGACCGTCCAGCATTCGTGCTGCAAGAGACAGGTGAATGCCTTGGTCGCCACCAGCTATTCTGGGTACATAGGGGAGAATGAACGTCTGCAAGTACAAAAATGTAGCGCAAGCCAGTAAGAAAACCAAAACTACCCATCGCTTGGCTTTAGGCTTGGATCCCGGACTTTCAAGGCTATTATTCTTGAAACGTTCCATACTCATTTCTGAAGAGTCGCCCGGATACCTTAACATTGTTTCCCACTGTGAAAGAACTGAAAAGGCAACTAGCGCTGATACTCTCCGTCATCTGAATCTTTGGGACCAGCTTGACTCGTGGCGTCACGTTGGCGATCGGGGGAAGGCGCAAGAAGTCATGGGTTCGCCTTCTTTGTGAAGGAGTTGAATAAGTAACGAGTGTAGCGATCAACGAAACTGTCGAGAGCTTACGATTCGTGGCGGTCCCGACGGTACGCTCACAGTTTTCCGCCCATCTTACATGCTGATCAACCTGCGCGAGAGCGCCAAAGGCCGAGCCCTCTCCCGCAATCGGGTGCTTACAACAGCGTGCAGCTGACCTCCCACGATGGTAAGGTCGCGTGGCGTACCTTTAATCATCAAATTTCAAGCCTGTCTAGTCCAACTACACCAGTAACCACCCGCACACGGTAGTGATAAGCTGAACCGCAAGGATAACTGTGAAAACAGGCGACAACTCTACCCAAGTGGTGATCTTGGGCGCTGGTCCGGCGGGATTGACGGCCGCTTACGAGCTTTCGAACCTGGGCGTGGGATGCGTGGTGCTGGAGCAAGACGCGGTCGTGGGTGGACTGGCTCGCACCGTAGAATACAACGGGTTTCGCTTCGACATCGGAGGGCACCGCTTCTACACCAAAGTTTCGTTGGTGCAGCAAATCTGGCAACAGGTTCTCGGCGACGACTTCCTTACTCGCAAGCGTCTTTCGCGCATCTACTATAAATCTCGGTTCTTTCAGTATCCGCTGGAGCCGTTCGACGCTTTCCGCGGACTGGGCGTGATCGAGGCGTTTCGTTGCGGACTCAGTTTCGTGAGAAGTCGGCTGTTCCCTACTTTGCCCGAATACGATTTCGAAACTTGGGTTTCGAATAGGTTTGGCCGGCGCTTGTTCGAGACATTTTTCAAGAGTTACACCGAAAAAGTTTGGGGCATGAATTGCCGCGAAATCGCAGCGGAGTGGGCGTCACAGCGGATCCAGGGGCTTTCGCTCTGGTCGTTGCTGCGCGATGCGCTGTTTCATCGCCCCGACAAGCAGATCAAGACCCTTATCAAGGAGTTTCAATACCCTCGCCTTGGACCCGGAATGCTGTGGTCGCGGATGCGGGACATTGTTGAGCAACGAGGGGTACCGGTAATTCTGAATGCTCCCGTAGAAAGCATTCAGTGGCAGGCGGGAAAAGTCGTTTCCGTACAAGCCGGAGCCAAGACCTATCGCGGGGCGCAGTTCATCAGCAGCATTCCCATTCGCGAGTTGATTGAGAAGCTCGATCCGCCTGCGCAGCCGGCGCTTCTGGCGGCAGCCGGGAAATTTCACTACCGCGATTTCATCGTCGTAGCATTGATGGTGAAAGGCCGGGATCTTTTTCCGGACACCTGGATTTACCTGCACGATCCAGGGGTAACCGCGGGCCGCGTGCAGAACTATGGAAACTGGAGTCCGGAGATGACCCCCAATCCTGATTTGACGTGCTTGGGCGTCGAATATTTTTGCAATATGTCTGATGCAATTTGGAAAGCCGCGGATGAGGACCTAATCGCTCTGGCGAAGCGAGAGATGGTGCAACTGGGATTAGTGCGCGGACAAGACGTGGTCGATGGCGCGGTGGTGCGAATGCCAAAGGCATATCCGGTTTACGACCGCGGTTATCAGGATGGCCTTGCGGCGGTGCGGGGATTCCTCGCAGGGGTGCCTAATTTGCAACTCGTGGGGCGAAATGGAATGCATCGCTACAACAATCAGGACCACTCGATGTTGACTGCTATTTTGGCGGCGCGAAACGTGGCGGGTGCACGGTTCGACTTGTGGAACTTGAGCATTGATAAGGATTACCTGGAAGCGGGACCAGAGATCAGTAACCAAGAACTAGCCGCTCTTGAGCAAGACCAGCCGCTGGTGCCAAAGATAATATGACGAAAGCCCGCGCATTGGCGTTGGTAATGCTTGCCGTTTTTCTGGCAACGTCATTCCGCAAGGGTTGGACCCGAAACGAAACCGATTTTCCAAACTACTACACCGCCGCTGTTCTGGTACGTCAGGGCGCACCTCTGCGCGACTACTACGATTGGACGTGGTTTCAGCGGCAGATGAATTACGCCGGAATCGAACACCAACTGGGAGCCTATCTTCCGCAGACACCTCTGACGATGCTGCCAATCGTACCTCTCGCGGGTTTCCCGGTACAAACCGCCAAGCAGATATGGCTGGCATTTAACCTCGCATTTCTGGCGGCTACGTTGTGGATGCTCTCAAAAGCCACGCAGATTCGGATTGAGCACATCGCAATTCTGACGTTTCTAGGCTACGGCTCGCTACAGTCCAATTTTCGCCTCGGCCAATACTACATCTTCTTGTTATTCCTTCTGACGCTGGCGTTTTACTGCCTGGACCGGGGCAAGTCAGCAGGAAGCGGCTTCCTTTGCGGTGTGGCGTTCGGACTTAAGCTGTACGGTGGTCCTTTTCTCTTGTATTTCATGGTGAAACGCAATTGGAAGGCGGTTGCGGGCATGCTCGCCGCGTCCGCCATTGCAGTGGTGACCGCAATTGCGATTTTCGGCTGGGGAGACGTTCACTTCTACGCTACACAAATCTTGCCACGATCTCTGTCAGGCGAGATCATCGATCCTTACAACGCTGGAAATGGAACTCTCACGACCCTTTTGCGGCACTCGTTTGTCATGGAACCGGATCTAAATCCGCATCCCATTTTGAGCGCGCCCTTCGTTTTCTTTTTCTTGCAGCCGTTCACAGGTTTGCTCATTCTTGCGGCCATATCATTTGGTCTGGCCTCGGGGAGCAAGTACTTAGATCGCCGCGGTTTTGCCTGGTTCATGATAGGAATCCTGCTGCTTTCGACCAACGCAGCTTCGTATACCTTCATCCTCTTATTATTGCCGGTGGTTTTGTTGCTCGAGCACGCAGGACCCAAAGAGAGAATTTACCTGATTGTTTCCTACGTTGCGCTCAACTTGTTTTTTTTGCCGGGGTCGCAGCGATTCTTTCCGAAGTTGTGGATATTGGCTGCGCTCTTCCTCGTCGAAGGGCGTGAATACCGGCGATCGTTTAGTCCCAGACTCGTGGCCACAGGACTGGTGGCGGCAACGATCATCGCGGCGTTTGTCGCAAAAAGGCACGAAGCGCGCTATCTACTCGAACCGGGGCGGCATTTTCAGCGTGTCGCTCTAGACCAGGGAACGTTGCTTTCCACATTTCCCGCGGTATCGAGCGCCGGACTTTTCTATCAGGCAATGGTCCCACGTGGGTACGTGATTCGCTGGTTGCACGATGGACAGATGGAAGAACTTGCCGTAGAAGGCCAGACTTTTCATCCCGTGGCACCCTCATTCCAGGGACCAATCTATTTCGAGTTGGTGAAAAATGGTTCATCGACAACTATGACTTTTGATCCCGCCACCCGGAATGTGGTGCCCGCTGCTTCGCCGCTGCCGGCCACAATCGACGGTTCAGCGATCTCGACTGACCAAACCTGGTTGGCTTTTGAGTCTACGCAGGCAGGACCCAGGCAGATTTGGTTGAAATACACCGTAAGCGACAAGACAGAAGTCGTGGCGGGAGGAGACTGCAATAGCTCCTCACCAGCATGGGAGGAAGGTTCTCACACCTTGATTTTCGCCAGCGATTGCGGACGAGGTCTCGGGATGCCGGTGTTATATCGCGCGACTTTGCCCTTAGACACGCACCCCAATTGACGCTCCGCCTAACCATTTAAAGGAACCGAGCAGAATTCACTCCGCGATATCTGCGGATGAGAGATGTCGCGACCCGGATCTTAATCTACAAAACTCTTAACTATTCTTGGGTATTAAAAAATGGCGGAAGCGAGTGGGGGTCGAACCCACCGGTGACAGGAAAACCTGCCGCCCGCCGGTTTTGAAGACCGGGACGATCACCGGACCGCATGCGCTTCCGCAACTGCCGCCACGCATCGCGCGGATGCTCCAGCATCAGAATCGAGCGTAACACGGCAAAACCCACGCGGCCCCAACTATGGGTGGTTGAGGTCAGGGCGAAGCGTTCGTATGTCAGGACGATCGGAACCGGCCCCTTCTTTCACGCTGTCACTATTGGTCAGGGCGAAGGCGTAAAAAGCGGTACCGTTATAAAGGTCGCTGCCGCTATAGACCACACCATTCGCCACCGTGGGCGAGGCGTAGAAAATGTTGGCGCCAGTGTTGTAATTCCACAGTAGCGCGCCAGTGCTCGCTTCGAGCGCGTACACGTTGTCATCTTCTGATCCCACATAGACCACTCCATTCGCCACCGCAGGCGAGGAATCCACAAACCCGCCAGTAGTGTAGCTCCACAGCTTCGCGCCCGTACTGGCCTCCAGTGCATACACACTGTCGTCTCGAGAACCGATATACACCACGCCCTTCGCCACCGCCGGCGAGGAGTACACTTTGTCCCCAGTCCGGTAGATCCAAAGCAAGCTGCCGCTGCTGGCGTTTAGCGCGTACACGTTGTAGTCGAGCGATCCTGCGTAAACCACGCCGTTCGCCACCGTCGGCGACGATCCCACCTGGTCACCGGTGGCATAGCTCCACAAAAGCGCACCGGTGTTCGCATTCAGCGCATATATGTTGTGATCGGAGGAACCAACGTAGACCACCCCATTCGCCACCGCAGGCGACGAATACACATAGCCGCCCGTGGTGTAGCTCCACAATTTCTTTCCGCTCGCGGCGTCCAGCGCGTAGAGATTTCCGTCCTCCGAAGCGATGTAAACCACTCCGTTTACTACGGCCGGCGAAGACCACACGCTATTGTCTGTGGTGAAGCTCCACAATTCATCTCCCTTCGCAGCATCGAGCGCGTAAACATTTCCGTTTTCTGAGCCCACATACACTATGCCTGCCGCTACCGCAGGCGAGGACGCCCCGTTAAAGTAGCCCGTGTCATAGCTCCACAACAGTGTGCCAGTATCCACCTTGATCGCGTATACGTTGTTATTCAGAGATCCGAAATACGCCACGCCATCCACAACCGCAGGCGAGGAGTTCGTACCTCCCGTGCTCGGATAGCTCCACTTCAAGTTGAGGCCTCCGACCGTCTGGGGGCTAAGGACGTTCTCATACGGATTCAGGCGTGTCCCATCAGTTTCGAATCCGAACTGACCCCAGTCGGTGTTGACCACAAACTGCGCTTGTGCCCCAATCTCCCCGGAACCCTGCACTGCGCTTACCCAATGTTGGCCCGGCAACGCCGAGCCCGGCGCCTGAATGGCAAAGTTCGAAAATGATCCTGACCCGTCGGCAATGGCCTTCGCCTCGTCTTTAGTGTCGAAATAAATATCAATCTCGGCATTGGGCTCGTAGCCGCTCCCTGACACCAGCACTTGGCTCGTGGGTGGCCCGCTGGTAGCTGAGAGTGAGACCGCGGCTGGCCGGCCACAGCACACTCCTGCCAACTGCAGCGCTACGATGAACCACAGACACGCTCGCCTGGAAGCTCCAACTTCAACCTTATTTGTTCTAATCCTGATCCCGCTCATCCAGTGCTCCTGTCCTGCATCGAATGGTGCAGAGACGATCTCTGCACGTTGACTAGGGCCGGACCCGGAATTCTTCAAAACGCCGCGGCAAAGAGCAAAGAGCAGAGGTGGGTAAGCCTCTGCAACGGGGGAGAGTTATTTTTAAGAAGGCGGCGTGCCTGTTCCCATCAAAGATTTTCCCGCTCCAAGCTTGAAAACTAAGAGGACGAGAACCACCCGATAATCTGACGATCGACAGCAGACACGTTTGCGCGGAGGCCTCGATTGCAACCGTCTTTATTCTGGGTTTCGCTCATATGAGCTCCTGTCCTGCGTCGGATCGTGCAGAGAGGATCCCTGCACGCTGATAGGGCCCGACCCGCGATTCTTCAAATCGCCGCGGCAGAGAGCAAAGAGCAGCGGTGGGTAAGCCACTGCAAACGGGGGGAGTTTTATTTCCTGGGAAAGCGGCGCGACAGAAACCTAAAACCAAAGTGCCATTTCGTCAATGGCACTTTGGTGGTGTATCGAGATTTTACAGCGTCTCGCTGCTTCACTTCGGCTGAGGCACGATCCGCAGATACGGCTTCGGAGACTTCCAGCCTCCCGGATACTTCTGTTGCGCTTCCTCATTCGACACCGAGGGCAAGATGATCACTTCATCGCCCTGCTTCCAGTTCACCGGCGTGGCCACTTTGTGTTTCGCCGTAAGCTGCATCGAATCAAGCACGCGCAATACTTCATCAAAATTCCGCCCAGTGCTCATGGGATAGGCAAGCTGGAGTTTGATTTTCTTGTCCGGACCAACCACAAACACCGTGCGCACCGTCGCATTGTCCGCCGCAGTGCGGCCCTCGGAACTGTGTCCGCTCTCGGCCGGCAACATGCCATAAAGCTTCGCAATCTTCAGCTCCGGGTCGCCAATCATCGGATAGTTCACCTTGTGCCCCTGCGTCTCTTCAATATCCGCGGCCCACTTGCCGTGGCTCGTAACCGGGTCCACGCTCAAGCCAATAATCTTCGTATTGCGCTTGGCGAATTCCGGCTGCAGGCCAGCCATGTAACCAAGTTCAGTCGTGCACACCGGAGTGAAATCTTTGGGATGGGAAAACAAAATCGCCCACCCGTCGCCGATCCATTCGTGAAAGTTGATCGTGCCCTGCGTGGTCTCGGCCGTGAAATTAGGCGCAATGTCATTGATGCGCGGGATCCTGCCGGTTTCGGTTGCAACTTCTGTAGTCATATTTTTCTCCTCATGAATTTTATTCGCTCGAACGTGGCGAAAATGCAAACCTTGTCCGGCCGCCGGCTCTCAACTGGGGTGAACGTCGGATGAAAACGAAACCCACCCGTTTCGCCGGGTGGGTCGGAAGAAATCTAGCGAACTCCCTACCCGCACGCCGACAAGCGCATGCAACAACAAGCGCAGCCAGCACTGGAGAGACCAATCACGCAATCAAGAATAAAAGCCAGCTCTAACCCTGTCAACCGCCGCCCTCAGCCACCCAGTCCACACAATAATGTGGGGACAGCCGCCCTCGGCTGTCCATCGAGCGCAGCTCGATGTCTTCCTCGCCAACTTTCCTGCATCGGCAAACCAAAGCCTCGCATCCTAACTCCTTCAAGGCAGCTCCCGGACCAGAACATGACCAAACCGTCAAGGCGATTTGCAATGACCCAGTGGGATGTCTTCTCCTCCCGTCCCCTCGAAGGCAACTCGCTAGCCGTAATCCTCGACGCCCGCGGCCTAACCGACGCCGAGATGCAGTCGCTCGCCACGGAAATGAATCTCTCCGAGACTACGTTCGTCCTGCCCCGCGACCCCGCCACCGAACGCGACCAGGGCATCCGCGTCCGTATCTTCACCGTGCAGGAGGAACTCCCCTTCGCGGGCCATCCGATCCTGGGAACAGCATTCGCGCTGCGCCGCCAAAGCAGTCAGAAGCAAATCGTCCTCGAACTGAATGTCGGCAAAGTCCCCGTGGATTTTGAAGACCATGCAGGCCAACCTGCATTCGGCGAGATGACGCAGATCAATCCCTCTTTCATAATTCAGCACGACCGCGAAGAAGTGGCGCGCGCCACTGGAATACCCCTGCAAGACTTCGACGATTCCCTCCCCATCGAAACCGTTTCCACCGGAGTTCCCTTCACCGTGACTCCGCTGAAATCGCTGGCCGTCATCCAAAACCTTCGCATCGACCTCAACCGCGCCGCCGAGTATCTCGCCAAAACCGCGGGCAAGTTTTTCTATTTCGTGGCTCGCGAGACCGTGGATCCCGAAGCCCGGCTCCACGCCCGCATGCTTTTCTACAGCGCCGAGGACCCCGCAACCGGCTCCGCCGCCGGTTGTACCGCCGCCTGGATGGTGGCCCACGGAGTCGCCAAACCCGACGAGCGCGTCCTCATCGAGCAAGGCATCGAGATGAAGCGCCCCAGCCGGATTTTTGTGCGCGCTTCTTTCGACAGCGGCTCTTTCGAGAGCGGCTCTTTCAAGAATAAGAGCCGCGATAACCGCGTAGTCAACGTGCGCGTCGGTGGCAATTCCGTTGAAATCATGCGCGGCGAGGTCTACCTCTAACGTGCCATGTGCAAGCCGCGCAGAATCGCGCCTTTCGCCGCGCATGAAAAAAGTCAATGGCCAGAACTTCCCATTTGCTACGACGCTACTTTACATCGCAACCGCCTTACCGATACGATCACTTCGCTCTTCTATCCTTCATGACAGAGAAAATTTTCACTGACTTCCGGTCTTGACTTCAGGTCACAGCCGGCAACCAGCGGATTCAGGCGGTGGATGAAACCTAAGCGCACCATCCTTTGCGTCGACGACAACGAACAGTCTCTTTCCTATCGCAAAATCATGCTCGAGACCCGCGGCTACCGCGTCGCCAGCTACTCCCGTGGCGAAGAAGCTCTCGAACGCTTCAAGCAGGGCGGAGTCGATCTCGTAGTCACCGACATGGCCATGCCCGGACTCGACGGCCCGCAACTGATCGCCGCCATCAAGAATCTCTCGCCGCAAACTCCGGCCATCCTCATTTCCAGCAAGGTCCGCGTCTACGATCACGAATCGCAAGCCGACGTCTTCCTCGCCCGCGGAATGTACGCCCCCGCCGATCTCCTGGAACGCATCCGTCTGCTCCTGGTCCGCAAGCGCGGCCCCAAAAAAATGCAGCAGCGCCCGCCTCAACTCTCCCACCGCCAAGGCGCAGCCTGACAGATTGTTATCCTGACTCTTGTCATTTCATTCCGACCATCCCGACTCTTGTCATTCCGAATCGGCTGAAGGCCCGGTGAGGAACCCGCTTTGCTCCAGAAGGCAACTGACCACTATCCACCGACCACTGCCTTTCTGCATTTCCTGTGCACTCCCTGTGCACAATCTGACTTCTCACGCTGGCGTTTTTTCTCCCAGCACTCTCCCAACAAACGAACCCGCGCCCTCAGCGCGGCTTAGCCAGACGTTTTCTAAAAGCTCTCAATCCAAATCCATCCGCAAAAATCCGCTGCAACATTTTTCCTCAACTGCACCAAAAATACTGAATTGACCGCGCGCCCTTTCGCCCGTACATTCTGATTCGCCCTCAACCAAAAAATAAGTCACGGCCCACGACACAACCGGCCGGATGCAACGTGGAATCAGTAACCTTCGACCGGCAGTGCATCATCACAATTGATCGAAAACAGAAAACGAAAACCAAAAACCAAAAACTGAGAACTGCGAACCGAGAACTGAATCAAGGCACTCATGAAAGCAACCACTTCATGGATCACCTATCGCACCCGCTTTCTAGTCAAAGGCAAACAGCTCACCAACAGCCTCACCTTCACCGACCTTCTCGGCCGTCAGCACTCCGGAGGCAAGGGCGACTACCTGGTCGAATCGAGCGACGGCGTTCTCAGCATCGCTCCCAAGCGGATCTTCGAGGACATCTACGTCCCCCTGCTGGCTGGCGAGACTCCAGTCGAGGACCAGACTCCACTGCAACCGGTCCCTCCGCAGCCATACGAGACCTCGCAGCAGGAAACGTCCTGTCAGCCCGAAGCCGGAAGGCAACGCGGAACCCCGGCCTTGGCGCTCCCGCCTCACCTAACCCGAAAATCTCCCCAACCCTACGTGGAAGGGCGGCGCTTCAGCGCCGCGTTAGCCATCCCGGGCCGGACCGGCCTTCAGCCTCGCCGAACCGACTGACCACTGACCACTGACCACTAGTCCCTGATCCCTGCTCCTATGTGAACACACCATGAATCGCCATTGTGGAAAACGAATCCCGAACGACAGCTCCAGGACTGCACCAAGCCCGTCATTGCTGAAGATACAACCTGTGGTGTTTCTCTCTTGACAGGCACAATAAGCGGGAGTAACTTTGCAATCCCATAGCAACTTTTTGGGAAATTCGCCCCGCGGGAACGGTGCGGATTTCTTAAGTGAGAAGCAGGCAGCAACGGCAATAACTTGCAGGCGGGCGTCAGGCCAGAGGTGACCCGACGTCCCCTGTAAGCATAAGAAAACAATAAGTAACCGGGCACTAGAAACCGGAAACGAGAAACTGGAAACTACTTTGGAAGTGCGGTGGCCGTTTCCTCGACCCTCCCCCGGGTGAACGACTAACTTTAAGGATGCTCGGTTGGCCAAGCGGTGCTTTAGCTAGCAGAGAGAAGTCTCTCCGGACGGGGTCGGCCGCGGGCCGTCCCCCAGATTCGGTTTTGAAAGGGCGCGGCTGCGGGCCGCCACGAATGTGGCCTTTAGCCGCCGATGTTTAGATTTGATGGAGCGCCTCTGACACATGCGGCACCGTGGAAGAGCGGCGCTTCAGCGCCGCGATAGATGGCAACAGATGGCAGGGGCTTCAGCCCCTGCGGTACTTGGATTCAAGGAGCCCGAAGGATGGAAGCTTTAACCCGCCTCGTCGCCGATTCGCTAGCCCGGCACGGCTTGGATCGCCCCGTTGACCCCCGCCGCCTTCAGTGGTCGCGCTGGTTCCGTTGCGATTCCCCACACAGCCTCCTCGTGGTCCCCAGCAAACCCGGCATCTTCGCAATAGCCGAAGAGGTCATGAACCTCGGCCCCGGCAATCCTTCGGAAGCCGGCAAGATCCATGTGGAGACAGCCGGCAAGATCCATGTGGAGACAGCCGCCCCCGGCTGTCCCGAGCGCAGCTCGGTGATTGCGTCCAGCGCCCCAACTGTCGCCGGGTCTGCGGCTTTAGTCGCTGAGTTGCCTTTGGGTGGCGCAGCGCTTCAGCGCTGCGATTCCCAACCTCCAACGGACGCGGCTTCAGCCGCTGAGGCACCCACTCGCCGTATGCTCGCGGTCCTCCAATTCTCCGAAGATGACGACATGGCTTTCACCCTCGACCGCATGTTCACCCGCGTCAACCCGCTCCGCGCTCGCCTGGCCTCCGGAGGCTGCTTCCTCCGTTTCGTAGTAATCGAAGACGGCAATCAGCTCCGCAGCATCTGCGCCGCTCTCAATCAATGGATGCAATCCTCCTCTGAAAAGGGCACCGGCCTCCCCGCAGACCTCCAATCATCGCTGGAGCTGACCAATTTCGCCCGTGTGGGCGCGGGCGACTCGCCCGCGCGTGCCGGTAACGGCACACCCCGTGTGGGTCGGACACTCCTGTCCGACACTGCCGACAGCACGCGAGACGCAGCTAGGACGACGCAGCCAAAACCGGACACAAAATACCCGGCCCCATACCCAGATTCCGGAGCCAACAAAAACCTTCACTGTCCTCACCCCCTACCCTCCGGCTTCTAAACCGCAGGGTGGCTGAGGGTGCCATGAGATTTGGCTTTGAAAGGGCGCGGCTTCAGCCGCGCCGCTAGAAGCTGCTAAGAATGAGGGGCTTTAGCCCCTGAGGTCTTTGAATTAATAAAGCACCACCGACACACGCTGCACCGTGGAAGAGCGGCGCTTCAGCGCCGCGTAAGAAGCAGAAATGATCCGGGGCTTTAGCCCCAGGGGGCGATTCCAACGACGAATCGGCCCACGCTGGATAGAATCTAATTAACGGAGAGATCAATGCCCGAGCTGAAAACCACAACCACCGAAACCACAACCACCGAAACCACAACCGCAGCCCCGTCCGCTTCTGCGAAGAAGTCCGCCCCCGGCCTGTCCTTCCGCCGCCTCTTCACCAAGCTCGGAGTCTCCCCCTACGACGAACTCGAGTGGGATCTCCGTCTCGCTCAGATCACCGACGTCAAAGGCGAAGTGATCTTCGAGCAAAAAGACGTCGAAGTCCCCAAGGACTGGTCCATGACCGCCACCAACATCGTGGCCAGCAAATATCTTCACGGCAAGCTCGGCACGCCCGAGCGCGAAACCGGAGTCCGCCAGCTCGTGACCCGCGTAGCCGAAACCATCCGCAACTGGGGCCTGACGCAGGGCTACTTCAAGACTCCCGAAGACGGAGCCACGTTCCACGATGAACTCGTCCACATCCTCGTCCGCCAGTACGCCGCCTTCAACTCGCCCGTCTGGTTCAACGTAGGCTGCGATCGCATCGAGCCCAACTCTGACGCCCGCAACTGGCACTGGAATCCCCAGACCCAGCAAGTCGAGTTCGGCGTAACCGGCTACAGCAAGCCGCAATGCTCCGCCTGCTTCATTAACTCAGTGAAGGATTCTCTCGACTCCATCCTCACTCTAGCCAAAACAGAAGGCATGTTGTTCAAGTGGGGCAGCGGCACCGGAACCAATCTCTCCCCACTGCGAGGCTCGACAGAAGGCTTAAGCGGCGGAGGCACCGCCAGCGGCCCGCTCAGCTTCATGAAAGGTTTCGACGCCTTCGCCGGAGTAATCAAGTCCGGAGGCAAAACCCGCCGCGCCGCCAAGATGGTAATCCTCAACGTGGACCATCCCGACATCGTTGAGTTCATCGAGTGCAAACAAAAAGAAGAAGCCAAAGCTCACGCTCTCGTAGCCCAGGGATACGACGGCTCGCACCCCGATTCCGATGCCTACTCCTCCATCTTCTTCCAGAACGCCAACAACAGCGTGCGCGTAACCGACGACTTCATGTACGCCGTAGTCCGCGACACCGATTTCTCCACAAAGGCCATCGGTGACGGCAGCGTAATGAAAACCTACAAAGCCAAAGACCTGATGCGCAAACTTTCCGAAGCCACCTGGCACTGCGGCGATCCCGGCATGCAATACGACACCACGACAAATCGCTGGCACACCTCAAAGAACACGGCAAGAATCAACGCCAGCAACCCATGCAGCGAGTACATGTTCTTAGACGATTCAGCCTGCAATCTAGCCAGCCTGAATCTGCTGAAGTTCGCCCCCAACGGCACGTTTGATGTCGAAGCCTACCGCCACGCCGTAGATGTATTAATCACAGCGCAGGAAATCCTCGTAGACAACGCGGGATATCCCACAGAAATGATCATGCGCAACAGCCACGATTACCGCCCCTTGGGATTAGGCTACGCAAACCTGGGCGCATTACTAATGGCCGCAGGCCTCCCGTACGACAGCGACGCCGGCCGCGACTACGCCGCCTGTGTAACCGCAATCATGTGCGGCGAAGCCTACCTCCAATCCAGCAAGATAGCCGAACAATGCCCATCTTTGACGCCAGCCACAGACACGGTAATCACGCGCCTCGGCATGAGCACGACTCATGTGGGGACGGGCGCCTCGCCCGTCCAAGCCGAGCGCAGCGAGGCGGCAGCCCCGGCACAGACCATGCCAGGAGGAGCCTGCCCCGGCTGGTACATAAACCGCGAACCATTCTTGGACGTAATCCGAATGCACCGCGCGTCAGTAAATAACATCAACAAAAGTAATGTCCCAACCTCACTCTACGAATCCAGCAAACAATGCTGGGACGAAGCCTTAGCCCAAGGCGAAAAGCACGGCTACAGAAATAGCCAGGTAACAGTCCTGGCCCCCACAGGCACAATAGGTTTCATGATGGACTGCGACACAACCGGCGTCGAGCCCGACCTAGCCTTGGTCAAGTACAAGAAACTCGTCGGCGGAGGCATGATCAAAATCGTCAACCAAACCGTGCCCACCGCGCTGTTCAAGCTGGGATACGATCACGATCAGGCGAACGCCATCGTCAGCTACATCGACGCGACCGGAACCATCGAAGGCGCTCCGCATATTAAAGATGAGCATCTAGCCGTCTTCGATTGCTCGTTCAAGCCGGCCAAGGGGACAAGGTCGATTGCCTACATGGGCCATCTGCGAATGATGGCTGCCGCGCAGCCTTTTATTTCTGGGGCTATATCGAAGACCGTGAATCTTCCCGAGAACGCTTCTGTGGAAGACATCATGGAGGCTTACCTCCAGGCTTGGAAGCTCGGCCTGAAAGCAGTCGCCGTCTATCGCGATGGATGCAAGAAGTCGCAGCCGCTCTCGGCGGCTGGGACCAAGACGGCGCAAAGTAGCGCCGGCGTCTCGCCGGCTTCCTCAACCAGAGAAACAGAAGAAGAAAACCTGAACGCTCCTCCGCGTGCAGTCCGGCACAAGCTGGCCGAGGAGCGCATGTCGATCACGCACAAGTTCAAGGTCGGCGACCACGAGGGCTACATCACCGTCGGCCTCTATCCCAACGGAGAGCCCGGCGAACTGTTCATCACCATGGCCAAAGAAGGATCCACAGTCTCCGGCCTGATGGATAGCTTCGCGCTGGCCGCATCCATAGCGCTGCAGCACGGAGTGCCGCTGAAACTGCTCTGCGAAAAGTTCGCCCACACCCGCTTCGAGCCCAGCGGCTGGACCACCAATCCCGACATCGGCTTCGCCAAGTCGATCATGGACTACATCTTCCGCTGGCTCCAACTACGTTTCCTAACCGGCCAGCAGCAAATGCTGTTCGAAAGCTTCAGACCGAAGCTGTCAGCTATCAGCTCTCAGCCGTCAGAAGAAGCGGCGTCCGGCATCCGGCGTCCGGAAGCCGGGACCCGGGAGCCGCGCTCCGGCTCCATCCACGCCGCCGATGCCCTAGCAGGCATAATCGACCTAGGCGACGCCCCCAGCTGCAGCTTCTGCGGCAGCATCATGACGCGGAATGGTTCGTGTTATCGGTGTGGAAGTTGTGGGAGCACGAGCGGGTGCTCGTAGGAGAGCCGGCACGAAAGTGCTCTGTGCAGATTCAGTCTGATCGGTTACAAGAATGCAAAAGGGGGCGCGGAATGCATTACCGTGCCCCTCTTTGCTTCTTGCATCAATAATTCGTACTCGCAACGTAGCGCGCACGCGATCAACGAACGGTGTCATCACATGCCTGAAAAGCAGGAATCCCTCAACTTGTCCCCGACCGAAACGAAGATTACGCTGGCTGACTCGATGAAGAGTTTTGCCGAAAGCCTGTCCGCACTCAGAGATTTCGTCGATATTGTGTCCTCCGTTCTGGATGAACAACAACGTAAATTTGTCGAGGAACACCGTGCTGGATTGGCGCCGCTCTTAATCGCCATAAGCAGGCTTATCAAGAATCCGAAAATCAGTAAGGACGACGCAGAAAAAATGGAAAAGGAGCTTGGTGACAAAGTAAAGGTAACCACCCAAGAGGAAGGAGGGGTGAAGATCGAGATCGAGGGAGCGGACGATGGATTGGCTAATCAAATGGTCGAAGCGTTGAAGGGGGTAAAGAGTACGACCGGTCATCAAAGACTCCTCTATCGTAGCGCTCTGATCAGCCTAATAAGCTCCGCTGAGTGGTTCCTATCTCAGGTTATCCGCCAGCATCTCGTGTTGCATTCTCCAGGCCGCTGGCGCCAGAGAGAAAGTGCTCAGCCTAGAGGACCTGAAAACCTTGGGATCCATCGAAGAAGCGACGAGGTATTTGATCGATTCGCGAATCGATGAATTGATGTGGGGCGGGTTCGACGATTGGTTCGCCTATCTGACTGAAAAAATGAAACTCGGGCTTGGGTACGTGAAGGAAAACAGGAAGCAGATCATCGAGGTATTCCAGCGCCGGAATGTGATGGTGCACAACAATGGAATCACCCATTCAAGCTACGTCAATAAGGTCTCAGCCGATCTCCGAACCGACGTTTCCCTGGGTGAACCGTTAACGGTCTCCCCAGATTATCTCTCTAGGTCAATCGATCTTATCGTGACGAATTTCTTACTGGTAGCCGCGGACCTCTGGAAGCAGCTGGATCCAAGCGATGAGATGAGGGGGCAGGTCCTAGTAGAAATTGCTTTCGAGCGCCTTAGGCAGGAGCGCTGGAAGGTAGCAGAAGGCTTGAGCTGTTTCTTGATGAAGGACAAGAAGCTTTCTGAACGTAACCAGCTAATCGGAGCCTTGAACTATTGGCAAAGCATTAAATGGCAAAATCGCTTCGAGGAAGTGAGGAGTCAAGTTCGCGATTCGGACTTTTCCGCAAAGGACGAACTGTATCAGGCGGCTAGATATGCTCTCTTAGATGATGACAAGAGCTTCTTCTCGCTTTTGCCCGCTGTGTTCGATGGTGGAAAGCTCGACTTGGACAGACTCGGGACTTGGCCCATCTTCAGGGAGATGCGGAAGTCACAGCTCTATCAGGATTTCCTTCAATCTCGAGGTGACGACCCTAGCCGGTCGCCGGCAGAGCGATTTCTCACGGCCCGAATTGTCCCTCAATTGGCTGCACCGGGCGGGAATAGTGGGGAGACCGCAGCGTTGCCTAAGGCCCAGTAGCGAAATGGCTAAGGCCCGTCTTCACCACGCGGAATCGTGACTCTCCCGTTCCTGGCGTCTTAATTTAGAGAAAACCATCCACGGGGCTGAAGCCCGGTTTCCCTCGGGGGGCTTTACGCGGCGCTTAATCGCCGCTCTTCCACGGTGCTGTTTGCGGCGGTTCATTTTTTGGGGCTTACGGCACGATTGAAGTCGGGCCCTTGCCGGTCGTGGCGCTCCAAATCCTCAGAGCGATGGGGCTGTCGAATCCCATGTCTCGCTAAAGACGCGAGACATGGGGCGCCCTCACCCGCAATTGTGGTGGCGTTCGCGCGGCTGCTCTTCGCGTTTAGAAAAACGTGCACGGGGCTGAAGCCCGGTTCTTCTTGGGGGCTTTACGCGGCGCTGAAGCGCCGCTCTTCCACGGTGCTGCGTGGGTTCGTCGTCCATGATCGTCAGTGGGTTCGTGACGCGTGTGTTTGCGGAGAGATCGCGGCGGTAGTTTCGCTCCGGACGCTGGCGCGACCGTGGAAGAGCAGCCCTTCCAGGGCCGCGTCATCGTCGGATAAAGTTTCTTGGCTTTAGCCCCTGTGGTCGTCTCTGCGTCGCACATCATTCCCAATTCGGAAGCAGTTTTTTCTGTCTCGTGACGGATATCACACCGGATTACTTTTCCCCCAACTACGATCCGAACTATGGATTCACAACGTACATTTTTCATCACGATTGGTTACGTGGCAACGCTTGCCGATCTTTCGGGTCGAATCTCGGGCGCGGCTTTTGATTGAGGTGCTGCTCGGGTATCGTGATCGGGAAAAATACTTGCTGCACGAATTTGTCATCATGCCGGACCATATTCATTTGCTGCTCACGCCCGTGCCTGAAATCTCTTTGGAGCGGGCTATGCAATTTATCAAAGGCGGATATTCGTATCGGCTTCGGAAAGTCGAGAAGATTAAGGTGTGGCAGGAGAGTTTTACGAATCATCGGATTCGTGATGCGGAGGATTACGAGAGGCATCGTGAGTATGTGCGTTTGAATCCGGTTCGGGCGAAGTTGGTGCGGGATGCGGGGGCATATCCGTTTTCGTCGGCGAGTTCGGGGTTCCGGTTGGATGACATGCCACGGGGGCTAAAGCCCGGTTTCTCCAAGAGCGCTTGACGCGGCGCTGAAGCGCTGCTCTTCCACGTCACTGCTAGCGTCACGCTTCCGTTCCCCATGCGTTGCCTCTCCCGAAGCCCGCGGAGTTTTCCACAGCGAATCCTTGTGACATGCAACCGTGACTCTGATTTTTAAAATTGAAACACTAGGAGCAGTTTGCGAGAAAGCGGTGAGGCATGTGGCGGAAGGCAAGTCGACTGGCGGGCGGGCGCTTGCCAAGAAGCGAGGAGCGCGGTGCATGGGCGGAACTCTATTTCATGATGTTGTCCGCAGGCCTGGGCATGAAGGTCTCCAGGCCGTTTAGCAATGTAGGAAGATACGATGTTGGAGTAGAGAACCAGACTCGCGTCTTGCGAGTGCAGGTCAAGTCCACAATCTTCAAGCAGCACGAGTCAAAAACATCCCGCCAGCCCAAAGAATGTTACTGCCTCAATGTAACCGGCCCACAGCGGCAGAAGTACGCGCCAGGCACGGTAGATTTTTTCGCGATCCTGCTGATCCCGATCGATGAATGGTACATAATCCCATTCGAAGCGATCGGAACCACGGTCTCCAGCATCCACTTCACGCCCAAGAGCAAGCGCCAAAAGTATGGAGAATATCGTGAGGCCTGGCATCTGCTACGCGAGACCGGGCTAACGATTCGGGCTTGCGTGGATCCGGAGTGGGCGGAGGTGGCGACGGGACATCGGATTCCTCTGCGCTGCGCGCTTCGGAATGACAAAATTTTGTTTGGGGTTGGGAATTCTACGGGGCTGGAATTATGGAGGCGCGGGTCGGAATCGAACTCTTTATGATATTGAAAACAAAGGACTTCGTTTAGATTCAGGAGGTTAACTTCTCTGCTTGCCGATCAAATTCTTAACTTCCGCTGGAGGTTAGCACAAAATTAGCACAATTCCAGATTTCGTCGTCCGCCCTCATTCGCCCAGCGCCACCCTCCGAGGAGACTTCCACTCAACAATCGTCTTAACGTCTTCGACATCGAACGTGCCGTTGACTAGACGCCCGCCCACTTCTTCCATCCTCTGGTCGGCATCGGCTGCGATCCCGCCTTTGTAGGGCGTCCGCACGATTGCTGGCGAATTGCGCCTCGCATGGTTTCCATGTTTATGATGGCTGCCGGAGGATTCGATGGCCTGCAAACTCTCATCTGCATCGCCCACCCGACCGTTGCAGGCTTCAATACAGTCGCCGATAACGCCTCGACTGGTGACAATCAATCAGGCTGCGGCCTACTGCTCGTGTGCGGTGGGGCGATTCGGCAAGCTATCTGGTCGAAGGAATTGCCCGCCTGCATGATTGGCAAACGATACCTGATTGACCGGGGCGATTTGGATAGGTTTATCGATGCTCGACCTACGTGACCGGATGTCGTGAGTTACCATCCTGACGTTGTCACAGGAGAACCATGAAGCCGACGAATGGAATCACACTGCCAGCATCATTTGTAGTCACTGTGGCGCACGCAGGTACGCAAATATTGGCGACGGCACCAGCCGACAACGACATTTTAACCGTTGCCGAAGTCGCCGAACTGCTCAAATGCAAACCGTCGTCGATTTACAATATGACGAGCCGTCGAGGTCGGGCGAGATATGACCACTCGATTCCTGTCTTGCGGCTCCCGATGGGCCTGCGATTCCGTCGGTCATCCGTCCTCGCTTGGTTGGCTGCCCAAGAAGAGCGTGGGGTGCAATGAGCGCCTACAGCGGGCGGACAGACGTGCCGTGGATTCTGGGACGGCGAGAAAGGAAAGCCATCGGTGTTGGTGGAAGCGAGTGGAGGTCGAAACCACTTCCAATCGTCAAACAAAGGACTTAACCGAGCACGGTCAGCAATTTAAGTCCACGTAAGTGCATGAAAAACAACAAGTGATTTTAAGTGATTTGCTTCGGTGGCGCATTCAAGCCGAAGGAGAACGTCTTACGTGCGGACTCCGTACAACGGTTTAGCAAATTCACCCCGTCCCTACCTATTGCACGGAATCAATCAGTTACGATCACCTCAAGTGCCCTTAGTCGGGCAGAAACGGGGGTATTCGGCAGACGCCAATGCACCTCAGTATGCACCTCGCCGAGCAGAAGCTCCGCTCCTAACGCACAAACCTTCAGGCCAGTTCGTTCCGCCAGAGGAGCATGCAATGAGCGCTGGCCTCAGCTTCGAGCCCAGTAGCACAATCGCTGTGGAGGCCGGGTGAGTTGCCCTTCTTTGGAGGGTCTTACATATTTGGTTTTGGTGAAACGGAACGCTTGATTCTGCTCAGACGAGTCATCTGGGGAAGTTCAGTTTCTGTTCCAAGGCAACAAAACGTGGGTCTGAACGAAGATCGTCGAGGGCCGGGTCCACCTTCAAAAACACCAGACCGTTGGATCGGTCGGAAAAAGCCTTTTCCAGCAAATCCATTGCTTTATCCCTCTGCCCAAGACCAACATAGACGAGGGCGAAGTAGTACGGAGAGACGTATTGCTTTTTCGACTGCAGAATTAGATTCGCCAGGAGTTTCTCGGCTTCCTCTTTGTTTCCGGAACGCGCGGAGGCATTTGCCAGCGCGGATATCATCAACGGCGTTCCGCGCGACAGCTCAACGGCCTTGCGCAATTCTGGAAGGGCGCGGCTGAAATCGCCCTTCTGGGCATAGGACAAACCGAGGACCAGGTGGGGCAGTTCGTAGGACGGGTCCATTTCCAGAGTATTGCGAAGCTGCTGGATGGCTCGATCATACTGGCGCGCCATATAGAACCGCCATCCGAGGCTAAAATTGATGCTGATGGACAGCGGATCGAGTTCCCGGGCTTTGTTGATCTGTTCGACGCTGTCCTCCGGCCGGCCCATCGCCATAAGATAAAGAGAGTATCTCTGATAAGCGGTCGCATAGGCGGGGTTGTCTTTGACAGCTTTAGCAAAGCCCGCAGCAGCGCTAGTCCAATCCCAATCGTAGTTAAACCTGACGGTAGCTAACGAGGTTTCCGCCTCCGCCAGGGTGGGTTCGAGGTCAAGAGCGTGCAGGGCAGCCGCTTTAGCCTTCGGCGCCGCTTGTGAGGGGGACATGGTCCCGAAAATTTCGGCGCTGATGATGGCATAGCAATCGGCGAGCCCGGCATAGGCGAGCGAATAGTCGGGAGCCTGATGCGTAGCCTCCTCGAAGTATACAATGGCTCGGGTCAGGTTCTCATCCGATCTCTTATTCCAGTAGTAGCGGCCTTTGAGATAGTTTTCGTATGCCTCGGGTGCGACAGCGGGGTTCTTGGCCAGGCGCTCCACATCCGCCGGCGTCAGGTTGATCCGGATCTCGTTGACGATCGCGGAAGAAACCCGGTTTTGAAGCGCGAGGATGTCGCCCATCTGGCTTTCATACGTGTCGGCCCAGAGGTGCCGATCGGTCGATATTTGCACCAACTCCGCCGTGATCCGGACGCGATCCTCAACCCGGAGAACGGTGCCTTCGACCACCGCGTCGACGTTCAGTTCGCTCGCGATCTGCGACAAAGGCTTGTGAGTTCCCTTGTAGCTCATTGCAGTGGAGCGGGAAATCACTCGCAATGACTGAATCTTTGCCAGGTTGGCAATCAGGTCGTCGGTCATGCCGTCGGCGAAGTATTCCTGGTCCTTATCTCCTGAGAGATTTTCCAGAGGCAACACGATCAGCGATTTGGTTTGCGCCGGAGCCATCCTGCCGGCGCCGGTGCGGTCGTAACGGTAGAAGGCGGCCGTTGCGAGAATGCACACGAGTAAAATCGCAGCGCTGACAACAGCTAGCCGCCGCGCCCGCGGCCATCGGCGACCCGCCGGTTTAGAGCCAACCTCTGCAGGCAGCTCTTCCGCTGGCTCAGGGTTTGCCACCTGGACGGCGCCGTGCCCATTTTCTCCCCGAGGCTGAACTACGGAATTCGCCGGGAGAAAGATGCCAGCAACCGGCGCGATGAAACGATAGCCGCGCCGGGGTATTGTTTCCACGAAGCGAGGGTTTTCGGAAGAATCGCCCAAGACTTCCCTCAGCCGCATCACGGCGTTGTTCAGTCCGTGATCAAAATCGACAAACGTGTCGCTGGGCCACAGCCGGCTGCGCAACTCGTCTCGTGTGACAATCTCACCTGGGTTTTCGAGAAGGACGGAGAGGACCTGAAAAGGTTGTTCAGGGAGCTTGAGCCGAACGCCATGCTTGCGGATTTCGCAAGCCTTGAGGTCCACCTCAAAAACGCCGAAATGAAGAATCCTGACGACGGTTGTAGGAGTACCCATGATTTCCCAAGCGCCGTAACGGAGTATAGACCTGAACGAATCTAACATCAAAATCGGAGAGGAGAAATTGTATCTTCTTTATTTTCAGATAGAAGCTCAGGGATGCGGAAATGCTTCGCATCGGACAGCACAAGGATTGCTCAGAGCGCGCTCCCCGTGCAAAGTAGCGCGGTTCGCTTGAGGACCCTCTTGCGGATGCTCGAAGCCCGGGGTTTCCAGGCTGCACGGTGACAAAACTCAAAGAAACGGTTTGCAGAGCAGGCGGCAAAAAATCATTTCCTAGCCACGAAGCGAGGACACCATGACAATCCATGAAAGATTGAGATCTGCAGTTGGTTTCGAAACATCCTTGGTGCTGATGATCGTTTTGAGCCTGCTGTTGACCGCGCGATCCGGAGCGCAGGTGGCGGGAGCCACTCTTTCCGGCTCGGTAATCGACCCGTCGGGCGCGGCGATCCCCAACGCCACGGTCTCTATAAAGAACGTGGGCAACGGAGAGGTTCGCGAGGCGGCATCAAATAGCGACGGCTTCTATTCGGCTCCCAATCTCCTGCCGGGAGCCTACGAGGTTTCCGCCTCCACTAAGGGATTTTCCAAAGCCGTGCAGAGCGGAATCACCCTGACGGTCGGCGCGCAACAGACGCTCAATATAACTCTACGACCCGGAGCACTAACTGAAATCGTTCAGGTGACGAGCGCTCCTCCTGATGTGCAAACCTCATCGTCGGCTATCAGTTCGACCGTGGATTCCAGGACCGTCCGCGAACTGCCGTTGAATGGCCGCGACTGGACGAGCCTGGCGACCCTTGAGCCCGGCGTGGTGAACATCCCTAACCAGGCCACGACGTCGTTCAATGCGAACAAAGGGAATCGAGGTTTCGGAAACCAGCTCAGCGACTCTGGACACCGGCCTAATGAAAACAGCTATCGTCTCAACGGAGTTTCGATTAATGACTACACCAATGCGGCTCCAGGCGGCGCCACCGGATTGAACCTCGGAGTTGATGCGGTCCAGGAATTCTCGGTAATCACCACCGGGTACACGGCGGAATACGGCAGAACATCGGGCGCGATTATCAATGGCATCACGAAATCTGGCACCAACAAAGTACATGGAACCGGATTCTTCTTCGATCGCGACAGCATTTTCGACGCGCGAAACTATTTTGACGGACCAACGATTGCTCCCTTCCGCCGTATCCAGTTTGGAGGCTCCGCCGGAGCCCCGATCGTGAAAGACCGAACCTTCATCTTCGTTTCCTACGAGGGCTTCCGCCAGAGCCAGGAAGCTTCCGGCACCATTAATGTGCCGGACGCGACCGAACGCGCCTTGGCCGTCCCGGCGATTCAGCCCTATCTTGCATTGTGGCCGGTTGCGCCGGCGACCGCGCCGGACCTGAACGGAATTCAGAGCTTCAATGTGAATGTCGCGACCATCGCCAACGAGAACAACTTCATCACCCGGTTTGATCATCGCATCTCAGGTTCGGACAGTGTCACGGCTAGCTACTTTTTCGACTCCGGACCACAGTCCCAAGCGGATCCTTTGGGGAACACGGTCCATCAAGTTTACTCACGCAGGCAGATGGGCAGCTTCGAAGAGACTCACATCTTCAGCCCGCAATTGGTCAACACTGTTCGCCTTGGCGTGAACCGCGCTTTAGGCAAGATCAACGACCCTGTGTCGGGCGACGCCGTAGCCAAAGATGCCGCGCTTGCGATCGCGCCGGGTGCCGGCGCGCCTCCCGAGATTCCAGTTCCAGGGTTGACGACAGCTTATGGATTGGGCGGATTCAACCGCTTCACGCATGCCTGGAACTCTCTCCAAGCGTCCGACGACGCCTTCCTGACCCGAGGAAAGCACTCCATCAAGTTCGGCTTTAATTTCGAATACATGCAATACAACGTTCTTGAGCAGTTGAGCCCAAACGGTAGGATGAACACCTATGGCAGCCTGGCCGCCTTCCTCAGCAACACCGCCGATCAGTTGAACGCTCTTGCGCCCGGTGGATCTCACGAAGTGGGATTGCGAGAGAAGCTGTTCGCCGGATACATCCAGGACGACTGGCGAGCCAAATCTAATCTTACGTTCAATATAGGGTAACTATTTACTTGACTGACCGCGAATCTTAGGGCATAATTCATTCATGGCCGACCCCAAGACACTTCAAGAAGCGATTGTCTACTTCGCGGATTTCGAGAACTGCCGCAACTTTGTCATTGAACTTCGCTGGGCAGACGGCAAGGTCCGTTGCCCGCAGTGCCAATCAGAAAAGGTTAGCTACCTTGCGAATGCCAAACTGTACAAGTGCTACGGCGATCATCCCCGCCCGAAGTTCTCTCTCAAAGTCGGGACGATCATGGAAGATTCCGCACTCGGCATTGACAAGTGGCTCACTGCGATGTGGCTTATCGTGAACTGCAAGAATGGGATTTCATCCTGCGAGATCGCCCGCGACCTTGGGATTACGCAAAAATCGGCATGGCACATGGCGCACCGTATTCGCTTCGCGCTGCATCATGGTTCCTTTGAGAAGCTATCCGGCCATGTCGAAGTGGACGAAACTTTCATCGGCGGCAAAGCGCGAAACATGCACTTAGCGCAGCGCCGTCGCAGGATCACGGGGACGGGAACGAAGGATAAGACGGCAGTCATGGGCATTCTGGAGCGTGGCGGGAAGGTTCGCACGATAGTAGTTCCAAACCGCAAGAAGGCCGCACTGCAAGGCGAAGTGCGCAAACATGTAGAAGCTGGCGCGGCGCTTTATACCGATGCCCTACTCTCTTACGATGGCCTTGCTGGGGATTATGCTCACAAGGTTGTGGACCATGCTGTCGAATACGTTTCTGGAACGTGCCACACGAACGGGCTTGAGAACTTCTGGTCGCTGCTCAAGCGCGGCATCTCTGGCACGTATGTTTCGGTTGAACCATTTCACTTATTCCGGTACCTCGACGAACAAGCCTTTCGGTTTAACAACCGCAAGGACATGAACGATTATGACCGCTTCAAACAGGCGGCATCGCAAATCGTCGGCAAGCGTTTGACTTGGAATCAGGTAACCGGACGGGAGGAAGGCTGGCCGAAAATTAACTGAGAAGGAACGTGAGAGACAGAAGCGCGGGAAGCGCCAGCCGGTCAGTTAACGCTGATCGGCTTTTCTCTTTTTGGATTGAGGCTTCTTGAATGGATCAGGGGGGAGATCACTTTTTGTGACTGATAGGATTTGCTTTGCCGCTCGCCGGAACGCCTCAAATGCTTGCGGGCCTTCCTGCATTTCTGCATGTCGCACATTTAACTTTGCAGGCATTTGACAAATGGACTAGAATTAGAAACATCAAAGGGCGTCTCCGTCCAAGGTAAACGCCCCTAGATGCTGTGCAATCGGCTGGCGGCTTTTGTACGTTCTGCGAAGTCCAAACTCGCAGGACGGGCCGCCTGCCTTTTGATGTCATTTTGATTTTGCGGCTGATTGTGCAAGCGGTGTCAAGCCCACGGGGATTATCAATTAAACGACCGTGGGGCAAGATGTACTACACGGGGCGTAAGGAAGGCGAACATGTACGACGAAATGCCAGAAAAGGAATTGAAAGAAATAACGCTAGGTTTTCTCACCGACTACAAGAAAAAACTCTTAGCGCGGAGGGAGCGCCTAATGCTGCCGGTGCAAGAAGTAGAGCAAGAGATTGAACACGTCACCGCAACGATTCGGTCACTACAAAAGCCTCCGGGGCCAGCGGTGAGTGTCACAGCCACGCTGACCGTAGACTTTCCTATTGGCAAACTGCGGAAGCTAACGCAAGTGCAGGCTCTCACGGTGATTGCCAAGCACTATGGCGGAACATTCAAGGCACAGGAAGCCAAGCGACTGCTCATCAAAGCTGGCGTGATGCGTGAAACAAAGAACTCGACGAACATCATTCACGCTGTAATCGTGCGTAGCGAGAAATTTGAGAAGGTGCGTCCCGGCGAGTATCGCTTAAGGGAAAACAAATCAGCGCCAAAAGATGAAGGACTTTTCCACGCTCCAGTTCAATAAGTCTGTGATGTGAAGGATTAAAAGATGCCAACAGTTGATGGTTTTCTGTTATTAGGATGGATGGAAAAAGAAGAAGCTACATATTGGCTGATGAATGAGTGCTCATTCGACCCGCCATTGACAGAAGCTCAAGCCCATGGACTCTGGGAGAAATACAAAGCGGCTGTAGACGCCCTTCCAGAGCGCGCGCCAAAGCAACCAGCGCGCCTTCCGGTTCCACCATCGCTCAAGCCGATTGTTGATAATTTTCTAATCCGCACGAGAGGGCCAGAAGTGTCGGGGGTGGTTAACGTCAATCCACTCGAACTCTTAATCTGCCAATTGTACGTTGTGGCGGATCGAGCCGATCACCACGCGAAGCAATTGGGGGGAAAAGAGTGGGCGCGGTGCTGCCTGCAACTTGATCGCCCCACCTTGCCGATGCAATTGCGCACAGAGGGTGACGTAATCAAAGTTTCGCTGCCGCATGGGGAACACATGTTCGCAGCGGTACCAGGAGGTTTCACAATCCAACAAGGCGGAGGGTTTATCAGCGTTTGTGAAACCGCAGGAAGAATGGTTCTAAAAGCGGGATATCACCGCTCTTTTGCTTTTTCTCGCTGCTTGAGAAAAGACCCTGAAGCAAAGGATAAATCGCTGTTGGTGGCAGTAACGAACACCTTGCCACCGCCGTTGCTTCCAGCCTTCCCGAAGCAGGGGCTAAGGACGACAGTCCTTGGATCGCGTGCGCCGTTGTTGTCGGATTTCTTCGATGATTCGCTTGCCATGGCGGTCAAACTCCTAAAAAAGCGCTTTGAGATGCACATCCGAGTTGGCGTCGTAGGAGTCAACGAAACCTAGATGCTACCACGCCGACTGCCGACTCATCAATACTATCGGCAGTCGCATCGTTCCACAATAGCAATTTAGTAACGGGGTATTGGGGCTAAAAGTCACCAAAGGACGCGACCTGTCACGGCTCTGCCAGCCTAACAGTCGTGGTCAGTCTTGTAAATAGTTACCCAATATAGGGTTGCGCTATGAAGCCACGACCAAGCCTACCGACGCGAATACCGTTCCCGGCTATACGGTGAATGGCTACACAGTAGCCTCGGCAGGGTTCCAGGAGATCATTAGCCTGGCGAACTGCGGTTCGAGCCCCACGGCCTGCGGACCAGTTGGGGTAAACAGCCCTCTCCTCCAAAACCCGACTACAAAGGATTTCGAGCCCCGCTTGGGGCTGGAATGGGACCCATTCAAGGATGGGAAGACATCGGTGCGCGTCGGTTTTGGAATGTTCGACGTGCTGCCCCTCCCTTACGAATTCGGGCTGAACACGGCTGCCACCGCACCTTTCCAGATCATTGGTGCTGACCCCGCCTCTACTCTAGGCAGCGGCATCGACCCCAACGTCAACTTCAATGAACAGAAAATCCGTAACCGCTTCATAGATGCCTATCCGAAGCGCCCCTACGTAATGAACTGGAACGCGAACGTGCAACGCCAAATGGGAACCGGTTACCTCTTGCTGGTTGGATATGTAGGGTCGCGCTCCCTGCACACGTCAGCTGCCGCCGACGACATCAACCTGGTGCAGCCAGCGGCAGTCAGTGGAGTGGGATTGGTTTTTCCATGCAATCCTACGCTTCTAGACGCAGGTAATACCTGCGCTAATCAGCAAACCGGCACTCGCATCGATTCAAATTGGGGTGGAGGAGCCGGCATTCGTCCCGTGCTCTACGACGGTGCGGCTTCCTATAATTCGCTGCAAGCGCAACTGAAGAAGAACTTCAGCCAGGGGGTTCAGGGTCAGATTTCCTACACGTTGGGGAAATGTCAGGACTTGAGTTCTGCCCCGGTAACTGGCGATACCTTCCTCAATTCCATTGCCGTGCCCTTGTTGCTGCTCAAATCCGCGAGACTGGGACCGTGCGATTTTGATATTCGGGACGTGCTTTCCGCCACACTTATTTGGGACCTTCCATCGATGAAGGGCGGTTCCAAAGTCCTGTCGACCTTGACCGGGGGCTGGGAACTGGGAACCATCGTTTCCGCGTACAGCGGCGCGCCGTTCACCGCCACTGTCGGCGACGGCAACGATCCGCTCGGCACAGGTTTCAACGGCGATTTCTCCATGGATTTTGCCAGCGTGGTTCCGGGCTGCGATCCGATTCACGGCGGTCTGAACTATTTGAATACGAATTGCTTCACGCCCCCAACAGCCCCCGCCACGCTGGCAACCGCAACCGCTGCCAACCCTTATGGTTGCGCGCCGAATTCTTTCCCGTTGTCGCCCGTAGTAGCGCCTGCGGGCACGCAGTTCTGTTCCAACGTTCTGGGCAATACTCATCGCAATCAGTTCTACGGACCCGGCCTTACTACCGTAGATTTCTCGATTTTCAAGAACACGCATATCCCCAGCATTTCCGAGACCTTCAATATTCAGTTCCGAGCAGAATTTTTTAACATTCTGAATCACACCAACTTCCTCTCGCCGGGTTTCTTGAACACGTTCGGCCAGAACAACTCGCTTTACGACTTCAACGGCACTACGCTCCCAACGGCTCTGAATCAGACTTCTACCACGTCACGACAGATTCAACTGGGGTTGAAGCTAATTTTTTAGCAGCCGAAAAACGGGAGGTCTCTCTGGGGTGGGCGACTCCCGTTTCCAATTGCGGCGTCTCTCTTCTACAGTGTCGGCTTAAGTCTGAAGACCGGAAAACGGCAAGGTTCCGTTCTTGCAAGGAGCGGTCTCAACCCCTAGGAATCGTACAGAGCTAAAGTCGCCATCGGATATCATGAACCGCTTGGACGAGCAACGCAGCGAAACCAACGGCTTAGTCGAAGCCGCGCGGGCCACGCATGTCCGCTGGGTAGTCATGGGCATCGTCATGGCCATCATGGCGGTCACCACGCTGAATCGCCTGAACCTGAGTGTTGCGGGAAAGTACATTGAAGAAGAATTTTCCTTCAGTACGATTTCCATGGGACGGGTGTTCAGCGCGTTTCTCTGGGGATACGGATTGTTTCAGATCCCTTGGGGATATGTTTGTGATCGCATCGGCCCACGCCGAACTTTGACCGCATCCATTTTCTGCTTTGCGGTCGGATCCGCGGCAATGGTCTTTGCACCCAGATTTGCGGCCGCGACTGGAATGAGTACACTCGTCATCTTTCGAATCGTGCGCTTTCTAACAGGGGTTGGGGAAGCTGCGGTTTCTTCCAACGTAACTCGTGTCATAGCATCCTGGACGGCACTGCGAGAAAGAGGTTTTGCAAGCGGATTGCAGGTTTGTGGGCTGGGATTAGGTGGAACGATGACTCCCGTGGCCATCGCCTGGACGATGGTCCATCGGGGCTGGCGAGTGTCGTTCGCGATTTCCGCGACGCTGGCGTTCGTGGTGGTTGCCCTCTGGCACTGGTACGCGACTGACTGGCCGGAAGAAAATCCACGCGCGAACCAACAAGAGTTGCGGATCATTCACCCCCGATGGGACACGGCCGCTGCCCGGCCGCAGCGTATGACGAAAAGGGTCCCCTGGATGAGAATGTTTTCCAGTTTGTCGGTGTGGGCCTTGATTTTGGGCTACGGCTTTCAAGGTTACGCGTTTTACGTTTATTACAACTGGTTCTATTTCTATGCCGTGAAAATGCGTGGACTGGACCTGATGCACGCTGCAGCATGGACTTCGGCGCCATTTCTCGCGATGGCGGTATTGTCTCCGGTGGGCGGATGGTTTTCTGACCGAGTCGCCCGCGTCTCAGATCGCCGCACGGGACGGATGGTGGCCGTATGCACCGGCATGGGGGTCGCAGCCTTGTTGTTGTATACCGGCAACCATCTCACCCTGACGGTAGTTGCCCTGCCAATGATTGCGCTAGCGGCGGGTTTCACCATGTTCGGTGCGGCGAATTTCTGGGCATCCTGTATCGATCTGGCTCCCGGATACTCAGCTTCCCTATCCGCGCTGATGAACACCGTAGGGAGTATCGGAGGCGTCGTTTCTTCCACCGTCACCGCCTCGATTGCGGTCCATCGAGGCTGGGCGCCGGCGCTGGATGTTGCCGTGTGGGTCACGATCGGGTCCGGGCTGCTTTTTACGATGGTGAATGCGAATCACAGTATTGAAGACACAGGGACTACCCCCGACGTAGCATGAGAAGAACTTTCGCAATTCTCGCTGTCGTGTTCACTTGTTGGCTTGCCACTCCCATCAAATCGGAGGCGCAAGACAGGGAATCCTTGCGGTTCGTTCAGGCGATTCCGCTGCCGAACGTGAAGGGTCGCCTCGACCACATGGATGTGGACGTGGCTGATAAGCGGCTATTCGTGGCGGGACTCGAGAATGGTTCCGTCGAAGTGGTCGATCTGAAGTCGGGGCAATGGATCAAGAGCCTACCGGGCTTTCGCAAGCCGCAAGGGATCGCGTATGTAAAGGCGCTGAACAAACTGTTTGTCGCGAGCGGCGACGACGGAAAGCTTCGTGCCTTCCATGGTGACACCTTTGAGTTGCTCGATTCCATCAATCTCGGCACTGGCCCCAACCGGGTGACTTGGGATCCCCGCAAGAAGTTACTTTATGTCGGCTACGACGCTCCAGACGCGGGCAAGGACCATGGAGAGGTTGGGATTATCGATGGCAAAACCGACAATCATCTGGGCGACATTAAAGTTGACGCCCACCCTGCGGAGATACTTCTGAACAAGTCGGGAAAGACCTTGTATGTGTTTCTGCCCACCATCGGCAAAGTACAGGTCGTCGATACTAAGAAACGGCAAGTCGTGTCTACCTGGACCGTAAGCAATAAGCGTCCGGGCGATGCCGCCCTCGACGATGTCCGCCACCGATTGCTGATTGGCACGCGCACGCCGCCTGAGATGGTCGCCATGAATTCCGAGTCAGGCAAAGAAGTCGCCCATCGTCCGACCGTCGAGGGAATGGATGGCGTCTACTTTGATGCCGCCCGCAAACGTGTTTACGTTTCGGGCGGACGTGGCTTCGATGTCGGAAATGTCTTCATCTATCAAGAGCTGGATGGGGACCACTACGCAATGCTTGGGAAAATCTCGACGCGACCAGGTGCAGGAACGTCTTTCTGGTCACCTGAACTGAATCGCTATTATGTTGCTGCGCCTGCCCATGATCAGGAATCGGCTGCCATTCTCGTATTTGAAGCTCAGCCTTAATAGCTGCCCCGGTTTAATAGAGTTTTTTTGGAGTGAAATGGGAAGGGGAACGAACTGCGTTCAGGAGGAAACATGAAAAAATCGTTGATCATCGTCCTAATGCTCGTAGTGGCCTTGGGGTTGTCCATGATTCGAACGACAAGGGATGCGCAAGCGCAAACCCAGTCGCGTGAATTGTTGCCGCTGCAACTGGAAGAACAGATTCCCGTGCGCAATGTGGCTGGCCGGCTCGATCATTTCACGGCCGATGCAAAACGGAGGCGCTTGTTCGTCTCCGCGCTGGGCAACAACACCGTCGAGGTGATTGATGTTTTCACCGGAAGGGTGATTCACAGCATTAAGGGCCTGGCGCAGCCCCAAGGTCCGTTGTACGTTCCCGGCGTCGACAAGCTTTATGTGGCGAACGCAGAAGACGGCAAGGTGCGGGTTTACGATGGGGCAGCGTTCGTCTTGCGGAAAACGATTGACTTCGGCAAGGATCCCGACAATTTGCGTTACGACGAAGGCTCGAAAACCGTCTTTGTAGGATTCGGTGAGGACGATGGTGGTATCGCGATGGTCGATCCCCGCACCGACGAGCGCGTAGGACAGATATACAAGACAGAAGGACATCCGGAATCGTTCCAGGTAGATGCATCTGGAGGCCGGATCTACGCCAACGTACCCGACGCGGGCAACGTCGTGGAGTCGATCGACCGGAAATCCGGCGTGGTGACCAAGTGGCCGCTCAAGGGTTTGCGCGGCAACTACGCAATGGCGCTGAACGAGGCCGATCACCGGCTGTTTACGATTACCCGGAAGAGTCCGATGATGGTGGTGCTGAATACCGAAACCGGCACCGAAGTGGCTCGGCTGCGCGCCGCTGGTGAGTGCGACGATGTTTTCTTTGACGCATCGCGAAAGCGGATCTACGTGATTGGCGGCGAGGGCATCATCAGCGTATTCCAGCAAAATGATCCGGATCATTACGAGTTGATATCGGACGTTCCGTCTGGCATCGGCATTCGCACGGGCTATTTCTTCGCAAAACGCGACCGCTTCTACGTCGGCGTCCCGGCAAAAGGCATCGAGCCGGCACAAGTCTGGACTTTCGAAGCCGAGGACTAGTCAAGGGCAATCGTTCACCTGATGAAAACCTTTTCCAAAATTCGTCCGTGTGGCCCCAGTATCGGAGGAGTTATCTCTTCCACGGTGACCGCCTCAATTGCGGTTTATCGAGGGTGGGGATTGGCGCTGGATGTCGCTGTGTGGGCCGTGATCGGGCTTGGGACTATTTTTTACGCTGGTAGACGCAAATCAAAGTATTGGAGAAAAAGAGACCACGTACGGGGCGATAGATTATGAGAATGCGAACGGATCTAAGAATCTGCTTAATAGCCATGGCAACTACTCTAGCGGTGGCGGCGGGTGCGGGATACAAAGTCGTTAAGACTTGGAAGTTGGGCGGCGATGGCGGATGGGATTATCTCACCGTCGATAGCGAGCGGCATCGCCTGTTCATTGCGCGAAGCACGCGGGTGATGGTAATGGACACCGAGTCGGGCAAGCAAGTGGGCGAGATTTCGGGAACCCCGGGGGTGCACGGCATAGCCCTGGATTACGACATCGGTCGCGGATTCACGAGCAACGGCCGTGACGACACAGTAAGCGTCTTTGATCTTAAATCGCTGGCCGTCGAGAGCAAGATCAAGGTGGGCAGTGGGCCCGATGCGATTCTCTATGATCCCTTTTCAAAGCGCGTATTCACTTTCAACGGAAAGGGCCATGACAGAACCGCGACCGCCGTGGATGCATCTAAGCGGCAGGTTGTTGGCAAAATCGAGCTGGGCGGCAAACCGGAGTTTGCCGTCACCGATGAGAAGGGCGCAGTGTTCGTGAATATCGAAGACACCTCGGAGTTGGTGGCGTTTGATCCGCAGCAGCTCACAGTGAAGTCGCGGTGGAAGCTCACGGATTGCGAAGAGCCAACGGGATTGTCGATTGACAGGAAAAACCGGCGTCTGTTTGTAGGCTGCGGGAATAAGAAGCTGGCCGTGGTGGACGCGGACAGCGGGAAAGTTGTGGCGAGTCCCGCCATCGGGGAGGGATGCGACGCCACTGCATTCGATTCTGATCGCGGCCTGGCTTTTGCATCGGCGGGAGACGACACGATGACGGTAATTAAGGAAGAAAACGGCGACAAGTACAGCGTAGCCCAGACGGTCACGACGCAGCAGTCCGCTCGCACCATGACCATCGATTCGAAGACGCATCGGCTCTTCACCGTGGCAGCGAATGTAGGTCCGCAGCCGGACAGAAAAGTTGAACCGGATTCCTTCGTGGTGCTGATGCTGGAGGCTGGCCGCTAGGATGGGATGCGCGAAGTCCCATGCAGCAATAAGCGTCGAACCGTCCGGCGCCACTCGACGGGAGATCCGGCTTCAGCTCTTGATCTCCGTTTTTTTCTTCTTCTTCGCTGCGGCTAATGCATTGGCCCAGGGCGGCCCGCCCTACTACACGAACGACCCAGGCACACCCGGCCCGTTGAATTGGGAGATCAACGTTGGCTATATGCCCTTCCTCTACAGCGATCAGTCCGTCTCTCACACTCCCGACGTCGACATCAATTTCGGAGTCGGCGAACGGATCCAGCTTACTTACGAAAATGCCTGGTTGCGTGTCAAGAATCCCTCCATGCCAACCGAGTATGGTGTAGGTCAATCGAATCCCGGCGTCAAGTGGCGTTTCTATGATGCCGGGGAGTCTGGGCTTTCGGTCTCCGTTTTTCCCCAACTCTTCCTGAATAACCCCAACGATGCTGTACGCCGCGGGATAACCCCGGCGAGCGAAGCCTTTGTGCTCCCAGTTGAATTCACGCGAAAATTTGGACCGGTCGATGTCGATTACGAAATCGGCTATCAGTTTGTCCACAAAGGGCGAGACGGATGGCTCACCGGTCTCGTAGTCGGCCACGAGTTCACTTCAAAACTGGAAGGCGACATCGAGTTTTATAACCAGGGCCCATTCCGTCTCTCCGAGAATCAGCCCACGATCGACTTTGGCGCTCGCTATAAAATCCGTCCTCAGATAATCCTTCTCCTTATGGCCGGACGCAGTCTCGAAGCGACCCGAAGCAATCAGTCCTATTTCCTCGGCTATTTTGGTGTTCAATTTCTGCTGTCGTCCAAATCCCATAAATCCGACTGACACTATCCCTTCAGCCGTTGATGCTGAGCAGTCCGTTTTCTACAGTCCGGTTTGTGGACGAAACATGCCGAAATACGGCCATGTTTCGCATATTTCGGGGAAAAGGGGGCGGACTTTCGCTGCACTTCAGACTGCGTGGCAGAGCGAAGTGGATTCGAACCCTCATGGACGTGTTCCGCGAAAGGAACCACGTCCGAACGGCACTCTCGAAGGGGTGGTAGTGAAATCGTAAATGCGTTTAGACGATAGTACAGATCCTTGCGAAACTCGCCCGGCTTTGATCAATTTCGCGAGGTCTGCGTTGGTAGCGGCGATGGCACGAAAATTGAAGTAAAACGTGTCGTTCCCGCCTACTCGCGTGAACGTTTGTTCGTGCGAATGTTGGGACTACGATTCTCTATGACCGCCAAGGGATACTCGGCTCCCAGGCGAAGAGGTGCATGCCGTTAGATCCGGCTGTCTCTTTGACGAATTTCCAGCAAGACGTTGCGCTCCTAAGTCTTGCGCAATCCAACAACCAAGGCAAGGACGCCCCCCGCGAGCAAAATGGCACCTACAGCAGGCGGTAGTTTCTCGCTACTTTCAGTCTGAACGCCGATTTTGGTGTCTCCGATCTTTACGCCGTGGTCTTCGCGGTGGGGAATCGGTACGACGAAGGCCAACAATCCGAGCACCAGCAACAAGACCCCAACGATGGCAAGGTTCTTCATACCGAATCTCCGATCAGGATTCAACGGTTTAAATGCGACCTAGAACCAAAAGAATGATAACAATCAAGAGAATCAAACCTAGTCCTCCTGTCGGGTAATAGCCCCAGCCTCTGCTATGCGGCCATCTTGGCAGAACACCTAAGAGCGCTAAGATCAGAATCACGATCAATATAGTTCCTAGCATGGCTCACTCCTCACTGACTCTCAAGGTCTCAACGTCTGTACAAGGTCCTACTCAATGGATAGCCGTCTGGTTTTGTGGGATCAACTGCTCGTCCCATGCATATCTGCGGTTGCTCCTTGGAGATGCTATGCAGAATGGCCTACTTCGGAATCTTCAATCTACCGTTCGCCGTCCGCTCACCAGGTTGATGACCAGAATCACGAGCCCGACAACCAGGAGCAGGTGGATCAGGCCTCCGCCGATATGCAGACTAAAACCCAGAAGCCACAAAATCACAAGAACAACGAAAATAGTCCAAAGCATATTATCCTCCGTGTCGAGTGCGGACGTGAATCTCGTCACGTCCGCGTGAAGTTCCTGTCTCTAGCCAGCGAATAGTACAAGAATGATGTGCTGTTGCTCAACTCCGAACATGCATCCCACGGCTGAAAGGCGCGAGCAAAGCATAAATCAAGACCCGAAGCCCTACTGTTTGTCCTTCTCTTTGGCTTCAGCTTTGCCTTCGGCTACGGCTTGAGCCTTTGCTCCGCGAATCTCCGCAAGGAACGGCTTGGCAACAGATGGGGCCGCCACCTTGCCCAAGAGCAAAGCCCGAGTTGTGACCTTGGACCCGTAAATTGCCCTCCGGGAATCGTCGTCTTGGCGGATCGATGCACCTTCCAACGTGAGCCCTGCGAAAGCCCCCTTGGCACGGGAGTAAGTCAGGACCTCTGTATCCAACTTCCAATCCGTGCCGGCCGAGGCATGCCGTCCAACTGGACCCGCTGCTGCAGAAGCGTCCGCTCCAAGTTGGAAATTGCTCGATAGCAGCTTTTGCATCCCCTTTTCATTCTGAATGATTATCACCAGGTCCACGGCTTCGACACCGATTTGAAGGCTCCAGCTGCCGCCCGAAATCGTAATGAACGCAGGCGCACTCCAGCCATTCGCCGTGCGGCAGGTGGCTACGCCTTTGCCGCCTTTACCTCCGAAGATAAAGCCAGCTTTGACCAGGTGCGGCACAACGGCAACACACGTTGCGTGCTCTAACACTTCTTCCGGGATTCCGTTGTCCGGTGCACTCATAATTGCGTGAACCACGTTGGTAGAGTTTTCCAGCCGGTCGGTGGCATCTTCCCGAGCCGAGCCTGCCCAGCACAGCCTGCCGAGACTTAACATCGCAAGTACGAACATTACTTTTTTCATGTGAAACCTCCTGGTTTTACCTCGTCCTCACAATATGTCTGCGGTGGTCAGAACTCGGTGACTTCGGACATAGAAGTGTGTGATTTATGTAACACGTCGATCCATGGCGGTATTATGGTGGCCATTGAGCAGGGTTAATAGATCGCTGGCGGCTATCCACCCGCCAAAAACCACAGGTTGTGCGGCGAAGATCAAGAGTTTTGGACCTCGCAGGTTCGCTCATGAATACGCAAATCGAATTAGATTGATGACTCGCAAGTTGTTGCCTGAGGTTGAATTCATGAGTCGCATTTTGCACTCGGCCCGCACCGGCATCTCTCTCTGTGGTTTGGGCGGTGCCCCGCTCGCATTCGGAATATTCGTCCGGCCTCACCTGACTGCGAGCTTCGTCAGGCCTTAGTTCTTAGAGAAGGCGAAAGCATGGGTCGAGTGCCGAAACGTGCAAGGTCTCGGTCGGCACCGTTTGAGAATTAACGGCACCTACCATTACCGCGCTGCACAGAAGCGAACACAGAAGCGAACAAAGAGCCGACCGCAGGGAGAACCGCTTGGGGCTAAGCCGAGGTTTAGGCGGGTTGGACGGCCGTGGCATTACCGCCGACGGTCGCGAGACCAGGTCTGCGAGCCTCCAAGATCAACGCCATCCGCATTGGCCGCGGAGTGGATGCATATCTTTTTTTAGTCGTACTTAACCGCGCCGAGTCTCCGTTTTGTCCGGCTCATGCAGCTGTTCCGAACAGCCACCCGACGCCTGCGGTCAGAGCCATAGCGAGCGCACCCCAGAACGTCACGCGTATCGCGCCCATCGTCACTCCAGCGCCGCCCGCGCGTGCAGCCAACCCACCCAGAAACGCGAGAAACACCAGCGATGTTACGGAAATGAGAATGATCAAGCTCGCCGGCGGGGCCATAACGGTGACCAGGAGAGGCATAGCTGCTCCCGTGGCGAAGGAGACCGCCGAAGCTAACGCAGCCTGAATCGGACGCGCACGAAAAGCTTCGGAGATGCCGAGTTCGTCGCGGGCGTGGGCACCTAACGCATCATGGACCATCAACTGCGGGCGGTCAGTCCGGCGAGTGTTTGGCGAGTATTGAAGCAAGCTGGATTATTATCCCGATGGAAGAGCAAACCATCGCGCAAGGGAACCGGATTCGAACAGCCGCTGCAGCCGCATCAGCACTGGCATATCGACGTTTCTTACATCAACCTGTGCGGCACGTTCTATTACTTATGCAGCATTCTGGATGGGTTCAGTCGTTTCCTCGTGCATTGGGATCTGCGTGAGTCCATGCGAGAGGCTGATGTCGAAGTGATCCTGCAGCGAGCCAAGGAGAAGTACCCGGAAGCGAAGCCGCGAATCATCTCCGACAATGGCCCGCAGTTCATTGCCCGCGATTTCAAGGAGTTCATTCGCATCTCGGGCATGACGCACGTCCGAACCTCCCCTTATTATCCACAGTCGAACGGCAAGATTGAGCGCTGGCACAAGTCGCTGAAAAGCGAGTGCATTCGGCCGGGAACGCCGCTGTCGCTGGAAGATTCACGGCGTCTGGTCGAGGAGTACGTGGAGCATTACAACAACGTCCGCCTGAACAGTGCCACCGGCTACATCACACCGAGGGACGTGCTGGCGGGGCGTCAGCAGGAGATCCACGCGGAACGCGACCGCAAGCTGGAAGCCGCCAGACAGCAGCGCCAGAGTCACCGCCAGCAAGCCGCGTGAAAGGCGAAGCGGCCAGCCACCGCGATGTCGGACAGCCAGGGAAAGCTATTTTGACCCACAGCAGATGAGTGATCAGGTATGTTACGCCAATCATCCCCCACGCACCACCTCCCGTGTCAAAATACTTGCGTGAACCGGCGCATTCTTGCCGAGGGGTTCATGTGGGTACCGCAGAGATGCTAACCAACACCATACTTAAGACGTCTTAGCAACAGCAGTAATACGCCCTGCAATTACATTTGTAGGAGTTGCGCTGGCATGAACCGAGCTCTGCTGCTTCTAGTTGTGCCTGCGTGCTTATTGGCCGTCCAACCTACATGGGCCAGTCAACCCGACTTCCATCTGCAGGTCGTCCCGGCAATTGTCTACAAAGTGGACGATCCAGGAAATGTCAAAACGTCATCATTCGTGTTCGATATTGCCGTGATTTGTTCCACCGATTGCGCGCTCACCCCGATCTCCGCCAGCGTGGAACTCTCAAGTGCCGGATCTATCGTCGAGCGGCAGGATTGGACGACTGAGATGCTGGCAAAGATCAAAAACATAAGGTATCGGATCGAGCCGAACACCCCGCTCGCGTCGCCGACGCGTGCGTTTACGCTGCCCGAAGCATTTGACATTCGCTTTTACTTTCGCCATCCCCAACCGTTGGCGATTGACTCCGCTGCTGTCCGGCTAACAGTAGCCGATGCGAAGGGCCATCGGGCGGAACAGATGCTCAGGATCCCGATTCGATACTACCAACAGAAGACAGCGCTCATCGTTCCCTTTCGTGGTCATGGAATTCTCGGGCAGGACTGGATCACGAACGGCGGCCACGGCGGCTTTTGGAATGCCTTTGCCGTAGACCTGGACGGCTTGGATCAGAACGATGGGGAGATAAGCGACGCCAACGAGAATGCGGCGGATGCGGGCTATGGCCGCGAGATCCTTGCGCCCGCTGCTGGAACCGTGGTCTACGCCCGCAACGACGTACCCACTAACCCTCACCCAGGAGAGGAGCCAGGCGACAATTGGTACAGGCCACTACATGACCCGGTTATGGCCTATGCCGGAAATTGCGTGATCGTCGACCATGGCAACTCCGAGTACAGCGTCATGATGCACATGCAACCAGGCTCCGTCGCTGTCAAAGTAGGGGACCGGGTCGCCACGGGCCAAGTAATTGGTAGGTTGGGGAACTCGGGAGACGCATTCGGGCCACACTTGCATTATCAGCTTCAGTCAGGCCCACAGCTTTTTCGTGACGAGCCGCTGCCGTTCAAGTTTCAAAACATCGATGATCCGCTTCACCGAGGTGAGTACTTCGTCGCAAAATAGATTAGCAACTTCTTCCAGTTCCCACGGGAGCGAGAAGCGACATGGTCTCTGTCATGCCGCGACGCTCAACAGCAGCCCCGCATTTCGGGTGACGAATTAGCTGCTGTAACTAGGCCATTACACCCACGATTCGGGTCTGCCCGGCCTGGGTTCTGGCGGAATCAACGGGCCAACCGGGTGTTGAGAAACAGCAGGTCGTTGCGGAGCTACAATGATCTTGCCGGGCGAAACGGAAGCGGGCTCTGCGGGGACGCAACCATGCCGAGGGATATCCCGGTGGGCTCATCGAGACGATGAACGGGGGCGTGAGGACTCGTTCTTGCGCCACCCAAACCCGCCATCGGATCGAAAGACCCCATGCCTTGAAAATCCCCGCCCGAAGGGCGGAATACTCACTAACGGAGAACGTCGCTTCTCCATTTCAGGCTGAACCAAGACAAAACCAGAACGTCGAAACTCCGGCGCGTTTAATATCCCTCTCCCTCGTTGCCTGTAAAAGCTTGGTGATGATCATGCTCCTTGAAAGGGAGTTTCAGCTTGTGGACGATTTCAGGCCAGAACTCTCGAACCACATCAGACGCAGCGTCGGTCGCAATACTTATACCAATTCGACGCGCGGCGGGTCGTAAGCCTTGTGCATTCTCCGGATGATAAACGTTACTCAGAAACACCATCGAAGTTGTGCCCATCCACTCCGAAAAATTGAACATCTTTGCACCCGAATCAGCTTTGGCCACGAAAACATGTGAAAGCGCATGAGAGAGCCGAGTTGTCGTGCTCCCTTCAAGTTGCCGGTAGTAGCGCGGATCCTGCCGAAAGACGACCGGAAACAGGAAAGTATGAAGGAAGTCGCCGGCGACATCGTCCGTCAGCGCAGCACCGTATCGCTTAGCATAGCCGTCGGCGCCCTGGCCAAACATACGATCTTGATTTTGAGCTTGAGCGAGTCCCGAGTTAAATGCGGTTGCAATGAAAGTGACGGGCTCCACGTTGTTCGTAACAAAAAGACGAAACTTCTCGAGAGCGGTCAAAGAGCACACTGATAATTCGGGTCGCCGGAGATGTTGGTGTACAGTCTTTATCTCCGGCTTCCGCGACAGATAAGCAACCACCTTGTTGAAGGGCCCGTCGTAGTCCTCAGCTGAGAAAAGAGGGGCGGGCAGAATACATGGAGATCTGTCTTCGCCACTTGTCTGGTTCGGCAGTGTGACGAGATTGGTCTGTGAAAGAACTACTTGGCCCTCAAAGAGAAGAATCAACGCGAGCGCTCGAATTGACGAGAGGACCGCACTTAAATTCATCACGAACATCCCGACGCCTCTGTTTCGTCACCTCTAATCGCGCCACAACTTTGCACTTCCTGATTTCTTGTTAACCCCGTACAGTAAGTACCGGACACTTTGCTTCGGCCACTACTTGAGAAGCGAATGTCCATGGCAGGTGCGTGGAAATTCCACTTTCGGAAGAAGATTTCTTTACGCCCATTACGATCAAGTCCACAGCACGTTCGGCAGCAAGTCGTAGAATTCCCTCCGCTGGAAACTCAAAACGCACCAGGAACTCAGGGTTGCACCAGGCAGCTGCCTCTGCGGGCATGAGGCTGCGGAGCGTTTCACGAGCACTTGCTTCGTCGGCTTCGCGATTCTCGGGTGGGATGAGCGGCATGAGTTGGAGAAAAATCAAAATCGCTTGGTTTTCTTCAGCAAGCGACAAAGCGTATGGCAGAGCCGCGAGGGACGCTTCTGAACCGTCAGTCGGAAAGAGAATGTGCTTGAGCCTCCAGTCGTCGCCTTCTAGGGGAGGGACATGTGGACCGATGGTCAACACTGGACAGTTCGCTTGTCTGTAGATTTTTTCGGCATTCGATCCCATTACCAGTTTGCTGACTCCGTGTCGCCCGCGCGTGCCCGCAACTATAAGGTCAATATCGTGCTTTTGAACGATGTCGAGAATTACGTTCCAAGCATCACCCCGCTCCAATAACTCCTCATGTGATCTGCCAACCGACGCTACACGAGCAAGATCGGCAAGACGTCGTTCAGCATCAAGTCGTGCTGGATCAGCCTTAGCTGGCAAAGGATCTAAAGGCACACTTAGATGCGGCTCGGGCGCGATCGCATGTGCCATGAATACTTTGGCGCCATATTGTCGGGCCAATGCAATCGCGTATGGTAGAGCAGCCTTGGACGATTGCGAAAAATCGGTCGCGAAAAGAACATTGCTGAGCAGGATGCGCTTGTTGGTTTGAATGGTTTGCATGGAATACCTCTTCAATGAAACTCTTTTCTATACGGTTCCTTACACTTTGACCGTGACGCCAATCACTCGGAGGGGTGATGCTGACCACTGGGCCTGTTGTGTTGTCGTGGCAGGAATGCATGAAGGTGTCGATCTGCCATTTGGCATACTGCTGCTGTTTTAGCCCCTTCATTTAGATCTTTCGCCCCGCGCGGTGCCAAAATCTAGGGCGATAGCAAGGCTGCGAAACATTCACGATGTTACCGGTCTATATCGGGAGTCGGCTCAAAGATCAGCGCGCCAAAGGCAAACATTGCGATAAGAAGAATCAAGATCTGAGACGAAACGCAGTACACACACCAGACTTGCAGAATGTGGGCTTCAATATTCGTGAGGTAAAACGCATAGGCAACTCCAATGCCAGCAAAGTAGACCGTGAGCACCCTGCGCCGTAGCAGGGCGAGTATTACCAGCAGCGCATACCCCGCAATCCCCAGCAGCGCCACTGGAATCCCATGAACTTCAGCATATGAGCTCTGGTTCACGTATGCGGAGTTCCACCTGGAGCTTAGAAGGTCGATCGGTTGCACTGGCGTCGAATAGTGCGCGGCTAGACCGAAGCATGACACCACAATTCCAGCGACTGAGAGGACCGCAATCACGTAGCGCATCTTTTACCTCCTCGGCATCGACCGTCAGTCCGGAAAACTCTTAGCAGACCCCTTTTATACGTTGCGCTTTGGTCCTACCGTGACGTCCATCACTCGAACGAGTGATGCTGACCACCGGACTGTCCCGTGCAGCCATGGCAGGATTGCATTTGAGGATCCGCTCATGAACAAGATTCAGGCTAAAGGTGTCTACCAGACACAACGGAAACGAGGTGCCCCCTGCCGTTGCGCTGGCTCAAATCGCGGCTTCTCAAATCCCGATTCGAGATCTTCGGAGTGTTCGTGGAATCGATCTTTGCCGCTCGGACCATCTGCAACAGTTTGTGGTGGGCAAAAGGATGTGTGAGCCTTTATGCGATTTAGCGTGTTAGCGCTTGACTATGACGGCACGATCGCGCAGAACGGAGCGCTCGACCTGATGTACGTCGGGCGATCACAGAGGCTCGCGCCCGAGGCATCATCGTGGTTCTTGTAACCGGACGAATCCTGTCCGACTTGATGCAAGCCGCGGATGACGTGCAGTTTGTTGACGCAGTTGTTGCCGAGAACGGCGCTGTTCTAGCATTTCCAAACGGACAGTCGCGACTGTTGGGTAAATCGCCACCACGGGTGTTCACCGAAGAACTTCAAAGGCGAGGAATAGAATTCACAGTCGGGCAGTGCATTCTAGAAGCTAATCCCGCACTTGATCAGCGAATCCTCGAAGTGATCAGGTTCCTCGAATTGCCTTTGGCGTTGTTGTTGAACCGCGGACGGCTAATGGTGTTGCCGCAAGCGATCAGCAAGGCAACCGGGTTACACGAAGCACTCAGGACACTCCGCCTCTCATCTCACAATGCCATTGCTATCGGTGATGGTGAAAATGACAATGATCTGTTGGCCGCGTGCGAACTGGGTGTAGCCGTAAGCTGGGGCAGTCAGACCCTTCAAAGAGATGCTGACGAAGTGATTCAAGGCACGGGTCCAATTGCAGTGGCAGGGTACATTCGGGAAGCGGTACAGAAGATGAGGCTGCCAGCGGACCGGATCGGCAGGCGGCGTCTTCTATTGGGTACGGAGCTGAACGGAAATCCGCTGACACTTGCCCTACGAGGCCGTAATCTCCTGATCACCGGGGACACGGGGTCCGGAAAATCGTGGGCAACAGGCCTCCTCTGCGAACAACTTATATTGCAGGGCTATTGCGTCTGGATCATCGATCCCGAAGGGGAATACGCTGGTCTCCGGTCTCTGCACGGCGTCATGGTGTTCGGCGGGAAGAAAACAGCGCCTCCAATGCAAGATCTGGTTGAAGCCGCTCGCTATCCAGATATGAGTGTAGTGGTCGATCTGTCGCATCTAGACCATAAGGAAAAGTTAAACTATCTGAACTTGCTGCTGCCAACGTTAGCCTCTCCCAGAAGATCGACAGGCCTCCCGCATCGAATCGTTGTAGATGAAGCCCACTATTTCCTTCACACCAATTTCAATTCCGAGTTGCTTTTCGGGGCTGACTTGGCGGCAACCACTTCGGGACCGGGCGCAGGCTATACTTCGCGCATCCTCACGTCTGATGGCGATATCGCGGAAGACAACATCGCGAACGTTACCGGCAGCTATAGTGCGACGGCCCCTTTGAAAACTAAGGGTCCGTGGGTAATGCAGATAGCTACCTTCAAGGCTGCCGGACAATAGTTCAGCAGACTCCCCCAAAGCGCCCCTTCAGTGGTTAAGTGCGCTGACGGGCCGTTCCGCTGGCCACTTAGTTATGACGCCTTGGGTTTCGTGGTGAAATGAGGTTAGTGCACTTGGATTGCAGGCTGTTAGGCCTAGGTTGAGGCTGCTCAGTCGATGCCGTGAATTCGCATGCTGACTAGTGGCCTGTCGCGGAGCAACCATTACCAGACTCCGCATCTGTTGTTACGCTCACCGAAGCGAACCCTTGCTCGCTCAATAGCAGCATTCGGGCGTCAACAGCATCGCCCTGCTGCATC
>Ga0182024_10000495_pt1 | contig 101222 bp, 76 predicted proteins | sample P32metaG_FD_120480 | JGI IMG/M metagenome (GOLD analysis project Ga0182024, IMG submission 120480) | Permafrost microbial communities from Stordalen Mire, Sweden - P3-2 metaG (Illumina Assembly) | ecosystem: Environmental > Terrestrial > Soil > Wetlands > Permafrost | place: Sweden: Stordalen... | reverse complement strand
TCAGAATTGCTGAAAGTAGCAACCAAAGTTATCGAGAAACCGTCGCCGGGAAACTGAACCATGCCAATCAAGCACAGGCGGTCAATCGCGACCAAGCTCACGATGATGAACATGCTTGTGAGCGGGGCGGCGCTCCTGCTGGCGTGCGCGGGATTCTTCATCTACGATCAGATCACCTTTCGCCAGGGGTTGGTGCGCACACTTTCCGCCCAAGCGCAAATAATCGGTTCGAACAGTATCTCGGCGCTGTTGTTCAGCGACCCGCAAGCCGCCGCGCAGACTCTTTCGGCTCTCAAGAGTTCCCCAAGTATTGCTTCGGCCGGCATTCTGACAGCGGAGGGGCACCCGTTTGCCCAGTACATTCGGGGAGGCGAGGATGAGATTCTGAGTATTCCGGCGCTGCGCGATGATCAATTCGAGAGTTACGTGTTCGGGAGCCGTCATGTCGTCTTAGTACGCAGGATTTTCTCCGAGCGCAAACCGATTGGATTCGTCTACATTCGGGCGGAATTGTCTGAGATCAATGCACGGTTAAGGCGTTACGCCCTCATTTCATTCGTGGTGCTGCTGGTGTCTTTACTGTTCGCCGTGCTGATCTCCTCCCAGTTTCGCAAGTCGGTGGCCGAACCCATCATTGCCTTGGCTGACACGGCCCGACAAGTATCTGGAAATAAGGACTATCGGGTACGTGTCCCGGCGAGCGGCGCACGCGATGAACTAGCGACGTTAATAGACTCATTCAATGAAATGTTGAGAGAAATTCAACAGCGAGACAATGCCCTGCAGAAGGCTCACAGTGAACTGGAACAGCGCGTTTCGGAGCGCACCCGCGAATTGGTGTCAGCCAATGGTGAACTGGAGGCGTTTTCCTACTCGGTGTCCCACGACTTGAGGGGGCCGTTGGACGCCCTTAACGGATTCAGTTATCTGCTTCTTACAAATCAAGGCGCCAAGCTCGATGCGAACGGCAAGGAGTATCTCGACGGCATCCGCACCGCCTCCCGGCGTATGTCCGAGCTAATCGATGATTTGCTGAACCTGTCCCGGGTTGCCACGCGGGTCATGCTTCGGGAAAAGATCGATCTGAGCGCATTTGCCCGCTCGATTATGGAAGAGTTGTGCCGCACCGCGCCCGATCGGAAGGTCGAATTCGTTACGGCCCCCAGCGCCGAAGGATACGCGGACGCGCGTCTGCTGCAGATTGTAATGGATAACTTGTTGCGAAACGCGTGGAAGTACACCTCGCATCACGAGCACGCCCGTATTGAATTCGGGATGGAGAGCAAGAATGGCCGAGCCGCATATTTTGTGAAGGATGACGGCAGCGGTTTCGATGCGCGGTCGGCAGATCGTCTTTTTCAGCCCTTCCAGCGCCTCCATTCGGCTGCGGAATTTTCCGGCAATGGGATAGGGCTCGCCACCGTGCGCCGAATCATTCAGAGACACGGGGGCGAAGTGTGGGCGGAGGCAGAGGTCGAAAAGGGCGCGACTTTCTACTTCACGCTCGGGTTACTCTGAAGGCTGGCAATAGAGCGCAATCCGGTTGCTCGGGTTCCCCCGAGACTTTGGGCGGGGGAACCAAAAATCGGAAAAGCTCCACAGAGCGCGCCATTCGCCCAACGAACCGGTTTGAGTGGTGCCCGGAGACGGAATCGAACCGTCACGGAGCTTTCGCCCCTCGGGATTTTAAGTCCCGTGCGTCTGCCAGTTTCGCCATCCGGGCGGGCATTGCAGTGGTTGGAAGCAGTGTACCAGTTGACCGAGGCCCGTTCTTGTTTCCGGAAATCACGCGGCTGTAGTGAGTTCGTTGTATTCGAGATCAGACTTTCAGAGAACGGGCGCCATTGAAACAAAGAAAAGAAAGGGCCTGGAGAAGTTCCCGGCCGTTTCTAGCGCCACAACGAGAGATTATTCTTACCGCTTCTCCACTCGCAAGACTAGAAGTCGTAGTCCTCCGGCTGGCAGGTGCACGGTTGGCCGCTCAGCATCTGGTCGTACTGACACAGATTGTCCAACAGCGTTTCTTCGGTCCCCGAGAGGTTCGAGTCGGCTGCTGGAGTTTCGGTAACGAAATAAGGACCGGTTACCACCGGGGTGATTGCGTTCCCCGGAGAAAGCGTGACCTTCGTCCCCTGGACGTGAGTAGCCCAAACCCGCAGTCCGGGAAAATATTCGGTGAAACAGAAGCCAGGAACGCAGAAAATGTTGACGAACGGCGATTTGACCTTGATAACCCCGCGTGTCGGCTTATGGCCGGTGAGCGGGTTGGCCGTGAGGTTTAGATTCACGGATTCGGAGAGAACACCGTCTGGCGTTACGTTGCAGGAGCAGCATTCCGTCAGTTCCTCGCTGTCATCGAACACGTAGATGTTCGCGAGGATGTTTCCGTTCGGAAAGCGGTGGCTTCCGTACTGGTTGCCGTCGTTGACGATACGCACCGTTGCGTCCGGCGCACCGGCGGTATTCGCGTTGGAAAAGTAGGTGGTGAAAAAAACGCTGTTGTCCTGACCCAGGGCAGTTCCCCCCACTGTCAGGGCAGTCGCAAGAAGCCACATCAGAAAGCCGAGTTTCTTCCCGAGTTTCTTCATTGTTAGCTCCTTCACCGTGGTTTTGGGCGCTTGGCCCCGGGGGGATGATCAGTAGGACCGCTTCTGGCACTCTATCTCTTTTACAGTTTTTCACAAGAACCCACGTGGCCTAGTCAACAAGGAGTGAGGCGAGCGAACTACTACTTATGGATAGTTACCCGACGTTACCTCTTCCAAATTGTCCCAGGATTCGCTGCCTGGCTTGTCCGAACATCCGTCAGGAACATCGGCTTGCGTACCGCGCAACCTTGGTCGAGATAGATTAAGGCAGCGGTCGCCGTTCGAGAGACGCACGGTCCCAACCCGCTAAGTTGGCTCCGGCTTCGTAGGTGCTCTGCGCGAAATGCAGGATTTCTTCGCGCGGAGATTTGGCGCGGCGGACATCGTCATACATCAACAGGAACTCTTTCAGCTTGTTCTGATAGGAAGCAACTGACGGCCGAATAGCCTGGGCGCCATAGCCCGCCGGTTCGGGAGCGAGGTAAGCATAGAAGGCCGGGCCGGCGACGTCTCCGCCACCCGGCCACCAACCGACGCTGCTGCACTCATGCGAGTAGGCTTCGGAGGTGATGATGCCCTTGCGGGGCGGAGCACGGCGGCCGCTAAAGCGTGTACAGCACAAATCGAAGCTTCCCCAAAAAAAGTGAACCGGGCTCGCCTTGCCGATAAACGGGGCGCGAAATTCGTGCAGCACAATGTCGGTTGAACGCAGAATTCGCCAGAGCCGGTTGGCATACTCTGGATCGTACGAAGCATGAGTGTCATCCCGATCGAGAGGGACTGGATTGGGAACCTCCTGCGGCTTGGGATTGATTTGAACTTCGATGCCGGCGTCACGCAACAACCCAAATAGTTCTCGATAAAAGGCGGCCACGGATTTTGGCGCCAGCGTCAAAGAGCGCGCAGCGTCTGAGGTTTGAAGCTCGAGGCGGTGGTTCACAAAGTCAAACTGGATTTCGAACGTGCTTCCACGGTACGGGATCGGCGAGGTGGTCAAGCCTCGCGGGGTCACATACAAAGCAACGTTCCAGAAATGGTTTTGCAGCGGCGTAAGGCCCAGGCGGATCTTCCCTATGATCTGGGTCCACATGTGCAGGGTGCGATAGGTGGCTTCCCATTCCTGCAGCGGCAAGGCGGGCCAATATTGCTCGACTCCATTCATTGAATAAAGCTCCTCAGCGAGGGTCGCACGCGGCGGCTTCGGCGATCACTACCGATCAGGTCCTGGGAACGTTATGATTATATTGTTCGCGGTGATTGTTTGCCGCGATTGTTTGCCGCGACGTATCTTCAGCCGCATCTTCTCTTGTCCGTTCGGAACCTTCGATACAACTTTTTGCCGGATTCCGGGTTCAATAGTATGTAGGGGTGTGACTGTCAGGAGGAAGATCTTGAAAGTATCGCGTTGGTTTCGCAATGCAAATGGTTCCCGCTTGGCGGCTAGAGCCGCTCTCTTATCTTTTTTGATTGGCGCAACAGCCTTGGCGTGCGCCCAGACTGGCGCCATGTCTCCTTATCAAGGCGAACAGGACGGCGTCAGCGCCGGCGGAAAATGGCTGGAGTTCGACTCCACCGACAAGATGACGGGCGCGAAAAAGGTGCGCTTTGAGCTGCAGTCGGAGAATTATTTCAAAGAGGATCCGGACTACAAGCCCAGAGTGAATCTGATTTGCGAAAACGGCAAGCTCAAGCTTGCCGACTTCAATCCGGGAGTCAGACTGCCTCCGCCGAACCGCCCCGGTTTCTGGGGACAGCCCCAGTTGGAAGTGGAGGTTCGGATTGACGACACCCATTACCACAAGGGCTGGAACTGGCTGCGCGGCCACTTCCTCTCCATGGACAAAGGCACGGTTCGTGGGATGATCGGAGCGAATGTCTTCAACGTGGCGCTGCCCACGCGGAGCGGCCGGCAGATTGCGGAGTTTTCTCCCGCTGGGCTGAACTTGGATCGCGTCAAAGAAGCCTGCGATCTGACGCCGAAGAAGCCAAGCAAGGATTAGAGCGCACATTGCTGTGATGGAGAGCCGGGCGTCCCGCCGGGCTGGGCGCTTCGACTTCGCTTAGCGCAGGCTGGCGGGACGCCCGTCCCCACACGAACTCAAAAGTTACTGGTTCGAGATCGTCGCGGTCGTCCCATCAAGTTTTAAAGTTGACCGTGAACTTCTCATTGTAGGTCTGCCCCTTGTCCTGAAGCATGCTGATGGCGAAGGCCTCGCCTAGAAGCCGCCAGCTTATCGGTGGCGAGCATCCTCGCCCGGCTGGACGGACGAGACGCCCGTCCCCACGCAAACTTTCCCAGCCCTGCATCCCCCACCCATCGTAGGAATCCAATGATGGTATCGTTGGACTCGCATCGGGAGGCCCATGAAGATTGGCATCACTTGTTATCCAACCTACGGTGGCAGCGGAGTGGTCGCCACCGAACTCGGACTTGAGCTAGCCCGCCGGGGCCATGAGATCCATTTCATCTCTTATTCGCAGCCCATTCGCCTGACCGGACCGGAGCCTAACATCCATTTTCATGAGGTCGAGGTCACGCGCTATCCACTGTTTGAATATCCTCCGTACGATTTGGCGCTGGCCACGCGCATGGCCGAGGTATCGCAGCTCTACGAACTCGACCTGCTGCACGTGCACTACGCCATCCCGCACTCGGTGAGCGCGATGCTGGCCAAGCAGATGCTGGCGGCAACCCCGCCGCGAAAGAACTTACCGTTTGTCACGACCCTGCACGGCACCGACATCACCCTGGTCGGCCTTGACCGCTCGTATCTTCCAATTACGCGCTTTTCCATCGAACAGAGCGACGGGGTGACGGCGGTCTCGCAGTATTTGCGCAACCGCACCCTGAATATATTCGACATCAAGAACCACATCGAAGTGATCCCGAACTTCGTGAACTGCGACGATTACATGCGCAAACCGGAGTGGCTGGAAAAACGCAGCGAGTACGCCTCCAATGACGAGCGGCTGCTGGTGCACCTTTCCAACTTCCGCCCGGTGAAGCGCGTGCTCGATGTGATCGAAATCTTCGACCGCGTGCGCAAGAAAATTCCCTCCAAACTGTTGCTGATTGGCGACGGACCCGATCGTTCCCAGGCGGAATGGCTGGCGGTACAAAAAGGCATTCACGAGCATGTATTGTTTCTTGGGAAGCAGGACCAGGTCCGGGAAAAACTGGCCCTCTCGGATGTGATGCTGATGCCGAGCGAACTTGAATCATTCGGACTGGCGGCACTCGAAGGAATGGCGTGTGAGGTGGTCCCGATTGCCACCCGTACTGGAGGAGTGCCGGAAGTCGTCGAGCATAGCGTGAGCGGATTTTTGGCCGATGTCGGCGACGTCGAGACCATGGCGCGCTATGCCATCGATTTGCTGAGCGACGAATCCGCCCTGCGCGCCATGGGGAAACGGGCGCGGGCCGCCGCCCAGGCAAAATATTGTTCCAGCAAAATCATTCCGCTTTACGAAGACTTCTACCGGAGGGTACTGGAGCAATCGTCGAAGTCGTCATGAGCTCTTCGGGATTGGGCAGGGTCGGCAGCCGCAACCGGATCAACGTACCACCGCTGTCGCGGTTTTCGATGATCATCTTGGCCGTATCGCCGTAGAGCACCTTAAGGCGCTCGGCGACATTGGCCATGCCGATGCCGCCAGCCCCCAAACCATCGGGTTGTTCGAGCAATTGCGCCGCCCCCATGCCGATGCCGTCATCCTCCACTTCGACCACGAGCCTGGACTCGATCAGACGGCTGCGAAGGGTAATGCTGCCGCCTTCAATCTTGGGAGCAAGTCCGTGCTTGATGCAATTTTCGACCAACGGCTGCAGCAGCATGCTGGGAACCATGGCTTCGAGAGAAACTGGGTCGAGATCCTTGACGACCTTGAGTTTGTCGGGGCCAAAACGCACGACTTCAATGTCCAGATAATTGTCGATGAACTCCACTTCCTCACGCAGCGGGACGAACGAATCGGTGCTGTGCAGAATGCGCCTAAGAATGGTCGCGAGTTTCACGATCATCTCGCGGGCCGTATCGGGATCGAAACGCACCAGCGACGAAATGGAATTCAGCGTATTGAACAGGAAGTGCGGATTGATCTGATTCTGCAGGGCCGCCATGCGGGCTTGCAGCAGCAACCGTTCCTGCTCCTCCAGCTTGATCTGTATGCGGACGCTGTTGAAGATCTTCAGTTCCGTGCCCACCACCATGACTGCGGTAAGGTAGATCGCGCTCTCCACCAGATACGCGTTCAGAGTTCCTCCCGCATTCCCCATCCACAGACCGGGGCTTTCCAGGCTGAAGATGGAATTCGGAAAGTACCGCCAGATCTCGGTCTGCAGGAAACGCAAGCCCACGATGGTGACGAAGAAAGCAATCTGCCAATCAAACACCCGCGGGCGCGGCAGATTGCGGCGAATCATACGATAGAGCGTGAGATCGATGAACGGCGAGAACGACCAGATATCCTCCTGTTCAGGCGCGATCCGGCGCAACTGCCCGGCAATAATTCCAGCGAGAACATTCAACGGCATGCTGGCCCATTCGCCGTGCAAGGTTGCGGGCAGCGATATCAGCGCTCCGCCGAGCCCTCCCGACAAGCGGCCGCCGATCACGCCGAGCAGCAGCGCGGTTTCGAGCGACAGGTCGCCGGCGAGGAAGCTTTTGACGCTGCATCGTATCCAGACGCCGAGGGCAATGGGGATCGCCATCCACAACGCCAGGTAAATCTTGTGCCGGGTAGCGCGCCGCTCACGAAAGAGCAGACTCTTGAATTCCTTGGAGCGCACCAGAGCGCTCGACAAGGCTGCGGCCACGCCCAGCTTGATCAGGAGGTTGACGAGTATCAGCCGCGGTTCCAGCATCGAATCAAACCAGCCCCAGAGGGGCGACCTAACTTAGCCCAGCGCTTCCGCGCTGGGAAGAGCGGACACCATGATTTAAGTCCTAGAGGACGACCGAGTTCTCGCGCACACTCTTAGCCGTGCCATCACGCGCCTGTGGGATCAGGCTCCGATTGTACCCGCTGCCTGCCGCAAAAGCTGCTCAACGTTAACGCTGGAGCCCGCCGGAACTCCGCCCTGAGCGAAATCGCGGCTGCCACCGCCGCGGCCTCCGACCGCCGATAACACCTGTTTGAGCAGCGCGCTCATGTCGGCGGGCGAACCCACGGCCCCGGCGGGCGCCTGCGCGGGAGTTTGCGCGAAGACGAAACTCGGCGGATCGAGTTTGCTCGCCACCAGCGCGATGGCCGGCGTCGCCGCTCGTGTGACTTTCTGCGCAAACAGCTTGGCAAAGCCGATGTCGCGATCGGAAAACACCCGCACGACGATCTTCTTGCCGTTCCTCTCCGGTTGATCATGCAAAGCGGCCAAAGCCGTCGACTCGGCAAGTTGATCGAGAGCTTCGTCCCTTTGCTTGCGCAGCAGTTTGGTCTCTTCGACACTCTTGCGGATCTGATCCGGCACATCCCAGAGCTGCGTCGAGAATAGCGCGGCTGCCTCACTGAGGGCGCTGAAGTCACGCCGCGCCATGCGAACCGCGCGGCCGCCGCATACGAACTCCACCCGCGTTCCCTGCCGCACCCTTTCGCTTTTCCGAAGAATGATCGACCCGATCTGCCCGCTCGCGCCGACATGAGTTCCACCACACGCAGAGATATCGAAATCCGCGATCTCGATCAGACGCAGTTCGTCCCGCTCCGCTGGAGGCAGCTTACGCAGGCCAAGTTTCTCCGCTTCCGCGCGCGTCACATAGCGAATCCGCACCGGACGGTTCTCAAACACAATCTGATTGGCGCGCTTCTCGGCTGCGATAATCTGCTCGGAGCTTACCGACGGCGTCTCCAGATCAATAGAGCAATAGTCTTCGCTCATGTGAAACGAGACCGTCGGCATCTGACAAAGCTCGATAAAAGCCGCGGAGAGAACATGCTGCCCCGAATGCTGCTGCATGTGGTCGAGGCGGCGCTCGGGATTGATGCTGCCATGAACCGCCGTGCCTGCAAGCGGCGGGGCGGGCGCTTCGAGGTAGTGGACGATCTTGCCGTCTTCCGTATCCGCGACTTCCGTGACCCGCAAGCGCTCGCCGCCGTTAAGAGTGAGCCATCCGGTATCGTGGATCTGGCCGCCGCTTGTGGGGTAGAACGCAGTGTCGCGCAGGATTATGGCTGGGCGCGATTGTCCAGAAGAATTGGGTACGACATCTTCGACAACGGAATCGAATTCGTGCAGTACGGAGTTGTCGTAATACAAGCGGTTGGTCATGGTATCGCCAGTGCTGTCCCGGTGAATCTGGAGGTGCTTTGGCCGCACGCAGCGCCGAGCTGCGCTCGGCTTCGACGGGCAAGACGCTCGTCCCCACACAAACGAAAGCAAAAGTCAGGCATCGGCGATCCACTGCACACGAAAGAGCCCGTTACCGTTGCTTCCTTCCGGACCTGGCGGGGTTGGCGGGAAAACGTCGCGCGGAACCGATGCCTGACTCTACATCTTAGCAAGAGATCCCATAAAACAAAAAAGGCAGGTCGGCAAAGGAGTGCCTCCGTAGAGACGCGGCTTGCCGCGTCTCGGCAGCGTCGATACATTCGACTATCATCAATTCTATGTCGGATTCGGAATGTGCCGCTTACACAGAGCTAAAAAACCGTGAAGCCCGTGCCCATGCGGCGTGGACATCGTTTCTCTACCGCAATGAAGTTAAGCCGAGATTATCCGAAAAGGCGAAGCGGAAGCATCAGAAGGAAGAAATGGAAGCCTATCAGCAAGCTCACAAGGCGCGACTCGCTCATGCGAAGACGTGCCCGACCTGCAATCAATGATTCGAGAGACTCATTCGCAGAGGCAAAGTTATTGAAGTCTGAGTGCCATTGCCTTGAAGTCAAACGTCGTTTTGTGCGCCTGCTGCAAAAGATCTATACCGAGATTTCCATCAAAGAATTTGCTGCTTTCGGTAGTGTGTGTCAGCAGCACCGACGCAGGGCCGAGGGCAACCGGGAATCCCCCGATCTTGAAATGCAATGCGGACAGAATGGCGGCATCCATGTTCCTGGCGCCACCCACTCCCTCCATCTTGTAAGATTCCGCCTTTGCCGACGCGCGGATGAGTTCGGGAAATGCCGCTGCAAAAGGCGGATAAAGATCGCTGTTTGTTGCCCCTGTATCTAAGGTAAGCACGAGGCTGCGACCTTCAAATTGAATCTGCGCGACCGGGTGGTGCCCGTCGAAGCATAAATCTGCATGAGGCACACCTTGGATCGATGACTTTGAGCCGATCTCAAATTTCCTATCCGCTCCCCAGACAAACCTCCGAAAAGCCAACAGCACTGGTAGTCCGACAAGTCCGCGCGAACCCGGCGGCGATTGGTTGAATGGAGGCTGGTCGTCAGAAACAACCAGGAAGGCGACATCTCTCAGCCGGAATGAACCAATTGAGAGTTCCTCTGCGACGGCAACCCGGGAATCGACCTGCGTGCCGGTCACGTCATTTTCTTTGATGTGCTCCGCAAGGACCCGCAGGCCGAAGCGTTTCGCTTCCGATGCGCTCAAGACTGACACGTCCGCTCCCGTATCAAACCAATAGGTTGCTTGCACACCATTGATCGAAATCGGCAATCCACTGTCTTGGAGTTCCACCGTTGTGAAGCGTCCGCGCACCACCTCTTGATCGGGAAACTCGCTCAGGGCGGCAAGCATTGGACGTTCGCTTTGGGCATCAGAGTCGCCGGGCTTGAGCGCAAGCACGGCATTAACTTGGGTCAACGCTTCCCGATATTTTCCCTGCCGTAGATAAACAGACGCTAGAAGCCGATGTGCTTCAATCGCGTCGCCGGACTGTGGGGAAGCCTTAACGACATGTGCCAGTTTCTTCTGACACCGGTGCAAATCATTGAATGCACATGCCACGGCGCCCTGATAGAAGGCCGGAGCGGTGCCTTTTGCCACAGAATCGCGAAGCTCGAACCATCGGTGGGTATCGTAAAGGGATTTTAGATCTGGCCTGTCAGTATCGGCGGCCAGACAGATCTGGGTTAGAGCGAGTAATACGAGGTTTTGTCTGAGCTTTGACAGGATGCCTCCGTGGGAATCGCAGATTGTGCCCCAGTACATTATCCCGGCAGCGCTGGCGGGAGAGAATCACCACCCTGAGTAGCGTTTCTATTTGGATTTCATCACGTAGACCCCATCCCATTCAGGATCGGGCGCTTCCTCCATGAATTCAAGGCAGCGCTGCAACAGCACCTGGGTGGGGCCGTCATCGGGATACACCGCCAGCAACTCGCCGAACTTTCCGGTGGCCTCCTGCCACTTCTGGCTGCGGTAAACGTCGAGCGCCGCATTGTACTGTGCCAGCAGCGGTGCGTGCGCATCGCGCTCGGAAATCGGAGCCAGCAGCTCATAAATCACCACCGGCTGTTTTTTTCCCTTCACCCGGATCCGGTCGACTTCGCGCGCCACAAACTGATGCGCAACCTGGTCGTAAGTGCTTTCACTGATGATCACGCGGCTGCGGTATTGCTTGGTCATGCCCTCCAGACGGGAAGCCAGATTCACGTTGTCTCCCATCACGGTCCAGGCCAGACGCTTGTCCGATCCCATGTTGCCGACGTTGACCGGGCCGGTGTTCAGCCCGATGCCGATGGCGATTGGACGCCGGCCTTGCTCGGCCCACTTGCGGTTTAGTTCTTCGAGAGCTGCGATCATCTCCAATGCGCAGCAACAGGCGCCGTAGGCATGATCCTGCTGCGGATAAGGCGACCCCCAGAATGCCATGATGGCGTCGCCAATGTATTTGTCGAGAGTGCCCAGATTGCGAAACAGAATGTCGGTCATCGCAGACAGGTATTGATTCAGCAGAGTAACGAGTTCATCCGGGGTCAGACCCTCGGAGAGCGAAGTGAAATCGCGAATGTCGCTGAACATCACCGTCAGGTCGCGGACTTCGCCTCCGGGACGAATGTATTTCTGCGGATCCTTCTCAATCAGCGCGATTACACCAGGCGAAAGGTATTGAGAAAACGTCTTGCGGATCTTCCGTTTCTCGCGTTCCTCGTGAATCACCCGGAAGCTGGTGATGGACGCATACGAAGCCACCAGAGTCGATGCCGGTACCACGAAACTGTACCAGCGGCCCCAGTGCGCGAAACCGTAGTAGATAAATGCCAGAAATGCGCCGAGCGCCGCCAAGGCGGTAAGGGTGGCAACCAGAGGGCGGGAGTGGCCGAACCAAAGTCCCAGCCCAAGGGCGAAAAAGACAATAAACGCGATGTCAACGATCTCTTCGTTGACACCGCGGATGAGAAAGGTGCGCCGCGGCTCGGCGCTGTGCAGAAGATTGTCGAGAATATTGGCATGGACCTCGACCCCCATGTAACCGGAACCTTGCTTTTCAAACGGCGTATTGCGCAGGTCGCCGATGCCCAGCGCGGTGCCGCCAACAAAAACGACTTTGTCCCGAAACGCATCTGCCGGCACGGTCCCACGGAGAACGTCCACCATGGAGTAGTGTGGATAGGAGTGATAGGGGCCGGCGAAATTGATCAGCGCGCTGCCGTTCTGCCACGTGTGCAGCAAATGATCGCCAAACTGGATGCGCTCCATACCGCCCGCCGAAATGTAAGCCGCGATTTGCTGGTCGGGAATGCTTTCGTATTGCCGCAGGGCCTGCAATGCCAGCGACGGAAAGAAGTCCTGGTCCTGGTAGCGAATCACGAATAGCGCCCGCCGGATGGTGCCATCGGCATCCGGTGCGATGTTGAAAAAACCATAAGATGCGGCGGCTTCGGCTAGTTTCGGAAAGTTCGCTTCCACGCCAATGGCCACCGGCCCTCCACCCTGGATCCATGCCTGGCCGAGATCGAAATCGTGATTGTTGGATTTGGCTTTCAAGACCTGCGGGAACGCTTTCGCCCATGCGATGTTGAAATAGGCCTCGGCCAGCTTCGGATCGGTAAACTTGGAACGCTCGGCGCTCAGAAAAAGATGGCCGAGAACCACGTTTCCGGCATCTTTGAGCGCGGCTGCAAACTGGGCGTCGACATCGGCTTGCCGCTCTAGTTGCTGAACTTCCTTCTGCAACTTCGCGGGCGCGGATTGTCCGATTTCGCTTCGCAAGCGTGTGAGGACGTCAAGCGCCTCGCTGCTGGCCGCGGTGGGAAAGGTTACGTCGAAGGCGACAACCCGGGCGCCGTCCTGTTTCAACTGGCGCACCAGAAGCGCGTAGTTGCTTCGCGGCAGAGGGAAGGAGCCGATCGTCTGCAGCGTCTTGTCGTCAATGCCGACGATGACGATGCGGGGATCCACTTCGCGCTTGCCGCGCATGGCAAAACGAAGATCGAGGGTGCGCTGCTCGATGTCCTGGATCAACAGAAAGCCGGCACGCTGGTTGCCGCCGATTCCGGAATAAGCGAAGAGCGCTAGACCGACAGCCGTCGTCGCAACTGCAATGGCGGCATGGCTCTGGCGCGAAAGCCATCTGGCTGCAGCTCTCAAATGCACCCATATCTCCGCGAATCATCAGCACCCGTTCGGACCACATCTGCTGCTTGGCGGGGTGCTGCTGCCGCCTCTGGTTTCCGCGATTCCCAATCCCACTCCCAGTCCGGCAGCTGCTCCGACGCTGATCAAAACCCAGCGCAGCGTATGAGGATGCACTCTGCCCACGCTCACCGGCTGATCGGGAACGTTCGTGTCCTGCATGCTAGCCTGGGCGACCGGGCCCGGAGTCGAAGTTGCCTGGTACCCGCCGGGCGGAACATCGAGTCCGATGACCACCATCTGGCCCGCTGTAAGCGTGACGGCGTTGGTTGAGCCGGTCGATGCATTATCGCTCTTGAGCACTTTCGCCCCGGGCGCAGGCGTGACCGTCACCTTGCCCACGTAGCAGATCACCGTGGTTTGATTGTTCGCATGGCCGACGTAGAAATCAGTTCCAATCACGCCGATCACCGCATTCGGCGTGGTGACTTCATATTTGCCATCCGGCTTGGTGATCTTGACTACCTGGCTGCGCAGCTTGCCATAGTTCATTTCAATCGAAGTTTGCTGCGATACGGCATCGTGCTGCACCACTCTGAGTTCGCTGTTGGAGCCAAGACTCAGAATGGAGCCGTCGGTGAGCCCGGCCCGGAGACGGCCCTGGGCGTCGGTTTTCAGCAGGTCATTCCACGCGAGTGAGTCCTTGGCCTTTACCGGCTGCGCATTTCGCGAAGCGGCGGGAATGAGCGCCTTCACTTCTCCGGCGGTTTGGGTATCGGTTGAAGCCGCGAACACGGGCGTTGCAGCCAGAAGAAGGGACAACAAAAACGACAGAAATGACCTAAGCATGCCGATCCTCAGAAATGAATTAGGGAAGCCTAACTGGATTCTCCCAGAAAAAGGGGGCAAGTCAAGACACTTAAGTCAGGCGGAGGGTATCTGAAGAAGTACAGCACCCACCGATTCCGCTGTGCGTGGAAAGCCCTTACTTGACAACCAGGTTGAAGCTGACCTGCTCCGTGATTGCGGCCGCGTCCTCGGGTTGGAAAGTTCCCGTCACCGTAAGGGGATACGTGCCGGCTGCAGTACCGGGAGGATCGACTCCTCCTGCTCCTCCGCACGATGGCAACGCGACAAGAGCCGCAAGGATGCACAACAAGAAAATCAACCCGCACAGGCGTCGCCCAGGTTTCATGCGACGCTTGCCGGGCAGCACTACCAGCGCTGCGAGTCCGGCGATACCGGCGAGTCCAGCCAATCCGGCCATCCGGTTTTCGTTCGAACGTCCAAAGGGGAACTGCAGAAAGCCCGTCGCCGGCGTGGTGGTAGCCGTGACTTGGGCCGTGATTGATCCACTCAGTGTCATCGAACTTGGCGATACCGTGCAGGTCGCTAGAGCCGGCGCTCCGCTGCAACTGAGCGATACCATCGGAGTGAAGTCACCGACTGGAGCCAGATCCACGGTGTAGATCGCCGTCTGTCCCGGAACTACGGTCAGGCTTACGCAGGTGGTGGTGAGTGAAAAGGGGGAGCCCACTCCGGTGAGTGAGACCGTTTGCGGGCTGCTGGCAGCGTTGTCGGAAATGCTGAGCGACGCCGACGCCGTTCCAACGGATGTGGGTGTGAACGTGACGTCGATGGTGCAACTGGCATCGACCGCGAGTGAGGTGCCGCAATTACTGCTGTTAGTTTGCGCAAACGCATTTGCGTCCGGCCCGGTAAATCCGATTGCGGTGATCGTCAACGTAACGTTGCCATTGTTGGTCAGAGTTACCGATTGAGCCGGACTGGTGGTTCCCACTGGCAGGGTGCCAAAGTCGAGGGTTGAAGGGGAAACCATTGCGCCCGGCGTGCCTGTTCCTACCCCGGAGAGTGTGACCGCTTGGGGGCTGCCGGCAGCGTTGTCGGTGATGCTGACCGAAGCCGAAGCGGTTCCCATGACTGTGGGTGAAAACGTGACATTGATGGTACAACTCGCGTTGGCCGCGAGCGAGGCGCTACAGTTGTTCGTCTGGCTGAATTCGCTGGCGTTGGCTCCGGTGATGCTGATGGAGTCGATTGCAAGAACCGCATTCCCGGTATTGCTGAGCGTTATCGGTTGCGACCCACTCGAGGTTCCAACCGCCTGCGAATTGAAATTGAGGCTCGTGGGCGAGAGCAGGACAACTGGGGCTGGCACCTGTTGTAATAAGACCGCCACACTTGCACCGGCCTGGGCTGCTAAGTCGGGCCGTCCGTCACCATTGAAATCACCTGTGGCCAAAACTTCTGAGGTTCCGCCGAAGTCAATTGGCGGTTTCTGGAAGGTTCCATCGCCATTTCCTTGGAGGATGTAGGTGCCTGCCGCCAAGTCGAGTTTGCCATCTTCATTGAAGTCGGCAGTCACGATTGTGCCGGTAACGGGGTTCGCTAACGCCTGGGAAAAGCCGCTGGTGAACGTGCCGTCTCCATTCCCGTCCAGAACTAAAACCTGGCTGCCGTTGCCTACGTTGTAGACGAGTGCGATGTCTTGTTTGTTGTCCCCATTGAAGTCGGCTGCTGTGAAGGCAACAACGCCCGCAGGCGTGCTCGTCGTGAGCGGGTTTCCCCCGCCGAACCCGGATTCGGTATTGCCAATGAACACCCTGACGACAGGGGCTGTTGAGTTGGTATCCAGGACGGCTAAATCCAGGACGCCATCGCCGTTGAAATCGGCTGCGAGCATGCCGCCGAACTGCGTAATACCGCCGGTAAAGGTTTGGCCCAGACTGAAACTGCTCGCCCCATTGTTGTCCAGGATCTGAACATTACCGTTCATCATGCCCGCAATATCCAGAGTGTCGTTCTGGCTGAAGTCGCCTACAGCGTAGGGGATAAAACCTGCGACTCCGGGAAGAAGTGGAGTTGCCGTGAAAACTCCGCTGCCGTTGTTCTCGAGGAGCGTGTTGCCCGCAACTATGTCAACCGAACCGCCATCATTTGTGAAACGGCCTGCCACAAGCGAACTCGCGTCACTAACCGCATAAACTGCGGGCGTCTGGAACGTTCCGTTGCTATTTCCGAGGAGGACGGAAACCTGCGGCCCCGAGTCTGGGGTCGAAAGGCCCAGAGCTAAGTCCAAAATGCCATCGCCATTGAAGTCCGCGACCAGCGTGCTCTCGACCGTCCCGTCCACACCGGAGTCGTAGTCGACGGCAGGGTTGAACAGTGGAGATGCGGGGGTTGCAATCTGGAAGAATTCCACATTGGAGGTGAGACCGTCGCTGCTCAGCACCGAGACGGAAGCGGTCCCGGCAGCGGCAATGTTGGCCAACGGTACGGTCGCGGTTAACTGGGTGGCAGTGGAATTCGTTATGGTTAGCTGGGTGTTCCCAAACAGCACACCCGATGGTGTTGGGACAAACCCGGCGCCGTTAATCGTTAGAGTAAAGCCTGCGCCACCCGGCTGCGCCGCGGTCGGAACTAGCGGTTGTTCGATGGTGGGGATGCTTTGGCCTATCGCCAAAGTGCTAAGAAGGATTATGCAAACACCGAATGCACTTACAGATCTCATAGGGTCGTCCTTGAGGGCCCGCCGGTCCAAAGTCTAGTCGGTCGCCACGAAAATCACTCCCACGAAAAGAGGATGAGGCTAATGGTTCGAAACCCGGTTGCCGCAGCCACTCTGCACCACCGGCTCACCGAAACTTTGCTACATCATTTGCACCCCGCCTGCGCCCTCGGCATGGCAAACCTCGGTGAGGGACCGCAAACAACTGGAGGAGGTATGGGGGATGACCCACCACCCGTGTAAGTCAACACGAGGCCCGTAGTCAAACCGCCTGCTATGCCAACCACAATCGGTATCCAGATTTTTGGGTGCGCAATAAACACGGGAGCAGGAGGAGAGCTAACATTTGTTTCCTGCATCGAAGCTTGAATTACTTCGGACTCGGGAGGAAATCCTGCGGGAGGGATTTTCGATCCGATCACAACTAGCTGCCCAGGCATTAAGGTGACTTGCGCCTGGCTGGACTGTGCCTGGTCGGACTTTCTCACCACCTTCGCCGTACCCACCGCAATTACCGAGACTGAGCCGACGTAACAAATCACCGTAGTGAGGTCGTTTTCATAACCCACGTAGAAGTCGGTGCCGATGACTCCGATCACTGCGTTGGGCGTCCTGACTTCGTACTTGCCACCCGGCTTGGTAATCTTGACCACCTGGCTGCGCAGCTTGCCATAGTTCATTTCAATCGAAGTTTGCTGCGATACGGCATCGTGCTGCACTACTCGGAGCGCGCCGTTCGAGCCGAGACTGAGAATAGAGCCGTCGGTGAGCCCGGCCCGCAAACGTCCCTGAGCAGCGGTTTGCAGCAGATCATTCCACTCGAGGCCGTCTTTGACCTTCACCGGATGCGCGTTTCGCCAAGCCTCAGGAATGAGTGCCTTAACTTCTCCGGCAGTTTGGCTATCGTTTGGAGCCGCCAGCATGGGAGTTGAAGCCAGAAGGAGAGACAGCAAGACCGACAGCAATGACTTAAGCATGCCAAGCCTCAGAAGTGAAATGTCAGGGAAACCTAGCAGGATTGTCCCAGAAAAAAAAATGAAGTCAAGCAACTTTAATTGCGAGAGGGATTATCCGGCCAAATACAGACTCTGTGGGGTTTCGGGCGGCGCCGGCGATTCGGCTGCCAGCCGTCACTCAGTCGGTAGGGTTGCGCGGGAACTTCAGGTAGGGCAGGCGCACATTTTGGATCACGACTTGATCGGCTCTGATGTTGGCCGGCGCCTGAAAGTCCGGTACGCCGCACGGACCACCCGCGCCACAAGCGGCGTTTACTGCTCCCCCGGTGACGAAGTCGTCCTGGTCGACGCCGTCTCCGCTGACCCCCAGGCCGCCGACGAGTACGCCGTTTCTATAGAGCGGGAGGCTCCCGGGAAAAAAGACGATGCCGCTCATATTACCGGCGGTATCCGATCCCTGCGTGCACGGATGCGTGGTGTCGTACCGATACAACGAAAAAAATGGCCCATTCCCCGATCCGTCGATCCCGGGTGGAAACAGGGGTTGAGCTCCGAAGCTGACGGTGCGATTGGTTACCGCGGTACCGGACGGTACGCCGGGTAAATCCGTCACCCCGGCGCTACTGAACCAGATTACGTTGCGAGCTTTGGAGGCGGCCACGTCGGCGCTGAATACGGTTCCATCCGACATGCGATAGAAGCCGAGGATCGTGCCGTCTAGGTCCGAAACCGCAATCGTCATTCTGGCCTTGGAGCCGGATGGCAGGCGGATGACGGCACGCGTTGTCTTCGCCGTAGCTACGGCATTCATGATGATTTCGTCGACTTCACTCTGCGACAGTGCGCTGCCGGAATTGGGACCGACCAGGTATCCCTCCGGCGGCAGCGTGCCTGCCAGCGGGCCTACTTCGTAAGCGCCCGCGACTGTCGTGCCGGGCGACGTGCCAGAGGGTTGCGACGTTTGGTTGACGAAAGGTAGTGCTATCCCGCCGACAATAACCACTCCCGGCGGGGGAACCTGGCTTAAGTCCAGAAGGTTCGATTTGCCAGCGGCGGTAAACGCCGCAAATTCGGCAATCTCGGGTGAAGTGCTCACCACACCCACGCCGCCGACCACACCAACGCCCGCCGTACCGACCGGGCCACCTTTGAATAAGGGAACGCCTCCGGGATTGACCGCGGACGGATACGGGATGCTGTCGTTCAGATCTGCTTTGCCGGTAATGATACCCAGTCCGGGTTGTGTGCCGTCGATCGACCGCGACGGGTTCAACGCCTGTCCCGGAAGAAAGTTCGCGGTCAGAGTGCAGCCTCGATTGGTGTTCTCGATTCCGTACAGATCGGCATTGGGAGTGCCGGCGACTCCGGGCGGGAAATGAATGCCACTGATGAATCGCACCGTGCGTGAAGAGAGTGGCGCCTGGTCATTGCTGAAAAAAGCGGCGGTGCGGGCCAACGCGACTGCCAATTCGTCCGCCGGCACAGTCTGGCCAAAATTCCCAACGGACGTCGTGGGGGCGCCGGTCGTCTCGAACACGGCAAGGATATTTCCGGCGCGGTCCGCCACCGCGACCACCATGGGCGCGTTCACGGACAGCACAGCATTCTGCACAACGGCGGTTACATCGGCGGCGGTGAGCGGGACCACTGCCGGTGGAGGAGGGTCAGAGAGGTTAGAAGACGATCCGCCTCCTCCACAGGAGAGGCACAACAGAACTCCGGCGCAGACCATCGCGCAGACTAGTAGCGAGAGCGCGGAAAAGCCGAAGAGATAGTCCTGCCTCGTCCTGATCTTCATAATTCGAGATACGAGCTCGGCGAGAAACGGCGAGATTTTGGGTTGTTGTGTGCCGTCCATTATGCCTTCGCCGTGAACAAAGTCAAGCAATGCTTGCTGCCGGGAAAAAGTTGTGATAGGAGTTATGCCCCACCCGATTCCGGTTGTGAGAAGCGACTTCAGTTCAGGCGATGAAGATGGATTTGGCACGAGCATTATTGTTTATGAAGTCGTGGACTTCTCAGGTCGCGTTCTTGTGCCTGGTCGCATCGCCGGGGGTGATATTGGGACAGGTGCAGCGGATTCCAGGCCACACGCCTTCCACCACGGCCTCGCTGCAAGGTACGGTAAGAGACTCGCAGACTAAGCTGGGCATTCCCGGAATCAGGATCAGCCTGCTCCGGGGAAGTGTCGTGGTGCGTGAGAACTGGACCGACGGCGAAGGTATCTACCGTCTGGTTGACCTGGCGCCGGGAACCTATGAAGTCAAGGCCGAAAAGCAAGGATTCCAGACGCTGGACTTACCGGGTCTCCAGATCGAGGGTCCTGAAACCAAAAATTTTGCGTTGGAGCCTATCGTGGGCGAAACCACGCGGGCGAAAGGTCCATCCGGAGTTCCTGGAGCTGTACCCTCGCCCCCAGCGCCTGCCGCTTCGCCAACTGGACCCTATCCTGGTTTGCCAAACTCTGGACTACGAACCGCGGAAGCGCCTGTTTCTCCGGGACCGCTGGGAATTGCTCCCGAGCAAGTGCCCCCGGACACTGCGAACTTCGTGAAGGAGCCCGACCGATGGGATGTTCCCATGCCAGCCTGGGACCGCTACGGCAAAGGCGGTGAATTCCCCTATACCAAGGGGCACTGGTACGACCCGTTTAATCGCAGCCGCATCAAGGGCGACCAGCCCATCTTTGGACAGAAATGGGGGCAGAGGTGGTTCTTTAATTTCACCGGGACGAGCCTTACCGGATTGGATGTGCGCCGCCTGCCCGTACCCAGCGGTGTGTCGGAGGAGCAACCCGGCGGCCCAAAATTTTTTGGGCGGGGTGAACAGGGTTTCGCGTCGCAAAGTTTCCGTCTTTCTTTCGATCTTTTTGAAGGCGACACCAGTTTTCGGCCCATTGATTTCCGCATTCGGTTTACGCCAGAATTTAATCTCAACTTTCTGCAAACCCGCGAGCGCGGACTGGTCAATATTGACGTTCGCGACGGCACCAATCGATTTGATACACACGCCGGTGTGCAGGAGGCATTTGTCGAGGCCAAGATCCACGACGTTAGCCCGAATTTTGATTTCGTTTCAGTCCGGGCGGGAATCCAGCAGTTCGTCAGCGATTTTCGTGGGTTTATTTTCGCCGAGGAGCAGCCCGGCGTGCGTATCTTCGGAAATCTGCGTTCGAATCGGATCAACTACAACCTGGCCTGGTTCTATTTTCTGGAGAAGAACACAAACAGCGGGCTGAACACGTTCGAGCGGAGGCATCAACAGGTCTATGTAGGGAATGTGTACATACAGGATTTCTTCGCCAAAGGCTACACGACAGAATTCAGCTTCCATTACAACCGCGACGATCCGTCGATTCATTTCGACGACAATGGATTCCTTGTCCGTCCGGCACCCATCGGGCTGGTAGTGAATAATGGCATTCTGCAGCACGACATTCGTGCGTACTATCTGGGATGGACCAGCAATGGCCACATCGGCCGCCTGAATGTAAGTCATGCGTTTTATCAGGCGCTAGGCCATGACACTCTGAATCCGATCGCCGGAAGACGCGTGGACATCAACGGACGGATGGCCGCGCTCGAGTTGTCAGTGGATAAGGATTGGGCGCGCTTCCGCACGTCGTTTTTCTACACTTCCGGCGATCCCAGCAATGTTAATTCCGCACTCGGGAAGCCTCGCGATTCGACCGCGCACGGTTTCGACACCATTGTGGATGAAACGAACTTTGCCGGAGGAGCCTTCAGCTTCTTCGACCAGCAAGGCATTCGCCTGACCAGCACCGGAGTCGCGCTCACCAATCCCGGCAGCCTGCTGGTCAGCCTGCGCAGTAATAAGGAAGAAGGGCAGGCGAATTTCGTAAATCCGGGGATTTATATATTCAACGCGGGAGCCGATTTCAATCTGACACCCAAGCTGCGCGCGTTCGTAAACGCGAACTACCTTCGTTTTGACCGCACCGAACCGTTGCAAATTCTCCTGTTTCAGCCCGGCATTCGGCACAGCATCGGACTGGACTCCGGAATCGGACTGCAATATCGGCCGCCATTAACGGAGAATATCGTAATCACATCCGGAGTATCGAATCTGGTTCCGGGTGCGGGATTTGGGGACATCCTCAACAAGCGGGTGTTGATTTCCGGGTTCACAAGTATAAAGCTGACGTTCTGAACTGAAGCTATGCGGCATTATTCCTGGCAAGGATTTTCGCGGCAACGATTGGGGCACCAACGATTTTCGCACCAACAATTGGGGCAAGTCTTATTGTTGGCGGCGTGCGTGTGCGTAGGGCTCGCGGTATTCGGCCCCGCGGGCAAGACAGCGGCTTCAGAACGAGCGGCGGGCCCATCGATGCAAGCAGGCAATGAACAAAGCTCGCCGGGTCTTGGAGACTCACTTGAGGAGGCGCAGCAGAAGTCGGCTGGCTGCGTAAGTTGCCACCATCCGATGGACAGCTCGACCATGCACACTACTGGAACCGTGCGATTGGGTTGTACCGATTGTCATGGTGGAAATGCGCAGATCGCGCTGCCAACCGGGGTAGAGCAAGCATCGCCCCAATACCGCGATTTGACTGAGCAGGCTCACCCCCGTCCACGTTTTCGAGAGAACGCTCGAACTTCCGCCAACCCGGTTCGTGCTTATACCCAGTGGTTGAAAGAAGACGCGGATTACATCAAGTTCATAAATCCCGGTGATTTGCGCGTCGCGGAGCAAACCTGCGGGCGTTCCGGATGTCATGCTGCCGAAGTTCAGCGCGTACGTACCAGCATGATGACGCACGGCGCGATGCTATGGGAGGCGGCGCTTTACAACAATGGCGCGATTCCGCTGAAGAATCCGTTCTTTGGCGAAAGCTATGGCCCCGATGGAAAGCCGCAGAGATTGCAAACCTTCCCGCCACCCACCCCCGAGGAGACGCGTACCAAAGGCGTTCTCCCGTACCTTGAACCGATTGAGCGATGGGAGGTGTCGCAACCCGGGAACGTGTTGCGGTCCTTCGAGCGTGGTGGTGAAAAGAAGCCCGAAGTGGGGATTCCCAGTCTCGATGAGGAGCCGGGAAAGCCAGACGTAAAACTCGGCGAGCGCGGCTTTGGCACGCTGACCCGTACCGATCCCACAGTTCTAGGTTTGCAAAAAACGCGATTGCTCGATCCGCTGCTTTCGTTCCCCGGAACCAACGATCAACCCGGAGACTATCGCGCCAGCGGATGCAGCGCTTGCCACGTAATCTACGCCAACGATCGTTCGCCGGAACATTCGGGACACTATGCGGCCGGGGGCAACCTTGGACAGAGCGCGACTGCCGATCCAACCATCCCCAGGAATGAGTCCGGACATCCGCTCAAGCATGAGTTCACTCGATCCATTCCGTCGAGTCAGTGCATTGTTTGCCACATCCATCCCGGCACCAATATGGTCGCGCCCTATTTTGGCTACACCTGGTGGGACAACGAGATCGATGGCGACAAGATGTATCCGCAGGGAAAAGAACAACGCCGTCTCAGCTCGAAAGAACAGCAACTCGTCCAGATGCGTGATCCGGAGCGGACTACGATTCGCGGGTACTGGTCAGACGTGAGTTTTCTCGAAAAGACGGGGACGCCGGAATTCAACAAAGACCTCAAGAACACGCAGTTCGCCGACTTCCACAGTCACGGATGGATTTTCCGCGCGGCCTTCAAGCACGATCGCAAAGGCAATCTTCTGGATAAAGAGGGCAACCAGGTTTCTTTCGACGATCCGGAGAAGTTCAAAAAGGCTGTCCACCTGAAGGACATCCATCTGGAAAAGGGAATGCATTGCATTGACTGCCATTTCGAGCAGGACAGTCACGGCAACGGAAAGTTGTATGGAGAAACACGCAACGCCATCGAAGTCGATTGTGTGGATTGCCATGGCACAATCCAGCAACGAGCGACACTGCGGACGTCCGGCATCGCTGCGCCAGCCGGCGGCACTCCGCTGGAACGGCTGCGCACGCCTTGGGGTGAGCGACGTTTCTACTGGGATGGAGATCGCTTGTTTCAGAGGTCCATGCTGGAAAAAGACCAGCAATGGGAAGTGGTGCAGGTCCTTGATTCGATCACTCCGGGGAACGCACACTACAGTGAGAAATCGCGACTCGCCAAAACCATCCAGAAGGACGGCAGCACCTGGGGAAGCGCGAATGCCGATTCGTCGCAGTTGGCGCACGAAAACAGCCGCATGACTTGCTACTCCTGTCACAGCTCTTGGGCGCCAACGTGCTACGGATGTCATCTTCCGATGACGGCAAATCAGAAAATGCCTATGCTGCACAACGAGGGACTCACAACTCGCAACTGGACCTCCTACGATTTTCAGGTTCTGCGCGACGACGTTTATAGCCTGGCCATTGATGGCACGGTCACCGGGCATCGCGTCGCCCCGGTACGCTCGGCATGTGCTGTGCTGGTGAGTTCCCAGAACAACAACCGCGATTGGATCTATTATCAGCAGCAGACGATTTCCGCGGAAGGCTTCAGCGGCCAAGCCTTCAGTACGTTCGTCCCGCACACGGTGCGCGCTACGGAAACCAAGGGTTGCACGGACTGTCATGTCTCGAAGGCGGGCGATAACAATGCCTGGATGACCCAGTTATTCCTGCTGGGGACGAACTTCATGAACTTCATGGGGCGTTATATCTACGTTGCCACGGGTAATAGAGGATACGAGGCGGTCGCGGTCACCGAACATGATGAGCCTCCAGCGGTAATTGGAAGCGATCTGCAAAGGCTTGCCTATCCCGACGACTACGCGAAGCATATAAAGGATTATCGCGAACTGAAAGAGGCATACGGGCACTCGGGGTCGGACATTCTGGATGTACAGGCTCGCGGCGAATATCTCTACGCTGCCATGGGAAAAGGGGGCTTGCGCGTTTACGACATTGCCAACGTCGATGACAAGGACCTCTCTCAACGCACGATCACTGCGCCCGTCTCGCCCCTGGGCCAGCGCTTCTATGTCCCGACGAAATATGCGATGGCCGTAGCGACTCCAACAACATTAGGGGTGGATCCGTTACGAACTCATCGCCCCGAGAACGAAGAACAATCGATTCATCTGATCTACGGTTTTCTCTACGTTGCCGACAGGGAAGAAGGCCTGGTCGTGATCGGCGATCCCAATTTGAAGAGCAAGAGTCCCGGCGTCGGTACCTTGCTTGATGGCGATCCGCGCAATAACTTTCTCAAACGCGCTTATGCTTTCAATCCCAATGGCGCTCTAAAGGGAGCGCGGAGGATTGTCATCGTGGGCACGTATGCTTACATTCTCTGCGACGCGGGCTTGGCTGTGGTCAGTCTCGACAATCCACTTAAGCCCGAACTCGTCGCACAAGTCGGCGCGCCTTTTCTAATCGAGCCGCGAGGCATCTCCGTGCAGTTCCGCTACGCCTTCGTGGTGGACCGCCTCGGACTGAAGGTTTTGGACATAACTCATCTCGACCGGCCGGTACCCGTTCAGGGAGCACGGGTTCCGCTGGCCGACGCTCGCAATGTGTATGTCGCCCGTACTTACGCATACGTTTCCGCGGGCAAGCAAGGTTTAGCGATCGTGGATATTGAGCATCCCGAGCAACCCAGGCTGGACCAGACTTTCACCGCCGATGGCGCCATGAATGACGTAAACGACGTAAAGCTCGGCATGGTTTCCGCGGAGTTGTTCGCCTACGTGGCGGATGGCAAGAATGGGCTGCGCGTGATTCAGTTGTTTTCGCCGGCGGACAATCCCAACTTTTCCGGATTCAGCCCGCGTCCCACTCCCAAACTGATTGCCACACACCACACGCGCGGGCCGGCACTGGCCGTTTCCAAAGGCATCGATCGCGATCGTGGAGTGGATGAGAGCGGCAATCAGGTCGCCGTCCTCGGACGCCGGGGCGCGCGCCCGTTCAATCTGCAGGAAATGCAGCGCATGTATCTTCGCGATGGCGAGCTGTACAGGGTTACAGATAGTCCGCCAGGGCCTGCGCATTGATGCTGGTGACTCACCGATATTGTTGATGTACATTCCGCTTAGTGGCGTCAGTTCTGGAGTTCGCAGAATCCCAAGCATGCGGCGTCCGTGGAATCCCACCGTTCAAAAAACGAAGAGTGGCACCACGCTATCTTGCCGCGCGCAATTGCGGGATCGTGAACTTTCCTTTCGTCGGTCGCTCCTTGGTCCAATCGTGATAGGAATGGCACTCGGAACAGCGTCCGCTGGCGGCATCGTGCTGCGCCCCGTTATCCTCGTGGCAATTGCGGCAAGATGCGATTCCTGGCAGCAGGATGTCGGCGGTCTGGCGACTCTCCGGTGTCCGGCTGTGGCACGCCGTGCAAGTCAACAAACGGTGGGAATCGTGGTTGAACTCGGCGTGCAGGAACCAGCGCGCTGGGATGGAGGACTTCGCCACCGCGGGCAGCGGAGCTTTTCCTTCAGTCGTTTTTCCTTCGATCGGGTTTTCTTCGATCATGACGTGGCAGAGCTTGCAGCCTTTGTCGAATAACAATTTATCGGCCAGCATGATCTGCTGGTCCATCCATTCCTGCCGATTGTGTGGAACCGGTAGCGGCAATTTCATCATATTCGGGAGACTCTTGCTCGGCAGAATCCGTTCCGGCGCGACCGCTTCCGACAGTGCTCCGGGATGGGACGCGAAGTAATCGCTGTATTTCTGAACTAGAAATGTCTGAACAACTTCCGGCTTGTCGTGCGGCGCCGCCTCATCGAAGCGCTTGTCAAATTGCAAGTCTTTGACGTGGCAGCCAGCACATTGATTGACATAAACAATTGGCAACATGTAATCCTGGGAGTGCGAGTGCTTCAGGTCCGCGCTCGTGCCGGCTGTGACAGGCCGAGGTTGAGACGTTGCCTGAGACATCGCCTGTGGCATCGCATACGGCCAGGTCACGTCCATTGCTGTCAGACGATGGCAGTCTTGACAATCCATCTGCACCGGTCCAGCCGGGCCCGCAAGATTGGGACGCAGATGCGCGTAGTGGTTCAGCTTGATCTGTCCAGGATCATGTGCGCCGGGCCGCAACGCTGCGAACTCTGGATGATCCTTATCGAAGTCCTTCACCGCGCGCACGTACTGCGGATTTCCGCCCCGGGTGGATAAATTTGCGTGACACTGAGTGCAGCTTGCGTCTTGCGTGCTCGCAAGCCGTGGCGAATCTCTGTGCTCGATGTGGCATGAGCCGCAGCTAACTGTGAACGCTACTTTGTCTGCATGATGTGCGGGGGCGTCGTGGCACTTCAAGCAAGCATCGTCGCTGACCTTGGCGTGAAAGAAACCAAGAGTCGTTGCGTGGCAAAGGTTACAATTCTTTCCCAACACGGCGTGCGAGGCTGAGAGCGGCCCGCTGCTATAAATCTTTTGGCTGGTCGCGCGCTGGGCCGCGAACCATCCGATGGCGACGACCGGAACCAGAATCGATAGCCAAAGCCGCCAACTGCGCAAGGGATGAGCCTGCTTGAAATACTGCAAGTCCATCCGCTTGGCGAGATTCTTGGTCGTGCGTATGCGCCGCGGCATCGTTCCCTCAGTATCGCAACGCCATCAACGCGTGCACCGCGCCCAGCAGCAATAGCGCGTAGGAAGCGGGTATGTGCACCAGCAGCCAGGCGTGCAGAATGCGGTGATATTGAGTTTGCAGGTCGAGTTCCCGTTTTTCTTCGCAGATATTTTCCAAATCGTCGACGGATGGATGCAAATTTGGCGGCAGGAGCACCCGTAATTGCTGAAACATGCTTTGGGACCGATTGCGGTCGGCCAATGCCATGCCCTTGGAGCCGCCGTGTGCGATATAGGGCTGCATCTCGCGGCGGAAGAATTCCTGAAGTTGGACGCTGGCTCCTTCGTCCACCTGCAAGCCGGACGCGACAGTGAGGCCGCCGATGGTTCCCGCGCTCGCCGATGCAGCGCGCTGTTGCTCGGTGGCTTGGGAAACGCTTCCTCCGAGCGCCGCAGAAGCCTCGTCAACCAGTATTTGTGCTTCGGTGACTAGTTGCGAACGCACTCGTCCGATCTGTTCGTAAATTGTTTCGAGCGGAATCCTTTGTGTCGTTAGTCTCGGCATGAAATGTTGCAGCACCGCACCCACGATTCCGCTGATGAAGACAACAACAAACAGCCACATCAGACCTTTGGTCAGCCCAACGCCGAAGCGAAATCCCGAGTGGAAGAGGATCAAGGGAAAACTGAGGAAGCCCAGCCAGAGGTGGCCGCGCATCCAGGCCTGTGCCCGTCCAATGCGCCAGACCGGCACCTTCTTTCGCGCCCCGAGGAGCCCCGCAAAAAGCATGAAGGCGAAGGCGATGCTCCCATACGTCAGCCCGGCCACGGTCCCGCCGTTCGCACCCTCCGGCGCACTGCGGCTGTAAGGAATGTAGATCGCGGCGGCGACGATCAGTCCTGCCAGGCTGCCGATGAACCATTTTCGATGTGTCTCATCAATGCGCAAGGGTCACTGTCCTGCTTTACGAACTCTGTTTGGTTAAATCCGGTTTGTTTACTGTCTGTCGCTTGAGCAAGCCGCCGAAAAATTCCAACGGGTTCACGCGATGCGCCGCATCATGCGGGCATGCATACACACAACTCGGTTCCTCGTGGTTCAGGCAGAGATCGCAAGATGTGGCTTTCACCTTCACGCTGGCGATTGTCCTTCCCGGATATGAGAGGTCTTCCAACTCGACCGGAAAAGGATGCATATTGATATTTCCGTACGGACAGTTATTGGCGCACTGGCCACAACCGATACACCAGTCCTCAATAATCACCTCCAGCGAATTGCGGCGGCGAATCGAGCCGACCGGACAGCCCACCATGCACAGCGGATCGCGGCATTGCCGGCAAGAGGTGGCGACGAGATACTTGTCGAAGCGCAGTCCTTCGCGAATCAACCGGCTCACCCCATCGTGGGCATCCGCGCAGGCGCGCACGCACTGATCGCAGCGTGTGCAACGGTCCAAGTCGAGGATGAGCAGGCTTTGCGCTTCCATCAGACCCTGATTGAGAAATTGGTCGACGGAGACATCGGCGACCTGCATGACAGTCTGACGGTTCTGCTCCGCATGTTCCGCCGACTCCGCTTCCAATTTCCGCCGGATTTCCGGGAAGCGGTCGAGCATGAGCCGGAAATCTTCTCCCGGAATGCGCACTACCTCCACATGATCCAACGCCGTGCAGGTAGCCATCCGCGGCGTGCCCGTGAGGAATGCCATTTCGCCAAAATACGAACCGCGCGCCAGGTACGCCAGCACCATATCTCCGCCCGGACGATGCTGAGACACTTTCACAAACCCGAGTCGCACCAGGTAAAAGCTGTCGGCCACCTCACCCTGAGTGCAGATAATTTGTCCCGGTTGAAAGCGGAGCAGTTCGACATGCTCCCGCAAATGGTCGATGAAGTCAGCTGTGAGCGGCGCCAGCACCGGAACGCTGCGCAGGTGCGAATCGAGCGCGCGCTTCTTGTAGGTGCGGTCCAGCTGATCGCGGAAAGTCTTGTTGCGCTGCATGATGTCGAGAACATTGCGTAGCATCTCGAGCATCGTGCAATCCGTCTTCGCGCGCACGGTGGCCGAGCGCGGGTAGTAACTCATGCAAGTCATCTCGCCGAACAGTTCGCCCGGGCCTAACTCGGCAATCGGGCTCTGATAAGGGAGATCCATGGGGGCGTCGATGGGTATGTAGGATTGAGTGCTCTCTTCTTTGCGTTCATCCTCGTCGCGCGAGGTCAGCAGGCTCTTCAGCTTGCTCAAGAATCCGCGCGCGCCGCCTTCGGTCTTGACGTGGGCAATGGGGCTGGCGAGATATACTTCCGCGGCGCCATCCAGTATGTAGAACGCGGTTGCGCCAAACTCACCCTCACGACAAATGATGTCTCCAGCCTTGAAGTTCCGTTCCACAACCGCATTCTGGTTCAGTTTCAAGAATGTTCCCGAGACGTTCTCGAAAACGGGCAGGCCAACAAGAAAATCGGGATCGACCGTCCCACCTTCGAGATGGCTTTTGACGACGCTTCGATTCGTCAAGGCTCCCGTAGGGCAGGAGACCATACACTCTCCGCAGGAAACGCACGAGGATTCGCCCATCGGCAAGTTATTATCGAAAGCGATACCCGCCTGATATCCTTTGCCCCGCCGCGCCAGCACCCAGTTTTTGCGGATGTCGTCGCAACCGCGAATACAGCGGTCGCACAGGATGCAAGCCTCATGATCAACCTTGATAGCTAACGACGAATCGTCGTGCCCTCGGGGCGTGGCGCGGCTCGGAAACCGCGGTTTGTCGATTCCAGACTGGGCGGCGAGCCGCTCCAATTCGCAGTCGCCGGTTTGCTGCTGCCGCGAGCACGGAGAAGGATGGTCTGACATCAACAGCTCGATCAGAGTGTGGCGAACGCCTAATACAGGCTCGGTGTTCGTCTTGACCGTCATTCCTTGTTCGGCTTGCCGAATGCAGGAAGCGGCGTAAACTCGCTGGCCTACGTCCACTACGCATACGCGGCATACTCCCACCGGATTTTCATTCTGCTGGTGGCAAAGGGTGGGGATAGGAATGCCGACGCCACGGGCGGCGTCAAAAATAGTAGTCCCTTGAGGGACGGTCACCGAGGTGCCGTCGATGGTGAGTTGCACGTGATTTGCAGGGATCGGTTGGCCTGCTACTGCATCGGGACTCATGATCTTCTAACGCACATTTCAGGACTGACTGAAGCAAACCCCTCCTGGACAGCGGCGATGGACGATGTGCTCTTCCACCACGCCTGGAAAATGTTTCATCACCGAGGCGATGGGGACTGGAACCACCTGTCCGAGTCCGCAAATTGATGCCTGCTTCATGGCGGTCGAAAGCTCCCCCAGAACGAGCATGTCATCCTTGGAGCTTTGGCCGGTGGTCCAGCCCTTGAGCATCTCGACCATTTTTTGCGAACCTACCCGGCAAGGTACACACTTGCCGCAAGACTCATTGCGGTAGAAGCGAGTGGCGTTGAGCGCCATGTCCAACATGCACCTGCCTTCCGCGCATACCACGATGGCTCCCGATCCGACCATTGACCCCGCCGCCGCAACCGCATTCCAGTCCAGCGGCAGTGTAGCCATCGAAGCCGGCAAATATCCCGAGGACGGACCAGAAGGTGCAAAAGCCAGAAGCTTCCCTCCATCGGTGACGCCGCCGGCATTTTCATAAATAAGTTCGCCATAAGTGGTTCCCATTGGAACTTCGAAAATGCCGGGACGATTTACATCGCCGCTGATGCCCACGAACTTCATCCCCACCGATCCATTCTTGCATTGCGCTTTGTACCAATCGGCGCCACGAGCCAGGATCACGGTGGCCAAACAGAAAGTCTCCACGTTGTTAATGACGGTGGGCTGGTTCCATAAACCATTCGTGACAGGAAAGGGAGGTTTGTTGCGCGGCTCGGCGCGCTTGCCCTCGATGGCCTCCAGGAGAGCGCTTTCTTCTCCACAGATGTAGCCGCCGGGGCTGACAAAAATCTTCAGATCAAAGGCCAAATCGCTCCCCAGGATTCGAGATCCCAACAAACCCTGCTGGTAACAACGATCAATCTCTTCCTGGAGGACCTCTTTGGGGCCTTCGTATTCGTGGCGGATATACAGAATCCCTTCGCGCGCCCCGGTAACCAGACCGGCAGTGATCATGCCTTCAATCACGAGGTACGGGACATTCTCCATGATGCCGCGGTCTTTGATGGTGCCGGGTTCGCTCTCATCGGCATTGCACACGATGTACTTCGTGGAGCCGGGCGCATTGCGCACGAACTCCCATTTACTGGATGTTGGAAAGCCAGCGCCTCCCATGCCGCGGAGGCCAGCCGCTTTCAGGGACGCAATAATTTCCTGCCAATTCCGCGTTTCAACAAAGCGGCGCACTACCGCATACTGGCCCTGTCCATGGTTCGCATCGGAGCGGTACGGGTCAGAGACCACCGCCATTCGCTCTGCGTTGTGATGTCTTCCTGGAAGAGGTTTTCCGGCAAGAACATCTTGCGCCATGGTAACGGCGTCCCGGCTGTTCACATGGGCGTAAATGTTGTCATTCACCATGATCGCCGGCGCATGATCGCAGCGGCCGAGACATGAAACGTCTCGGATAGAAACTTCTTTTGGGTCCGCGCTTTGAAAAGCGGAATCGAGAGCGGACCGGACCTTGTCACCTCCGCGAAGATGGCAACTCATGTCGGCGCACACGCGCACGTCCACCTTCGGTGGAGGGCTGAGATGAAAGTGAGGATAAAAGCTGGCTACCGCGTGGATTTGACTAACAGGAACATGAATGTTCGCGGCGAGCGTCTTGAGCTGGTCGGCGGGCAGGTAGCCGAAATCGCGCTGTATGGCCCTCAGTTCTTCAAACACGACTCCGGACACTCCGCATCAGGTGAGATCATACCGTACTTAAGATGGCGAGAGCGTATAGCAAAATGAATTCCATGTCTAGACCGGTGCATGACTCTAGCGAAGTGTGTACGGCCTCCGCTGCTTTGCATTGATTTTTTGGCCGATTCGTCGTATAACCAAGCCCCTCGACGAAATACTCCCGGCGCTTTGGTGGATGAGTGACTAGCAAAATCCGAAAGCCACTCCTGGCGGTCGTCTGGCTGCTTCTCACGCTGCTCGCCATTGGCGATGCGCAAAGCCCTGATCCGACCACCCTTTACTCACAGAAAGACGTCGCTGCCGGTAAGTACAACGGCCCCGGCGGATGTGCGGCGAGCAGTTGCCATGGCAGTGTGCAACCGAAGACCACCACGCGCATTTTTCAGAACGAGTACACGATCTGGATCGCGCAAGACAAGCATGCTCGAGCTTTCAGTGTGCTGCAGAATAGTGTCTCTCAGCGTATTGGCAGAATCTTGAATATCGGACCACCCGCACAAGCCCCCAAATGCCTGGTGTGTCACTCGCTTTACGCGCCTCCGGAGCAGCAAGCGCAGACGTTTGAACTTGGCGATGGAGTGAGTTGCGAGAACTGTCATGGTCCGGCGTCGGGATGGCTGGGTCCACATACGACGAAAAACTGGCCGCATGAGAAGTCCATTCAGCTCGGCATGTACGACACGCGCAATCTGGAAAACCGCAGCGCGAAGTGCCTGAGCTGCCATCTTGGAACCGCGGAAAAGTTTGTCGATCACGAGATGATCGCCGCCGGGCATCCCGACCTTACTTTTGAGCTGGGTTTGTTTACCTTTGTCATGCCGCCTCACTGGAAGATGCCGGAGCAGGACAAACCCTGGCGACAAGTACAGGCATGGAGCGTCGGGCAGGCAGTGCAACTGCGCGAGTCTCTCAACCGGTTGGCACGCCGCGCGAATGGCCCGGTATGGCCCGAGTATGCCGAACTCGATTGCTTCGCCTGTCACCACAGTCTAACGCGTCCCGAGGATAGCTGGCGTCAGGAGCGCGGTTATGCCGGACGTCGTCCCGGCAATCCACCGTGGAACGAGTCTCGCGTGGTCGTATTCCGCGATCTGATTGCGGAGATCACCCCCACTGCCAGCAAGCAGTTGGACGATCAGATCGCGCACCTCGCTGGCCTTATGAATCAGCTGAACGGCAATCGGGAACAAATCGCCGCGTCGGCGACTCGCGCCTCCGCATTTGCCGAAGAGTTGGTGAAGCAGGTTGACGCTCAGGGCTACGATTCGGCGTTGACATCGCGCCTGATGCGGCGGGTTTCTGGTGACGGCACTGCCATCTCCATCGAGGGTGAGCGCTCGGCGGAGCAGGCTGCCATGACTCTTGACTCGCTGTTCAGAGCCTACAATCAGAATGAGAAGCCAGCCAATGGAACCGAGTTGCGCGCCGCGATCGACGGTCTGTTCGCGCTGCTGCAAGATCCGTCAGCCTATTCGGCGCCGCGGTTTGCGGCTCAAATGAAAAAGGTCAGCGAGATTGTTGGTCGATAAATGGCCCATAAATGGCCGCTACTCGCCGCTAGCTCTCATGAATATCGAAGAGATGTGCCTGATACGGCGCCAGCTTTACGTAGAGTCCATTGCGGTCTATCTCCGAGCGTTCCCATAGGTACTCGCGGCCATCCAACAGGTCGCGGAACAGGCAATTGCGGGATGTGCCCTCCGCCGCTTTCTGGACTTTACCCTGCGCGGTTCGATTGCCTGGATTCACTACGATCAGGCGGCTGTCGGACTGATGATGCCACCCGTAGGCGATCAAATCCTGAGACGTGTCGTCTCCTGCAGGCTGTACGTCGAGAAGCCGCCATTCGCCGGCGTGAAAGACCTCCGCATCGGAGGAACGCAGCGAGTGCTCGTACAATTCGTGAATCTGCCGATCGTCAGGCTCCGGTTGCGCTTTGCCGAGGGGCATCGGCACAAACGTCTTTGCGCCGTTCAGTTGGCCATGATGGTAAAAACGCATCCCGGGCAGCGTGGAGAGCAGAGTGACGACGGAAGAGACTCTTTCTTGCGGGAAAACCGCTGCACAACGCGGCTCGTCGTGGTTCTCGAGAAAGCGTGCCATTTTGCTTTGGTAGCGCATATCGGCGCCGAGATGGGCACGGACCTGTCCGGTCGAACCCTCCCGCAGCCGATCGTACAGACGCTTATCGTAAGTGAACTGGAACCCCAACTCCTGCATTCTCCATTCCATGTCCCAGTAAACTTCCGCCAGCCACACGAAGTCGGGCACTGCCGCAATCGCCTCCTGCCAAAATTCGGCCGTTGGCGCGGGCCAATTTTTGAGAGAGTTTCCCCAGGTTCGATGGAAAATTTCATTCGTAACCAGCATTGCCATGTCGCAGCGCACCCCATCACAAAACTGGGAAATGTTCTTAAGGACGCCGATCATGCCTTGGCGGCATTCGGGATTGAAGTAATTGAGCTGGGCGACGTCGGACCAGGGAGCAAAATAGGGGTCTCGGCCGCGAGCGACGAATAGATTCTTATCATCCGGCCTTTCCACCAAGTAAAAGGCCGCAGGATCGCGTCGAAAATCCTCTTCGCTGCCCTGGATGTACCGGTCGGGATGCTGTGCCATCCAGCTATGGTCGAAGCCAGTATGGTTCGGCACAAAGTCGAGAATTAATCCCATGCCTCGCTGACGCAACTGGCTGTGTACTTCGCTCAAGCTCTCGGCGGTGGCGATACGAGGGTCCGGACTGTAGTCCTGAATCGAGAAAGGCGAACCAACCACGTCCCGCACTTTCCAAGGCGGCAGCGCGGCATCGAAATTCGGAAAATTGCGTGGGTCGGTGCGAAAGATTCGCCGGCCAATCAAACTCCGCCGCCACACTCCCATCAGGTAAACAAAATCGAATCCCAGGTCTGCGAGGTGGTCCCATTCTTCGCCCGGTACATCCTGCAAGCGCAGGCAGCGGCCGTGTTTGGCCGAAAGTTCTTCCAACCAGACCCAGGTGTTGATCTCGTACAAATGCGGATGGGCGCGATAGGAAAATGTGTGGTGACGGGGCTCCGCTCCGTCCAAGTCGGGCAGATCGCTCTGTGTCATGTACGTACTCTCCGCCAAAGAATCGGCTTGAGAGTGTACTCGATTGCAGACTCAGCAAACTTGCCGAACGAATTCACAGAACTTTCGGATACAATTTCGGCGAGGCGCATGAACATTGGCGATTTCGCTTTGTTCTCCACGAGTTAGATAAGGTAGCCATTCATTTTTCCAGTGTAGCTGAACTATTCAAAGTGCCGATTTAGGGCCTGATTCATGACCATTGCTAGGCCTAAGCCCCCACCGCAACGACCGTGGGGATGAAAACATCAGCACTGAGTTTGAAGCGGGCGCAAAGTTTCCGCACCTGCTTTATAGTGAGGTTCCTTTGCCCTGCAAGGAACATGGAAACCGCACTCTCCGAGCCGAACTCTGGAATCAAATCCCGCTGCGAAAGGTTTCCCTTTTCGATGAGATACCGCACCAAGGAAACGGCGTCAACTTCAGTGATGGGCCAATGCTCGTCCTCGTAGCGTTCCACCAGCAGGGACAGCAATTCGATGGCTTCCATTTCAGAAGGAGAGGGGTTATCCAAAGCAGTGAGTTTGAAAAGCGCTTCGGTGTATGCCTCCAGTTCCGCGTCATTATGGATGACACGGGGAGCGCCCTTGGCGATCATTTTCGCCGGGTTTGCCAAAACTGTTGTTGTGCTCATTTTTTCTTCCCCGTCCCGTACTCTTTGTCCCAGTCGTCGGGATTGTTATATTGCTTGTGTGTCAAAAAAGACCTGATGTAGACATGCCCCTTGGTTTGCTTTCCCGCTATCGCCTTTACATAGTGGATGACGGTGATAAGCCTGTAGCGATTTTGACGAATATTGAAGACCACATAACCATCCACAGGATCGGCGTCCTTGAAGATGCTCCGCACTTCCTCAATATTGCACCAGCGGGCGGCTTTTACGGTTCGTCGCCATTTCTTGAGTTCGTCCGCCGCGTCCCTGTACTTCTCCGCCGCTTTTTCCAGATGCTTGCGCGTCACAATCTGCACTCCCTAATAATACTTCACAAAATGTGAAGTTGTCAAGAGCCATAAACACCCCGAATTTTGTCCCGTTTCTGCGCCTGGTTCCCGTGTTCCCGAAGAGGCGGCTGGCTCGTTTTGGTTTGTGTCAACCGGGGGCACGAATTTGGCACGCTGGATTTCAGCGTCCCGCACGGTTGGGGACTCCAGCCTTTTTTGCTTGTAGTTCGTCTATCCCTCGGGAATCCACCTGATGAAAAAGATGGTGCCTTCGGGGTAGAGCCGCTTTAGGTTTACTTTCTCCCAAGTGCGGTCGGGCTGCACCCATAGACTGGCGATTACGATTTTAGCCATTTGGATTCTCCTTTTGGTCGATACCGCTTTCCATGGAGAATTCAGCGAAATTCATGCCCACTTGTTCATGACCAGCCGGAAAAACCTCCGAAAATGGGCATAATCTGCGATTGGCCTTTTTCGGATACAATTTCGCCCTCACGGTTTGCAACCCGCGGTTTTCATTTCGTCATTGCAAAGGCAACGCAGGAGGACAATTGGTCAATCCCAGGACGCGACCGGTGGTTGCCTCTCACGCCGGGAATGTCTCTACAAAGGAGCACGCCCGGTTAGCCGAACCATATGTCGAGCGGGTGCCACCCTGGCGCAAATGGGGACCCTACGTCAGCGACCGGTCCTGGGGGACCGTACGCGAGGACTACAGCGTGGATGGCAACGCGTGGGATTTTCTTCCGCACGATCAGGCGCGCAGCAAAGCCTACCGATGGGGCGAGGACGGCATCGCGGGAATCTGCGACCGCTATCAGTTGCTGGTATTCGCGTTGGCGTTTTGGAACGGCCGCGATCCCATTCTCAAAGAGCGCATGTTCGGGCTCTCCTGCAATGAAGGAAATCACGGCGAGGATGTGAAGGAGTACTGGTTTCATCTTGATAACATCCCCACGCACAGCTACATGCGAATGCTTTACAAGTACCCGCAAAGGGAATATCCGTACGGGCAATTGATCGAAGAAAGCCGAAATCGAGGGGCGGGATCTGAATTCGAACTGCTGGATACCGGAATCTTCGACGACGATCGATATTTCGATATCTTCATCGAGTACGCTAAAGCATCGCCGGAAGATATCTGTATTCGCGTAGAAGCGTTCAATCGCGGTCCCGACGCTGCCGAACTCCACGTCTTGCCGCATTTGTGGTTTCGCAACACCTGGAGTTGGACCGAGCCGCCCAGCGGTAAACCCACCATCAAGGCGGGCGCGGCGGGGAAACAACAGTTGATGCTCGTGGCCGACGATTCCACCGCCAGGCCGTTGCAAAACATTCAATTGCAATACGCTCTCGGCCGGCGCTACTTGTATGCGTGCGCAGGCGGCGAGTTGCTGTTTACCGACAACGAGACCAACGCCTCGCGTCTCTATGGCCCTTCCGCGGTCAACCATTCTCCGTACGTGAAGGACGCATTTCATCGCTACGTTATAAGCGGAGAGTCGTGCGTGAATCCGCGGCAATTGGGGACCAAGGCCTGCGTGCATTACCGCAGCCAAGTGGCAGCGGAGAGTTCGGTTGTCTATCGGCTGCGCCTGACCGATAAAGAAACGACCGAAAAAGAGATGGCCGACGCACTCCTCGACGTGGACGAAGTAGTACGCGACAGAAAGCAAGACGCGGACGAGTTCTACGAAGCCATCCATCCTCCCAAAGCGACAGAGGAAGAGAGACTGATTCAACGGCGCGCTTTCGCGGGAATGTTGTGGGGGAAACAGATTTACCTCTTCGACGTCGAGCGCTGGCTGGAAGGCGATAGCGTTCCCCCGCCGGAAGGCCACAAGAAAATACGTAATGTCCATTGGCGCCATCTGAACTCGATGCGAGTGCTTACCATGCCCGACAAATGGGAATTCCCCTGGTTTGCCTCATGGGACTTGGCCTTTCAGTGCACCACTCTTTCTTTGGTGGATCCGGAGTTTGCCAAGGAAAATCTTCTGGCGATGCTGTTCGAGCAGTTTCAACATCCGAACGGACAGATTCCCGCCTATGAATGGGAGTTTTCCGACTTGAATCCGCCCGTGCACGCGTGGGCCGTCTGGCGTGTCTATCAGAACGAAAAGGTGCGCACCGGGAAAGGCGATACGGCTTTCCTGGAAAAGTGCCTGCACAAGATGCTGATGAACTTTGCCTGGTGGGTCAACCGTGTGGACAGCACCGGAAACAACGTCTTTGAGGGCGGCTTCCTCGGATTGGACAACATCACGGTGGTGGATCGCAGCGAAAAACTTCCCGGAGGCGCCATCCTCGAGCAGTCGGACGCAACCGGCTGGATGGGTTTCTTTTGCCTTTACTTGATGCGGGCCGCCCTCGAACTGGCCAACTTCGATAAAGCCTACGAGCTACTCGCGACCAAGTTCTTCGAGCACTTCATCTACGTCGGCGCGGCCATGAAGAAGATGGGCGGCCGAGACTATCAGCTTTGGGATGAGCAGGACGGTTTCTTTTACGACGTTCTGCGCCTGCCCAACGGGGACTTCAAAAAATTTCGTCTGCGCTCCATGGTCGGCCTGATCCCGCTCTATGCCGTTGAGGTGCTGGACCGGGAAGATCTGGATCCTCATCCCGAATTTCTCGGCAACGTCGAGTGGTTCATCAAGAATCGTCCGGACCTGGTGGGGAATGCCTGCTTCTCCGCTGAGGGGCAGCGTTACGTCCTCTCGATCGCGGACTCCGGCCAGTTTGCCCGCATTTTGCAACACATCTGGGACCCGAATGAATTCCTTGCCCCGCACGGGATTCGCAGCCTCTCCAAATATCACGAGCAGCACCCGTTCTGCTACCAGGGAAACTGTGTCGGATATGAACCTGGGGAATCGAGCGTGCGCATCAAGGGCGGGAATTCCAACTGGCGTGGCCCGTTGTGGTTTCCGACAACCTACCTGCTGATTCGTTCGCTCATGAAGTTCAGCCGCGCACTGGGACCCGGCTTCGCGGTAAAAACGCCTGGCAGCGACGGACAGCCGATCACGCCCTTTGCCATGGCGGCGGAAATCGCCGATCGCATGATTGGTTTGTTCCGCAAGAACGAGCAAGGGGACCGTCCTTGCTTCGGACCCTACCGCAAGTTTCAGGAAGATCCACACTGGCGGGATTACCTGCTCTTCAACGAGTACTACCATGGCGATACCGGACAAGGCCTCGGGGCGAGCCATCAGACGGGCTGGTCGGGCATGGTGGCTAACCTGATCGATGAGTGGCGCCGCTGATGCTTCGGAGACGCCTGATATCCGCGGGAATCCTGTTCTTCACCCTGATCGCCGTGAGCGTGACCGGCTATCGCCTGCTGGGCGGACACTCGGTCACTTTTCTGCAAGCCCTCTACATGGCGGTCATTACGTTGGCCGGCGTAGGTTATGGAGAGATCGTGGAGACCGCTCATAATCCGGCTCTGCGGATCTTCAACATGGGAGTGGTCCTGTTCGGTGTGGCCGTAACCGTTTACGTATTTTCCGTGGTGGCGGCCTTCCTGGTGGAAGTCGAAGCGACAAATCCGTTTTGGAGACGCAGAATGCAGAAACGAATCGGCGAATTAAGGGAACACTACATCGTCTGCGGCCTCGGAGATACCGGTCGGCATGTGGCGGAGGAAATGCATCGGACTGGGACGCACTATGTAGTCGTTGATCTCCACGAGGAGTTAATCAAGAAAGTGGGCGAGACCCACCCGGATATCTTTCGAGACATGCTGTACGTCGTTGGCGATGCGACCGAGGAGGAAACTCTAAGTAAAGCGGGCATCGAACATGCCAAGGGGCTGATTACCGCTCTTCCGGTGGATAAAGACAACCTGGTTGTGACCGTGATCGCACATCAGGCCTTCCCCAATCTGCGCATTGTGGCTCGCGCCTCTGACCTGAAGTTTGCCGAGCGCATGGTACGGGCTGGCGCCCGGGCCACAGTTTCTCCAAGTCATATTGGTGGACTCAGAATGGCCAGTGAGCTGATCCGGCCCCACGTCGTGGGGTTCCTGGATCTCATGTTGAAAGATCAGTCGCAAACGCTGCGAGTGGAGGAGATCGAAATCGGCGCGGCTTCGCCTTGGGTGGGCAATCCCTTAAGCGAAATCGGAATTCATGCCAAGCACAACCTCCTGGTGCTGGCGGTGAAGAGCGGCGGAGAAGCGGCAGCTCCCAAGCTGTGGGTGAATCCTCCGGACAAGTTGATGATCCGAGGCGGCACTGCGATCATCGTGATGGGTGACGTTAAAGATATTCGCAAGGCGCGCAGCGAAGCCAGATCGGCGGATGCCATCGCAAAAGCTTGAACTCTGGGCTGGCTATCAAGCCGCAGAGGAAGCAGGAAGTCCTTGTGCCGGATTCGAAGATGGGTGTAGGATGCGTGCGGTTCGGCTGACAGGGTTGGGCCACTACTTGCTTAACCTGGAGCGAGGCATGAATACCCTCCCGATTTTGTTGGGTGCGCTGTGCGTGTACGCGCTTGCTTATCGTTACTACAGCGCGTTCATAGCGGCCAAGGCGCTGGCGCTCGACGATCGCCGCACTACTCCCGCGCACCTTTACGCGGACGGTCATAACTATGTCGCGTCCCCGCGATGGGTACTCTTCGGACATCACTTCGCGGCCATCGCCGGAGCGGGGCCGCTGGTGGGGCCGACTCTGGCGGCGCAATTCGGATTTGCGCCCGGCTTCCTCTGGCTCCTGATTGGCGCTGTCCTCGCCGGGTGTGTGCAGGATTTCACCGTGCTGGTGGCTTCCATACGTCACCGCGGCCGCTCGTTAGCCGATGTCGCGCGCACTGAGATCAGCCCCTTTGCCGGTCTGGTGGCGATGATCGCCGTGCTCTTTATTCTTCTGGTGACGCTTGCCGGCCTCGGCATCGTTGTGGTCAATGCGCTTTCCAATAGCCCGTGGGGTGTCTTCACCATTGGGATGACCATCCCTATCGCCATAATCATGGGATTGTGGATGTTCAAAAGCCATGCCGGAAAAATTACGGTCACCGGCCCCAGCATCTTTGGTGTAGCCCTCTTGTTCGCCAGCGTAATCGCCGGGCATTGGGTGGCACAGAGCGGAATGGCATCGGCCCTTACCTTCACGCCGCACCAGATCACGATCCTCATGGCGATCTATGGCTTGGTGGCTTCGGTTCTCCCCGTGTGGCTGGTACTGGAACCGCGTGACTATCTTTCGACCTACGTTAAGCTGGGCACGATTGCCGTCCTGATCGCCGGCGTCTTCATCGTTCATCCCAATATTCAATTTCCGAACTTCACGCCGTTCGTTCATGGTGGCGGACCGATCATCAAAGGAAGCCTGTTCCCATTTCTCTTCGTGACCATTGCCTGCGGCGCGATCTCGGGCTTTCACTCGCTGGTGGCTTCCGGGACGACACCGAAGATGCTGGACAAGGAAAGTGACGCCCGCTTCATCGGATTTGGTGCCATGATCGCGGAGTCGCTGGTGGGCATACTGGCTTTGATCGCGGCCTGTTCCATGTATCCGGGCGACTACTTCGCCATCAACACGACGCCCGCCGTCTTCAGCCACCTTGGTTTGACCACCGTCAATCTGGACATGTTCTCCCGCGAAGTGGGCGAGAAACTGGCGGGGCGAACGGGAGGAGCGGTCTCGCTGGCGGTCGGCATGGCACAAATTTTTAAGGGCCTGCCTGGGATGGATCGCCTGATGGGCTACTGGTATCACTATGCCATCATGTTTGAAGCGCTGTTCATTCTGACTACAGTGGATACGGGAACCCGTGTGGCTCGCTACGTCCTGCAGGAGCTCATGGGCAAAGTGCACAAGCCCTTCGGCAACAATGCCTGGCTGCCCGGAAATCTGATTACCAGCTCGGCGGTGGTTCTGGCCTGGGGATACCTGATCTACACCGGAAACATTTCCACGCTATGGCCATTGTTTGGGACCGGCAACCAATTGTTGGCCACCATCGCGTTGGCGGTGACGACTACTTTCCTCATTAATATGGGCAAGCAGAAGTATGCCTGGATCACGGGAGTCCCGATGTGCTTCGTGGGTGTCACTACGGTTACGGCGGGAGTGCTTGGGATCAAGAACATTTTCTGGCCATTGACCTCCAAGCCCGGTCAGGTATTCACCGGCTACCTGGACTCGATTCTGATGACCATCTTCATCCTGGGCGTAGTACTGGTCGTTATCGATGCGGTGCGGCGTTGGATCATGACTCTGAACGGCGCGCCCGCTCCTGTCGAGGCCTTCGGTCCTCCACTCACCGCTGCGGGCGAAGTGAAGATGGGTTGCTGTTAGGACTCACAGACCCGACGTCAAAGGGTTGGATCGCTTTCTCGCTTTTCTCTTTTTCACATGCGTGCTAGTATGCGCGGGCGTGAGGGACTGACGCCCAAGATGCATGCAGGTTCCAGGAGGAACCCGTGACAACAACTGCTCCAGTTCTCCAAACTTCTCCTACAAAAGCCAACCCAGTAGTGTGGATAACCGCACTCGTAGCGGCCATCGTTGCCGCCGTACTGATTCTGAGGATTCCCCCCCTCGCACATCCGTGGCCGCAGGGTTACGACCCGCTTGGACACTGGTGGCTGTCTACGTTGATAGCCACGATACCTGTCGTAGTCCTGCTCGGAAGCCTCGCGCTGCTGCGCATGAAGGCGCATTATGCCGCGCTGCTGGGACTGGCCGCTTCGCTCACCTGCGCGATCTTTATCTTCGGTATGCCCGCCAGCCTGGCCGCCAAGACGGCTGTATTGGGCGCGGGCTATGGACTGCTGCCCATCGGGTGGATCATCCTCAATGTCATCTTCATGTATCAGCTCACCTGCGATGCGGGACTGTTCAAGGTGATGCAAGAGAGCCTGACGGGAATCACGCAAGACCGGCGCTTGCAGCTTTTGCTGATCGCTTTCTGCTTCGGCGCATTCTTCGAAGGCGCGGCCGGATTTGGCACGCCCGTGGCCGTGACCGCGGCGGTGCTGATCGGTTTAGGTTTCAAACCGCTGGAAGCGTCCGGGCTGTCGCTGATCGCCAACACTGCGCCGGTGGCCTATGGCGCGCTGGGAACTCCTCTCATCGGCCTGCAGGGAGTTACCGGATTGGATCTCCGCGAACTGAGCGCACAGGCCGGCCGCATTCTGCCCTTCTTTTCGGTCCTCGTGCCGTTCTGGCTGGTGTGGGCATTCGCTGGATTCCAGGGAATGCTGGAAGTTTGGCCGGCAGTGCTGGTAGCGGGAGTGTTCTTCGCCGTCCCCCAGTTTCTAATGTCGAACTTTCACGGACCCTGGCTGGTGGACGTTGTTGCTGCCGTCGTCTCCATGTTGGCTTTGACCCTCTTCCTGATGAAATGGCAGCCCAAGCGCATCTATGGCTTTGAGCACGATGGAGAACGCGCGGCACGCGGCACGCACGGTCACAAGCCGTCGCTCGTGGCAAGGGCGTGGGTGCCGTGGCTGGTGTTGAGCCTCGTAGTTTTCGCCTGGGGATTGCCTTCGGTCAAGGCCAAGCTGGACAAGGTGGCGGCGCCGAAGTATCCGGTGGTGGGTCTGGACAAGATGATTCAGCGCGTGCCTCCCGTCGTGCGCAAGCCAACGGCGGAAGCCGCCGTGTATTCGCTGAACTGGATGTCCGCTACTGGGTCGGGCATCCTGGTTGCCGCAATCATCGCGGGCCTGATCATGGGCTTCACGCCATGGAAGTTGCTACTGACATATGGGAAGACGCTCATGCGAGTGCGTTTCTCCTTGGTCACGATCGCTGCCATGCTCTCCATCGGCTACATGACGCGCTATTCGGGTCTGGATGCCACCATGGGCCTGGCATTTGCCCGAACCGGCGTGCTCTATCCATTCTTCGGAACCTTGCTCGGCTGGTTGGGCGTGGCGCTGACCGGTTCGGACACCGCGTCGAATGTGCTGTTCGGCAGCCTGCAAAAAATCTCCGCCGAACAAGTCGGAGTGTCATCCACCTTGATGGCGGCGGCGAACAGTTGTGGTGGGGTCATGGGCAAGATGATCGATGCGCAGAGCATCGTCGTGGCCAGCACCGCTACCGAATGGTACGGACACGAAGGCGACATCCTTCGTTACGTGTTCTTCCACAGCATTGCACTGGCGGCGTTGGTTGGAATCCTGGTGACCCTTGAGGCGTATGTGTTTCCGTTCACCCGTCTGGTGGTGCGGTAGAGACGCAAAGGCTCTCAGTTTCTCCCTTACTTCGATGGGCGGCGCGCCCGTCCAGTCGGCGACGCCCGGCTATTCAGTCCGATGTTATCTTTAGAGGGACAATGGCAGAAGGACAATAGCAAGGGCAGTCAGTCGCCGGAAATCCCTTCATGGAAGTTCTCAACAGACTGTTTGAGCAGCATTTCCACTCACCGGTCGAGCGCGCGGAGCCGCTGCAGGGCCAGCTCGGCGGTTCAGGTCGCAAGATCATCCGGCTTTCCAGCAAGCAAATCAGCGCGATTGGCATTCTCTACGATGTGCGCGAAGAGAATGCCGCGTTCCTGGAATTTTCGCGGCACTTTCGCCGCCATGGTCTGCCGGTGCCGGAAATTTACGCCGAAGACTTAAGCCACGGCGCGTATCTCGAAGAAGATCTCGGCAGCACCACGCTTTTTGAGTTTCTCTCCAGCCATCGCAACGGCGCGGTCATCGCTCCCGAAGCAGTGGAGGCCTATCGTAAGGTAGTCGCCATATTGCCGCGCTTTCAGGTGGAAGCGGGACGCGATTTGAATTACAAAGTGTGCTATCCGCGCGCCAGTTTCGATCGCCAATCCATCGCTTGGGACTTGAATTATTTCAAGTACTACTTTCTTCGGCTCGCCGGCATTCCCTTCAATGAGCAGGCGCTGGAACACGATTTCAGCCGCTTGACGAAATTCTTGCTGACGGCCAGCCGCGACTACTTTCTCTATCGCGATTTTCAGTCGCGCAACATCATGTTGCGCGGAGTTCTGAACGACGCCCAGCCGTTTTTCGTCGATTATCAAGGCGGCCGCAAAGGCGCATTGCAATACGATATCGCTTCGCTTCTGTATGACGCCAAGGCCGACCTGCCTCCGGAACTACGCCAGCAATTACTCGATCACTATCTGGATATCCTTGCCGGTTTCCTCAATCTTGATCGCGCGGGATTCATGCAGTACTACCATGCGTACGTTTACGTCCGCATCATGCAGGCACTGGGCGCTTATGGATTTCGCGGCTTCTACGAACGCAAAGAGCACTTCCTGCAAAGCGTGCCCTATGCGCTGAAAAACATGCGCTGGTTGCTGCACAATGTGGAACTTCCCATCGCGCTGCCCACATTGATGGAAGCCTTCAAAAGCATGGTCGCCTCGGACAAGTTGCAAGGCCTGACCGCGACAGCCCAGCCGGAGAAGCTGACCGTGCGGATTTTCAGTTTTTCGTTTCACCGAGGCCTGCCGCAGGATGACACGGGGAACGGCGGCGGATTCGTTTTCGACGGTCGCAGCCTCCCGAATCCCGGGCGCGAAGAGCGCTTCAAAACCCTCACTGGCAAAGACCCACCCGTAATCGACTATCTCGATCGGCAAGAAAGCGTGCATCAATTTCTCGCCAACGCCATGTCATTGGTGGATGCAAGCGTGAGCGCTTATCAGAGCCGCGGCTTCAGGCACCTGATGGTATCGTTCGGTTGCACCGGCGGCCAGCATCGCTCCGTCTATCTGGCGGAGCAATTGGCGAAACATCTGCGTGCCAAAGAGGGAGTGGAAGTCGTGGTGCGCCATCGCGAGCAGGAGCAACTGAATCAAAGAGCAACTGAATCAATGAAAGCGACAGGTCGGTGAATGTGAAAGCGATGATCCTCGCTGCCGGCCTCGGTACGCGCCTGCGTCCGCTCACCGACGATCGTCCCAAGGCTCTGGTCGAGATCAACGGCCGCACGCTGCTGGAGATCACCCTATCTCGCTTGCGCAGCTTTGGGGTGAGCGAGGCAATCATCAACGTTCATTACTTTGCAGACATGATCGTGGAGTATTTGAAAGCAAACGATAACTTCGGCATGCGCATTGAAGTCTCGCGCGAGGACGTGTTACTCGACACCGGTGGCGGCCTGAAGAAGGCCGCGCATTTCTTTCTCGGAGATTCCCGCCGCCCTGAAGAACCTTTTGTTGTGCACAACGTCGACGTGCTCAGCACCATTGATTTACTGCGCATGGTGGAATTTCATAATGAAAATCAGGCTCTAGCGACGCTTGCTGTGCAGGACCGCAAGAGCTCTCGTTACCTGTTGTTCGACGACCAGCGTCAACTTTGCGGCCGGCAATTCTTCAGCAATCAGCCGGAACTTGTCCGAGGCTGCCAGCAAATGATGGCGCTGGCTTTTTCCGGGATACACGTAGTCTCGCCGCGTCTCCTTAAGATGATGATTGAAGATGGCGCTTTCTCCACCATCAGTTCTTATTTGCGTCTCGCTGCCCAGGGAGAAAAAATTCTCGCCTTCCGTGCCGATCAATATTATTGGCGCGACCTCGGCAACCCAGAGAATGTGGCGCAAGCCGCTGAGGATTTAAAGCAAAGAGTAATCGTCCAGTAGGTCAGCGCTGGACGCCTTCCAACTGATACTCTCAGAATATCGACTTCTCGGAGACCGCAAATCATTGCCGCCCATATCGTCGCCCATCGTCAACGCACAGGAAATTACGAAAGCCTTCGGAGCGAATCCGCTCTTCCAGAATGTTTCCTTCACCATTTCGGACGGTGACCGCATTGGCCTGATCGGTCCGAACAGGTCCGGCAAATCCACCCTGCTAAGAATTCTGGCGGGCGAGGTTGCTCCCGACGCCGGGGAAGTATCGTTTCGCAAACGCACCCGTCTTGCTTGCGTCGAGCAAGACTCGCGATTCAAATCCGGAGCCACGGTACGCTCGGTAATCGACGGCGCGCTGGACCTGTCCGGCGTCTCCGGAACCGAGCGCGGCGCGCGTTTTGCCGAGACGCTAGGCCGCGCCGGCTTTGAAGATCTCGAGGTACGAGCGGAGGAGTTATCCGGCGGTTGGCAGAAGCGTCTTGCAATCGTTGAGGCGCTGGTGCAGCATCCCGACATCCTGTTACTCGACGAGCCCACCAACCATCTCGATCTTCCCGGAATCACCTGGCTCGAAGATCTGCTTGAGCAGGCGGCATTCGCCAGTGTCATCGTGAGCCACGACCGCTATTTTCTCGAGAATGTCACCACCGACATGGTCGAGCTCAATCGAATTTATCCCGATGGCTCCCTCCGTGTTCGCGGCAACTACAGCGCGTTTCTGGAGAAGAAAGAAGAATTCCTGCATGCGCAGTCGCGCCGTCACGAAGCGCTTGAGAATCTTGTTCACGGAGAAATCGAGTGGCTCCGTCGCGGCGCGAAAGCCCGGACCCGCAAATCGAAAGCCCGCATCAGTAAAGCCGGCGAACTCATGGGAGAGCTCGCCGACCTGAATATGCGAACGCGCAGCACCACAGCGCAGATCGATTTTTCAACGACCGACCGCAAGACTAAAAGACTGATCGAACTGCAGGATGTCACCTGCACAATGGGAAGCCGCGAGTTGTTCGACGGGCTCAACTTCATTCTCACGGCGGGAATGCGCGTCGGCCTCGTCGGCCCAAATGGCAGCGGCAAGACGACGTTGCTCCGCTTGTTGCAGGGAGACCTGGCTCCGACCGGTGGTGAGATTCGCCGCGCCGATTGGCTGCGCATTGTGTACTTCGACCAGACCCGCGCCCTCGATCCCGATGTAACGCTGCGCCGCGCGCTCGCACCGGACGGCGATTCGGTCGTGTATCGGGATCGCGTGATTCACGTCGCCGGATGGGCGGCACGATTCCTGTTCACCGGAGAGCAACTCAGCCAGCCCGTTGGCCGCCTTTCCGGAGGCGAACGCGCGCGCGTCCTGATTGCGCAGCTCATGCTCCAGCCCGCCGACATTCTCCTGCTCGATGAACCCACGAACGACCTCGACATTCCGACCCTCGAAATCTTGGAGGAAAGCCTGATCGATTTTCCCGGCTCGCTCGTGTTGGTTACGCACGATCGCTACATGCTCGACCGCGTGTCCAGCATCGTGCTCGGATTGGACGGGAAAGGCGGAGCCGACACTTTCGCCGACTACGCACAGTGGGAGGCTTGGCAGGCGCAGCGGTTGAAGCCAGAAGTGGCCGGGTGCCCCACTCATTCGCGTTCTTTGCGAATGAGTGGGCAGGAGTCGACACCAACGAAAAAGAAACTTTCCTACCTTGAAGCGCGGGAATATTCCACCATCGAAAAGCGAGTGGAAGAAGCCGAGCAGTCGGTGCAAGCCAAGCGTGCAGAACTGGAAGATCCGGCCAACGCGATGGACGCTCCGCGTCTCGTAAGCGCGCAGGCGGCGCTAGACGCAGCGCAGCAGGCGCTCGATGCCCTTTATGCGCGCTGGGCCGAACTGGAAAAAAAGAACGGCTGAGACCTCCCAGCAAGCCAATAAGGTTACTGGTGCAACGGGGGAGCCTGAATCAAGTGGAGAGAATAGGCACATGACTTGTCTTTAATCCTTAGTGTCAATGTTCCCTCACGCCACACTCTTAGAGCATCCCGTACAAGCCCCCCTTGGGCGGAGACTTTGACCGTCGCCTCAGATTACTCAAAGAACAAGCGCCATTTTTCAGGGCCCAGTGTGTCAAGAGGTCATGCCGGTTTAACAATGCGAAATACAAGGCGAACAAAAGTCGTAAGCCAGCCGCCGAGATCCTTCGCCGAGGCCCAGAATTTGCCACCTAAATCCTTATTCCGGAATATTTTCCATATAAGTCCTTTAAACCCGAAGATTTTGCTGGAATTTCACGCTAAATATATGATTCTAAAGGACAGTAGTTTTTATTTTTTCACGGAACAGCGGTGTGTTAGTAACCCATGAGTAAATGGAGAATAAGACCCGAAAATAACCTAAAGGCTAATGTCCTAAGCCCGAACAAAATCGATAAACCCGCGCTGCACATCAGTCCGAGTCAACTTAGCCCGCACTTTGTCGCCAACATGCAATCCCTGTCCTCCCTGAGCCAACAATCCTTCAATGTGAGGCTGCAGAACGCGAACAAACGTTCCTTTCGGAGTAACTCCAGTGACGATGGCGTCGAAGGTTTCGCCGACTCGAGAGCTCATGGCCACGGCGGCCAGCCGCTTCGACATCTCCCGCTCCACCTTTCGCGCCGCGTCGCCTTTCTGGGTGCAGTTCGCGGCGATGCCGGCAAGTTGGTCGTCGGAGTAGGGTCCGGGTTTTCCATCGAGCAAACTCTTGATCAACCGTTGCGTGACCACATCGGCAAAACGCCGGTTGGGCGCGGTCGAGTGCGTGTAATCTTGCACAGCAAGGCCGAAGTGTCCCTGTTCAGGATCGCCCGGACGCTCCAAAACATATTCGCCCGGCCCAATCAGTTTGATGACCGCGAGCGACAGGTCGGCGAAGTGGTCGGGATCGGCGGCCTTGCGCTTCAGAAGAAAATCGTTGAGCGCCTTCGAATCAGGCGTGGCAGGAAGCTTTTCACCCTGCGCCGCTGCCAGCCGTACGATGCCGTCCCAATGCTCGGGAGTCTTCACGATGCGTCGCAAAGAAGAAACCTTCTCCAGCAGTCGCGCCACCACGCCATTAGCCGCGATCATGAAATCCTCGATCAACTCGGTCGCAAGGTTCTTCTCCACCGTCGCGACCCCTGTAACCTTCTGGTTCAGTAGCAACGGAATTACTTCGGCAGTGTCGATGTTGAGCGCGCCGTTAGCGTAGCGCGACTTACGGAGCGCCTGTGCGGCCTGGTCCTGAAGCTTGAGCTGCGCCTGTAGATCCGAAGACGCCGCCACTCTTGGCGGAGGCGACGCTGCCCCCTCCAACCATGCTCCGACCGCATTGTAAGTTAGTTGCGCTTTGTTACGAACGATCGCTCGATACACATCGCTGGAGCCGAGCGAGCCACCGGCATTGACCACAAATTCCGTCACCACGGCGGGACGATCCACGTCCGGGAGCAGAGAGGACGCGCCGGTAGAGAGTTCAGTCGGCAACATTGGGAAAATGGATACGCCGGTATAGACGGAGGTCGTCTCCCGCTCAGCGTGTTGATCGATGGGAGAATCTTTTTCTACAAACGAGTCCACATCGGCGATGCCGATCATCACTTTGACGTCGCCATTGGGCAACCGATCGGCAACCTCAATCTGGTCGAGGTCTTTGGAGGTGTCGTTGTCAATCGACGACCAAAGCAAGTTGCGCAAGTCGCGGACCTTGTCGGAAGGCGCCAATTGCGGCGGACGCGATGCGATGTCCGCCAGTTGTTGCAGGGAAGCGGGAGGAAAAGTCGGCTCGAAACCATGAGCCAGCATGACTTGCCGCGCCATTGCCTGAAGATCGATAGGAGAAGGCCGAGAATCGTTCATAAGCGTCGAAAAAGGCTAACACGAATGCCAGTTTTTCCTTCGTGTAACGTTGGCGCCCTTAGGGGTTGTCGTCTATTCGCAGTTACCTCCGTGCCACACTTGCGCATGGAATGCAAATGAGGGAAGCACCCAGCGTCGTGATATTCTAATAACAGCAGCTGCGTCTTCCTCCGATTGGATCGAATTCCCGCAGTTCCCTGAATATCATGATTTCAGTTAGCAATGTGTCCATGCGCTACGGCGCTAAAGTTTTGTTCGACGAGGTTTCCACCGGTTTTGTTCCGGGGAAACGCTACGGCCTCACTGGCCCGAACGGGGCCGGCAAATCCACCTTCATGAAGCTTCTGACCGGGGAACTTGACCCGCAGAAGGGGCTTGTCGTTCGCCCGCGGAAACTCGGCGTCCTTAGCCAGGATCAATTCGCCTTCGATAAGTATCGCGTGATTGACGCGGTCATCATGGGCAACCGGCGCCTGTGGGCCGCTCTGGAAGAACGCGAGATCATCTACGCGAAGCACGAGATGAGCGACGCGGACGGCATGAAGCTGGGCGAACTGGAAGGCATCGTCGGTGAGGAAGACGGCTACACCGCCGAAACGGACGCCGCGATTCTGCTGCAGGGCCTCGATATTCCCGACGAGATGCACGAGCGGAAAATGTCGGAGTTGCCGGGCGGACAAAAGATGCGCGTACTGCTGGCGCAGGCTCTGTTCGGGCATCCGCAGGCGCTCCTGCTCGACGAGCCCACCAACCATCTTGATCTCGACTCGATCCACTGGCTGAAGAATTTCCTGAATCAATATGAGGGTGTGCTGATCGTGATTTCGCACGACCGTCATTTCCTTAACGGCATTTGCACCCACATTGCCGACATCGATTACGAAACCATCATCACTTACACCGGAACTTATGACGACATGGTGGTGGCGAAGATGCAGATTCGCTCGCAGATCGAATCGCAAAATGCGCAGCGCGAAAAGAAGATTTCCCAGCTGAACGAATTCATCGCCCGCTTCGCCGCCGGAACCCGCTCCAGCCAGGTGCAATCGCGGCGCAAGGAAGTTGAACGCCTGCAAGTCACCGAGCTGGCGAGGTCCAACATTCAGCGTCCGTATTTGAAGTTCGAGCAGAAACGGCCTTCCGGCAAACACATTCTCGAAATCGAGGGTGTCAGTAAGTCGTACGGAGAAGCCAAGGTGATTTCGGGCTTCACGTCGAGCGTGCTGCGCGGAGAAAAAATTGCGCTCATGGGCCGAAACGGTTCCGGGAAGACCACTTTGGTGAATGCGCTACTTGCGAATTCGCCCACCGTTTCAGAATCGGAGTTGCGAAAGACGAGCGGCTACGATGGGCCTTTTGTGGACGGTGGAAAAGTTATCTGGGGTCACGAAGCTGCCGTGGGATATTTCGCGCAGGATCACAAGGCGCTAATCGAGCCCGGCATCAAGGTTCTGGAATGGCTCCATCAGTGGGACCCGTCTGCATCCACCGAAGAGATTCGCGGCATCCTAGGACAGATGCTGTTCCCGCGCGATGACGCCGAAAAGCGTACCGACATACTCTCCGGCGGAGAAGCGGCGCGCTTGCTCTTCTGCAAACTGATGCTGCAAAAGCCCAATGTGCTCGTGCTCGACGAGCCCACCAACCATCTCGATCTCGAATCGATCAACGCCCTCAATATTTCATTGCAGCGCTACCCCGGAACGGTACTGCTGGTCACCCATGACGAAGATTTGATTGATGAAGTCGCGACCCGCATCTGGCACTTCGAGGGTACCCAGGAAATTACCGACTTCAAAGGCGCCTATAGCGAGTACGAGGCTGTTCTCGCCTGACCTCGTCGGGGACGATTGATAGAAACGATCGACAGAAGAGGAGCCTTTTTACGCCTTCCTCTTTGCGCGCGGCCCTTTGCGGGACTTTGTGGGATCACCGACAAGGTCGGCAACGCTGGTACTCTCCAGTATCTTGGCCGCGGCGTCGCGCACCTCCAGGAACACGCCATAAAGCGCGCGATGGTCTGGATCGGTAATGATTAAGCTTCGAAGCTGATCGGCATCCCCAAACGGCGCGAGTGGCCCATCAACCAGGCGAATGATCTCGCTAAGTTTGATCTCCGCTGGTGCGCGCCGCAGCCGGTAACCGCCCTTCGCGCCTCGAACGCTTTCCACGATGCGCGCGTTCTTGAGTTCCAGCAGAATCAACTCAAGAAATTTTTCCGGCAGGTTGCTCTCCAGGGCGATGTCCCGTATCTTGACCGTGTCCGTTCCGTATCGGCGGCCAAGGGTCATTATCGCTTGCAGCGCGTAGAGCCCTTTTTGCGAGATCTTCAATCCAGTATCCCTTCCAAAAACATCTTGTGACTGTGAGCTACTGCGCGCCCTAGCAGCAAACCCTACTGTCTTGGACGTACTCTAGTGTTCTTGCTCCCGCTTTGCAACCGATCTTGTTGCTGATCGCTTGTTGAGTTAACCCATGTGCAAATCATTGCATGGGACCTGCCTTACTTCCACTGAACCACCCCGGCTTCCGCGCAAGCATCGAGGTAGTCGGCGACCAGATTGACTGGCAAGGGCCCATACTCGGCCGACACCGCATCGCGTATCTCTCCCACCGTGCGTTTGCCATTAATGAAGTTGACGATCTCGTAAGCATAAAGCTCGGACTGGTCGCGCACGTTCAGGAGTTGGCTGGCTTCGCTGTTGATAAGCTTGATTTTGCCGTAGCGCTCTTTGCCCAGACTCGCCAGCAGGACGTTGTCGTTCTGATAAGTCAGCGGACCGAATTCCCCAACGCGGAGAGGCACGCGTTTGGCATCGCGGTCGCCCGCCCACGGCGCGCTGGGCAGTTCTTTTGCTCCGCGAAGCTTTGCCTGAGCGTCGAGCCAACGTTGAAAACCTGCCGCTTGATCCGCGAGCGCTTTCGTTCCGTCTGCGTCCGCCTCGGCCGGCCCGCCGGTTAATTCGACTAGTGAATGCAGCGTTGCACTTTCTCGTTGCATGGTTTGATCGACAAGGTTGCGTGCTTCGTACCAGGCAACGCTTGCCTCAAGTTGAGGATCGTCCACTAACTGCTGCGCGGGTCCGAAGACCTGAGCGAGGCGGGCCTCAGACTGAGCAGTGAGGAATGGAAGTAACTGGGGGAGTTGTTGCGCACTGACGCTCGCGTAAACGTATCCGGACGCCGCTCCCAAAAGCGCCACCCGCCGCAACTTCGTCGCATCGATCTGATCCAGACTGTCATGGTCGGTGTGGATGTATATGTCTGGCCAGTCGCGAAGATAAAGTGACGGGACCGCGATGGTGGACGAGTCGTAGTCATCGTGATCGCTGCCGGCCGAGTAGGCCGTTACATCCGCAATAAGTTCATTGCGCGTCCCTTGTCCGCCGGCGCGAGTTTCGACAATACCCGCGTCAGCCGGCAATTCGCCTGCCGCATATCCGCTGGCGGCGCTGCGAATCGCATCGAGAAACACGGAGCCTACATCGGTAACAAAACTTGGCAGCGACCAGGGCGTGCCGGTAACGTGGAACACCGATTTGTTTTTGAAAGGGTCGCCGCCAACCATATCCATGTGGATGTTGGCACGCAACCGCTGCCTGATCTCGGGATGGCTGGCGAGAAATGCCATCGTACCCTCGACCTCCGGTCCCCAGATAAAGCGCAGCGTGCGTTTAGGCCGCGACAACTGGCCCGAATCGATTAAACGCGCCAGCACGCGCGCGGATTCAAGGATTGCAACGCAGCCGCTTCCGTTGTCGTTTGCTCCGGGACGTTCGTGATCGAGATGGCAGCTATAGACGATTTCTCCCGCAGCGGGATCGGTGCCGGGAATTGTGGCCGTCACCACCGTCCAGTGGCCAGGGCCGACGGTTGCTTTCACATGAGCATTCAGAATGACGGACTCGCTTCGCAAACGAGACCGCAGTGCCTCGGCGGTCTGGCGAGAGACCATGAAGGCAAAGCCGGACGATTGCCGCGCATCCAAGTGTCCCCACCGAACAACCGTAGTGTCCAAGCCCGACCAGGCCGTGGTCTGGTTGGGCATGTCGCTGACGATACCGGCCGCACCATGTTGTGTGATCGCCAATTCCTGGACTCGCGCCAGAACGCCGTCGGCCAACACAATCTTTCCGCGCACATCTCTAATCTTGCCGGAGTAATCGGCTTCGCTCGCCCCATTGCCCACGTCAACCAATTCGGTTTCCACGTCGGTGCTGTGACTGTAGTCCGCCAGATGGATGGGATCGGTCTTCCAATCTCCGAGGAGAACATGTTGGGGAAGGACTTCCCACAGCCGGGCCTCTTCGACCGTCCATGCCAGGTACGACCGCATCAGCCCGTACTGCTTGTGCCCATCAATCGCGAACTGTTCGCTATGAGCGTCGGCCAAGCCGTACTCGCGCGCGCGTTGCAAAACGAATTGCGCGGCTTGGCCAAACTCTGGAGTTGCCGGAACACGGTGCAAACCACTCAAGTAGCGCAGATTCTCGTACGGAGCGGCACCGCTCGACTCGTCTCGCAGCGCCGTCCACTGACGAGCGGCGAGAAACGGTTGTTGGGCAAGAGCGCAGAGGGTAGTGGAAACGACAAACCAACAGATCAGGCGGAGGCTGCGCATAAGCTAACGAGGATAGCACTGACGTTGCGTCGCACAAGTTCGCAGCACAAATAAATGATTAGGCGAACCTATGTTTCAATGTATGCGCGAATTGACCCAGAATTTGCGCCGGTAACAATGCTACTACCGCGTCGTCGCCATATTTATCGCCGGATCGCCAACTTCGCCGTGCGCTTCGCCTTCGAGACAAACGCGATGCCACAACTCCAAATTGAGCAATCGCCAGATGCGATCGTAATTATCCCGATGCTTTGCGCGATGTTCATTGAACAGCGTCTCAATTGCTTCGCGCCGGAAGTATCCGCGATCCAGGCTGCGTGGCTCAAGCAGGAACTGGCGAATCGTTTCGAGACGCGGTCCAGCCAGCCACCCGCTCCACGGTGTCGGAAATCCAAGCTTCCGGCGGTAGAGAATAGACTGCGGCAGCAGGTCGTTCACCGCCTTTTTCAGAATTTGTTTGCCGGTCAGTCCCTGGATCTGCATTTCTCGCGGAATTCGCGTCGCGAATTCAACCAGCACATGATCGAGAAACGGCACCCGGCTTTCGATGGATGCGGCCATGCTCATGTTGTCCTGCTTCATCAGCAGTTCCACCAGGTAAGTCTTGATGTCGGTGTAGAGCAGACGTTGCAGCATTTCGCCCGACGAGTGGTCCCAGTAGTCGAGCACATTCTTGTACGCCGCGCTGGTCGCCGCTCCTTGCAGGAATCCGCTGGTCAGCAATCCGCTCTGCTCCGCTTCGCCGAAGGCGGAAAAGAAATTATCGAAGTAGAAAGAAGCCCAGCAATTTCCATCCTTCGCAAGAAAAGTGTGTTCCAGTTTCCGGCGCAGCCTTGCTCCCAGCAGGGAGGACTTCGCGAAATGGTTCCGCAATCCGCGGCGCAGAACGTTCGGAACCATGCTGCGGTACACGCGGTCCATCGCCGCATTTTTTAGAGTGAGGGCGTAGCGCGCGTAGCCGGCCAGAGTTTCATCGGCTCCCTCGCCGGTCAGCACCACCGTAACTCTTTCGCGGGCCAGCTTGGCGACAAAATAAAGCGAGACGCTTGACGGCCACGCGATCGGTTCATCTTCGTGCCAGATCAAATGCGGCAGCGCTCCAAAAAAATCCTGCTCGCTCACCAATACCTCATGATGCCGCGACTGGATGTGATCCGAAACCGTGCGCGCAAACGGCAGCTCGCTGTAACTCTGCTCGGTGTAGCCTACGGAAAAAGTCTCTACCGGTTCGCGTCGCAGTTTCGTCATGAGCGCCGCCACCGCGCTTGAATCCACGCCGCCGCTCAGGAATACGCCGAGCGGCACGTCGCTCATCAGGTGGCTGTTGACCGCGCCTTCCAGAAGCTCGCGGTAGCTTTGGACGTAATGACTCTCATCCCGCGATTCATGCGGCTGCGATGCGTCCAGATCCCAGTACTGCCGAATGTCGGTTTTGTCCTGCGGACCAATCGTCATGGTGTGCCCAGGCTGCAGCTTGAGGATTCCGTTGTAGAAACTCTCCTCGCCCGACAAGTATCCAAACGCCAGGTACTCCGGCAGCGCGGCCCGATTCAACTCCGGACGAATCCCGCCATGCGCCAATACGGCTTTGATTTCCGATCCGAACAGCAATCGCTCCGGCGTCAATTTGTAGTAAAGCGGCTTGATGCCCAGCCGGTCGCGCGCAATGAAGAGTGTTTTAGAGTTGCGATTCCAGATGGCAAAGGCGAACATGCCGCGCAGGTGCTGAACGCAATCCACGCCATATTCTTCAAACAAATGTATGAGGGTCTCGGTATCGCTGTGCGTCCTGTAGCGATGGCCGCGCGCGATGAGTTGCTCGCGCAACGCGAGGTGGTTGTAAATCTCGCCATTGAATACGATCCACAGAGTGCCATCTTCATTCGAAATCGGCTGATGCCCGCCCGCCACATCGACAATGCTGAGGCGCCGCATGCCGATGCCCACGGCGCCATCCGTATAAAAACCTTCGTCGTCGGGACCGCGATGGCTGATGACACTGCACATTTCCCGCAGGGCTCCGGCGTTCGCCCGCGCGTCCCGTCCGAATTCAAGAATACCGGCGATCCCGCACATTCAGTGCTTCTCCGCGTAGGGCGAAATAGGATTCACTCCCACTGGTGAGCAACGCGAGCTTCCCGTCTTCTCTTCGCGCGTCAGTTCTTCGCCCGTCAGCTCTTGAAACAAGGCGGTCACGGAAAACTCGTCCGGCCCCGCATTCATTACTGCATCCTGCTTCCGCCATTCGAAGAACGAAGATTGGCGTGCCGTCCTCAGCAGCGGCTGTTCCTGCCATGCCGCTTGCGTCGCGCCGATCAAGATCAAGTGCGCGAGTTTCTCTTTTTCGATACGGCAATAAAGCACTCGCGCATCCGAAGACCACGGACCAAAACTCCATTCTTCGTCGCCGAGTGCAAAAAAGAATCTGTGGCTATCGTCATGATAGTTAAGTTCGTACACTTGCACCGCCGCCCCCGCCATGCTGACGAGGCGTCTTTCCACACGCGGTTCGCTGTCCCGCCGGATGGCGACCCCGCTTGGCACCAGCGCGGTTGCCGTCTCCGCTGGAAGCAGCACGCGCGCATGGCATCGCACGAGCGGCGCGGGCTGGTACGCTCCATAAGCGGGCGAGATGAGAGTCCTGCTAACTTCCGTCGCCGTTTGCCAAACCGTTTCTTGCGGCATGATGAGGCTCAGCGCGGATTCGCCAGATTCGCTATGCCCCGCACCCGCTCTCGATATTTCCACCCGTCCCGGGCCGACAATTTGCACTTCGAGATCGGGCGCGAAGTGCCACCGTATCTCCAGTTCATGTTCGGTTCGGCCAAGCGCTACGTCGCGCACCAGCCACAGATCGCCCGCAATCTTCAGCACGTGCCGCCGATGCGAAACCGGATCCGCCAGCCGCGCGTATCCATTGTGGCTGCCCACAAAGTATGTGAAGCTTTTGCCGATCACCCAGTTTTCCGCTTGTATCGTCGGAATGTGAGTCCAGGAGAAAGGTTCGTTGGCAACCGCCTGGTCCATTCCATCCACGCGCAATGTGTTGTGCGCGCCCGTCCCCCGAAATGTGTTCCGGTCTGCCGCGTCTTTCGAAATGTAGACACCGGTCCCGGCATCCACCAACCAGCGCCGCCCATCCATGGTGACTCGCAAGCTCAGTGCGTCGGCATGTCCGTGTCCCGAGCGGCCCACGCCCTGCGGACCGGCGTCCACTGCCATTACCTGCGCATAGGGCTGCGAGTCCGCCAGCACGTAAAGCCCGCCGTCGGGAAAAGCACTCGAATGCGTGCCCCCACTTTCTTTCGCGCCTGCCAGTTTCTCAACGACTTCATCGCCGAACAACCAGATAGCTTCTTCCGTCAGCCGTGCCGCGGCAATTTCCTTCGTGCACATCATCGCGCCCAGGGCCAACGGATCCGTCATATGCTCAGTCCGGTTGCGGCGCGGATTGAACAGCCGCCCGCCATCGTCATCGCCGAAACCCTCCGCCGGGCCGGCCTGCGCGAGCCCCGCCACTACATCAAGCATTCGCCCCAGCACTGTGTCATACGCCGGTGGAATTTCCATTCCATTCCGAGCCGCGAGCAAACGCGCATACAGAAAGAAGTCGAGCGCGTAAACGTGGTAGTACAACGATTGCTCGAAGTAAACGCCATCCGGACGCACCTGCCGCGCTGCCTCATGCAGCAAAACCCGCCATGCGGATTCCTTCCAGCGCGCCGATCCAGGCATTTGCGGATACAGAGTTCCCAGGAAGAAAAGCGCGACCGCCTCTCCCAGCAGGTGCGTGTTGGGAGAAAAGTAAGTAGATAGATAGCGCTCGATGTAACGCCCGTGAAACGCGAGTGCCGGGAGCAGTTCCGTACGAAATTCCCCGGCCTCGCCCGCTCCCGCCAGCAACTGGTCAATCCAGATCCACGACAAACTGCGGAAGGCAACCTCCAGCGCGCTTGCCCAATTGATTCCCAGCGGATATGGATTTTCCTTGATCCAACTGCGCCACTGCGCTATTAGTTCGCGTGTGTACTTCTTGTCCCCGCCCAGCAGTCGTGCCTTGGCCAGCGTCACCAGGTGTTGATGCCGGTTCAATTCCCAGGTGACCTTATGGTCGCCTACCACCGCGAAATCAAGAAAAGGAATCCTGAACCATGGGTCGAGCGGGGCACGCTTGCCGTGTACCGGATCGAGATGCCAGTCGATGTCTTTGCCTTGGCCGCTGTTCGACTTATGAGTGAGGTCAAGAGTGAACTCGAGATTCTCGTAGCCCAGCAGCCGAAAGCGATGGCCGCAGATCTCATCGGCATCGCGCAGAATCTCAGCCGCTTCGTCGGGTAAATATTTGCGCAACAGCTCCACGCGCTCTGGAACTTCACTGCTCGAAAAAAAGAATTGCCGCGGCCGCGTCGCCAAATCGGATTTCAGCCGAATCGCCCCATTGCGCGCGCCCATCCGGTGTATGAGCAGGTCACAATGCTTGTGGAATTCCTGGCCTGTGCGCACCCGTACTTCTTTCCAGTCCATCCGGGACAGGCGAGCCAACTTTTTTTGCCATTCAGAAGCCACAATTTCCTTATCTTACATGCTGAAAAGGTCGCTCGATAGAGACCGGTTACTCTCGTACCGTCGCCTGTCCCTGACTGCGAAATGGACTCGGCTCGTCGCGGTAGGATTGAGTTTGTGGCAATTTGACCCGTCGCGCGTCGATCCCGATGGAAATGTTTGTCCACCTTTTGCCCCTTCGCCGTACTCGACTCTGGTGGACGTTCAGGACTATTCTGTAACATATTGAAAATAAGCATGTTGTTTTTGAGCTAGTTTTCGGCCGTACGCGAAGGGAGAAGAACGGATTGCTGCCGCTCCTTTAGGAATTGGTATAGTGCGTTAGCCCCAGATACTCGATTGCCAGGAGAATGCGCGTGGGTTTGTCTGTCAGCGTTTTTGGGTTGGGATACGTCGGCTCGGTATCGGCCGCCTGTTTCGCCTCCATGGGCCACAAAGTAATTGGCGTCGATGTGAGCCGCGCCAAAGTAGAAATGATGGACGCGGGCCGCACTCCGATCATCGAGGCTCGCATGTCCGAAATGGTCGCCGACGCCCACCGCGCCAGCTTGCTGCGCGCGATCACCGACGCCAATGCCGCTGTGCTGAATTCCGAAGTCTCGTTCGTTTGCGTCGGAACGCCCAGCCTGAAGAATGGCAAGCTCGACCTGAGCCACATCGAGCACGTGGCCCGGGAAATCGGCGCCGCCATCCGCCAGAAAAAATCGCCGCACGTTTTTGTGCTGCGCAGTACCGTGCTGGCCGGAACCACCGAAACGGTTGTGCTTCCCATCCTGGAAAAAGAAAGCGGCAAGAAGTGTGGGCAGGATTTCACCGTTTGCTATAACCCGGAGTTCATGCGCGAGGGCAGCGCGGTTGCAGACTTCCTGAACCCGCCTTACACCATTCTCGGAGCGAGCGACACACGCCACCTCGCGCCGCTGCGCGAACTCTATAAGAACACTCCCGGCACTCTCTATGAGACGACGATTCCGGTCGCTGAAATGGTCAAGTATTTTTCCAACTGCTATCACGCGCTGAAGGTCGGCTTCGCCAATGAGATGGGAACCATGTGCAAGCATCTCGGCGTCGACGCGCATGCGGTCACCAAAATTTTCACCTCCGACACCAAGCTGAACATTTCTCCAGCATATCTTTCGCCAGGATTCGCCTTCGGCGGTTCCTGTCTTCCGAAAGACCTGCGCGCCATCACTTACAAAGCCAAGGAACTCGACCTCAAGCTGCCCTTGCTGGAATCCCTCATGCCGAGCAATGCAGAGCACGTCGATCGCGCTGTGGAAATGGTGATGAATACGGGCAAAAGGAAAATTGCGCAGTTGGGCCTGAGCTTCAAAGCGGGCACCGACGACCTGCGCGAGAGCCCGCAGGTGCAGTTGATCAAACGCCTGATGGGCGAGGGTCTCGAAGTCAAGGTCTGGGACGAAGACGTGTCGCTCGGCCGCTTAGCCGGTTCCAATCGACAGTACATCGAGGAAGTCATTCCGCATATTGGATCCGTGCTCTCCGCCGATCTCGAAGGCGTACTGCGAACTGCCGAAGTCGTGATCCTGGGAAACAAATCGGCGAATAAAGATCAACTAGCGAAGTATCTTCGACCGGAACAGATCGTGATTGACCTGATCCACTTGGATAAGACTCGGCGTCCCGAGGGTGTCCGAACTTATGAAGGAATTTGCTGGTAGATGAATACTCAAATGTCCTAGCGCGCCGCCGACTGCAGCTTCTCGACCACCGCCGTCACCGCGCCGATATTCTTCATCTCCTCGATATCTTCGGGCTCGAACTGCACACCAAACTTTTCCTCGATGGCGAGAACCAGATTCAAATGCTGCATGGAATCCCAATTCTCGATCGTCTGCGGCGAAGAATGCGCCGTGATCTTGTCTGCCTTAATTCCGAAGATGTCGCTGGCGATGTCCCGCACCTGCTCAAACGTACTGGCTGTCAAATCCTTCCTCCCGCGGTAGTTTTCGTGGTTGAGCTGCCGACGCTAACCTTCAGCGTAATCCAATCGGGGCACCGGAGCGTGGAACGGCTCAATTCGAGCGCCCACAGCGAGCCCGCGCCATTAGACTCCTGCCGCTCGAAGCCGTGCTGCCGATAGAAATCTCGTGCCGGCGCATTTTTCTTCGTTGGCAGAAACCAGCCCACCAGCCGTTTGCGGCCACGCTCGGCGGCGCTTTTGGCGAGATGAGAGAGAAGCGCCGTTTCGACGGTTCGTCCGATTACGCGGCAACTCAGCAGAAAAGTATCCACCTCACACTGTTCCCCTTCGTCATGTGTAATGGCTACGCCTACCAGTCCCTGATCGCCAAAACGATCACTCACCCGAATCGAGAATATGTGCCAGTCAGGTTTTTGAGCCATCTCCGCGATTTGCGGCTCGGTGTAGCGCCGGGTGGTCAGGTTGAACTGGTTGGTTTTCTGCGTCAGTTGCGCGATCCGTGCCAGCGTCAAATCTGATACTGGTTCCAGTTCTGCTTCCTGCTCGAGGAAGCGAAAGAAGTCTTCCTTCGAAAGAAATGTCTGCTCGGCACCCGCGCGGTGTTTCTGTGACGCATACATTTCGGTGCGCCGCTGGTCCTCCGCGGAAAGGGTCAGCCGCTCGAGCGCTGCACAATTTCTGACGGCCGAGGCATACTCCAGCGGATTCCGCGGCAGATCGATAACGATAACGCCAGGAAGCGCGACGCGCACCTGCTCGCGCTCGAAAGGATTGTCGTCCAGAAAGGCGAGCGCATCGATGCCAACATTCAGCTCCTGCGCGATCTCGCGGAGATTTTGCTGCTTGTCGGTCCAATTAACGCGCAACGCTGCGAAGTGTTTCGCGCGCAGCAACATTCCGGGATGCTTCTCCAGCGCCTCCATGGCATCGTCGAGATTGTTCTTGCTGCATACGGCGAGCAAAATTCCTTTGCGCGACAGGTCGAGGAGAGCGCGCTGTAAAGCCTGATACGCCGCGCCTGGAAATTCTGGGCCCACCTGAATGCCAGCCATGCCGTCTTCGCCGATCACGCCGCCCCACAGCGTGTTATCGAGATCCACGACCAAAACTTTGGCGGTGCGGCCGCTGAGCGGCACGATAAAACGCATCCATTCGCGCGCCATCTGAAGAAGATAACCGGCCGCGATGGGAAAGCGCACCGTCAGCCACTTGCGTTCGTCATGCCAATGTTGGCTGCCATGCCGCGCCACCAGCGCATCGTAGTCGAGGACATAGACTCCTTGGAACCCACCCGCGATGCGCCGCAACTCACGATTGATTTGCCGGATGAGCCCCGACTGTCCGGCCTCGGATTGGTCGTCGAGAACTCCGAGACTTGGCGAGGATGGCCGCTCCAAAGAATGAACGATCAGCGCAGCCTGACTATGTTTCCGAAATGCGCCGATCCACTGCTCATATCTCTGAACGACGTCGCGAACCACGCGTTCGGCCCCTTCCGGGCCCAAATCGGCGAAGTCGCGCCACAGTTCCGGTGCAGCCTGGCCGGTGCGGACCGCCAGCACAACCGCATCAGGCGCGAAGCGATAAAGCGCACTCTGGCCGTCGAGCATGTCCTGCACATAGGTGTTGAAATCGCCGATATGGACTTCGAGATCGATACCGCAGGCAAAGGCCTCTGCCCGCAACAGCGGCACTATGGGCTCAACCGTGAACGAGCGAAGAATGGCCAGCTTGAATTTTGTAAGGGCGAGAGGATCACTCAACCGATCGCGCGTCTTGTCGCGCAACTCATCGATCCGCGAAATCACGAAGCTCGCCGTCGCCGATGCGGGATCGCGCCGCCAGAGTTCCGCCAGTCGCCGCGCGGCGAGATCGAAAGCGCCTTTGGCCATCAGCGCATCGACCTGAACTCGCAGGTTTGACGGGTTGCGCCCGGCGGAAGTTGAATCCGGCGTCGAATTGGAAGTCGAATCGGACATCGAATTGGACATTGAATCAGGCATAGCACCAAGAAACAAATCAGCGTTCCAAATATTCGATCAGCAAACGGTCTCTCGTGTAAATCCAGGCGATGTGCCGGCCCCCGAAGGCGACTGCGGGCATCGGCTGCCGAGTGATTAGCGCCCCTAGCGAGCGCGAGTCGGCGAGCGCCTGTTCGAGCTTGTCTACGACATAACAAACGTGGTGCAATCCGCCGCCCTTGGCAGCGAAAGAGTACACGGGCGATTGTTCGTCGGCCGGTTCCACCAGTTCCCAGAGCGGATCGCCCAGGCACCGGCTCGCCAGGAACGTGACGCGAACGCCCTGATTGGGATCGTGAAAAACCTGCTCATCCCAATCGGCCTGCAACATGCTGGCGAAGCTCTGCGCGGAATTCGCAATCGAAGCCACGACGAAGCCCAAGTGGTGAAACGCTCCTGCGGGCTGCCAGGTTAGAGAAATCGCATTCATCGTCAGAAGCGGTTCTTCAAGGGATCTCGTTCTTCGATGGAGAGCCGGACGCCCGCCCGACGGACGAGCAAGACCATCATTTTACTAGGAACCTTACTAGGAACTGGGCCGGGCATCGGACTCGCCAATACCCATACGTGTCTTGTCGGCGAAGCGGGCCAGCGGAGTATGCGACTTCAGCCAAACTTTAAGGTCAAAGTACAAAGGATACAGAAAATTCATGAAACGCACCGACCACGACGGTTGCCGTTCCCCCGGTGGCGTTTCGAGAGCGTATCCGTTATCGACGAGCAAGTTGCCGAGGCTCGCCTCCACGTCGCGAATCTGCGCAGGGGTGAACATGCGTTTCCAGCGGCCGATGGTGCTCGCTTCCGTTTCCTTGCCGTCGCCGCGAAACGAAGAATTCGGATTGTGCACCGACCCCAGCGCCACCTGCTGAATGCGGTCATAGTCCAGATCGTGTGCAATGAACTTGCCAATGCGCGCCAGCGTTTCGCGTGGATTCTGCACCAGATCCTCGTAATGAACTTCCATGTAATCGCCACCCATCGCCTGCCCGTAGCGCCGGCCCTTGCTGACGATCCAGCGCCAGAAGATGGCAGGCACAACGTGTGCGCGGGCGCGGTCCCAGGGCAGCGGACGAATCCAGCCGATTCGGTGAAGTGAAGCAGTCACGTCGCGGCCGTCGCGAATAATGTGGACGACAAGCGCGTCGGGAATCACCTTCTTAATCAGCGGAAGATAGAGCATGTGCAGCGGCGTGGATTCCGCCCAACGCTCAACGCCTTGCTTGCGGGCGATTGCTTCCATCACGATGCGCAGGAAGTCGCCGGCATTGCGGCAATCTTCCATTACGCGCTCATTAATCTCATTCGGCTCAAGGCCGGTGCGGTGAAACAGCTTGCTGGTGTAGTACTCGTCCAGCAGGCGGCGGCGGTTGTGGCGGCTGGCGAGGTTCCCGAAGCGCAGCCCGAGCAGGTTGAAGGCGTTGCTCTCCGAGTGATAGACGGCGAACCCTCCCGCGGAAAGCAGCGTGTGGTAAAGGAACTTGGTCCCCGAGCGTCCGCAGCCAAGCACAAACACCGGAGCCGCAGAACGATTGCCCCGAACGCCCGGCTGGCCTGCTGTCCGATTTTCGGCGAGACTGTTGGCGTCGGCTTTCTCCATGACCATGACTCTGCTTGGCGGAGCTGTGCCGGCCGCATTCATGACGATTCTCAGGACCGAACTGACGCCGCCACTGCCACCGGTTCGTCTTCGAGTTCGAGCGCGGACATGTTGGCGAGCCGGCCGGCCGGCGTGTGCAACTTCAGCCACCCTTTGGCGCCGAGAAAAGCGGGATACATCCCGCGCATCCAAGACCGACGCAAAGACTGGCGTAAACTCCGGCGGCGCTCGGCGGCGGGCAGCGACAGTTCGTAGCCATTTTCCTCGAGGCAATCGCCCACCGTGGCTTCGATGGCGGCGACGTCGTCATGCGTCAGGCGTTCTCTCCAGCGCCCGAGCGGATTGATTCTTTCTTGAGCGCCTTCCTCGCGAAACGAAGAGTTCGTTTCCGACAGGCGCCCCAGGCCGGCGCGCTGAATCCGATCATAATTGAGATCGTGATCGATGAACCCGCCCAGTTTCGCGAGCGTTTCGTACGGATTGGTGATTAGGTCCTCATAACGGATCTCGATGTAATCGGCGGGAAACCTGCGTCCATGAGCGCGGCCCTGATGAACCATCCACTCCCAATACAGCGAAGTTGCCACCAAACTATCGGTTTGACCGCGATCCCAGGGGAGAGGAGTGAAGCCGCCCATCTTCTTGAGCGAGAGCGCGATGTCGCGCCCGTCGCGGATGATGTGCACAAACAGCGCGTTCGGTATGTCGCGCTTCAGGCGCTCGATGTGAAGCACATTGTCGGGATCGTACACCGCCCAGCGTTGCGCTTGCTGGTTCTCTGCCACCGACTCCATCACGATGCGGATGAAATCTCCGCTGGTGCGGCATTCATTTAAGATGCGCGCCGACAACTGCTCGGCGTCGAGCCCGGTGCGCCGGAACCCCTTGCTGCGGAGCCAGCTTTCGAGGAGATTTTCGCGATTCGACCGGCTCGCCATCGAGCCGAAGCGGGGAATCAGAACCTCGTAAATCGGCAGAAGACCGCGATAGATGGCAAAACCGCCTGACGACAACAACATGTCATAGAGCAGGTTCGTCCCAGAACGGTGGCATCCCATCACGAAGACAGGAGAACGCTTGCGATCCATTGGGCCGGGCGGGGACACCCTAAGAATCTTATCACGCAGGATGGGTTGGGCCGCCCGAAACCCTTGTTAGAACAGGGGTTACCGAGGTCACGAGATGTGTGGGAGACTCGGGGACGCGGGGGGCCGCCGCCAAGAAGCTTTGAGCTCGCGTAGTCCGACTGCTCTTCGGGTATCAAAACGCCAGATCGCCGGCTCACGCGTAGTAATTACCGCTGCGCAGGCAATGTGGCGGCTTTGACCGGTGCCGGCATCGCTGGAATCACTGGCCTGGGCGGAAGCACAGGCATTACATTCGGAGCAGGAACAGGCTCTTTAATCGGACCCGGCATTGCCTCCCTTGGGGCCGGCGGTCTGAGCATTTTGTCCCTCGTGTACCGCATCATGTCCGGGTGGCGAGCCCACGCGATTCCTCTTTCTTCCGGCGCTCCATAGAGTGTTGGATGTAAATAGTAACCCCGCTCCGTGACGGATTTTTCTTCCTCCACGGGAATCCGGTGTGCATTTGCCCACGCGTCTTTTCGAATGCCCGTTACTTGCCACGACACTTTCACTCCAGGTTTGTCCGTCTGGATGGTGAAGTGGCGCTGCTCAATCTCTTTCGCAACGATGGCTTGGGCAAACTGGCCGATCACGGTCAACTGGTAACGGAAATCGCGGTTCAGCACCTCGAAGTAATCCGGAAGCGTAACCACCGCTATGCCGCTGCCGTCGGTTGTTACGTTCCCGTTGTAAATGTTCATCATGTCCGGCGATTCGACAAAGGAGTGGTAGAGATATTTGTTGGCCGGGTCGAGTGGATGATCGATCTTGAACGAACCTCCACCCTTGGACAGATTGCCCGTGATGTTGACGTCTCCCATAAAGGACCCTGCGACCCCACTGCCTCCCGAACCTGCGACACCTTCAACTCCGATGTCTCCCGCACCGTAAATGCCATCGCCGCCCGGCCCACTCTCAAAACCGGCTACGCCATAATCGGCTTGCGACGTATCCGTCGCGTTGCCTTCGATACCCTCGCCGGCAGGACCAGCCGCGAAACCCACAAAGCCGAAATTCTTCGTTGTGGTATCCACCGCGACGCCTGTGACCCCCTGCCCACCCGGGCCATCGGCCTCCCCCCTTACGCCAAAATTAGCTTTCGTGGTGTCCGTGGCTTGACCCCTGACACCCTCGCCGCCTGGACCGGCTGCATAACCGGATACGCCAAAGTTGTAGCTTTTGGTGTCCGTAGCGTTGCCGACAACGCCCGCACCGTTTTGACCACCGGAAAAACCGACGACACCAAAATTAGATGTTGTGGTGTCCGTGGCTTGGCCGGTGACCCCTTGGCCACCGGGACCAGCGGCTACACCCGCTACCCCGAAATTGAGTTTCGTCTTGTCCGAAGCGTCGCCAAAGACGCCCTCGCCGCCGGGACCATTGGAGCCCCCAGCTACGCCGACATTAGCTTTGGTTTTGTCGCCGGCTGTCCCGACGACACCCGTGCCGCCTGCACCCATGGCATCACCGGATACGCCGAAGTTAGGCGTGCTTGTATTGCTCGCCGTCCCGACAACACCGGTGCCGCCGGGACCACTGGCATCGCCAGTTACACCGAAATTAGGTTTCGTCGTGTCCTCTGCAACTCCACTAACACCTATACCGCCTACAGCGTTGGCTGTACCGGCTACGCCGATATTAGCTATCGATTTGTTCGTTGCTTCCGCGATACCCCTGACACCTACGCCGCCCTCACCGTTGGCTGTACCTTCCACGCCAGCATTTTGTTTCGAAGTGTCACTGGCCGTCCCAACGACGCCGGTACCGCCGGCACCTAGGGCTAAGCCTTCCACGCCGGTGTTACTTGCGGTGTGGTCAACCGCCCAACCGAAGACGCCGGTGCCGCCAGCACCACTGGCATAACCTTCTACGCCCGTGCCGCCACGGCCAAAGGCGTCGCCGGTCATGCCAAAGTTTGACTCGGTGGTCTCGGTCGCCTCACCGACGATACCTATGCCACCCTTGTGGCTATTATCAGCCTTTAGAGCCTCCACAGCGGTAGAAGTCTCTACGTCCAGGGTGCCTCCGGGACTCGTCGTGCCGATACCGACTTCCTTTCCGTTGTCGAAAATCAATGAATCCCCAATAGCGCTGGCGCTCGCGAATTTAGCTACATAGTTCGCCTTGCCAGTGCCGGTAATTGCCGCTTGCGGCTGCGATACCTTTGGGTTGCCGCTAGTTGCGACTCCAGCCACGCCTTGAGCTCCCGTGCTCTGAGACATCACGAAGGCGGAAACGGGCTTCCCGCCTAGCGTTTCCGCATCGGCTGCTTTAAGCGCATAAGGCACAGCCACCAACAGAACACGCGGTTGCTCGGGCTCACTCCCCACTTGCACTCCCAGCCAACGCGCTTCACCCGAGCTGAACAACTCCGCGGGCAGGCCGTCGGGCTGGGTTGCGCCCAGCAGCACTCGGTAACGGCCGCTCGCGTCCAATTGCACGTTCTGGGTCTCCATCCACAGCGCGGCTCCGCCCTCCTCTTCCGTGTACAGAGAGAAAGTGATTCCCGCCACGTCAGACTGCGGTTTACCGCCGCCACCCTTCACACTGCCCGCGAACCTTACCAAACGAGGCACGATCCCGGCCGTAGGGACGGTTTTTTGCGGTTGCTGTCCGGAAATGAACGAGACACAGAACAGGGCGAACATTAACAATCCGATGCTAGAGCGCTTCATTGCCTACCTCCGTGACTTTACCGAGTAGCCTTGGAATTGCGGAACGCCAGGAACGAATGCCCGTAAAAAGGAACTGCGTAGTTATGAGGAGCCGGTGTGACAATGTGCCCAAGAGGATGGAACAGCGCGAGTAAAGCCTCAATGGCGGCGACCTGCTCTCCGGACGCGGGAGATTTTGCAACCGTCTCCTCGGATTGTCAAGCGAAAACCAGCTCGCATTAGAAATATCTCCGGCCGGTTTAATCCACCCCGGATGCGGCTCCAAACGGACATTCTGGAAGTGGCTCAACATGTTTGATGGGCGAGCTGTTGAAGTAAGAATCGCGCATTTTTCCCAGGAGGCAACGCGGCTTGTTTATGAGGTCCGTGGTCTACAATGGACGGCTATGACGAGGCGTCTAGGATTCATTTCTGGGGCGATCATCGTCCTCGGGCTTGGTATCTGCGGATCGGCGACGGCCCAGCAGGACGAGGGGCCAATGTCGGATTTGCGCTTTGTGGTAGTGCGTGACTACAACGGGAAGCCGGTGAGGAATGCGGCGGTGGTGCTCCATCCTGTCAATCGGAAGGGGAAACAGACGAAGGGCGGGTTGGAGTTGAAGACGGACAACGAGGGGCGAACGAACATCGACGGAATCCCCTATGGTCCCCTGCGAGTGCAGGTGCTGGCGCAAGGGTTCCAGACTTTTGGGGAAGACTACGAGATCAACAAACCGGAACTGGAGATTACGGTGAAGCTGAAACGTCCAGGGAGTCAGTACTCGACCTATGAAGACCACGGGGACGCGAAGAAAGCAGACGATGAGAAGCCGCCGGAGCAGAAACCGCAGCCATGAGCGGCCGGTGAGTTTGTAATCCCCCAAGGGAATGGTGATTCGTATCAGGGCATCGCTTCAGCGATGCCACAGGGTCTAAAATTCGATATCCTCTTAGGGTCTTGGAGCGAAATTGCATATGAAAAGAAATTGCTGGGTGATGACGGCCGCAATCGTGCTTGGTCTCAGCCTGACATGGGCTCAGGACGATGCCGGCCCGACGTCGAATTTGCGGTTTGTGGTGGTGCGCGACTCCGACGGGAAGCCGGTGAGGAATGCCGAGGTGGTACTGCATCCGGTGCAACGCAAGGGAAAGCAGGCGAAGGGAGAGATGGACCTGAAGACGGACGCAGAGGGCCGTACCAATATCGAGGGGGTTCCGTACGGTCCTTTGAGGGTGCAGGTGCTGGCGACGCATTTCCAGACTTTTGGGGAAGACTATGAGATTAACAAGGCGGAGATGGAGATTACGGTGAAGCTGAAACATCCCGGCGCGCAATACTCGATCTATGACAATCATGAAGACAACAAGAAGCCGCAGTAAAGCGCGTGGCACCCTTAGGGGCGAGAATTCCACATGTAGAAGATGACAGGCGGAAGCGCGTACCCTACAATCGGGCTGCCATGGGGTTGCAGGAATTAACGGTCGAGCGGTATGAAGGAGTGGCGGACGATCAGCGAATTCTTCTGCTGCGCGGCCCGATCACCATGGATACCGCCCACCAGTTCGAACGCGCGGTGCACCACGAAAATGCGGAGACGATGATTCTGGATTTATCGGATGTCCCTTACATTGATTCCGTGGGATTAGGGTCGCTGGTGGCTGTCTACGTTTCGCATCAGAAAACCGGACGGTATCTGGTGCTGACTGGTATGAAGCCGCGGGTCCGCAAGATCATGGAAATTACCAAGGTGAACGATTTCTTCGTGACCTTTGGCTCGACGTGGGAAGCGGTGGAAGCGCTCGCTAACACCGGGACCGCCTGAGCCATAGTGTGGAGAGACGGGGGCCTCGCCCGTCCAAGCGCGCGGCCGGCGCGGCTTTCCTGAATCGAAAACGCTGGCGTACCATCTAAGTTGCATTGCTCGCGTCTTTATCCTTTAATCTCCGCGCGCCGACGCCTATGAATCTTCTTTACCAATATTCCAAACAATACTGGAAGCTTTTTGTGGTCGCTCTTTTGCTGGCCGCGACCAATCAGATCTTTTCGCTGCTTGATCCTCTGATCTTTCGTCATGTAATCGATAGTTACGCCACCAAGTATCACCAGTACACGAAAGCGCAGTTTGTGCGCGGCGCGGGGCTTTTACTGCTGGCAGCCGTGGGAGTGGCGTTTGTGTCGCGCGTGGCTAAAAATTTCCAGGACTATTTCGTCAATGTGATCGTGCAGCGCTTGGGCGCGAAAATGTATTCCGACGGAATCCGGCATTCTCTCGATTTGCCCTACCAGGTGTTCGAGGACCAGCGGAGCGGCGAGACCCTGGGCAAGTTGCAAAAAGTTCGCAGCGACGTAGAGCGGTTTATTACCGCCGCCATCAATGTGATTTTCATTTCCGTCGTCGGCATCGTTTTCGTGATGATTTATGCCTTCCGGGTGCACTGGTCGATTGCTCCAGCGTTTCTCATCACGGTTCCGCTGCTTGGGGTCATCAGTTCGGTGCTGAGCAAACGGATCAAGAAGATGCAAAAAACGATTGTTGCCGAAACCACCGCTCTGGCGGGGTCGACTACCGAGTCCCTGCGCAACATAGAGTTGGTGAAGAGCCTTGGGCTGGCGCAGCAGGAAGTGGGGCGGCTCAACGGAATTACCGGGAAAATTCTCAAACTCGAGCTCAAGAAGGTGAAATACCTGCGCAGCCTGAGTTTCGTGCAGGGAACGGCAGTCAACGCATTGCGCACCAGCATTTTATTTTTGATGCTCTATTTGATCTTTCGCCAGGAGATCACGATTGGACAGTTTTTCTCCCTGATGATTTATTCGTTTTTCATTTTTACGCCATTGCAGGAGTTGGGGAACGTCATCAATATCTATCGCGAAACGGAAGTCTCGCTGCAGAATTTTCAGCAAATACTCGACACTCCTCGCGACCCGAAGCCCGCCGATCCGGAACCGATCGACGAGCTTATGACGCTCCAGTTTGAGCAGGTCGGTTTTCAACATCAGAGTTCTACGTGTCTCGCGTTGGACGAGATCGGGTTCAGCGCGGCTCGCGGAGACACAATCGCGTTTGTGGGGCCGTCGGGCGCAGGAAAGTCAACGCTGGTGAAGCTCCTGGTGGGTTTGTACGCTACGAAAGCGGGCGAGATTCTCTACAACGGGATTCCATCGAATCGCGTGGATCTGGATCTGTTGCGGGAGAAGATCGGATTTGTGACCCAGGATACACAGCTGTTTTCAGGTTCGATTCGCGAGAACCTGCTGTTCGTGAATCCAGCGGCGACAGACGAAGAATGCATGGAAGTCTTGCAGCAAGCGGCCGCGCACAGCTTACTTTCACGCGCGGATCGTGGATTGGACACGCTGATCGGCGAAGGTGGCGTCAAAGTTTCGGGAGGCGAGAAGCAGCGGCTTTCGATTGCTCGCGCTCTCTTGCGGCATCCGCAGTTGCTGGTGTTCGACGAAGCCACGTCTTCTCTCGATTCGCTGACCGAAGAAGAAATCAGCCGCACGATTCGCGAAGTTGCAACCAATCAGGAGGCGATCACGATTCTGATTGCGCACCGGCTGTCCACGGTGATGCACGCCGATCGAATCTACGTGCTGGAGCGTGGACGCATCGTGGAATTTGGACGGCACTCCGAATTGCTCGACCAAAAAGGTTTGTACTACGCGATGTGGCGGCAGCAGGTTGGCGAGCGCGAGCCGGTAGCGCAGGGGAAGTAATTGCGCAGCGCGAGGACACGCAGCAAGCCGCGTCTCTAAGGCTGGCGACCAATTCCCGTAGAGACGGGGCTTGCCCCGTCTCAGCCGGCGAGTGATTCGATTGCGCTTACCGCTTCCGGGGGGAGCTTTAAGTCGCGGCTGGCCAGATCCTGCCGCATGTGCTCGGCGTTCGACGTGCCGGTGAGCGGCAGAATCCCGATGCCGCGCGCGAAGCTGAACACGATTTGGGCTGGCGTAGCATTGGCGCTCGCGGCCAGACTGGCAATCGTTAGACTGGCAATCAGAGGATGGTTGAGTACCTCCTGATTCGCGGTGAGCAGTGAAAATCCCTGATAAATGATCTTGTGCTCCCGGCAAAACTGTCGCACCGCGCGGTCCCAGGCGAGGCGCGCGTAGCAACGGTTCTGCACAAACGCAGGAAGTTCGGCGCGCGCGGCTGCCATCTCCCGCAGGTGGCGCAGAGAAACATTGCTGATCCCGAGAAGCCGGGTGCGGCCGGCATCGCGTTCTTTGCGCATTGCCTCCCAGACCTCGGTGTCGGCATCGGTCCACTCATTGTTGGAGGAGGGCCCGTGCAGTACATAGCTGTTGACGTAGCTGGTGCCAAGATGTTCGAGCGAACTTGCCATCGACTGCGCAACCTGAACGGAAAGCGGGGCGGCAGGATCATAGGGTAGGCGGTGGTCCTGTCCGGAACGATAAGTAAACTTCGTTTGCAGAAAAAGATCGTCGCGCGTGACCAGCCCTGCGCGATAAGCGGTGGCTAATCCCTGGCCGACTCCGGCTTCGAAGTAATGCCGCCGCTGATTCGCAGTGTCGATGCCGCGAAAACCCATGCGCAGCGCCAGTTCAGTGAGCGCGGGAGTTCGATCTTCCTTCCAGGCGGTGCCGTAGAGAAAGTCGGGAATGGGTGTAGATGGCCGGGTTGGCACTGAGTTACTCACGTGATTACGGGAATGTTACTGAGTCCCTTGCTGCCGAACACGCGGCGGTAGCGTTCGATTTCAGACGGCGGGCCCAGCGCCTTCGCGTAGTTGTCGGAGAGCTTCACCGCAGGCTTGCCTTCGACCGTCGATACCTTGCAGATCAGGCTAATGGGGTCAAATTCGGTGCCGCCGGCGGGATCGCAGCCGCGAAAATCGTTGGTCAGCAGAGTTCCCCAACCTGCGCTGAAACGAATGCGGCGGCTAGGCGCCCACTTCTCGCGATCGAAGAAATCGCTGGCGCTGCGGAAGTCGTTTATCGTTACACGGCTCGCTAGCGTTCCTCCGAAATGAGCGTGCAAGCCGAGGATGTCATCGACGTCGAGCGCATCGGAGGCGATGATGAGTTTGTCCTGCGGATCTCGACCGCGCTGTTTAAGCCATTCGATATATTCGTCGCCTGCTGTGTATGGATTCTTGCTGTCGATGCGCTGGCCGGTCCAATCCGCCGTCCAGTCGGGAGCATTATCAAGAAATTGCGAGGTGCCAAAGGTGTCGGGCAGCATGATGCGGAGCGCGCCTTCGTAGGTAGCCTGCCATAACTCGAGGACGCGGTACTGCGAAGCTTTCAAGGCATCGTCGTCATCATTGGTCGCGAGCGCGGCGAGAACCATGGGAATCTCATGGGCATTAGTTCCGATGGCTTCGAGATCATGCTTATGGGCGAGGAAAGCATTCGAGGTTCCGGTAAAGGCGCTGCCCAGATTCGCCGCCATGGCGCTGACCACGTATTCCTGCCAGAGGAAGCTGTGGCGGCGGCGGGTTCCGAAGTCGGCCACGGCCAGTCCGGGGACGCCGCGCAAGCGCTCAATCTTGCCCCAGAGCTTTGTTTTCGCCCGGGCATACAAAATGTCAAGGCCGAACTCGCGCAGTTGTTTCAAGCCGGCTCGGGTCTTGAGTTCGTCGAGAATGGATAGCACATAAAGTTCCCACATCGTGGTCTCGGTCCAGAGGCCATCGAAAGAGAGATGAAACTGTCCATCCCGGACCGACAGTTCATAGTCCGACAGCCGGAAATCGCGTTCCAGCCATTCCAGAAACGCGGGTTCAAAGATTCCGCGGCGGCCGTAGAAAGTGTTACCAGCGAGCCAGACCAATTCCGACCTGCGAAACCGAAGGCGGCGAGCGTGCTCCATCTGGTGAATCAGCTCTTCGCGTGGGAACATGTCCGCGAGGCGCACGAAATTGGAGCGGTTGAGAAGCGAGAACGATACCTGGGTCTTCGGGTAATGCTTCCAGATGAACTGGAGCATCAGCAGTTTGTAGAAGTCGGTATCGAGCAGAGATCGGGTAACCGGGTCCAGTTCCCAGTTGTGGTTGTGCGCCCGCTCGGCGAAGTTCACGATCATCGCGTGTTTTCTTGCGTACTACCTCGCGTACCATCCTCTGTGACAGTCTTGAGAAAAGCAACCGTAGTAAGCTGGGAAGTGGCGCCTTTGTTGTCGCTCGGCTGACTTGGGCACGCAAACACGGTACTATCAGATTCCTGCATGAGACTGCCTCGGCCCTTTACTTCTCGGAGTTGCTCGTTATTGCGGAACAAGTCAACGCTATTTCTGGCCGCGGGAGGCGTTCACGGCTGGGCGGCGTTTTCTGGTCGTGTGTTGCACGCGCTGGCGGCTGGAGTTCTGCCCGCCATGTTCCTTCTCCGGTCGGGCCGCGACGAGATTTACAACATTCTCTGGGCGCTGGTTTTCGGCTTCGCTACATTGAACATTTTGAGCCTGGGGGCGCGCCGTTTCGAGCACAGTAGGAATCTGAACTTTGGCGAAATTCTGGCGATTCTGGTGGTCCTGGTATCGATCGTGCTGCTGGGTTGGGAGATGCTGTATCTGTTCAACATTCTGCCCGTCAAACTCACGCCGCGCTGATGCGGATGACGGCGAATTGCGGCGGATTGCGATATGATCGCGAGTAGTGAAACGCGAATCCAATCTTCGTGAATCGAGTTTCGATGTGACTTGCCCCTGTTGTGGCGCGGTCATGAAAATCGATGCGTCCACGCGCAGCATTATTGCTCACACCGCGCCGGTGAAGCCGAAAACCTTCAACGATATGGAAGAAGCGGCTCGCGCGATGAAGGAGCAGGACAGCCGTCGCGATTCGATCTTCCGCCAGTCGATGGAAGCGCAAAAGCACTCCTCGGAACTGTTGGAGAAAAAATTTCAGGAGGCGGTGAAGAAGGCTAAGGAAACTCCCGACACGGGAAGGCCGATCCGAGATTTCGATTTGGACTGAATGTGAGATCTCAGTTCCCAGTTCTCAGTTCTCAGTAAAATCTTCCTAGCTTGCTACTGAGAACTGGGAACTGAGATCTCTTCATGGCACTTCTTCTGCTTGGGCATCGTGGGGCGCGGGCCTCCGGGAAAATTCCTGAAAATACGCTGGCATCATTCGAGCTTTGTTTGCAGCATGGGTGCGACGGCTTTGAGTTTGATGTTCGGCTCTCCTCCGATGGGCAAGGGGTAATCTGCCATGACGCCACCGTCGGCGGATTGAAAATTGAGACCTCGCCGGCGAAATCGCTATCGCTGCCCACGCTAGAAGATGTTCTGCGGCAATTTGCTCATCGGGCGTTTCTCGATATCGAGTTGAAGGTTGCGGGCCTGGAGCCGCAGACGCTGGCGGAGTTGCGCAAGCATCCCCCCCAAAAGGGATATGTAGTTTCGTCGTTTCTTCCCCGCGCCCTAGCCGCAATCCACGATCTCGACCCGGCGATTCCGCTAGGATTTCTGTGCGAGACGAAGGATCAGCTTCGCGGTTGGCCTGTAACGCCGGCGCATTGGGTCATTCCGCAATTCGAATTGGCAGAAAAAGAACTGGTCGAACGCGTTCACGAGGCCGGGAAGATAATCATGGTGTGGACGGTGAATCGCGCCGAACGCATGCGCGATTTCGCCTCCTGGGGTGTGGATGCGATCATCTCGGATGAAACAGAATTGCTGCCCCGTTCGCTGCGATAGTGGCAAGGGTGGCGAAATTGGCCTGGCCAAGAGTAACTGTCGAGCGATCCTCGGCGTGGGCCTTGCTCTGCGGAGAGTACGCTGTTGATAGTGCCTGTATTGAGGACAGGGACGTAGAGTTGAAGTCAAGTCTCCGCAATCTGCGGTTCGCGTGACTTTCGACCGTCTCCCGACCCTCCCCTTCGGTAACCTCGCGGCCGCTCGCGACCAGCACCGTTGTCGAGCGTCCCGCGTAGACTGATGAGGAAGGCCCTGGCCCATGCATCCAAAAGAGGACGTGTCATGAATGGATTCTCGCGCAGGCTGACGTTCGTGGCGCTGGCGCTACTGGTTCCCGCCGCTCTCGCCCAGCAAGTACCAGAAAATACACCCGCCGCGGAGGCGCCCAAAGCTCAGCAGAAACCCGAGAAGGCAAAGAAACCCGCGCCGAAGAGAATTTACACGAATGCCGACTTAGCTTCCTCGGACCCAAAGCCGGAAGCGGACAAGAAGGATGAACCGGCTAACCCGGTCGCGGGTGGTGACTCAGTGAAGGCCGATAACTCGTCAACTTCCGCCGCGCCAACACCCAATTCCTGCGAGATGAAGAATCCTCCGGCATCAGCCACTTACCGTTTGTCGGTATTGGATGTCCCCAAACAGACTTCACCCGACGGCATCGTTGTTCCCGCGGGCACGCAGATCAAGGTGGACATATCCGAGGAGAATCCCCCACGGGATGTAGCTCCGCGCACGTTCTCCGGCAAAGTCACGATTCCCGTGCGAGTCGGGTGGGCGACAGCAATTCCGGCATTGACGAAAGTGACCGTCGAGGTTTCCACGCTTTACTACCCGGGCCCAGGGCGTTACTACAGCGTGGATTATCCGCAGGCCGCACAGCTCACAGCGGTAGTTCTGGACGGCACAAGTTACGATGTGCAGACCGACCAGGTTCCAGTGCTGGCCGGATCAGCCTCCGAAGTGACGTTCACTTTGCTGAATGACGTTACGCTGAACCGCTAAGGCAAGTGCTGTTTGCGCAATACGCAAGCAACAATTGACGTGTGTCCACAGCCCGAAACAAACCGTCCCGCCCTGCCCTCGCGGACACCTGCGATGACCCTGCGCCTTGCCAGCACGACCTGCCCCGGATTTTGTCCTAATCCACTCCTGTCAATCTCCATCGTTTGCCCCTCCGACAGCGCTCATTTACATTGAACAGGATGTCCACCACCGGCGAACGATTCGAACGAGCGGTTCAGATCATGGCGCGGTTGCGGGCTCCCGGCGGATGCCCGTGGGACCGCGAACAGACCTTCGACACCATCAAGCCCTACACGCTGGAAGAAGCTTACGAGGTTCTGGAAGCCATCGACAATCGCGATTGGCCCGAACTGACCGGTGAGTTGGGCGACCTGCTGTTGCAGGTGCTGTTCTATTCCGAGATGGCGCGCGAGGCGGGTCACTTCTCCGTGGATGATGTGCTCGACCAGCTTTCCAATAAATTGGTCGACCGGCATCCACATGTGTTTGGCGATGTTAAGGCGGACACTCCCGCCGAAGTGCTGCGCAATTGGGAGGCGCTCAAGGCGCAAGAAAAGGAGAAAAAGAAACGGCTGGCCGCGGATGGCAACAATGCGGGGCAACCTGACGATGCCGCCCACTCCTTGCAAAAAGCGCAAGAAGCGGGGCATCCCTCCGACGATGCTCAATCGGTGCTCGCGGGCGTGTCGTCGAAAATGCCCGCGCTCATGGAAGCTTACAAACTCAGTTCCCGTGCCGCGCACGTGGGATTTGACTGGCAAGATGTTGAAGGTCTCTTTGCCAAGCTCGTAGAAGAGACATCGGAGTTGCAGGAGGAACTGAAGTCTGTCCCGGCGCTTCCGTTCAAGGGTTCGCCGGTCGAAAAGGGAATTGCCAGCTCGGGAAAGCCGCAGGTCCCGCCGGAATTGCGCGAGCGTCTGGAAGATGAAGTCGGAGATCTGTTCTTTGTTCTGGTGAATATTGCGCGCTATCTCTCGCTCGATCCAGAATCGGCGTTGCGCAAGACGAATCGCAAATTCAAGCGCCGGTTTCAATGGATGGAGGACCGCTTGCGCGCCAGCGGGCGAACGCCCCAGCAGGCGTCAATGGACGAGTTAGAAACATTGTGGCAACAGGCGAAGCAACAGGAAGAACCAGCGTGACCGGCACAGCCGCCGGGGTCGAAGACGAAGTGATTATCCGAAAGTGCGAAGCGCTGGAGGAGATGCAGGCCTGCTTTGCGTTGCAGAAAGAAGTATGGAAGTTCGCGGACCGAGACCTGATTCCGGTGCGCATGTTCGTGGTCGCAGCAAAGATTGGCGGACACGTGATCGGCGCCTTCGTTCACAAGCAGCTTATCGGCTTCGCGCTTGCGATCCCGGGGGTTCGAAAAGGCCACTGCTATCTGCATTCGCAAATGCTGGCCGTTCGCCAGCAATATCGCAATAGCGGTCTGGGTCGGCGAATGAAGCTCTTTCAGCGTGAGGATGCGCTGGCGCGGGGTTTCGAGTTGATGGAGTGGACGTTTGATCCGTTGGAGATCAAGAACGCATACTTGAATATCGAGAAGCTGGGCGCGATTGCGCGACGCTACAACGTGAACCAGTACGGCATCACCTCGTCGCCATTGCAGGGTGGCCTGCCCACCGACCGCCTGGTGGCAGAGTGGTGGATGAAGTCAAAACGAGTCGAAGCGGTGCTGGCCGGGTCTCCCCGCGCAAACTTCGAATGTCGTGCGCGCATTGATGTCCCGGCGGGAATCTACGAGTGGAAGGCCGACCCGGCCACGCGTCCGCAGGCGCTTGCCGTGCAGGACGGCAATCATGAACAGTTCAAAAGGGCGTTTGCTGAAGGACTGAGCGTGCTCGGCTATGAGCGCGACCAGCGCGGGAATGGCCGGTTCCTGCTGGGAGAATGGAACGAAAGCTGGTGGCATTAACAACTAAATTATGAAAATCGAGTCCGTGACTTTGCGTGAGATTCACATGCCGCTCGTGCATTTTTTTGAAACGAGCTTTGGCCGCGTTTACAGCCGCCGCATCCTGCTGGTAAGCGTCGAGGCCGATGGAGTGCGCGGGTGGGGCGAGTGCGTCGCCGGCGAAGATCCCTACTACAGCCCGGAATGGACCGAAACCGCGTGGCCCACAATCGCCCGCTACCTGGCGCCGCTGCTGCTGCAAAGCGAATTGGACGCCGGCCGCGACTGCGCCGCCCGATTTGCCAGAGTTCGCGGCCACCGCATGGCCAAGGCCGCGCTCGAAAACGCCGTGTGGGATGCGGAGGCGCGGCAGAAACAACAGCCGCTCTGGAAACTGCTGGGCGGAACGCGGCGCGAGATCGCCTGCGGCGTTTCCATCGGCATTCAAGATTCTCCGGAACAACTTCTGCAAAAGATTGAAATCGAGTTGGCGGCGGGATACCGGCGGATCAAGATCAAGGTGAAGCCGGGATGGGACCTGAATGTCCTGGAGAAAATCCGCGCCCGGTGGGCGGATATTGTTCTCAGCGTGGATGCAAATTCCGCGTATACCCTCGATCAGGTTGAGCATCTGCGCCAATTCGATGCCTTCAAACTTCTCATGATCGAGCAACCTCTGTGGAACGATGAAATCTATCTTCACGCGCGATTGCAGAAAGCCATCCAGACAGCGATTTGTCTGGACGAATCGATTCTTAACGCGCGCGACGCCAATTTTGCGCTCGAGATAGGCGCTTGCCGGATCGTCAACATCAAAGTCGGACGCGTGGGCGGCTTCAGCGAGGCAAAGAAAATCCACGATGTCGCGGCGCGGCACAACGTTCCGGTGTGGTGCGGCGGGATGCTGGAATCGGGAGTGGGACGGGCGCACAACATCGCCTTGTCGACGCTCGACAATTTTCGCCTGCCCGGAGATGTATCGGCATCAAAGCGTTATTGGAAGCAAGACATCATCGAACCCGAAGTGGAAGTCCGCGCCGATGGAATGATCGCCATCAGCGATACCCCTGGGACGGGCTACCGGGTGCGCGACGATCTGGTGAAGAAGTTCACCGTGCGCGAAGAAACCTTCCGCGTTGGGAAAGCTTAGAGGCTGAGTTTGGCGTTCAGCCCCCTTGCAACGATTGAAGAGGTCAGAGGTCAGATTGCAGAAGTGAATGCGCGGAAGGTTGTTACCTCTGCAATCTGACCTCTAACCTCTAACCTGACCTGGCTTCTACGGAGTCACTTTGAACACAACGCCGTATCCGCACGGTCCGCCCGCTCCGCATTCATTCCCGTATAACGTTCCGCCTGCGGCGGTGATGCCGTAGAGGTTGCCTGCGCTGTCGAGAAGCAGGCTGCTATTTGGATATGCGCCGTCCGTGCCGTTAAAGGTCCACAAGACCTTCTCTATGTACCAGTCCTTGGCAAATGGGATCTCTAACTCGAAAACAACGCCCACGTTGTACAATTTGCCGCTGTTGGGCAAAAGTCCGTAAACATTGTCAGCCGCATCCACCACAATTCCCGAAGGATGACAGGCACCATTGGTGCAAGCAGCAAAGGAGTAGACGATCCTCTCTGGCCATATTCCCTTTTGCCATTTCTGTGTTGGAGGAATCAGCTTGTAAACCGTTCCATATCCGTGGGCGCCGCCGGACGATGTCGTACCGAAAAGGTTTCCCGCCTCGTCGAGCACGGGAGCGCTCTCTGGATTGCTGCCATCTTTAGGAGAGCCGGTAAAGGTGTGGATCACCGTCGGATTCCAGCCAGCGCTGCCGTTCGGCGACAACTCGAATACCGTGGAACTGGTGGCGCCAAAGATGTTTCCGGCAGTATCCATAGTCAATCCGCCCACGGCACCCTCGTAGATTACTTGCTCTTTCCAGCCGCCACCGGACCGGCTCAACTCGAAGGCGCCTGCGGAGTTTGTGCCGTAGAGATTGCCCGCCGGATCCACGATGAGACCGCCTTTCGGGTTGGCGCCATCCGCGCAACCGCTTTGCGAGCAAAAGCTGTACAGGACGGCTTCCGTCAATTTTGCTCCCCGGCGACTAAGTTCAAATACGACGCCCGCTCCATTCGCGCCGCCATAGGCGGTTGTTCCGTAAATGTTCCCCACTCTATCGAATAGCACGTTAGACATTGGATTCGAGCCGTCCGCGCAATACGGAGCAGAGCAGAAGCTGTAGCGCGTGGTTTCATTCCAGCCGTTGCCGCTCGGCGAGAGCTCAAACACCGTCCCGGATCCCGGGGCGACACCGATCCCTCCGTAGAAGGTCGTTCCATAGAAGTTGCCGGCACCGTCAGAGGTGAGGCCGGAGTAAGGATTGTTGACGCCGGCGCCGAAGTTGTAGAGCACAGTTTCAGTTTGAGCCTGCGCTGGACGAGCGGTAATCGGCAGCATCGCGGAAAACAGAGCCAGCGTCGCCGCGCCGCGGATGGCTGCAGCTGCCAGTTTCGTTGCGCCCGAACTCGGGCCGACATGGGAAACGTTCAAAGGGTCTCTTGCCCCGCTCTTCGTCCGTGCCGAATGCATGTCCCCTCCTGACAGATCTGCGCTTGTTGTGAGCCCAACGCTTCGTCTAATTTTGGGTAGGCGGCCCCTGGGGGAGACCATCGGGCAAGTACAATTTCAAGAAAACCGCACCCGCCATGTGCCAACGATTCTCCGGAGGGGAGGTGGCCGGATAGAACCCAGTCGGCGATACTACTTCGGCGACAGTGATTATGGCTCTCCCCGAACGGAGTGTCAACAGAGTAACCGCTCGGTAGTAGGCCGTTTTGGCCATGGCACGGAGAAAAATTCATCAATCTCTAAGGACCAGAAGGCTCTTCGTTTCAATAGTTTACTTCGTGCGCTTTCGTGTCCTTGGTGACCTATTCCTGCCCGTGACGGAACGACTTGATTTCGAAAAATTTCTACGGCGCGCTAGTCGGCCACGGTGATCTCTTCCTTCTTCAGCAGTTCCACCGCCTGGGCGAACGTCAGGCCCCAGGGAACTTGCTTGAAGCCGCTGAAAATTTCCGTCGAACTGATAGAGAGGTTCTTGAACAGCAGGAGCTTCCCGTTGAAATTTAATGTCATGCTTGAAATTTCCCAGAGATTGCCGGCAACTTCCTGCTGCTGGACGACAAAGCGGCCGCCCCGATTCAGATGGCCCAGAATTCCCCACCCGAAGCCCACTTCCTTGAAAAGCGTTCCGTCAATACTGGCGATTCGATAATCGGTAGCGTCCACCAGCACGTAACCTTCCATGCCGCTCAAGATCTCTTCTACGTGCGACGGCGGTTCGTAATGCGGATTGGGATGGAACTTCAATTTGACTAATGGGTTGCCGGCACGGCCAATGCTTTCGGAACCCTGTTCTTCTCCGGCGTACTCAAACAGAAAGGCGTCGGGTATTGCGCGTATGATGCGCAGCGTGCGCTCGGCGTTCTGGTGTTCCTGTTCTCGCTTCTTTTTCAGTTCTTCCGGATTTTTGAGGAAATGCTCGATCCGGGCCTCTTCCTCACGACGCTGTCCGGCGGTCAGGGGTTTGCCGTTGTAGGCGACCACCAAGCCGGCAGTAGCCTCCTTCGTCTCGACATAAAATCTTGTGGTGGATCCCTGAGGAGTGGTCTTGGTACCGCGAAACAGGAAGTGGGCGGCGTCCTCATTGGCCGCCTTCATTTCGTTCTGCACGGCTCTTCGCACCAGGTCTGCCGGATCGCGATATGAAGCGACGGTCGCCGACTGGCCGGCGAAACTGGCTGCGGCGAGCGACACAACCCAGGCGCCAGCGCGAGCGAGCCGGCGCAGGAAGTTCGGTGCCATGAAGGAGCGCGAGATGGAGTGTATGACCATTAGTTCGACTGGGCACAATTGGGTCCCGTAGGACGATGGTAGCAAACCAAGGGTTGCATCTGGGCCCGAGCTTCAGGACGCTGCTCTAAGTTCCTGATGGAGCATGGTTTCCAGCTACAGGTTCGACCCGCAAGCGGGCGGAATGATTTACAATCGGTGCACTCGCGGCGAATAGAGCGCGATGACGCTGAGATGGAGGCTTACGCATGGATGCTCCGCAGACCGGAGAGGGCGCCCACATTGGCAAGTCGGTGGTCATCAAGGGAGAGCTGTCGGGCTCCGAAGACTTGTACGTGGATGGCAACGTCGAAGGCAGTATTGAGCTCCGCAACAACAGCCTGACAGTCGGGCCTAATGGGAACGTGAAGGCCAACGTCAGCGCCAAATCGGTGGTGATTCAAGGTACGCTGGATGGAAGTGTGAGCGCCTCCGAGCGCGTGGAACTGCGAAAGTCGGCGGTGATGACAGGCGACGTGACCACACAGCGCATCGCTATTGAAGAGGGCGCGTTCCTCAAGGGAAAAGTCGATATTCAGAAAGAGGCCGGAAAAGTGGCGGCTCCCGCGTCTTCATAGGAAGACAGGCTGGTCGCGCGATGGGGTGCACTCATAAATAAATGGCGTATGTTTCCGACAATGTAATGAAATTCTTTCGGAGCTCTTCGAACCAAGCGGCGAGTCCCGCCGTCCCGCAGAAGCTGTCCCGCCGGTCGAGCGGTATCGGGGAGGTTTCGCGGCTGCTGAATTCGCAGGAGGGGCTGTGCGTGCTCGATATGGGCTCCACATCCGCCAACAACATCCGCTTTTTTACCGGCAAGGGACATAAGAATTACAGCGAAGATTTGTTGCGCTCGTCACTCGACCCGGCGCTGCGCATTCAGGACAGCGCGGGAAACTCCGTGCTAGACAGCAAGAAGTTTCTGGAAGAGAACCTGGTGTACGCGAATGCCCAGTTCGACGTGGTGTTATGCTGGAATCTACCGGATTACATGGAAGAGAGCTTGGTCAAGCCGACCATCGACCGGTTGTGGTCGATCATGAAGCCGGGCGGATTCCTGCTGGCGTTCTTTCACACCCGCGAGGCCGGCCCAGACTCGACCTGTTATCGCTATCACGTGAACGGTACCGACATGCTGGAGATGCAGGAGGTGAAGTTTGCGCCGCCCGGGCGTCCCGCGTCCGAAAAACAATCTCCGCGACTGCAACGCGTGTTCAACAACCGCCACATTGAAAACCTTTTCCGGGATTTCGCGTCGATCAAATTTTTTCTGGCGCGCGATGCCATCCGGGAAGTGCTGGTGGTGCGCTAGCAACCGTGTCGCATTTCCGATATGAGGAGAAAGTCAAAAAAGAACTTGTCACGTTCCGAATAATCCCCTCACATGATTCCCACAACCATATCGAGGTCCGGAAGAACCAGCACATCCTAGAACAGGCAAAGATAGAACGTCTGCTTGTGGATCGTAATTTCCGCGCAACTGCACCTCACCCTTCTGCAACAGGGTGACGGTACCGTCGTTATCATGCAGTTCGACATCAAAAGTCCGGTCCCGGAACCAATTGGCCTCCGGATTCCGAAGAAATGTTTTCAGCCCGCCATCGGGAAAACGTTGAATGGAGACATAAAAGGACGCCCGCTCGTCCAGTGGCGCCACGTTGCCACGCCAAACCCGAGGCGCCCGTTCCGACAGTTCCACTGGACTCGCGTAGGAGTAGCTGTAGAAGGCAACCCCCGCCAGTTGTATCCAGTGTCCCAGTATCTGCTTGCCATTCGTGCTGAAATGTCCGCGAAATTTACCAGCCTCGCCGGGCAGAGCAAAATGAATCTCACCTTCCGCGCGCTCGTTTTTCGTATGCTCGCTCGCCCTGGACAACGGGTGCCTCGTATCCGCCGATGCGCGCCCGCCATTCCTCGTTGCGAGCGTCAATTGTGAGCTCGCCGCGAACCATCGGACCGAATGACTGCTGACTACCCCATAGCCCGAGCAAATCCAGCGCAGGCTGATTGCCGGACACCGCGCTGGAAGGCTGAGTCTGGGCATCTGAATAGAGAGGGGAACATAAGGAGAGAATTAACAGCGCGACCAAGGCGATTCTGCTCGTTCGCATGGGCGAGAGCCTCCCGACAATGCTATGACGGCACTTCGTAGGACGGATGTTCCGCTGTTTCGTGAGCCGCATTCTATCCCGACCGAGAGCTTAGCTTCGCACATAGAAATAACCTCATTCTTCGCCTCCGGTTATTTTGAGACCCGCGAGAATAGAACCCATTTCCTAAATTGGTTTGGGCAGGGCACGCCTTTCGGCCGTGCCGCCCAGAGCCAATAAACACACGGGCTTTAGCCCCTGAGGGCCCTCACAGTTAAGTTCTTCGGTTCACTATGAGATGGCTTCTAGTCTCTCTATATCGGAATTGGAGGCGCGGACGCGCCTCCATGTGCGAGCCCGGCAGCGTGATAACCTGATATATCCGGCTCACGGACATAATGCTCTACGGGGGAATGCTTCGCTCAGGGGCGAACTCGCACTTTTGAGCAAATTACATGAGGAGCAGGCGATGAAAATTGGGATGCTGACGGGTGGCGGCGACTGCCCTGGGCTGAATGCGGTCATTCGCGCCGTGGTGCGCAAGGGCAGTTTCCACTATGACGACGAGTTTGTGGGATTCGTGGAGGGCTGGCGCGGGGTGCTTGACGACAAGACCATGCCGCTCGACCTTTCGTCGGTGGGCGGCATCCTGCCACGTGGCGGAACCATCCTGCGCACCTCGCGCACCAATCCGGACAAGCGTGACGGCGGCCTGCAGCGCTGCGCCGAGAATCTCAAGAAACATGGTTGTGACGCGCTGATCGCTATTGGTGGCGATGACACGCTTTCGGTGGCGCAGAAGCTTTTCAATAACGGAGTAAAAGTGGTCGGCGTTCCTAAGACGATCGACAACGATCTGTCGGGCACAGACTTTACCTTCGGCTTCGATACGGCGGTAAATGTGGCCACCGAAGCCATTGACCGCGTGCATACGACCGCCGAGGCGCACAATCGCGTGATCGTCGTCGAGGTAATGGGACGCGCCGCGGGCTGGATTGCGATCTATAGCGGCATCGCCGGCGGCGCCGACGTCATTCTGATCCCGGAAGTTCCTTTCGATATCGACCAGGTTGCCGAACAGATTCAGCAGCGCCACTCCCGGGGAAGGTATTTCAGCATCGTCGTGGCCGCCGAGGGCGCGCGGTTTGCCGGAGGCGTCGAGATGAGCGGTGGAGGAGAACAGCGCGACGAATTCGGCCATCTGCGGCTGGGCGGAATCGGCCTAACCGTCGCGAACGAGATCGAGAAACGGACGGGCTTCGAGTCGCGATCGGTTGTACTGGGACATATCCAGCGGGGCGGGTCGCCGACCGCTTTCGACCGAGTGCTGGCGACGCGCTATGGACTGGGCGCAATCGACATGGTGCACAACGGCGAATTCGGCAAGATGGCGGCACTGCGGGGAAACAAGATTATTTCCGTCCCGCTCGCGGAAGCCATTTCTTCAAATCGTAAAGTGGATAAGGAAATTCTTGACGCCGCCACTGGCATTCTTGACAAGATCGACTACAGGGGCCCGAAACTTCCCGAACTGACGAGAGCATAAAACGAGGAGAAGAGCGTTGCCCTCTTCCCCTAAACAATTTTGGGTTCAAAATCCGCCGAAAGAGATCGCTTTGGGAATATCTCTTTGGGGAATATCTCTTTGGGGGATATGTCTTTAGGCATTGCGAGTTGGGGATTGCGAGTTGGGATTGCGAGTTCCGTATCAGGGTATCGCTTTAGCGATAGCAGAATCCCCGAAAGCAAACGCCCTTCAGGGGCTGCGCACCGAAAGTAACTCCGGTATACGGAACTCGCGTTTCCGCACCTTGTCAGCAAAATTTACCACCCACTTAACCGGGACGCATGGCACGCCGATCCGGCCCCGTCAAAAGTAATACCAGTGCTGTGATTTGCTTGGCATTGGCGCGGGTTTCGGGGCATACTTAGGGCAGCACTCCCCGAAGCCGACCATGATTTCGAGGAGGATCCTGTGCACATGTTTCAAGACGAAACCGAGCCTGAGCACCATCTGGAGCGCTCAACGTCGCTCCCGTCGCAGCCTTCGCCCCAGGATGCGGAAGTGCAGCGCAAGCGGATGGTCATTGCGCTCGGCATATTGCTGGTGGCACTCGCGGCGGTGGTCCTTAAAGACTGGGATTTCTGGTTTCCGCCAGATGGCGAAGTCCAGGAAGCTGTGTTTCGAAGCAAGGGTAAGAGTAAAAGTGCGACCGCGACTGTGACTGCGCCGGCCGCAAGCGCAGCCGCAACTCCCGCACATGAACGCAAGCCGGCCAAAACCGAAGCGCCGGCTGCGGCCGAGGCTCCCTTCATAGCAACCACGGAACGGGCAGCGCTGCCTCCTTTGCAGGTAGAAGTCGTGGCCGGAAACCGCCACATCAATGTGCCCGCGAAGAGCAACGCCATCCATGTGGACGTAGACTCGGGCGCAACGTCCATGGTTTCAAGCGCTCCGGCAGTGGTGCAAAGCGCGCCGGTGAATGCAGGTGATCGGGTGCAACTTTCGCCGCTAACAGCGCAGAGTGTGACCGTTTCGGTGCCACCCGATTATCCCTTGCTGGCGCGGCAGATGAAGGTGCAGGGTGCCGTCAACCTCCAGGCGCTGATCTCGCGCGAAGGCACTATCCAGGAGTTGCAGATTCTCAGTGGCCCGGCAATCCTGGCGGCTGCCGCTCGGGAGGCGGTCAAGCAGTGGCACTTCAAGCCCTACATGCTAAACGGACAGGCCGTGGAAACGCAGGCCCGCATCACGGTGAACTTTACCATTTCCACGAATTGACGCTGGATAATGGGATATCCGTATAGACGCGGCTTGCCGCGTCTCTGTACTTTTTTAGCAATGACTAGGAAGCAGGCGTGGTATTGGGGTGGTGCAGAAAAAATAAACGGGCGCCCGGATTCTCTCGAATCCAACGCGCCCGGGCAGCCCTCCCCCAGAACTGCTCAACAGGAATGTAGGACTAACCCGCAAATCTGAAAATGGCCCGCGGGTGCCAATCTCGCTCCACCAAAGTGCCACATCCGCAAATCACAGATTGCAAGCCGAAAATCCAATATCGACGCCGGATTCACTCGGAAAGCACCATCTTCCCCGGCTCCGTGCCGGTGGAGAAAGGGGAGCCCGCGATCGCTGTGGGAACGCCAGTCGATGGATTGTAGGTATAACCGTCAATGCCGTTCTGATCTCCGGTATAAAGATAGTTCCCGCTGGGATCGATGAGGGCGAACAGGCCACCCGAAACCAAGCTGAAGGGCGAGCCCGTTACAGCCACCAGTTGTCCGTTCGTGGGATTGATTGTGAAACACCAGATGGAGCTGCTCGATCCCGTGGCGAACGCGTACACAAACCTGCCGCTGGGATCGACAGTAATCGCACTGGGGCCGATCCCGTTGGTGGCGGTAAAAGGCGAGCCGAGTATAGCCGTCAATTTGCCGCTGGTCGGGTCGATGCTGAAGCCGGAAATATTGCCTTCGGTAGGCACCAAAGGGTTGCTTGCGGAAGGATTGGCGACGTAGAGGTATCGGTCGCTGGAATCCACTGCCAGGCCGATAGCTCCCAATCCCGAAAAGACCGGAGAATTTGGCACCGGACTAAGCACGCCATTCGAGAACGAAAAACCAGTAACCATCCCAAGGCTCGGATTACTCACGTACACAAACTTGCCGGAATGCGTGAACAGAATCTCGCTTGGACTGGAGTTCGCGGGGACCGGCAATCCCAACGGCGACAAAGCCCCGCTGTCCGGATCGATGGAAAAAACGGAAATGTCGTCCGTAAAATTATTGGTTACTAATAGGTAAGTACCGGAAGGATCAATGACGGCCGCAACCGGACCTGAGCCTCCCTCCGGAATCGGATTGCCCGCGGGAGTCAAAGTCCCATCGAGGGCAACCGCATAAATCGAGATTGAGTTGGCGAAGGAATTGACCGCATACAGAAACTTCTTCGAGGGGAGCAACGCCAAACCGATCGGCGTGGTTCCGCCCACCTGCGGCGTCTGGAATCCCACGCTGATGGCGCCGGTTGCGCCGTTGATGTGCAGCAGCGCCACGGAGCCATCATTGGGCAGGGTTACATAGGCATTGTGGTTGGGCCTGCCGAGGCTGCCGCTGCCGCAGGAAAGGGAAAGTCCTGCCGGCAGCACAATTATGACCACGAATATGGCTGCAAGAATCCGGGGAAGACCACTTTGACCTGCCAGTGCGGCACGCGCCGCCCTTAGAAAGCTCATTTGCGAACTTGCTCCTGAAATATCCAAGATGAAAATGAAAAGGTCGTGCTCACTATCGTGCACGAGAAGGGGCGAACTGGCAACTGCGAGTCTTAATCCGTGCAGAGTCCGCCGCGATTCTTTCCTTGAAAGCACGTCGTGCCCGGTTAGATGCGCGGGTGAAGCAAGATGCTACGCCAGTTCCATGAAAGGGACGTGCGCCAAAGCCCGGCGCCGCGTGGGGCCGTGATGTATTCTAGTTGGTAACGCCTAGTCGTGATTGACATTCACTGCCACGTTCTGCCCGAAGTCGACGACGGTCCCAAATCCTGGGATGTGGCCGTCGAAATGTGCCGCATGGCGGCAGCCGACGGCATTACCCACACCGTGGCCACACCGCACGCCAACGATCGTTACCCTTACGATCGAGCATACCTCTCGGGGCTTCTCGACCAGTTGCGGGAGAAGATCGGTCCCGAATTGAAATTGCAATTGAGTCTGGGTTGCGATTTTCATCTGTCCTTCGAGAATCTGGAAAGCGTGCTCGAGCAGCCGCATACCTACACGATTGGCGAAACGAATTATCTTTTGATTGAACTCAGCAACTTCAGTGTCCCGACCCAGCTTGGCAACTGTTTCACTCGCCTGGGAGATCGCGGGCTGACGCCGATCCTGACCCATCCCGAACGGAACCCCATCCTGCAGCAAACACCGCAGCGCATCCTGGAATGGGCCGAGCAGGGCTGTCTGATTCAAGTGACGGCTTCGTCGCTGACCGGGTTCTGGGGAGAACGGCCCGAGATCATCGCCCGCTGGCTGCTCGACCGCTCCGCCATACACATACTCGCCTCCGATGCTCACGAAACAAAACGCCGAATCCCAAATCTTTCCGCGGCGCGCGCGGTAGCGGAGAAAGTCGCGGGAGCCGAATATGCCGAAGCGCTGGTCGAGGGAAATCCGGGGGCAATTGTTAAGGGAATGCCGATTCCATACTGCCCGCGGCCGGTGCTGGACTAGGCTAGAGACCGCGCCAAGTTAGACGTAGATAGTGGAGCGACGGGCGTCCTCGCCCGTCCTGCCGCGCGGAACGCCCGGCGCTCCATCGACTGGTAACGCCTGGACTACAAAAACAACGATGCTTCATTTCGCTGGGGCGTAAAAATAATAGTCCGCCGTGTAGCTGCTTTTCGTTTCCGCGTCACGATGCGCCTCGTCGCATCCCACGGAGGGCGGTTTACCACCATGGGTATGGACGCGCTGAATGGTCGTCACGCTCGTGAGCAGCCCCGTTCCGGAATGACTCACCGCATTCACCAGCAACCATGCAATCGAGTCGGAGTCCGGAGAGTCCACATGGGCCGAGGCTTTGCCCACGACTTCGCTTCCGTCGTTCAGTTTCCATGTAGGACCGGCGAAATGGCTTCCGATGACCTTGCCATTCCGATCTTTCAGTTCGGCATCGGGGGCCTTGAGAGTCCAGGCGAACTTACGGTCCGTGCCGGCTTGGCAAGTGTAGATCTGCGATCCGGAGGCATGTGCGAGCAAGACAACCTCTTCGCCCAAGGGCGCCTGAATCGCATTGGGAACCTCGGGCGGCGGCACTCTCTGCGCGTGGGCCATGGCTAAAGGGAGTACGAGGACACATACTAGCAAAATTAGGCCGATGACAGTCGGTGGGGTTTGCTTGAGTCTTCGCATGGCGGGATTGTAGCAGGCAGGGAAGCTGTCCGAAGAGTCACGTCACAATCAGCGGGATCGCCAGTTTTCGACAGTCGGCCGCGTGTCTTGCCGCCAACAGTCAGCAGGCGGCACTTCACTGGACAGTTATTCTGGCATCGAGCTTTGAAGGAAACGCGGCAACCTGAAATTTGTCTTCCCATAGAATGTTACCTAACCGTCGGCATTTGTGGACTTCTACGTAACGCCCGTGCTGTCGCAGCAAATGGACTAACTCCCAGACGTTCCGAATATTCTCCTCCGCGCTCGACTTGAACCAGAAGATTGCTCTGCCAGTGGTGAAATTCTTCGGCGGGGTTGGCAAATTGGCATTGAACCAATTAAGGATTTCCCGTACATGTTTCCACTCGTCCGGCGTGAGGTCACCCGAGTTGAACAGCGCATGCGACGCTACAAACACGCCTTGTGGCCTGTGGGAGTCTTTGTCAATTCGAGTTGTGACAAAACGGAGGTACATCGCCGCTAACCGACTGGCATCTGAACGGCGATTCTATCGCGCAGATGCAACTTGGCAACGTTACCGTTGCAAAATCTCGATTGCACCACCCCCCCGCAGAGGTCGATCCCTAGATACATTCCATGGTTGACGGTGTTGGCTACTGCTGGGGAACGCTGTTCTGCGGCGGGGTTTGTTTAGTCGCAGCCTTCGGAGCGCCTGCCGCTGGCGCGGCAGAAGTCGTCATGGCGCTTTCCGGATTGAGCAGGTGATCGTGACTGGGTCCTAATCCGAGCTTGATCAGCGCTCGGGAATCCGGCGTAGTCTTCGACTGCCATCCCTGGTCTGCCTGATAACGCTGCATGGCCGCCTGCGTGGCGGCGTCCCACGTTCCCGAAGGCTCGCCTTGCATATAGTGCTCTCGGATGAGAGCGGTCTGAATTTCCCGGGCGCGGGTTGCGTCGATGGCCTGCTGGCCGCGTTTTTTCTTCGCAACCTGCTTGGATCCCTTCCTGGCGTGCGAGCTTTTTGCCGTGTGGGACGAGGTTTGCTTGCTGGTCGCGTGTGCGGTGGCGGGATGCTTGGATTTCGGGGCTGCCCGCGCGGAAGTTTGAACCGGCTTCTTGGGCGGAGCGGACGTCTCCGACTGCGCGACGGCGAGCCCCTGCACGGCCACGCAGAGCAGGACGCAAACGCCGACCTGTCGCCCACGCCGAATTTGAGCAGGCCAGTGCATATCTAAAGGCTTCGACCACTCGCGGTTCGATCAAAATCAGTTTGTTGGTCGTCAGTCGTTGGTCGTTCGGGACGCGTCATTCGTTTGAAACCCGCGAACGACTAACGACCAACGACCAACGACTCCAAAAAAACCCGGCGAAACCGGCACCTTCATCCCCCCCGAAACGGGGACGGAGTGCCAGTCTCGCCGGATTTACTAATCGGTTACGGAAGTGTACCGGCAAGGAAAATCGTTCCATCCTGAGTCCTTGCGCCTCGCGGACGCACCAGGAACACGACATCCTGCCCGCTCTTCAACGACGACTCGATCTTCGTAAAGTCGTCGGGATTGTTCACGGGCTGCTTGTTCACCTCCAGGATCACGTCGCCGCGATTCAGGCCGAGATCCTCAGCGAACGAACCTTGCTTCACGTCCTGCACCACGACTCCCTTGCCGACGGCAATACCCAACCGATCGGCCAGGTCGGAGGTAATGCCGCGAACCGTGATCCCGAACTTGCTGGCCTTGGGAGCTTCCTCGCTCTGGTTTTCGTCTTCTTCGCCCAGGCGGGAGGCAAATAGTTTCGAGCGATCGGCAATGGTCACCGTCGTGTCCTGCTTCTTGCCGTTACGCACTAAGGCGAGCTTGGCCTTCGATCCCGGCTTGCGGGAAGCGATGTCGGCCACCAGATCGTCGCCGCTCTTCACGTCCTTGCCATCGACGGAGGTAATGGTATCGCCGATCTTCAAGCCTGCCTGATCGGCTGGGCTACCCGAGACTACGTTCGATACAGTCACGCCCGCGCCATAAATACGCGCGATCGCCGGGTTCGGCTGCGCGGAGAACTCGATGCCAATGGATCCCCGCGCAACGCGGTGCTCCGGCCCAATCAACTGGTTGTAGACCTGCGCCACCGTGTTCGAAGGCATGGCGAACCCCACGCCCGCATACGAGCTCGTCTCCGTAAGGATGGCGGTATTGATGCCGATGACCTCGCCCGCCATATTCACCAGCGGCCCGCCGGAATTGCCCGGATTGATCGCGGCGTCGGTTTGAATAAAAGACTGAAACTGCCGGTTGGGAACGATGTTGCGTCCCTTGGCCGACACGATGCCCGCAGTCACAGTTTCCTGCAGTCCGAAGGGACTGCCGATGGCCAGCACCCAGTCGCCAACATCCATGCCGTCGGAGTTCCCCAGTTTCGCGGGCGGCAGCGCATGATCGACATCAATCTTGATTACCGCCAGGTCAGTTTCCTGGTCCATGCCGATGAGTTTCGCATCATGGCCGGGAGAAGCCGGATTTTCATCCTGCAACTTCACGCGAATGCGGTCTGCCTTCTCGACCACGTGGCGGTTGGTAACGATGTAGCCCTTCGAATCGACGATCACGCCGGAACCGAGCGAGCGTTGGCGGATGGTACCCGCGTCCGCGCCGCCCTGACCTCCCTGGCCGCCAAAGAACTTGTCAAAAAAATCCTGGAAAGGACTGTCGTCCTCGCCGCCCTGATCCTGGTCCGGATCGGGACGTACTCGAGTCCCGCGACGGTGCGGGTTCTTGATAGTCGATTCGGTATTGATGTTCACCACGCTCGGCTCAAGCTGCTTGGAAATCTGGGAGAAAGCGTTAGAGAGCTGCTGCGGAGCGGGAATGGTCAGCGGAGTTGCATCCGACGACTTCTGGCCTTCCTTGCCTTTTACTCCATAAGAAACAATGGTTCCAATCAGAATTCCAACCGCCAGAGTGGCCAGAATCGTAAGCGTGTACGCCCAACGGTTGGCTTTGAGACGCACCCAAAAGGCGCTTTCGCGCGAATCCATTTCTTGCCTCCTGAAAATGTCCAATTGCTTATTATACCTTCACCGCAGACAGGGATCGGTTCGCGAAGGAGTCCTATTAGTTAGACGCAGAAAACGTGGTTGGCGTTTCTGATTTCCCGCAGACACGCGGCTTGCCGCGTCTCCTGTCGCAGAGTGATATGGAACAAGCCCGTCTCCGCGACCGCTTAGAGTTTCAGCGTCATCAGCGCCAGGAAAAGCCCGGTATAGCCGGCAATAACCAGCAAAACCAGCAATGCTCCAAAGCTGAGCACATTGAAAATTCCCCACGGCTTCTGGACCGCGCTCAGCGCCAGCTTCCACAGCCCGAAACCGCTCGCCAGCGCGCAGGCAGGCACCACAAACAGCCCAATCGCCCGCCCATGCGCCACCTGGGGAACAACAATCAGGAACATTACAGCTGGAAGGAAAACCAAAGCCGGGACGATGGCCAGCGGCGCGCCGACAAGAAACGCGCGTTCCCGCTCTTTATATTGAGTCATTGGAACATTGAGGCATTGAATCATTAAATCATCTTGCTCATATGAATCGTTGAACAGCGGAATCATTTGAGCCGCGCCCAATGATTCAGTGTCTCAATGACTCAATGATTCAATGTTGTACACGGTCTTGCCGCCGACCACCGTCCGCAGAACGCTTGTCTCCAGAATTTTCGGAGGCGGGACGGCGGTAATGTCACGATCGAGAACGACGAAGTCAGCAAGCATACCCGGTTCCAGCTTGCCTTTTTGCTTTTCGGCGAATTCGGCAAAGGCCGCGCCCGTAGTGTAGGCGGCGATCGCCTGCTCGATGTTCACCTTCTGCGCGGGATAGTAACTCTTCGTTCCGTCTTCGCTCATCCGGGTCACAGCCGAGTAGATGCCGCGAAACGGCGTAACCGGTTCGACCGGATAATCCGTACCAAACGCCAGCACCACTCCATGGCGCAGGAATTCAGCCCAGGCGTAGGAATGCTCGGCGCGCTTCGGGCCCAGACGCGATTCAGCCCAGTTCATATCCGTGAGCAGGTGGTTGGGTTGCATGGACGCGATCGCCTTGAGCTCTTTGAAGCGCAAAATCTGCTGCGGCGTGGTGACCTGCGCATGCTCAACGCGAAGCCGGTAATCGGCGCCACCGTCGACCGCTTTTACCTTGGCTTCTCTTGCCGCCTTCTCCGCCACGGCAAACGCGTCGAGCGCCAACTGCACCCCCTTGTCGCCGATGGCGTGGAAGCCGATTTGATAGCCCGCGAGTACCCGCTCCCGAGTCATCGCGTTTAACTTGGCCGCGTCATATTGGGGCAGCCCGCTGTTGCTCGGATCGTCGCTGTAGGGCTCTAGCAGCGCAGCGGTCTTCGAGCCGAGCGAACCATCCATGAAGGCTTTTAGCATTCCGGTATGCAGCATGTTGTCGGAAGCGGGATGCGAGCCGCGTTTGCGGTTCAGCTCTTCAATCGAGTCGTCGAAGGTCAGCCACTCTGAAATCCTCGCCGTCAACTTTTCCTCTCGCTCGAGTTCTTCGCAAATCTGAAAATTTTCCCATTGCGAATAATCCTGGGCCGAGGTGACGCCGTGGCTCGCCAAATCCGCAAGCGCCAGTTCGACGGCTTGCCGCCGCTTCTCGTGCGTAGGCTGGGGAATCACTGCCTGCACCGCCTGTTGCGCTTTCTCGCGCAGAATGCCGTTGGGCGTGCCTGCGTCATCCCGATCGATCTTTCCACCCGCGGGATCGCGACTGGCGACGGTAACGCTCGCCAATATTAAGGCGCGCGTGTTGGCCACGGCAATGTGTGTGTCCACCCGTACCAAGTACACCGGATGTTTGCCGCTCACTTCGTCGAGATCCCAGCGCGTGGGCAGAACCTTAACCGGCCAGAGAGTTTCGTCCCAGCCTTCACCCACCACCCATTCTCCGGGCGCGGCGGCTTCACACTTGGCTCGCAAGCGGTCGCGGAACTCGTCGACCGTTCTGGCGCCGACCAGGTTCACGTTCATTTTCTCCAGACCAGCCTCGGCCAGGTGCATGTGCGCGTCATTAAATCCGGGCATGACGAAGTGGCCATCGAGATCGACGATCTTGGTCTCTGGCCCTTTCAATTTCATGATCTCCCCGCGCGCGCCGACGGCGAGAATGCGGTCGCCGCGGACCGCCATCGCTTCTGCCCGCGGGCTTCCGCCCAACGACGCCCCCGCATCTACCACTCCGGTATAGATGTCTCCGTGGGTAAAGATCTGGTCCGCTTTCGGCTGAGCGCTCGGCGGAGTACCCTGAGCTGCGACGCCGCTCTGCGCCAAAACGCCAGTTGCCACGGTCAATATCAATAGCAGCATCGGAGCAATTCGCTTCATCATTCGCCTGCTCCCGACAGTGTCAGCATTGTAAGCAGGATGCGCCTTAGTCCGAGCTCCCGTCCATTGCAGTCGAACCATTCTTGCAACGTGTGGGCGCCGCCTCCGGAACCGCCGCCTCCGATGGCGATGGCCTCGCGACCTAGCGAAAGCGGGATGTTGGCGTCGGTCGATGCCCGCTGCACCTGCGCCGCATTGCCCAGTTGAACATCCACGGCGCGAATCACCTTCAGCAGCCGTGCATCCCGCGCCAGTTCGCCCGCCGGACGATTTCCGATCTCAACCACTTCGCTCTGCACCGTCTGTGGTTTGCGGGTTCCGCGCTGGGCATCGGTCCGATTTTCTACTGCCACTGCTTGATCGAGCGCGATCCGCAGCGCCCTCTCCAGCCGGTCGATTTCCGGCGTTGACGTGGAGCGCAGATCGACTCTCATGCTGGCGGATTCAGGAATGGAATTCACCGACGTCCCACCCCGAATCACGCCCACATTAAATGTTGTTTTCGGCGAGGCCGGCACCGACGTTTGGCTAAAGATCTCGATCGCACGAGAGAGCGCAATAATCGGATTGGGCGCGCCGAAGTCGGTCCATGAGTGTCCGCCCGGACCGCGCACGATCAGCTCGAAGCGGCGGCTGCCCAGGGCCTCGGCTACAACCGTGTCCGCCCCGGCGCCATCGACAATCACGCTGTAGGCAATCGCGTCGCGCCAGCGCGGCGTCGCGAATACATGGCGCATGCCGCGCAGGTCGCCCTCGCCTTCTTCCCCGACATTGCCAATGAACAGAAACGGCAGCCCATGCGATATTCGCGTGCTGCCCATTACGCTGGCCACAGCCAATATTGCGGCAATGCCCGCTCCGTTGTCGGAAACTCCCGGACCGTACAACCGGCTGCCCTGTTGGCGGATGTTCAACGGCGTGGCCGCCGGAAACACAGTATCAATGTGGGCGCTGAGCGCCACGAAACGGTTGCCGTATCCGGCACGAACGCCGAACACGTTGCCCACCTCGTCGACCTGCACGTCGATCAGCCCGAGCTCGCGAAAACGGTCGGCCAGCCACGCGCCGCGGGCCGACTCTCCGAACGGAGGCGCGGCAACTCGGCTGGCCTCCATCTGCCAGTGCGCAAACTGCGATTCCTGTGAGCGAAACCGGTCGAATGCGCCGCGCACTTCCGGCGAGCCGGCCAGACGCGCCACTTCCTCCTGCACCGGGGGATACGAATCGGAAGCTGCCACCTCTGGAATCGGCTTCATCCTTTGCGCCTATGTTATAACGTACCGTCGAGTTCTCGTCCGATTTGCCTTCCAAAGACGTCCCCCCGAGGCGACTACGCAATAGCCGGAGCTTGAAGCGCTGGGCTTAGCTAGATCGTCCCATCGGAGTTTGTGTCATAGGTGACTTTGATCGGCGGAGTTGTTGGCAGTGGCGAAGGGGCAGACGCGCAATTTCCCGAAGCGTCTCCTCAGCTTTACGGTGTCGCATGCGCCGCGTCCAGCGCCTTTTTCACCGCCTGCAACTCTTTCAGCAAGCCGCGCAGGTTGCGCGTATCCAGCGCGTTCGCGCCGTCGCTTTTCGCTTCTTTCGGATTGTCGTGGACTTCCATGAACACGCCGTCAACTCCCGCTGCTACCGCCGCGCGCGACAATACCGGGATAAATTCCGGCTGGCCCCCGCTGACTGCGGGCTGGTCGTCATCGCCATGAGAAGCCGACGGCAACTGCACCGAATGGGTCGCGTCAAACACCACCGGCGCGAACTTACGCATGATGGCCAGCGACCGCATGTCCACAACCAGATTGTTATATCCGAAACTCGATCCACGCTCGGTCACAAACACCTGGCTGTTCCCTGCCTCGCGGCACTTGTCGATCGCGTGCTTCATGTCCCAGGGCGAAACAAACTGCCCTTTCTTGATGTTCACCGGACGCCCGCTCAGCGCCGCCGCCACCACCAGATCGGTCTGCCGGCAGAGAAACGCCGGAATTTGCAGCACGTCCACAACTTCGGCGACAGCGGCCACGTCGGCCGCCTGATGCACATCGGTCAGTACCGGAATGTGCACTTCGTCCTTGACCTTCCTCAGAATGCGCAGGCCTTCCTTCATCCCCGGCCCGCGAAAGCTGCGGATCGACGTGCGGTTCGCCTTGTCGTAAGACGCTTTGAAGATGAAGGGGAAGTTCAGCGAGCGCGCAACGCCTTTGACGATCTCCGCCATGCGCAGCGCGTGTTCCTCACTCTCGATCACGCACGGCCCGGCAATCAGAAAAAGGTCGCCGCCGCCCACGCGAACGTTATCGATTTGGAAGGATAAGGTCAAAACGGTTTACCGTCGAGACACAGAGGGCGCCGAGAAAAGAAAGATTTTGTCATCCTGACTCTCAGCAAAACCGAAAGGGAGGGACCTGTTGTCCTCGGCGTTTTCCGCGTCTCGGCGGTGATTACCTCCGCGCAACTTTTCCCGGCCGCAGAAACATCTCCACCTCAGCCGCGTCCTTCCGCTCTTTCTTTTTCTGTCCGTGTTCGTATGAAGCTCCGACAAACGTCTTAAAGAGCGGATGCGGCTCCAGCGGCTTCGATTTGAATTCCGGGTGGAACTGGCACCCGATAAAGAATGGATGGCCCGGAATCTCGATCATCTCCACGTATGTGCCATCCGGTGTTGAACCGGAAATGCGCAGCCCGGAAGCCACCATCGGTTCCTCGTACTCACGGTTAAATTCGTAACGATGACGGTGGCGCTCGCTGATCTCGGTCTGGCCGTAAACTTTGTAAGCCAGTGTTCCCGTCTCGATCTTGCATGGCCATGCGCCCAGACGCATGGTGCCGCCCAGTTCTTCCACGCCGCGCAATTCGCGCAGTTTGTAAATCACGCGATGCGGAGTCGCCGGATCGAATTCGCTCGAATTCGCATCCGCCAATCCGCAGACATTGCGGGCAAATTCAATGCAAGCCGTCTGCATCCCCAGGCAGATTCCGAAATAGGGCACATGCTTTTCGCGCGCGTACTGGATCGCTCTCAGCATGCCTTCGATGCCGCGCTTGCCAAATCCGCCTGGCACCAGCAGTCCGTCATACTCTTCGAGCTGCGCTTCATAACTTTTATCGGAGCTCTTGTCGGTTTTGTCCGCGGCCTCCAGGCCCTCGGCCTCGATCCAGTTCAGTTCCAGTTTCAGGTTGTGGGCCAGCGAACCATGCACCAGCGCCTCTTTCAGCGACTTGTAGCTGTCCTCATACTCCACGTACTTGCCGACAATGCCGATCCTGACCACATCTTTCGGGTTGTAGACGCGGTGCACCAGATCGTTCCACTTCGAAAGATCGCGATCCTTCGCTTCCAGCTTCAGTCGACGCAGCACCAGCGTGTCCACTTCTTCATGCGCGAACACCACCGGCACTTCGTAAATCGACGCGACGTCCTTAGCCGTGATCACCGCCTCTTCTTCGACGTTGCAGAAGAGCGCAATCTTCGACTTGATCTCCTTGGAAAGAAAGCGATCGGTGCGGCAGAGCAAAATATCCGGCTGAATTCCAACGCTAAGCAGTTCCTTAACCGAGTGCTGCGTAGGCTTGGTCTTCAATTCCTGCGCCGCGGCGATGAACGGCACCAGCGTCACGTGCACGAATAGCGTATTGTCGCGGCCCAGTTCCTGCCGCATCTGGCGGATCGCTTCGATGAACGGCAATGACTCGATGTCGCCCACCGTGCCGCCGATTTCAACGATCGCTACGTCCACATCCTGTGCAACTTTTTTCGCCGCCGCCTTGATTTCGTTAGTGACGTGCGGAATCACCTGCACCGTCTTGCCCAGATAATCGCCCCGCCGCTCCTTGGCGATAATCTGCTCGTAGAGTCGCCCGGTCGTCCAGTTGTTGTCCCGAGAAAGTTTGGCGTGTGTGAAGCGTTCGTAATGGCCGAGATCAAGATCGGTTTCGGCGCCATCGTCGGTCACGAACACTTCGCCATGCTGAAACGGCGACATCGTCCCCGGATCGACGTTCAGGTACGGATCGAACTTCATCAGGTTGACTTTGAGACCGCGGCTTTCGAGCAGGCATCCTATGGACGCTGCCGCCAGTCCTTTGCCCAATGAAGACACCACACCGCCAGTTACAAAAATGTACTTGGCCGACATCGCTTCCTCGCTTTAATTTTGTTTGGAAAATTGTGCGGGCTGGGGTGCACGATCAATTATGGCAGAAGTCATTCGGGAAGGGAATGTGGAAAAATAGCACTCAGCGGTCAGCGGTCAGCCGTCAGATCGAACCAATCTCGGCAGTGGATGAAACGGGGGTGCCCCACGTTTCGCGGTTTTGAAGCTGTGAAAAAAACAAGGTTCACGACCGCTGAAGAAGGACGAGGTTTGTAAGACGGTTTGCGGAAACTGGAAGAGTAGTGGGTTTGGAGAATTTCTCGATTGCTCTGTCGCCGCCG